>Ga0160433_100105_pt1 | contig 83735 bp, 74 predicted proteins | sample HID1972K_E0MG_FD_108235 | JGI IMG/M metagenome (GOLD analysis project Ga0160433, IMG submission 108235) | Enriched pill bug-associated microbial communities from UW Madison campus, WI, USA - HID1972K_E0 MG | ecosystem: Host-associated > Arthropoda: Insects > Digestive system > Unclassified ...
CAAAGTAAATCTATATGATTTATTTCTAGTGTAAAGATATATCCGTACAAACTTTAATCGTTGTAAATACAAAGCCGTTTAACTGTCCGATTTTTGTAAGGTAAATTCAGTATAAGACATTCTATATACGTACCTATAACAGCAGCATTCAACCTGTGTTAAGTCCGACTTTCAACCCTGCAAGTCGGACTCATCAGTGATTCTTAGGAGCTTCATAGCCGTATGATATAAACCTTGATTCCCTTGAGATTAAAGAGGGGATTGGGGAATTGTTTGCACATAGCGGAATCAATGTTCACTATAGCATGTGTTTTAACGCGCATTCTTAAGGGAAAAAGATTTGGTACGTAATTGGAGTAATCAAAACAGATCCATTCAGTATGGATGCGTTCGAGATACTTATTAGATGAAAAATATCGTGCTTCTCTGTTACGGGAAGGAAATAGAATACAACCGCGCAATCGTATCGATCCTGAGTTTCCTGTCATGGAATATATCAGCTTCGACAAATTTTCGAATTATTTGCTTCACCGATAATCCAGCTTATATGAATAAGTATCTGGAAGAGATCAAGGTGGAGTATATTTATTTAAGTCCTTCCATCATGCAGCATATGCTTGGTGGCAGCACTTATATCCACAGGCGTAAGATTTGCATTTTGCAGGATGTATATTTGCGTTATCCTGAAGATGACATCATATTCCTCGATTCGGATACATTCTTTATATCAGAAACTCCCGGCTTTATGGCGAAGTTGGAATCAGGTTATGCGTTGATGCATGAACGTGAGTATAGAATTGAAGAAGCTCCGGAGATTTACCGAAAATATATGACCAAGAGGCTTGAAAACGCAGAAGGCTATCCCTTAGCGTTTATCAAGCTAATCGAGAACAAGGCCTTCGCGGTCGACGGTCAACAATTATGCTTCAGAGCCGATCAGTATGTGTGGAATTCGGGGGTGCTTGGTCTGAAAAAGGAAATTTTGCCCTATTTGAACTCTGTATTATCACTCAGTGATGAATTTTATAAGGAATCAGGATGGTTCATCAGCGAGCAACTTGCATTTGGACTATTATTACAAGAGAAAACGCAGATCAGGGAAAGCTCGGCTTTCATCAATCATTATCACCAGAGTAAGCATCATGTTGATCCGCGGATCAATAGACTGCTTGACGAGAAATTCGTAAAAATGAGATTAGGTGAAAAGTTAGCCTGTGTCAGACGCTTTACTATTAATGTGAACAAGCTGGTGATATTAGATAGCTCTTCCTCGATTTCGATTGGGGCTTTCAAACGGAATAACCTCAGAAAGGGCTTTAAATTTGCTTTGAAAGCATTAAGAAGTATCCCGATGCATCCTATGCTATATTCGTACACGAAAGACCGTATCTCCATGATCGCAAGCAATCGGGGGCTCTAATTGCTTAGCCAGCTTCCGCGCTTTTTGTTATTGTTCCTGTGTCTGACAATTTCCATCATTTGAAAAAGTATTACGAAAAAAACTTTCATCTCGAGGAATGACTCTTTTAAGCGTAATTTAAGAAAAGCGGAGAAAAAGAACTCGATCCTTGATCTCAGGAAAACCATCAGACAGTGGTAGAAGCTCCGGTTGATGTTCATCAGCGTGATCAGGCAGGCTACAATCTGACGTTTATACCTTTTCTCATACGGGAACTTTTTTACTTCAGCCAGTGCCTGCACTCTGTCATGGCAGCCAAATGCTGCAGGACAAATGCCGGTGTGCCCTCCCTGATACATAACACGATGCATATAGTCGTCGTCTTCACCGTAATGAGGAAAAATCGGATCAAACAGGCCGACTTTTTCTATACCCTCCCGCGAAATAAGCCAAAAGGCTGCGTTAACAAAGGTTGTTGTATAAACGGGTTGTTCCGTTCCGTTTTTCAGGATCAGGTCTGAAACCATGTTTTTGCAATGGTAAGGCGAGATATAAATAGAAAATCCGAAATCAAGTTTTGTTCCGGTTCCATCAAGATGTATGGGACTGAGAACGTAATATTGAGGATTTGCTTTGTGAGTAGCAACCAGGGTTTCAATCGTATCGGGCATGATCCATGCATCCTGGTTCAGCAGGAAAACATAGTCTGCGCCTTGCTCTAAAGCTCTCCGTATTCCTATATTGTTTGCTTTACCAAATCCAAGATTCTCTGCACTGTTTATAATATTCACTTCGGGATAGCCCTGACGAATTAGCGAGACGCAGTTATCGGTAGACTGGTTGTCGACGACAATAGTTTGCAAAGGAATGGTTGATTGTCTCAAACTACCAAAACACTGGTCAACCCACAGGGCCCCATTGTACGTCACGATAATTACAAATACCACTGGATTTTGGTCGTTTATCATATTCGGTAGATTTTATTTATGCGAAGTTCTTGTGGAAGATGATATTCTCGATAACACCATGGATGCGGTACTCTTAATCTCATTTCTTGAGCTGACGATAAGATTGACAAGCATAATGAGCAGGAGGGTTAACTTAGCACCGGTATGTTCAAAATAGCATGACAGCCATATTCCCAAGGATAACAATATAACCGGAAGCCAAAAAAATAAAAGTGGCTTCAGTTTGAAATCCAGCGCATTGTGAAAGATGTATATCATGTTGAACGGGAGCACGAAAAGTATAAAGGAAAGCGAATAGAACTGTGCGATGCCCTGCAGCGAGTAGTACGCACCAATGGCGATACCTGCAATAGTGAAAAATGCACCGAACCAGCCGCTGATCATCAGGTTTCTTTCCTTATTCATTAGAACGAGTACATTTCCTGTTGTAGAAAGAAGAGATTGACCGAAAATCAGCAGACCGAAATAGGGGAGGAGCGTGCCTACTTCAAGCCAGTTTTCTCCCCACAGGACAGAGACCAGCTCAGTTGGGAACATGATAAATATAAAAGCGATGGGGTAGACGATGATGGAGATAACTTTGAGCACGAAGGTATATTCCTTGTTTATATCACCACCTTCTGAATTAAGTTTCTTAAGGCTTGGGTACAGAACCGTACCCATCAGACCAGTGACCAGTGACAGGGGAAGCGTAAGCAAACTATAAGCTCTATTGTAAATTCCCAGCTCATTCACTCCGTATACTTTACCCACTATGAGGTTGTCAGTATTCCTGGACCAGTAATTTACAAGGTTAAATCCTAACAGGTTCTGAATACTATTACGTGTATGCCTGAATGCGATCTTGATATATTTGAACGGATATAATCCGTAGCCCAGGTTCGTCTTATGCTCGTAGTAAACTATGCTGATAACGGAAGTTATGATCTGGGGAATGATTATGGCCCAGTGTTCCGCTCCTAAGTAAGCGAGTATTATGGTGAGGATGATACTGATTATGGTATTGATAAGCGTAATTTTTCCTATATCATTGAAATTTAGTGATTTGGAGAGTAGCGCTCCTCTTACAATTGACATGCTGCGCGTAACAAACGTTAGCGAGAGTACTATAGCCGGCAGGATCAACGCATGATTGTCATAAAACGACGCTATAGGCCAGGCGAGCAGGCTGGTGAGTGCGAACAGAGCCAGGCCAATATACAAGGCAAGGCCGTCCATCCCTTTATGATAAGAGCGGCTATAATCGCTCTTAATAACTGCTAGCGATATGCCGCTGTCGGCAAAAACCGATATGAAGTTTGTAAAAACCGTGATAAGGCCAACGAGCCCATAGTTTTCAGGAAGAAGCAGGCGTGCCGTAATGAACGATGACAGGAAGACAATGAGTTGGGATAGATAATTGTAGCCGCCGGTAACTAAAACATTTTTAAAGAAAGTCTTCTTAAAGCTCATTAGAATTGGTATGTTCTTGTATTATCTAGTCAGGAAATTATCTGATTTTTATTCCATCCATTGTCCGGCTCTTCTTACTAAAGTGAAAAGTGCTAAAATTGTTTAACTTGGGCAGTATTTCTCAGATAGCTAATATATGGAAGATATGAACAACGCGATAACTATTGTTACGGTATGTGATAATCATTATGCCGTCATGCTGGCGGCATTGCTGAAATCCATAGAGGCTAACCATTTGGGAAAGGAGCCTATAGATTTATACATCGTTGACGATGGGCTTAAAGTGGGAAGTAGGAGGAAGGTTGTTGAATCGGTTAGCGATCAAGTCTTTAAGTTAACATGGCTTAGTCTCGAAGATGTCATTCCTGACAAGTCAAAATTACCTCTTGATAATTCAACATTTCCTTTAAATGTTTATATACGTTTGTTTATTCCTCACTTTATACCTCAATCTTTAGAGCGGGTACTATATCTGGATGTAGACATGATTGTGGAAACCGACATTGCCAGGTTATGGGAGTTGGACATGGAGAGAAAAGTAATAGCTGGTGTTGTAGACAGATCGGGAACCGTAAGCAGCAAGTGGGGTGGGATAACTAACTATAAAGAGCTTGGCCTGCCTCCGGAAACGAAGTATTTTAACAGTGGTTTATTACTGATGAATCCACAGCAGTGGCGCGAGCAGGATGTGACTAACCGTATTCTTACTTGCGTTAATGAGAATAGCAGGTATGCAGGATTCCCTGATCAATATGGCCTGAACGTAGTACTCGCAAATCAGTGGTTTGAACTGGACAGCAGGTGGAATAGTTACGCAACATCAGATGAGGTTGATCCATATGTGATTCATTTTATTGGTGTTAAACCGATTTATACATCGTATGATTTAAACAAGGGCTACCAAACCAGGTTTTTCCATTATTTACAACTGACAAAATGGAGTGGATTCAAACCGATAAGTAACAACTTCAGACTGATGAAGAAGTTGTATAACAAACTTGTTAAAAGGTGGCGTGGGCTAGTGAACTAAGTCAGATGTTTTGCTTGGTCAATATGATAAAAAAATATGCCACTTCATATTCGCAGCTTAAAATAGCTATATTTATTGACTTTTCCTTATCAAATGAATTCAAGTAAACTACGACCTGCTTACTTAAGCCTGGAGGCAATTTTTAGAATCTTAGGTTCCGTCTATATTCTATATCGAACATTATTGACTTAATCTGAAAATTCATTTCCATTCTGAATTGTTTTAAATGTGAGAGAATTACTGGAGATCTTCCTAGAACATACGAACTTTTCTAGCAAATACGGTTGGTTAAATCAGTATGTAATTGCTTTGACTTATAACATGTTAATACTTAATATAGATATATGAGGAAATTATACAGAAAATTTTTGTATGTAATTGCCGCTTTAAATTACCCAAAGATTAGAAAGGATTACAGGTATTTTATTAGAGATAATTATTTTAGTCGTAGCAAGCAACTCATATACTGTTTTAAAGACTATCTATACAAGACTGAGTATAAAGAGATTGAATTTCAGGGTGAATTCGATCAGGAACTAAGATATGTTATACCTTTTGCATATTGGCATCACCTTAACGGAACTTTGAGAAAGACGATTTCATGTACGAATACCAAGGAATTTTATTTCTTCAGTCGCAGTCACGAAGAAAGACATAAGAAAAGAATTTGGGAACTTGGATATAGCAACTTCGAAATTCCAAATATGACTCATTCCACCACATTCAGCTACCGCAAATGGAAGAAAGTGCCGTTTAAGTCTTTCTATAAAAACGATATCTTCCAGTATGACAAACCGATATTGGTTATTGCTAACAAATATAACATTGAGTGGGACGATGAGCCGGTTAACTATTTCAGTATCCCATTTCTTGAGTGGTTTATTACCAAATATCAAGAGAGATTTCAAATTATTTATAACAGGCCGTTAACGACTCAGATAGTAGCCGACAATAGTGATATTTTAGATTTAGGAGAGCATAAATGGCTTCGAGAGCACTTTCCGTCCGTCATACAGATGAATGATCTTTTCCAGGCGAGCATAGAATTGGTCAATAATTATAATCATTTACAATTGATGGTTTATGCAAACTCTGATAGATTTATCTCAGCTCATGGAGGTACAGCTGCGTTGGCAAGTTATTTTGGAGGTATCAATATTATTCTATCAAAGCGCGGAATCGAACATGAGCTAAAGGAGTTTGATACCATTTTTCCTGCGTTATCTAACGCGAAAGTCTTTCATGCCCGTAATGAGCATGAAATGAAAGTGCTGGCTGAGAATAACTTCTAATATTTCACGATAGTTTCTCCGTAGTACAAATTTATTGATCTGTCAGGGTTTTTATTCCCTAATGGTCCTTATAGAGCTTGTGATGTCAGTATCTCGAATAGGGCTTATCCCATAGGCTGCTTAGCTTATTTACAATGGCCAAACGGAGCGCCTCCCATAATCGTCAAGCTGGGCTCCTTACACTCTGTAAAAGCATTTCAGCGTCATGGTAGCTTCTACTCGGGTACTTGTCTAATGACTCAAAAATCAAGTATATTGTCGTCTAAGAACATCATAAAAAAGATTAACTTCGATGTATTGCTGGTATCGAAAATAAATACAAATGGCCATTGAATTCCTTGGGGTGACTTTACTCGTTACCCATTACAACAGAAGCAGTTCTTTAGAAAGGCTGTTAGCGAGCTTCGAGCGTCTTGACTGTCGTTTTAGTGATATAGTAATTTCAGATGATGGGAGTTCGGAGGAACAGCTGGCTGGTTTAAGGGATTTGCAGGGCAGGTACAGCTTTAATCTGGTTACCACTCCGGTAAACAAGGGATTGGGTAACAACATTAACAAAGGGCAGGAGGCGGTGACCACGCCTTATACCTTGTATGTACAGGAGGACTTTGTTCCTTCAGCATCGTTTCCGAAACACTTTTTAGATGCGGTAGAGATCATGAGCGAGCGGCAGGATCTGGATATTGTAAGGTTCTATGCATATTCGCCATATCCTTATCTGAAACCTTATAAAAAAGGATATTCTGAGATGTTCATAAAACCCTGGTATACCAACTACCGGAAGATCTACTACTACAGCGATCATCCTCACCTGCGCCGAAGTAACTTTCTTGAAAAGTTTGGCCGTTACGCGGAGGGGATCAAAGGTGACCGGACGGAATATCGTATGTGCGTTTCGTTTATTCAAAATAAAGGGAAAGGATTGTTCTATGACGACTTCAAGAGCTTGTTTACGCAGGTTAATTCGGAGGACGAGCCAAGTACGATGACGAGGAAAAGCTGGACGACCAGCAAGAACCCTTTAATCTCGCTTTTTAGATACGGTTACCGCCAGATCCGTTATAATTACGATCTCTTATTTACAAAGTATTAATAGTACGTTTCAAGAGCCTCCCTATGAATTTCGTTTTCGTCAGCTTACAGCGAATCAACACAGACAGAGAGTCAACATCAACCAGCCTGGCTAAAGAATTGTCTAAGGAACATCGGGTGCTTTATGTGAACCCGCCAATAGACAGGCGAACATTGCTCTCTGCCGATAAAGATGAGTATACGCAACGACACATACAGGATATTAGAGAGGGCAAGAGTGGTCTTGTGAAGGTGACAGAAAATCTGGCGGTTTTAAATCCTGAAAAGATTATTGAATCGATAAACTGGATTCCATCGACGTTCTTGTTTTCTATCTTCAATCGATTGAATAATAAAAAGTTGTCGTCTTGTATTCAAAGAGCTATAGATCAGCTCGGATTTGAATCTTTCGTGTTGATTAACGACAAAGACATGTTTCGCAGCTTCTACCTGAAAGAGCTGTTGAGACCGTCGCTCGCTGTTTATCTGGATAGGGATTATACACTTGGTTTCGATTATTGGAAAAGACACGGAACAAGCCTTGAACCGGAACTGATGAAGAAAAGTGATCTTGTAGTTTGCAATTCGATGGATTTTACAAGACGGGCGTTAAAATACAATGCGAAGAGTTTTTATATCGGCAACGGAGCGGATCTTGAGGTGTTTGACGATTCTAAAACCTGGGAAAAGCCTCAGGAGCTAAACGTATACAAAGGTTTTGTGATCGGATACGTGGGTGCGCTTAATTCCATGCGGATAGATATTGAGCTTATCGCGGCTATGGCGGTGAGAAGGAGCGACTGGAACTTTGTTTTTATAGGAGGCGAGGATGAAGCGTTCAAGAGCAGTGTTCTGCATGAGATACCGAACATATCGTTTATACCGAAGAAGCATACGAATGAAGTTCCCGCCTACGTCAAACATTTCGATGTGTGTATCAATCCGCAGTTGATTAATGAAATTACCATTGGCAACTTTCCGCTTAAGATAGTTGAATATTTAGCGCTGGGAAGGCCTGTTGTTGCAACTGAAACAAACACAATGAAGGAAGTATTCAGCGAAGTTACTTATCTGGCCAATGATGCGGACGGGTACATCGCTGCGATCGAAAAAGCGCTTGATGAGGATAATGAGGAGAGACAGGCTTCAAGGATCATTTTTGCAAAGCGATACAGTTGGAAGTCGGTTTCTGAAATCCTTTTAGGCAATATCCGGAAGGTCGCAGATGATAAAGGCGTAGTTCTCTAGTCATCATTGGTCGAACTCTTCGTGTCGTGGATTTTCTCTGATCGTAGCATCTTGGCCGATCTCTTGATTTCCCTGATAATTCTGTTACTTAGCGCCTTTGCGAAGCTTCCGTCTCTGTCTAGTGTACGAGGGCCGGTCCATGGTCTTGCGGCATTTGCCTTTACGGGCATGATCTTACCGTATTTCATCATATCGAATGCTAGTCGCCCGTCTTCCCCTCTTATATTGGCCATGACGTATCCGGCTTTTAAGCCGAATTCTTTTATATAGCCCATACTGATTCCATAAGTGTTCAGATAGGGACGCTTTATCTGCCTGTATGAGGCGATAACGTCTTTCATTTTTTCCAGCACAAACAGCTGCCATCTTGGATATCCTTCCTCGGGGAGAAAAGAATATCTTCCGTAAACGCAGACAACACCAGGCTGCTGCAGAACCTTCATCATTTCGTCAACCCAGACCTGAGGATACAAACAATCGGCATCGGCAAGCAATATATATTCCCCCCTGGCGTTTTCCTGACCGAGCTGTCTTGCAGGACCGCAGCCCTGGATCGGTTGGGAAACGCTCCTGACATGCAGACGATCGAGGGTATCCTGAGTCCTGTCTGAAGAGTTGTTGTTCACTACAAGAATCTCAAACGGGATATCCGTTTTCATTCTGGAAAGGGAATATATACAACGGAGTATATTAACTTCTTCATTATAGGCAGCAATGAGAATCGTGATTACTGGTTGGTCATTAATGACCTTAGCTAAGTTCGAATTGATCTCATCGAAGATTCTCTGGGGAATTTCGTTATAAGCCTTATAAGGTAAGTTGACGTTGTTAATCCATTGAGGTATTTTCATGGCTATACTTATGAATTCGGCAATTTAAGCCGGTTTTGTTTGTCCATATCTAATCGCTTGGTTACAGTGATAAGTGCTGCGAAAAGATAGAAATATATATTTGAGGGGAACTGTACTATAGCTTCTTGAGGATAGTTTCCAATCGCATACGCAAAAACGATTACTGACATAGCCAGACAATAGGATCTTAACTCGGGATCTTTAATAGAAAAAAAGCTGTTGATGCCCGTTATCAGTATGACCACCATCAAGGTACAAATCAAGAGAAGACCAATGGATCCCGTCTCGACGGCTACACGAACATACCCGCTGTCTGGTGGAAAATTGGCAAGAAAGGAATTTGGCGAGAACCTGGTGCCCCATACTCCTGTTGCTCCGAGACCTCCGCCGAATGGGTGTGTCTGAATAAAAGGCTGGATTCTTTTCTGGTTCTGCTTTCTTACGTTGAAAGATGCGTCTTCTGAAGGTCGGAAGGCAGATTGGAAGCGTCTGATTGAGGGACTGGATGAGGGAGTGAAGATCAGTAGGGCCATAAATGCCGCTGCAGCTATGCTGAAAATCAACATCGCTTTATTCAATTTAAGAATGACGAGCAAAAGAAGCCCTGCAGGGACCAAAACGTATGCGCCTCTCGTACCTGAAAGCAGCATTGCCTGCAGAAAGATTATGGCCATGACTGCCAGTATTATTTTTTTCGATCTTTTAAGATGGCTGAAGAGCATGGTGATGCAGAAAAGAGCAGCCGCAACCATGTTATACGAAAAAGCAACGGGGTCTGAGAATATGGAAAACTTCCGCCAATGGCCGTTTATAAAATATAAAGCTCTCACTCGCGGGTCTTCGAGCGTCCGCAGTTCAGATGCGGAGAAGCCAATGTACTCTTGTTTAAATGCATATAAGGCGCCAAACAAAGCGAGTGCCAGCCAAATCTTCAAGATGATTTTTAAGAAATTGAGGGTCCTGATGTTATGGCTAAAAATGAAATACATCAGCGTGATCACTGCTACGGCCCTGATGGTATACACCCAGGCCATCCGTGATTCTGCTGTGGGGTTTCCGAACTGTAAGATATTATAACCCACCCAAATGAGAATGATAATGCCGATAGGCTGTTTGAAAAGACTCCAGTCCGGCTTCTGTTTCTGACTTATGAAAAAGCCCAGAATAAGAAGTGCTTGTATTCCATCCATGACCGTACCGAGAGGAAACGAAGCAATCATGCCGTATATCCACATGAGTAAGTAGGCGCCTATGAGTGTGATGAGGATGCCAAACCTGGGAAATCTAACGATTGCAAAAACCATCGGCAGCCCGATCATTGCTACCAGCATCAATATTCCTCCGGTAAGTCCCTTACTATAAATGACGAAAGAGGTTAAAGCTGCGAAAAGGGAAAGCAAAATCAACCCTTCGGCATTTCTTAGTTTTTCAACCAGAAATATCCGCCTGAAGTAGGCCGTCGGCTTTCGATCGTTGCCCGCCGTTTTTGTCTTCAAGGTGAGTATTATATCCTTCATCATAGAAATAACAGCTTGATGAAAAAGAAGTATACGACGAGGCAGACGAGGGCAATTGCAGCCTTCCGTTTGTACTCCTGAAACTTGAGTTCAAACCTGCGGAGCTTTTCTTCGTCTCGTCTTGTCGGATCTACTCTCATTTTTTATCTAACTTATCAATCGATTCTGCATGATAATGTTTTGTCGCTACAGAGTGCTGGTTGGCTTTCCTGCTTTTCAGCAAAGATTGTATCTGATAGAACATGAAGTTCGGGATGTTTTTCAACGATTTATAGATTCGCGGATCTGTCGCATGTTTTGAAAGCGCCAGGTAGAAGCCGGCAACGAAGATCGCGAATGCCAGTAGCCATATCAGGCTGATTAGCGGGCTAAGCCAAAGGTTGATCAGAAAGCAGAGTCCCGACAGCAATATAAATATAAAGAGGGGAGGTCTTAATAGCGTTATGCCGAATAGCACTTGGTTGAGACTCGCGTTTTTTATACCCTTGCTGATCAGTGTGAATCCCAGGGAGAAGTACTTAAACCAGGTATTGATCCAACGGGATCTTTGCTGAACTAACTGGTCAGATCTGGATGTTTTCTCGTCATAAACGATAGCGCGATCAGTAAACGCGATTCTATGATTTCTTCCTATTATTGCGGCTTGCAGGACTTTGTCAAATCCTGCCCCTTCAACATTCTTGTGCTCTAAACACTCCCTGTATAATTGGACAGAGAAGGCCATACCAGATCCTGATAGGGTGGCTGATGAACCCGCTTCAAAAAGAAGCTTACCATCATAATGGTGGTAATAGATGTCCCTGGCCGCATCAAGGCAGGCATACGTGGTGTCAAGGTTCTTTGCTTCACGAAGCCCTTGTACTGCAAGATATCCACAGCTAAACTGCTGGTTTAATTCGTTTAAGAATTCGGGATGAACCAGGTTGTCGCTATCGACGATTGTCAGATAGGTGTGCGGTCTTATAAAGCGCTGAATAGCATAAAAATGAGATTTGGTGTTGCTGGCAAGCGTAACTTCGGGCCTGAGCAAAGAAACTTTCAAGCTGTCAAAGTGTAAGCTTGAGATATCGCATTTATCAGCAACCACGTAGATATGGTAATTGCTGTAGTTAAGCTTTTGAATAGAGGAAACGACAGCAGGTAGGGTATGTGTCTGCTCATAGGCTGTGACGATAATGGCATAGTCAGGTTCTGCCAGCTGGTCTGCTTTCCGTGGACGGCTACTTTTTCTTCGTCCTTTCCATAAGAGATAAAGAACGACAGGCCATACAAGGTGGAACCCTACCAGAACTTGAAAGATCGTCCAAATAATCTCTAATACAATCATACTTTGTTTTTCTTCGCTTTACCATTGACATGTAGCGGTTCATACTTATTCAACACCCAACCACTGAACTCGCTTTCGAGCGATTTCAGGTACTGTATATAGTTTTTCTTTTCGTCAGTTATTGTTTGACCTGCTTCGAAAACGGATATGATGTTGCCTGCAAACAGAATCCATTCTTTACTTTGGTTCATCTTGGATAAAGGTGGTGTTTCGATGATGATAATATCAAATAGTTCTAAAAGGTTAGCAAGCTTTTCATGGATTGTATCCGCATCCGCAATTTCCAATGGAGAGCGGTCCTGACCCTTATTGGCAAGCACGGTTACTGCTGAAGAGGGATATAAATGACTGATATCGGTAACGCCTGTAAGGTAGTCTTCGATATAGATGTTGCTGTCAAGGGACTTGCTGATGTCAGGGTTATCAAAGTTGCCGTCGATCAGCAGGACCTTTTTGTCTGTCATCTTCCACGCGTGCGCGAGGCTGAGCGCAAGAAGGGTCTTGCCTTCTGATTTGCTCATACTGGTTACTGCAATGATCCCTTCCTGTAGCTGCAGGTCGATTTCGAAGCGGATGGAACGTAGCTGATCTTTGAAAATATCCAGGCCCTGAGAGGCCGAACCAGACCAGATTGCGCTCAGATCGACCATTGATCCGCGGATTTTATTGAGGCTTCCCAGTACCGGAACGTCAGTTTTATTTGCCAGTTCCTTTGCCGTTGTAATGGATTGATCCATGAAGAATAGAATGAACAGAACCACCAGACAGAATACGAACGTGATAATTCCGCTGAGGATGACAAGCAGCATCTTTTTAGATGGCTGAGGGAGTCCGGGCATGGCCTTCTGAACCTGGTTCAGTTTTATGGAAAATCCGGATTCCATATTGCTTTGATTGAACTTATTTAACGCATCCAGGTATTCTGTACTGGAGATCTCTACTTCACGTTCGAGCGACTGTACTTCCGCTTCATGTGGTACCATCTGATCGAATTGATTATTCAGGTTCCGGAGTTCCCTGTCAATGGTGTTCATGCTGTATCTCGAGAGGTCAAGTTGCACTTCGAGTAATATTTTCTGTTGTATGAGTGCTTGTTTGGTGGCCAGCGGACTGTTCACGTACTGGTCTGATGAAGTATTGATCTGGTAGTTAAGGATGCGTTGGAGCGAATCTATCGAAGTCTTATACGTAGGATCAAATTCGTTCTGTATATACAGATCGTAAAGTGCTTTGAGTTCTTCTTTAGTGGAAACAAGGTTTTGATTGATCTTCGTCAGCGTAGACTCCAGATAGCCGCGTTCTCCCGGTGCGAACTTCGCCTCTATTTCATTTACAGCACCTGCATTTGCAGAGACATCCTTTAGGATGGCCTGCTTTTTATTATTGTAGTCGAGTATTTGTGCGTATAGCTGGCTGGATTGTTCTTCAAGGTTCAATACACGGTTTTGGATCTTATAGTTCCTTAGAGCAGCAATCCTGGAATTCATTTGGGCTCTTTTGTCAGAAAGCAGACTGTCGAGAAACACGTTCGCCCGTCGTTGATTCGTTTTAACGAGATAGGCGTAATGTTTAATAAATTCTTCAATCAGTGTATTGACGACGAATGCTGAAAGCTGGGGATTTTCAGAATCAAATTCGGCATTAATGAAGTCGCTGTCTCCCGCTCTTCCGATGCGTAATTTCCCTTTCAGTGATTCACTGTCATAGTCCAGAGCCCGCAACACACCATGCAGTTTACTTTGCCGCTTATCCCAAAGATTTAATCCCTCCGATTTATTGTATTTTTCCTGAAAGGTGGCAAGCATTTGCTTTATCTCGCTCTGACTGGTTTCCTTTAAGCCGGATCGCGTATCGCGAAATGGTTTCCTGGAGCTCAAATCATGAATGATAAGCTTGTAAGATACCTGGTCCAGTATCTTCTTGAGCTTCATCATCTCAATCAGGTTACTAAACTCCTGATTGACCTCTGCCCAACCCTTTGAAGAATTATCTCCGGTTAAAACTGCTTGTTGAGTATTGTCGACAATTCCGGTTGCGACCTGCGACTGGGAAACATAAGAATCGGGAAGGTTCCTGACTAGAAAGAAGGTAATTATTACGGTTAGAGCCGGTACGATAATCAGTGTGAGGCGGTGTTTTTTCAGTAGCCTCAGAAACTTGTAGACGTCTTCCATTTATTTGATTTCTTCCAGTTTTCTAACCAGCAATTCCTCAATTGAGGCTTTTGCTGTAATCATGTTCGCCTCTGCCTGTACACGTGCCATTTGGGCGTTCGAAAGGGCAGTTGATGCGGAATTGTATTCTTGAAACGTGATTTCGCTTCGCTGGTACTTTAGTTTCAAGTCGCTGAATGAACTTTCTGCATCGACCACTATCTTGTTCTGCAGCTTCAACGTGTTCAAGCTTTGGAGATAAAACATATATCTTCTTGTGACCTCGCTCTCCAGCTGAAGGGCGTATTCGTTCTGCTCGAGCTGAGCAATTTTTACTTCCTCTTTAGCTGCCTTGATATTGAATGGTTTTTTAAGAAGTGAGCCAGGATTGACCGATATACCAAATTGATAACCTGTAAGGAGCTGAGGGTTTACGATGTCTACCGTATTGTTGTTTGACCTGAGCAAGTAGGAAAAAGAAAACGGGTCTAACCAGGATGTTTTTTCGCTGGATAAATTATACCTGGCGATTTTTACCTGATGTTCATAGGCCTTCGATTTTGGGTAATTCTCTTTGGCGACAGCAATCAGCTTTTGAACATAAAGAGGGGAATATTCAGACAGGATAGATTCCTGTGCCCTTGAAAGCTGAGAGATCAGGATAAGCTGGAACAGGAACAGGATAGATGATTTTTTTGTAAACATTGACAGCTGTAAAGGGGCTAAAATTAAACAACTTCCACCATAGTTTTGGTTTTACATAAGTTATTAAAATTAAGGATGTTTTTTTTAATATTGATTAATAATTTCACAACTGGGGAAAAAACTTCACAGGTTGTGCACATGGGCACGTTTCTGTTCTTTTATAAAAGAATCATCTTCATGAGGTTGTTCAGTTGTCAAATGAAAGTGTATTCATTATCAGTGTATTGTAGTTAAAAAGTATTAGCATTGTAGTATGAACGTTGATGGCGTTATTTTTGTTTGACGCCAATGCCTGTTCGGATTCTTATAAAGAACGGTAGTTATGTTATGTTTGTGATTACATTTATCACGCAGCTTTTAATCGCTTATGATCAAATTTTTACACCTGGCCGTATTTCTTCTGCTGGCTATGCTGTTTTCGAAAGTTGCTAAGGCGCAATTTCCATATAATGAGAGTTTTAGAAACGCGACAGCGGAAGGGGTGGTATTTGGAGGCAGCCCGTCTGCATTTCTAACTGCGGCGCCGGGAACCGGTGTTGGCGGGACGAGTATCGATCCGGTAGGAAATGGCTATCTCCGTTTAACCAATAATACCAGGAATCAAAAGGGATTTGTATACAGTACCAGTAATTTTCCTTCATCACAAGGATTGTCGGTAGACTTCGAATATTACATTTACGGCGGCACTGGTGCTGATGGAATCAGCTTGTTTTTGTTTGACGCAACAGCAAATCCTTTCGTTATTGGAGGGTTTGGCGGGTCTTTGGGCTATGCTCAAATTACCACGACTACTCCGGTATCGCCAGGCGTGTCTAAGGGATACCTTGCTATTGGCCTGGACGAGTTTGGGAATTTCTCTAATCCGACAGAGGGAAGGCAGGGGGGAAATGGTTTTAGGCCCGGGTCCGTAACCTTGCGTGGCAAAGGAGATGGATCGGCACTGGTACCGGATAATTACAGATTTCTGACATCGGTAAGAACCCAGGATCTGGGTTTTCCATTAACACAGGGAGGCACGGTCAGATTTTCGGATCCTTCATCTCCAGGTTACAGGCGCGTGTATATGGAGCTTGTTCCTGACCCGCGTGGCGGATACAATATTACCGTTAGGATATCGCGAGGAGGTTCATCTCCGGTTTCTACTACAGTAATTGACAAATATTACTATCCGGACATTGCTCCAGCCAATCTTAGTTACGGTATAGCTTCATCAACGGGCGATAAAACTAACTTTCATGAAATCCGTAATGTGGAGATTGATGTGATCAACTCTGCTCAATTGGCGGCACCGACGGCAATCGATAATGATACAACCAGCTGCATTGGTCAACCCGCTTTTATTGATGTCACCCGGAATGACCGCTCAAATAACGTCGGAGGAATTATTAACAAAGGATCCGTTGATCTTAATCCGGGGCAGGCTGGCGTTCAGCCTTTCTTTACCATAGCTGGGCAGGGTACATTTTCTGTTAATACTGAGGGTGTGGTATCGTTTACACCAGAAACCGGGTTTACTGGGACTGCTGTAACCAGTTATACAGTAAGAGACACTTACGGGGCACAGTCAGCGCCAGCATCCATAAGGTTTACAATAACTCCTGCCCCTGTCCAGGCAGATGCAGGGAGAGATACATCAATTAGCGTTGGCACCGCATCCCGCAGTTATACCTTGCGTGGAAATGCCCCGGGATCGGGTACGGGCTCGTGGACTCAAATAACCGGACCGACCACGGCAGGAATTGTTAATTCTTCTTCGCCGAATTCTGTTGTTAACAACCTGATCGCCGGTACTTATATATTTCGCTGGACTATAACATCCGCAGGTGGGTGCGAGACTTTCGACGATGTGGTGATCACTGTTAGCTCTTTGCTGTTTGATGCACCTGACATAAATGTTGACGGGACTGTCGACGGGCGGATCGTTATCAATATTCCTGTTCCTGAAGGTGGATCTGTTGTAATTACAAGACCTCCGGCTAATGGGACAGTCACCATCGATCCCGTGACCGGTCAGGTTATTTATGTGCCTAATCCCGGCTATTCCGGACCTGATGATTTTGAATACGTGATAATAGATGAAGAGGGCAACCAGTCGACGCCTGGTGTGGTGAATGTCATCGTAAACCCACCTGCAAAGATAGGACTGGCAAAGGCGCTCAGCTCGGTTGTTAAGAATCTGGATGGCAGCTACAATTTGCGGTTTACCTTCACTATTGTGAATTATAGTAACGTCAGGATTGATGAGCTGAGTCTTACCGACGACCTTGCCGCGGCATTTCCGGATGCACGGGTCACAGTAAGCGGACTGTCTGCCACAGGGGCATTACTTGTAAATCCTGCTTATAACGGAACGTCAGATACTGAATTGCTGCTTCCGGCCAGTTCTATACAGGCAGAATACAAGGAGGCGGTTTATCTTGACCTGATAGTCTATGTAAGTGCTGAAAGCACAACTTATCTGAATACTGCTTTGGTAAGCGGGACTTCGGTACGGGACGGTGCCGTGGTGACAGATCAGTCTACTAACGGACTGGCTCCCGACTCCAGGATTTCAGGCGATCCAACTCCGGCTGATCCAACTCCGGTGTCTCTGGCCAGGGAGAGTTTGTTCATCCCGGGGGGATTTTCACCTAATAATGACGGGATCAACGATGTTCTGATCATTCAGAACAGTCTAGGCAAGAAAGTCCATCTTGAGATTTATAATCGCTGGGGTAACAGGATCTACAGGGCTGCTGATTACCAGAATGACTGGAATGGAAGGTGTACGGAAGGAATACATATCGGGGATGATGTTCCGGTGGGTACTTACTATTACGTCATTATATTGGACGGTAAGGATAAAATGTCGGGCTATATCACAATCAACAGATAATGAAATTCGAAATAAAGATTATAATAGTCATGCTTTTGCTGGGAACTGCCTTTAGTGTGCGGGCGCAGCAAAATCCAATGTACTCGCAGTATATGTTCAATACCATGGCGATTAACCCGGCTTATGCGGGCAGCCGGAATGTTGTTTCGGCTACGGCTCTGCACCGGAACCAATGGTCAGGAATGGAGGGGGCACCAAAGACCACCACGCTGACGATTGACGCACCTTTTCGGAATAAGCGCGTCGGGCTTGGTCTTCAATTAATCAATGATCAGCTGGGAATCTCTAAAACAACCGGAGCGGTGTTAAGTTATGCCTACCGGATAAGGATGGACAAGGGATCGCTGGCTTTCGGGGTGCAGGGAAGCGGAGTGCAATACAGGGCAGATTATACGAGCGTTGACTTGGGGAACGGTGGTGCGTATGACCCTGCCTTTGCTGAAAATGTGAATAAGATGCTGTTTAACTTCGGTACGGGAGTTTACTATAATTCGGATAAGTTTTATATCGGTTTGTCAGCTCAGGATCTTCTGAATACAAGGATCACCGAGTATGAGGCGCCCAATGATTCAACAGGAGGAAGTTTTAAGAACCTCCATTTGTTTTTTGCCACAGGATACGTGTTTGCACTCGACCAAACATTTAAGCTTAAGCCTTCTGTATTGGTTAAGGGTGTTAAGGGGGCACCGGTGGAAGCAGATATCAACGCGATGTTGTGGATCAACGATGTAATAGCGGTGGGAGCACAGTATCGTACAAGTGCCGACGTAGCAGGGATCCTCGAAGTTCAGGCTACTCCGCAAATCCGCATAGGCTATAGCTACGATCATAGTGTCACACGTTTACGCAACTTCAATTCGGGTAGTCATGAAATTATGCTTCGTTACGAATTTGGATTTGAACGGGGGAAAATTTTGTCGCCGAGATACTTCTAAGTTTATGAAATATTTTTTACAAAGATCGTCGTTTATCTGTTGCCTGGTATTTATGTGCCTCGGCAGTGAAGGGTATGCTCAATCACCTTCCCGCTCCAAAGCTTTTAAGGCGGGAGAATCTGCCTTTCGGTCATACAGGTACGTTGATGCTATCTCGCACTTCAGCAGTGTTCTGGCGGCTGATTCTGGGAATATCGCAGCCTCTGAAATGCTTGCTTACAGTTATAGACAAACGAAGAAGTATGATCCGGCTCTGCATTGGTATGAGAAACTGAGCAAGCATCAGCCCCTGAAAGCGGAATGGGCGCTCTACTATGCCGAAGCGCTGGCTGTGGATCAGCAGTACGAAAAATCAGAGAACTGGTACAGGACGTATATGAGGATGATGCCTGCTGACCGTCGTGCGTCGGCGTTCTCACGGGCAAATCCGGGAGCTTTCTCAAAAGATGCCAGCTTTTGGAAGGTGTCGCTGACTGACTTAAATACATCAGCTTCTGAGTACTCGCCGGTTTTTTATAAAGGCGGGCTGCTATTTGCCAGCAACAGGTTAACTGACCATCCTGTGAAACGTGTCTTTCCGTGGGATAAGAGTCCTTTTACGAGTTTGTATTATATCAGGGACCTTAGAGGCATTAAAAGCATGAATGATCATTCTATTGGGTCAGTGCTTAGGGGGCGGCGGAATGCCAGTGTTCCATTAAATGACGACGATACGGCTCCTACATCAAATGATTCGAAGACGCTGGGTCAGTATGATCCTTCTGTCGTTCGTGATTCAAGCGGTCTTAGCCAGGTTTTAAATACCGGCGTTCAACTTCTTCATGGTAGCGTGAATTCGAAATATCATGAAGGGCCGGCAGCCGCTTTTCCGGATGGTTCGCTTATTTTCACGCGTAATAATTACTTCAAAGGGAAGGCCGGAGCTAGTGATAATGGTGTTAATAAGCTAAAGTTGTATATAGCAACAGGGAACAGTCTTTCGGTGATATCTGAGTTTCCTTACAACAATGACGAGTATTCGGTAGGGCATCCTGCCTTGACGGCGGATGGGAATATTCTGGTTTTTGCTTCAGATATGCCGGGTGGCTATGGAGGAACGGATCTTTATTATTCGGTCAGGTCGGGAACTCAGTGGACCCGTCCCGTAAACATGGGGAAGCAAATCAACACAGAGGGTAACGAACAGTTTCCATCCCTGTCAGCCGATGGTTCTTTGTTTTTTTCTTCGACAGGACATCCTGGCCTGGGAGGTCTCGACGTGTTTGAGGTGCCGCTTATTAATATGAGGGCTACGCGCTCACCTGTTAATCTTGGCGCACCCATTAATTCATCGAGGGATGATTTTGGGTTCATAAGAGCTGATGATGGAAAAAGTGGTTTTTTTTCATCGAACCGCGGGGGTAGTGATGATATATATAGTTTTGAGCAGGCTTCTTACCGGGTGATTTTGGCGGGTCAGGTGACTGATGGGCAAACACGCCTGCATTTGGGCGGCAGCAGAATATTGCTGAAGACTCTGGACGGTGTGGATACGGTTATGACCAATGGAAGGGGTGAGTTCAGGCTCGACATGAGAAAGGAAACTGACTACGAGATCACGGCGCAGAAATTGGGTTATATTAGTCAGCTTGTTTTCAGAACATCTATCGGTATTGATACGGATTCTGTTGTGAGAACAGATATGCAGTTGTTTAAAACCGAAAGCCGGCAGCAGTATGTAATTTCGAATTGCGATTCTCTGAAACGCCTTTTTGCGGTTGAGAATATTTTTTATGATCTGGATCGGGATGAGATTCGTGCTGATGCACGGCGCGCTCTTGATCATCTGGCCTCGCTGATGAAACGACATCCGGAAATGAGCGTGATCACCTCCAGTCATTGTGATAGTCGCGCATCTGAGGAATACAACCGTGACCTGTCGCTTAGAAGGGGTACTGCAGCTAAGAACTATCTTATTTCAAAAGGCATTAACGGGAGTCGCGTTAAGGTTGAGTATTATGGTAAGACGAGATTGCTGAACCGTTGCTATGACGGTGTTGCCTGCTCTGAAGCGGATCAGCAACTGAATCGCAGGACGGAATTCGATATTATTCTGAACGGAGTGAACCTCAGTCAGCTGAACTGTGACGAGTTATAGCAAAAGGAAAAGTACTAAACCTTTTCCTTCTGCAACATTGCCGGGAATGTTTTAAGCAATATTTTAAGGTCGAGCCAGAAAGAGTATTTGGAAGCGTAGAAGTTATCCAGCTTTTTACGTTCTCTTTCAGACATATCTTCTTTCCCGCGTCTGCTGATCTGCCATAGTCCGGTTAGCCCCGCGGGCCCGAGAAACCTGGTGGTCCATTCGTTGGACGTGAGCATTTCGGCCTCATACAAGGGAAGCGGGCGGTTACCGACCATTGACATATCTCCCATCAAAACGTTTAGTAGCTGAGGAAGCTCATCAATACTGGTCATTCTGATAAATTTTCCAATTTTGGTAATCCTTGGGTCGCCTTTGATTTTTATAAAGGCCGATTTACCCTTCTCCGCATCAGTATACTGGTTGAGAGAGGAAAGGAGGTCGATTTCTTTGTCGGCATTCATCCTCATTGACCGGAACTTATAAAAGTCAAATATTTTGTACCCCGTGCCCACACGTTTGCTTTTGTAGATTATCGGGCCTTTGGACTCCAGTGCTATACATGCTCCTACAATAAGAAAAAGTGGAGAGAGAAGAATAAGTGCAGAGCCGGATGCTATGATGTCGAATGCACGTTTATATGCAGGAAGTCTGTAACGGACATCGACCTTTCCTGACAACTCGGTCAGCGTCGGTTTGATTAATTTAAACTTTACGAGGAAAGATAATCGTTCGCAAAGATCTTCAGTAGGGAAGGGGTAATTATAGTAATCATGTACCTTGAGAGAAATCGCTTTCTTTTTCCACTGTTTGTTAACAAAGGCGGAAAGGACTACTATAATCATTCCTCCGAGAAGGGGGTTCTTTTTGATCTTGGATACTACCTGAATCCACTCGCCTTTGAAATCTGCCTCTATCAGTAATATGTCGGGAAGTGTAAGCAAAGACCGGTCATTGAGAAAACTCTCAATATTATGAATGGTAAGCTCCTCAGGATGGACCTCATAATTGGCTTTAAGGTCTGTAAGCAGGTAATCTTTTAACTCACTTCCGACGTAAACGATACGTGCGTTTACACCTGAACGGTTAAAAGTGCTTAAGGCTGATTCGAATAACATCTTGTAGTCTTAGTTTGAGTGTATATGAGATTGAGACAGGAGTTTCGTGATCTCGGTTTTAAGAGCCTCAGGGTTGAATGGCTTGTGTATGTACGCTTCTGCTTTTCGGGCCATGCCGTTAGCGACGCTGGTCAGGTCGTCATTTCCTGACAAGAGGATTACGGGTATATCCCGATAATAGCCACTTACCTTAAGGTTATGAATGAAAGACGTGCCATCGAAATACGGCATGTGAAGGTCTGATATGATAAGTGCAGGGTCATTACCCTCCTCCAACCAGCTAATTGCTTCTACACCGCTGTTTTTAATGACCAGTTTATAATCCTTGGAAAGTACAAAGTTGAGAAGCTTCAGTATGCTTACTTCGTCATCAACTATCAGAATTTCTTTTTTCATAGAGTTAAGTGTATTAACCTTTCCCATAAATGTACAAGTTCTACGCCTGGGATGTGAAAAGGTTTGAAATGATTACATAAATATACACATAAATGGTATATTGTGAGTTGGAATCTGATTGTGATGTGATTTTAAAAATGTAAATTCAACCGTTTCAGTTTACAAAAAAATTACATTGCTATTCTATAATTAACTTTCAGGATTTACATATTTAATTAATTTTGCGTTGCAACATCCAAATATATGTCAGATAAAGCTATTTTAAACCTAGGAGATAAAACGTACGAGTTACCAGTTACTAGTGGTACAGAGAATGAGAAAGCTATAGATATTTCAAAGCTTAGAGATCAAACCGGTTACATTACGTTAGATAGTGGGTTTAAAAACACGGGAAGTACCAAAAGCGCTATCACTTATTTAGATGGTGAGCATGGTATTCTAAAGTACCGTGGGTACAAGATCGAAGATCTTGCAGAGAGATCCAGTTTCATTGAAGTTGCATACTTATTGATTTACGGAAATTTGCCTACTCAGGCGGAGATTGATAACTTCAAGTATCAGATCAGCAAGCACATGCTTTTGCACGAGGATATGAAGAAATTCTATGATGGTTTTCCGCCTAAAGCACATCCGATGGGGCAGCTATGCTCCCTGGTAAGTTCGTTATCCGCGTTTTCTCCGGAAAGTCTTAATCCTAATCCTTCAAAGGACGATATCAATTTAAGCATTATTAAGCTGTTTGCTAAAATGCCGACTATCGTATCGTGGATATACAAGGGGTCATTAGGTGAGCCGTTCATCTATCCGAAGCATAGTCTGAGCTATGTGGCGAATTTTATGAATATGACCTTTGGCCAGGTGACTGAGGAAGTGGAGATTGACCCGGTTGTGGTTGATGCGCTTGATAAGCTGTTGATTCTTCATGCCGATCATGAGCAGAACTGCTCTACTTCAACCGTTCGTATCGTAGGTTCTTCAGGATGTAACCTCCCTGCGTCTATTTCGGCTGGTATTTCGGCGCTTTGGGGCCCGTTACATGGCGGAGCAAACCAGGCTGTTATTGAAATGCTTGAGCTTATCAAGAACGATGGTGGTGATACTGAGAAATGGATCAACAAGGCAAAGGATAAGGATGATAACTTCCGTTTAATGGGATTTGGTCACCGTGTTTATAAAAACTTTGATCCTAGAGCGAATATTATCAAATCTGCTTGTGACAAGATTCTCGATAAGTTAGGAATTAATGATCCAATCCTTGAGATCGCGAAGAAGCTGGAAGAAGCTGCGCTAAATGATCCTTACTTCGTAGAGCGCAAGTTATATCCGAATGTAGATTTCTATTCAGGAATTATTTACAGAGCCCTCGGCTTCCCGACGGATATGTTTACGGTTCTGTTTGCATTGGGACGTTTACCGGGATGGATAGCTCAGTGGAAAGAAATGAGAGAAAACAAAGAGCCGATAGGCAGACCTAGACAAGTATATGTTGGCGGAGTTGACAAGCAATATGTTGACATAGCTAACAGAGGCTAGTCCATTAATTAGTCTTTAGAACATAAAAAAGGTATCGGGAAAATTTCCGGATACCTTTTTTTTATGTTCTAAAATATCAGTTTTTATATTAGAATTCCTGCAATGGTTGCTGAAAGGTAGGAAGCCAGGGTTCCGCAAATCAGGGCTTTCACACCGAGTTTCGCAAGGTCTGACCTTCTCTCCGGAGCTAATTCACCTATACCGCCCACTTGTATCGCTATAGAACTGAAATTGGCAAAACCACAAAGCGCGAAGCTGGTGATGACCAGGGTTTTTGGATCAATGGTATCCTTGATTTTGGCCAGATCCAGATAGGCGACAAACTCGTTGATCACCATCTTGGTGCCCATCAGAGAACCTGCAGCGTGAATATCCTTGAATGGAACGCCCATCGCCCACGCAAAAAGGGAAAATATAGAACCCAGGATTTGATTAAGGCTCAAATGATGAATATCAATCCCGACAAACGCCAGGGAAAGACCCCACCCGCCAAGTACTGAGCCTATCCCACCGAGCACGTAATCGACAAGTGCTATAATTGCAATAAAACCTATTAGCATTGCAATAACATTAAGCCCTACTTTCAAGCCGTCGCTTGCGCCATGTGAGATAGAATCTACAAGGTTCGCGCTGGTTTTTTGAACTTCCAGAGATACTTCACCCTTGGTTTCGGAAATCTGGGTTTCAGGCCATACGATTTTAGAGATGACGAGTGCCGCCGGTGCCGCCATTATACTGGCGGCCAGTAAGTATTCGGCGGGAACGCCAAATGAGATATAGATAGCCATGACACCGCCGGCTATACATGCCATGCTACCGGTCATTGAGGCGAGCAGCTCGGACATTGTCATCCCCTTAAGGTAAGGCTTGATCATGATCTGGGCTTCAACCTGCCCGACGAATGCGCTTGCAATGTTAGACAGAGCCTCTGCTCCTGAAACTCCCATTAGCTTGTAAACACCATATGCAAAGACTTTTACGATACGTTGCATGATACCTAAATAATAGGCAACGCTTACGAGTACGGCTACAAAGATGATAGTGGGAATGATGTTAAAGAAGAAAATAGTGTCTACGCCGAAAGCTGTGTTGAGGGCGATTTTGTTTGCGAGAGGGCCGAAGACGAAGTTGGCGCCTGCGTGGGAGAAGTCCAGAACCTTGGTGACTCCTGCACCTAACCAGGCGAATATCATTTTGCCGGCTGGAACTTTTAGAATGAATACGGCTAGAACGAGTTGGATGGCTAAACCGGAGAAAACGAGACGATAGTTGATTGCCTTACGGTTGTTAGACATCAAAAAAGCAATGGCGAAAATCAGTATGATACCGATTATGCCGGTGAATCTTTCCATTTATTATGTTGCTGTAATTGTGTATTGCTTTTTAGGGGCTATGAAGACTTTCTTTTGGAAAGTTCGTCGCGGATTTTTACCGCCTTTTCATAAGCTTCTTCTGCTAAAGCCTGCTGTAATTTTTCTTTGAGTTCGTCGTCACTGAAAGAGGTATAGCCTGCTGTTGCTTCGGGTTTTTTTTCTTCGCCTGCAGCTGCGTCAATGTTTTCAAGAAAGACAAAGTCATTGCCCTCTATCATAATGCCTGCAGAAGCGAGGATGAACTCGTAGGTGTGGATTGGACAGCCAAAGCGAACGGCCAAAGCAACTGCGTCTGATGTCCTTGCGTCTATCTCCTGCACCTGGGTGCCGTCGGTGCAGATCAGTTTCGCGAAGAATATTCCGTCTACCAGATTGTAAATGATTACTTCCTGGATGTTGATCTGAAAAGCGACTGCAAATGATTTGAATAAGTCGTGAGTAAGAGGACGGGTTGGTGTCATTTTCTCGATTTCAACGGCGATAGCTTGCGCCTCTGAGCCACCGATGATGATAGGCAGTCGGCGTCTTCCGTTCACTTCACCCAATACAAGGGCATAAGCGCCGGATTGCGTCTGACTATATGACAACCCTACAATTTCCAATTTGATTTTTTTCATTCCGTTGACCCTTAATCGCCTGTTTTGTTTTATTTTGCAAAAATAGATTAAAAAAGCATTTTTTTATAATGAACGACGACCGATTGCAAAAGCTTTTCGCTTTTTTGGAAAATGATCCCTCTGATCCATTCATTAAATACGCTCTGGCAACTGAATATACGAAAAGACTGGAGCTTGAGAAAGCCCTATCTTATTTCGAAGACCTGATGGTTAACCACGAGGATTATGTAGGGACTTACTATCATGCCGGAAAGTTGTATGAGAAGCTCGGGAGACAGGACGAGGCAGTGAGAACATATCAGAAGGGAATGACTGTTGCAAAGGCAGTACGCGATATGCATGCTTTTTCGGAATTGCAAACGGTATATCTCTCCGCGACAGGTCAGGACTACGAAGATGATTAAGCTTAATGCCAAAAAACTATTATTTCTTAAAGATGTAGTGATCTTTACATTGACTGCTTTTGGCGGCGCGCAGGCGCATCTCGCGATGATGCTGAAGGAGTTTGTTTTGAAAAGAAGGTATATAAGCGAGGAAGAACTTCTTGAGCTCAATGCGATGACTATGGTTCTTCCGGGGCCGTCTTCTACGCAAACTCTTGTGGGAATTGCATACAAGGTAGGTGGAATTTATTTATCTCTTATTACATTTTTTATCTGGATATTTCCATCGGCAGCTTTCTTATGTTTTGTTGGCGTTATCTATTCTTTCCTGGGTGAAAAATCGGGTTTCCACCATGTGATGGCCTATATTCAGCCAATAGCAGTTGGCATTGTTGGATACGCTTCAATTACACTCTCGCGAAGTCAGCTGAAGACGAGGTTGTCTTTATGGCTTGCATCCGGAGCGGTAATTGTAACGCTGATTCTGAAGAATGCGTTTGTATTCCCGATATTGATTCTGATCGGTGGAATTATCTCCGCGGCCTTGGAAAGCTCTTCAAAGGAGCAAGGGTTGCATACGAGCATTTTCAGGAATATAAACCAGAAAAAAGTACTGTATTTTATCGGGGTCCTGCTGTTGTTTGCATCGCTGGGAGCTATCATTAATCAGACATCACCTTTCAGTCTTCCCATCCGTCTCTTTGAAAATTTCTACCGAAATGGCGTGATTATTTTCGGGGGCGGGCAGGTTCTTGTTCCGCTGATGTTCACTGAATTCGTGGAGATGAAGGGATATCTGACCTCCGATCAGTTCTTAAGTGGCTATGCGTTTCAGCAGATCTTGCCAGGGCCGACTTTTTCTTTTACGTCTTTTGTGGGCACGATGGCAATGAAAAATGCAGGAAACGGTATTCTGGGTCAAATAGCGGGAAGCCTTGTGGCAACTTTGGGTATCAATCTGCCGGGAGTAATATTGGTTCTTTTCTTCGTTCCTTTCTGGGATGATCTTAAAAAGATAGGCCGGATAAGAAAATCACTGTCGGGAATTAATGCTGTTGCTGTGGGGTTTGTTATTGCCGCTTTTCTTTTTCTTCTAAAACCAATGCTTTCCAACAGTGTGGGTTCTTCTTTTTTTGAGTTTGGAATTATCTCTGCGACGATCTGTATTTTATGTTTCACCAGGATCAGAACCCCCTGGTTGATTCTAACCGGGGTTCTGCTGGGTCTTATATCTTAAAACGGTGCCTCATCGTCCATATCATCCATACGTGATGGTCTGGTAATAAAGTTATTAGGTTTGTCGAAGTCTGTTGACGGAGCCATTCCTGCGAAAGGATCTGTGCTTACCGCAGGGGAGTTGACACTAAAGTCGTCTTCCAGGTCGGCAAACTTTACGTACTTTCCGATAAAGCGCAGTGGAATCGTGCCTGTTTCACCATTACGGTGCTTTGCGATGATTACCTCACCAATACCTACTGTTGAACGTCCTTCTTCATCCTCGGTGAGGCCGTAGTATTCTGGTCTGTAAAGGAAAAGTACCATGTCGGCATCCTGTTCAATAGAGCCCGACTCACGTAAGTCGGAAAGCATTGGCTTCTTATTTCCTCCGGGACGGCTTTCTACTGCACGGCTTAGCTGAGAAAGCGCGATCACCGGTACGTTAAGTTCTTTAGCAACTGATTTAAGCGCACGGGATATACTACCGATTTCCTGCTCACGATTACCACCTTTTCCTTCACCTTTTCCATGCATGAGCTGCAAGTAGTCAATGATGATCATCTGGATATCGTACTGAGCTTTCAGACGTCTGCACTTGGCTCTGAACTCAAAGATGTTTAAGGCTGGGGTATCATCTATAAAGAGGGGCGCTTCTGTTAATGTTCCGATCTTCGAGTGAAGCTGCTGCCATTCCCATTCCGCCAAGTTACCTTTACGGATCTTTTCCTGCTCTATTTCCGTTTCTCCGGAAATTAACCTGTTGACGAGCTGAACAGAGGACATCTCCAGAGAGAATACAACGACGGGTTTATTGAATTGCACCGCGGCATTTCTTGCACAGCTAAGTACGAAGGCGGTTTTACCCATTGCCGGACGTGCCGCAATGATGACAAGGTCGGAAGGCTGCCAGCCGGAGGTCATTCTATCCAATGCGGTAAAGCCGGAGGGTACGCCTGTAAGCCCGTCCACGCGGTCGCGTAATTTTTCGAGTGAATCTAAGGACTCGCGGATGATATCATCCATCTTCCGGGAGTCACGACGGAGGTTGTTTTGAGCGATATCGAAAAGGTTCTTTTCGGCATGATCAAGCAGGTCGAATATATCGGTAGTATCTTCGTATGCGTTCTGGATAATCTCTGTAGAGATTCGGATCAGTTCCCTCTGGATGAATTTCTGGGAAATTATACGTGCGTGATATTCGATGTTTGCGGCGGATACCACACGGTTTGTAAGTTCGGTGATATAATATGCACCTCCCACCATTTCGAGGTCTCCCTGTTGTCTGAGCTGGGATGTAACAGTCAGGATGTCGATAGGAGATGACTTTTGAAAAAGCGTTGCTATTGACGCAAATATTTTCTGATGAGTTTCTTTATAGAAGAGCTCAGGTTTCAGAATGTCAATAACTGCAGAAAGAGCATCTTTTTCCAGCATGAGCGCACCTAATACTGCTTCTTCCAAATCGATCGCCTGAGGAGGTAGTTTTCCTAGTCCGCTCACCATATTTGTAAGACGAGTTCGCCTGTCTGTACCCGTGGATTTTCTGTCCGGGTTGAATCCCCCGTTTTCCATTTCTAAACTCATTATGCAAAAATACATAATCGCTTTGTCTAGTTCTGCACAAGTAGTGAAAGGAGCGGGATTTTTACAACAAGACTATTTTTAGATATCCACATTGAAATGTGGATAAGATGTTAGCGGAACCGGCTTATCAGGGGCTTAGGCATCGCTGGGGGATGTTGAAAAGTTTTTAAGATGTTAAAAACGAAAGCTAGAGGGAATTTATTAAGTATAATATGAGCAAAAAAACAGTAATTTGTCAGATAAATTTTTATGAATGAATACTAATTCCGAAAGAGTCCGCAGAGAGCATAATCAAATGATTTTTGGTATTCGAGCTTTGATTGAGGCGATTAAAAGCGGACAGGATATTGAAGCAGTGTATGTACAGAGAGGCCTTACAGGTGCTTTATTCAACGAATTGAGGGTGTTATTGAAGGAAGCTGAAATAACTTATCAGCAGGTGCCCGTCGAAAAGTTGAACCGTATAACACAGAAGAACCATCAGGGTGTTATTGGAATGGTCTCGCCAATCACCTATCAAAAAATTGAAGATATTGTTCCCCTGGTTTATGAGAAAGGTGAAGTTCCGCTGTTATTGATCCTGGACGGCATTACGGATGTAAGGAATATGGGGGCAATAGCAAGGACGGCGGAGTGTTCCGGTGTGCACGCAATCATCGTTCCGGTAAAGGGATCTGCACAGATCAATCCGGATACGATAAAGACATCTGCAGGCGCACTGTTCAATATTCCGGTTTGCCGCCATGAGAGCCTGAGTAAGGTTGTTCGTTATCTGCAGGAATCTGGTATACAAATTGTTGCCTGTACGGAGAAGACGAATGATTATTTGTACAAAGTTGATTTTAAAGGGCCAACTGCTATAGTGATGGGTTCGGAGGAGGATGGGATTTCTTCTGAAATTATCCGTGTGGCGGACCACTTGTCTAAAATTCCGATGAGTGGTACGATTGGTTCGCTTAATGTATCTGTTTCTGCAGGAGTGATTCTTTATGAGGCGGTGAGACAAAGGACCGTATAGAGGTTTTTATAGTTTATTGAAAGGACATTAAACTAACCAGGGATTAAGGTGAATGATTATTATTTATTTATAGACACTGAAACATCGGGCTTGCCCAAACGCTGGGACAAGCCTTACGCCAAGGAAGGAAACTGGCCGCATATTGTCCAGATTTCCTGGGTGGTGTATTCTAAGAAGGGCGAAGAGATCATTCAGAAAGACCACTTTATAAGCGATGACGACTTTGTTGTGTCCTCGGGCTCCTATAATATACACGGATTTTCAGACGAATACCGGAAGGAATATGGAACACCGCGGGTGGAGGTAATGAAAGACTTGTCGTCAGATCTTTCGCGCTATCAGCCTATTATTGTAGGACATTTTACGGAGCTGGATTTGCACATGATTGGAGCGGATTACTATAGGGCAGGACTTCCAAACCCTGCTCTTTGTTATCCGGCCTTCTGTACAATGATGGCAACAGTAAAGCTGGTAAGAAATCCAAGTGCCAGTTTTTTGAGGCTGGGACAGCTATATGACCTTCTGTTCAATCAAGGTTTGCGGAATCCACATAATGCATTGGATGATTCTATCGCCACAGCTCAGTGCTTCTTTGAGCTTGAAAGGCAAGGCCTCATAACCGATGAGATTGTTGCGTCTCAACAGGGACCTCTGAATAAAGTAAAGTTTACTTCGAAGAAATTTTCGTCTGCTCTTCCTGTGCTTTTCCTTTGTTTGCTTACGATACTTATCTCATTTCTTTTTTAACATCTATGACACGTGCCGAATTTCTAAAAAACGTTATCCCATTCAATGTCTTGCCTGAAAAGGTGCTCCTGGAGGTAGCAGATCTTTTTCATGAAGTAAGGTATGTTAAGGATACCGTCATCTATCAGCAGGAGGTGACTAAAATGAAGGGTATCGACATCGTTGTTGAAGGGAAATACGAGTCGTTTTTTTATGACAGTTCACATGCCCGGCGTCTGGAGGAACATCATGAAGCTGGCTTCTGCTATGGAGGAGTGTCTGTCCTTCTAAACAGGAAGCGGTCATTGAGAACAGTTATCGCAAAGAAAGGGACTGTTGTGTACTTTCTCCCCAGGAAAGATTTCAGGGCACTGTGTAATGCTTACGATGAGTTCTTTCATCATTTTACTGCGGATTTTGGCCGCAGGATGCTGAATGAAGAGTTTGCTCATTTTGCTAAGAAGCCTACTTCGTTTGAGGAAAGCTACCTTGCTTCTGAACAGCTTTATTCGCGACGGATCGAAAGCATTGGTTATCGTGATATCGTCTACTGCTATCCGGACACGCCGATCTTTAAGGCTGCAGGGATTATGGCGGAGAATAAAACAAGCTGTATGATTATCCGGAACCGCGAGGGTGTGGTGGAAGGTTTTGTTACCGATATCACTTTAAGGGATAAAGTGATTGCCGCGAGGGGAGATGTTAATGCGCCGGTTATCGAGGTTGTTGATAATCCTGTGGTGACAATCAGTAGTCAGGCGTTTGTATATGAAGCGGTGCTGATGATGTTTTCAACCAAGACCAAGTATCTTCTGGTCGAAGAAGACGGGGTATATAAAGGTATCATTAGCCGTAACAGGTTATTGAGCGAACAGGCGCAGTCACCATTAGTGTATGTACAGTCGGTTAAGCTTGCCGTGTCGGTTGAGGAGCTCAGATCTAAATGGCAGCAGGTACCACAGATGATAACCCAGCTTCTGGGCCGCGGTGTAAACGCAGAGATTATTAATCAGATTATTTCCACAATTGCCGATACCATAGCTCAAAAGGTCATTGAAGAGGTTATTAAGCGCCTTGGAGAACCGCCCGCGAAGTTCGTTTTCATGGTGTTGGGAAGCGAAGGACGTAAGGAGCAGACTCTCAAGACTGATCAGGATAATGCGATCATTTACGAAGATAAGGCTAATGAGCAACGCGAGTTAGTCAGAGATTACTTCCTGAACTTCGCAAAGATTGTCTCCGAGAAGCTCAATTATATAGGATTCAGCTATTGTACAGGTGGATTTATGGCGAGCAACCCTAACTGGACTCATTCTCTTTCTCATTGGAAACGGAACTACGAAAGTTGGATGGAGGAGTCTCTTCCTGAGACGGTTATAAAGTTTTCTACTTTTTTCGACTGCAGGTACATCTACGGCGATAAAACTATCATCTCTGAACTTCATCAATTTCTGGATGAAAAGCTTCACGAGCCGATGGAGAAGCTGTTTTTTCACATGGCGAATAATGCCGTTCAGTATGAACCGCCGCTGACGTTTTTCAAAAACATCCGGACGATCACCATAGGTGAGCAGGAGGTATTTGATATAAAAAAGGCCATGACTCCGATAGTAGATCTGGTTCGTCTGTATTGCCTCAAGAACAGGATTTTTAAAACAAACACGGGCGAGCGCCTTAAAGCCTTGAAGGATATAAAGGTGTTTTCTGAATCGGAATACCACGAACTAAACCAGTCTTACTATTATTTGATGGCGATGCGATTAAGGAAGCAAGCTAGTCAGATTATACATGATAAGGCCGTCCCGGAAAACTATATCGATCCAAATAGTCTCACGAAAATTGAGCAGGTCACACTGAAAGAGATTTTCAGAACAATAGAGTCGTTTCAGTCGAGACTTCGAAGGGAGTATACCAGTAATTTGTTTGGTTAAACATCTGATATTTAATGACAACTGTCATTAGGTCCGTTGACAGCTGTCATAAGTTCCAGATCGGTAGGTGGGTATCTTTATACCATCAAATCACATAGATTAAACGTAATCATATGAAACCTACTAATGCAGAAAAGCTTGTTCAAAAAATAGAAAGAGTTCGAGAAGCTCAGAGATTATACTCAACTTATAGTCAGGACCAGGTTGATGAGATTTTTCGTCAATCGGCCATGGCTGCAAACAATGCTAGAATTCTACTGGCTAAGCTGGCAGTCGAAGAAACAGGAATGGGCCTGGTGGAAGACAAAGTGATTAAAAACCACTTCGCTTCAGAATATATTTACAACCAATATAAAGATTCCAAGACATGTGGCGTTATTGAGACCGATGAGGCGTTTGGTATTACGAAGATTGCTGAGCCGATTGGTGTGATTGCTGCGGTTGTTCCTACTACCAACCCAACTTCGACAGCGATCTTCAAGGCGCTGATCGCTTTGAAGACAAGGAACGGTATCATTTTTTCACCGCATCCAAGAGCAAAGAAATCAACAATCGCTGCTGCAAAGATTGTCCTGGAGGCAGCCGTTGCTGCAGGGGCACCAAAAGATATCATCGGATGGATTGATGAACCTTCAGTAGAGTTATCACAGATCGTAATGTCAGAGTGTGATCTTACCTTGGCTACAGGTGGACCAGGAATGGTTAAATCTGCCTATTCTTCAGGGAAGCCTGCAATTGGAGTTGGGGCAGGAAACACGCCTGCAATCATAGATGAAACGGCCCATCTTAAGATGGCGGTAAACTCCATCCTGCTATCGAAGACTTTCGATAACGGAATGATATGTGCCTCCGAACAGTCGGTTATTGTCATTGACAGCATTTACGACGAGGTTAAACATGAATTTGAAGACAGGGGTGCTTATATCCTGAATGATGAAGAAACAGAGAAAGTACGAAAAGTGATCCTGGTAAACGGTGTTTTAAATGCCGGAATTGTAGGCCAATCAGCTTTTAAAATTGCCCAGCTGGCAGGGTTTAGTGTGCCTGAATACACAAAAATTCTTATTGGAGAGGTTGAATCTGTTGAAAGGGTAGAAGCCTTCTCTCATGAGAAACTGTCTCCGCTTCTGGCCATGTATAAGGCCGGCACGTTTGACGAGGCTTTAGAAAAGTCTGTTCGACTGGTTAAATTGGGTGGCTTCGGACATACATCAGTTCTGTACACGGATGAGGTCAAGTCGCACGACAGGATTGAAGCTTTTGGAACTAAGATGAAGACCGGGCGGACAATCGTTAATATGCCATCTTCTCAGGGGGCTATAGGCGACATTTTCAACTTCAAACTATCACCATCATTAACTTTGGGATGTGGAAGCTGGGGAGGAAACTCTGTTTCTGAAAATGTGGGCGTTAAACATTTATTAAATATTAAGAGTGTGGCTAGCAGAAGAGAAAATATGCTTTGGTTCCGCGTACCTGAAAAAGTTTATTTCAAGTATGGTTGTATGCCTGTAGCTCTGCGTGAGCTAAAGGAACTTGGACGGAAAAGGGCGTTTATCGTAACTGACAAGGTACTATATAAGTTAGGCTTTATCGATCCGGTGGTGAAGGTGCTGGAAGAGTTGGGAATTGAGCATACTGTGTACTTCGATGTTGAGCCAGATCCAACGCTGGATACTGCAAGACGCGGAGCCGCTGAGATGATCAGCTTCCAGCCTGATACCATTATAGCGCTGGGTGGCGGTTCTCCGATGGATGCAGCGAAGATCATGTGGGTCTTGTATGAACATCCTGAGGTTCGGTTTGAAGATCTGGCTATGCGTTTCATGGACATCCGGAAACGTGTTTACCGCTTCCCTGCAATGGGTGAAAAAGCGATGATGGTTGCGATTCCAACCTCTGCCGGAACAGGATCTGAAGTAACACCGTTTGCTGTTATCACGGATGAGGTATCAGGGTTGAAATATCCTCTTGCTGATTACGAGCTTACCCCAGATATGGCCATAGTAGATGCCGAACTGATGATGAAGATGCCTAAAGGACTGACATCTGCCTCAGGAATAGATGCGCTGACGCATGCTCTCGAAGCATATGTTTCGGTTCTTGCTTCCGAGTATACTAACGGGCTTGCACTGGAAGCGATCCGGTTGATATTCAAATATCTTCCAGATGCATATAATGAAGGAGAAACAAATGTAAAGGCACGCGAAAAGATGGCGCATGCCGCAACAGTAGCAGGGATGGCTTTTGCTAATGCGTTCTTAGGTATATGCCACTCGCTTGCTCATAAGCTGGGGGCTACTCACCATGTACCGCACGGTGTTGCCAATGGAATGCTTATCACCGAAGCGATCAGGTTCAACGCTGTTGACAATCCACGTAAGCAGGCTGCTTTCCCTCAGTATAAATATCCAAATGCAAAATGGAGATATGCAAGGGTGGCAGATTATCTGAACCTGGGCGGTGAAACAGACACAGAGAAAATCGAACTGCTTATCGCTGCTATAGACGATCTGAAAGCCAAAGTTGGTATTCCTGCATCAATAAAAGAATACGGTGTATCTGAAAAGGCCTTCTACCCAACACTGGATGCCATGTCTGAACAGGCTTTCGATGATCAGTGTACAGGAGCTAACCCCAGATATCCGCTGATAAGTGAATTGAAACAACTGTATATAAATGCTTTTGAAGGAAAACCGAAAGCACAGACTGACGAGCTCAAGCTTGAAAAAGCGATTGTAGCCTAATTAATTAAGAAGAAGGAGAGAGGCCTGGGAGCGCAAGCTTCCAGGCTTTTTTATGAATTCAAAGACATATCTTCAATAGTTTTAATCTCGAAACGAACATTTCGGTATTTTGATTGCTTATAGTCAGAAGGCGAATCATCGTCTCGTGTTCTATCTTAACTTTATTAATATGTCGAAGAGCTTTTTCATGGTCCTGATTGATGACGTGCCTACCAGATTTGAAAAAAGTAGAATAATAGAAATAGAGCCGTCTGGAAATGGCGGGTCGAAAATTACCATGGATGCATCTCATGAGGCTGAAGAACCTATCATATATTTCACTTCAGAGGCGTACGAGGAAGTAATGAAATCATTTTTGTCTTAAAATTTAGTAGTTTTATGCTGTCTTATGAGCTTAAACTACAAACGTATTGTAATCAAAGTAGGATCAAATGTCCTAACAAAAGCAAATGGGTTGCCGGATCTTGACAGGATCGAACATTTGGTTGATCAAATATCAAGAATAAAAACGCAAAATAAAGAAGTCATTCTCGTTTCTTCAGGAGCTGTTGCCTCAGGTAAGAGCCTACTTTCTGCATCTGATAAGTTTGATGCGGTTGCTACAAGGCAATTATTTGCATCCATCGGGCAGGTTAAATTAATAAACAAATATTCTGAGTTGTTTGAAAAGAAGGGCCTGGTGTGCGCTCAGGTACTTGTTACTAAAGAGGATTTTCGGGACAGACTTCATTATCTCAATATGAAGAACTGTTTCAATATCCTTTTGCAGCATAATGTGGTACCCGTTGTCAATGAAAATGACGTAATATCTGTAACTGAACTGATGTTTACAGACAACGACGAGTTGGCGGGATTGATTGCATCTCAGCTGAATGCGGATGCATTAATTATTCTGACAAACGTCGATGGCATTTTTGATGGTGATCCCAAAGTTTCGGGATCTAAAGTGATTGAACGTATTGACCAGGATTTCAAAGGCTTTTCCGGGATTATCTCCGCTAAGAAATCAGAGTTCGGCAGAGGAGGGATGATGACCAAATCCAACATGGCCCATAAGGTTTCAAGATTAGGTATTGCCGTACATATCGCAAATGGTACAACTGATAACATCATTCCACGGGTGCTGGCGAAAGAGGTTGTGAATACCTATTTTGTACCCCAGAAAATTGCTTCCGGAAAAAAGAAGTGGATTGCACACTCTGAGAATTACGCAACTGGGCTGGTTCGTATTAATGACGGCGCCAAAGGAGCTTTAACATCGGCAAAGGCCAGCAGTCTTCTGCCTGTCGGGCTTGTAAGCATTGAAAAGGACTTTAAAAAGGGCGAAATTATCCGGCTTATCGACGAGGCCGGTTTTTATATAGGATTAGGTATTGCCGAATACGGCTCAGAGAAAGCGAGAGAGCGATTGGGAGTTAAGAACCAGAAGGCCCTGGTACATTATGATTATCTTTTTTTAAATCCGCAAAACTAACAGTATGAGTCTTAATAGTGTTTTCGAGGCAGCAAGATCTGCTGCCAGATCTCTGGGTTTGGTTAACTCTGAAAGCGTGTCCAGGATGCTTAACGAGCTTGCTGACGAACTTCTGGCGAATCAGGAGTTTATAATCAGGGAGAATGAGAAGGATTTAAACAGAATGAACACGGATGATCCCAAGTATGACAGGCTGAAGCTGTCTGCCTCGCGACTTGAAGACATCGCCTCAGATCTACGGAGTGTTTCCAGTCTTTACAGCCCCGTTGGAAGCGTTTTAAGCGAAAGGCAACTTCCGAACGGACTTCAGTTAAAGAAGGTTCGCGTTCCTTTAGGAGTTGTTGGTGTGATCTATGAAGCACGGCCTAACGTAACCGTAGACGTCTTTTCATTGTGCTTTAAAACCGGTAACGTAGCGGTTTTAAAGGGGGGAAGTGATGCATCTTTCTCGAACGAAGCATTGATCTCCATTATTCATAAGGTGCTGGAAGCGAATAATATCAATAAAAATGTGGTTGTTTTGTTACCTCCTGACAGGAGTGCTACCGAGGCGCTGTTAAACGCAACTGACTATGTTGATGTGATTATTCCTCGTGGAAGTCAGCATTTAATCACGTATGTGAGAGACAATGCTAAGGTGCCTGTTATAGAAACGGGTGCGGGTATCGTGCACACATTTGTAGATGCGTCTGCCGATCTGGATAAGAGCAAGGCAATAATACATAATGCAAAAACAAGAAGAGTTAGCGTCTGTAATTCGCTGGACTGTCTGTTAGTGCACAAACAGACTATCAAGAACCTCGTTTTTCTAGTAGAGGACCTGAGTGATTCAGACGTTGTCATTTATGCAGATGAAGAAGCATATCAGGAATTGAACGGGCACTATCCTGCTCATCTTCTCTTTCCTGCAGAAGATGAGCATTTCGGTATAGAATTTTTAGATTATAAGCTGGCTATTAAAACAGTTGAGAACCTCGGTGAGGCCTTAGACCATATTGCCAGATATAGTTCAAAACATAGTGAAGCAATACTCTCTGAAGACGATTTGAATATCGACACTTTTCTTACTCAGGTTGACGCAGCAGCGGTGTACTCAAATGCATCAACAGGATTTACTGACGGAGCTCAATTTGGATTAGGTGCTGAAATCGGAATAAGCACTCAGAAGTTACACGCCCGGGGGCCTATGGGCCTTGAAGAATTAACGAGTTACAAATGGATAGTTAAAGGAAATGGACAGGTGAGAGCTTAAGCTCTCACCATTGCTAATTTCGGGAAGCCTTTTTCCAGAAGATAAAAACCACCAAATAGTATAGTTCCGTAAATCGCGTCGGCGATGATCATATTTCTCAGAAAGGGAAGTCCCATAACGTATGACTGGATTACACCTCCCATATTGTGGGGGTACCAGGGGTACAGAAAAGCAAAGTTTGTTATGAGAAAAAAGAAAATAGCTCCTGCTACTGAAGATAGGGCAATTGATGTGGGCGTAACCTTGCCACGTATAGCCATACCGCATGCTACCATGACGATAAAGCCTATATAAACCGCCAGATTGAAACCATTTCCAAGGAATACATCTGACAAGGCCATAGCCATCAGCGGAATTAAAAAAGCCAATGCTTTGTTCTGAAATTGTGCACCTGCAAAAATAGCCAAAGCACCAACTGCTGTAAAATTCCAGATGTGCGGAATATAAAGTGGTAAAGCTCTTGTGCAAGCAGCCAATAAAATTAAGCCGGTTAGCACCAGATACCTGGAGGATAGTATCATTTTAGTCATAATTCCAAAGTTAAAAGGAAAAATTGAAAGCGTAAAGCTTTATCTTTTTTTAGTAGTCTTCAATGACCCTGAGAAATGTACTGTTACAAGCATTATAGTAAGCATTCGAAGTTGATTGCTCCGCGCATAATTAAAGGAAATTGGTAGCATAGATGCCGCTCGTTGCTGGCGCGTCAAGCGGCATTTTATAATTGACATCATTCTGATCTTTTCAGACCATACTTTTCTATTTTGCTATAAAGATGGCTTCTCTGAATGTCGATATCGTCTGCAGTCTTGGAAACATTCCAATTATTCTTCTGAAGTTTATACTTAATATACTCCTTTTCTGATTGGTCCTTGTACTCCTGAAAGCTTCCAAACTGGTCAAAGTTAACCTGAGGATTTTGTGAAATTGTTGTGGTAGCAGATACCGGTTGCTCTGCTCCTGATGGATTTGCAAACGTTCGAACATCATTCTCAGTTATCGTTTTCTCGCTGAGAATAATCAACCTCTCAATCATATTTCGCAGTTCGCGGATATTTCCAGTCCAGGGAAGAGCTTTAAGTGCATCAATGGCACCCTCACTGAACTTTTTAACGGGCATGCCGTATTCCGAGCAAATCTCGTTGCAGAAGCTTTCCGCAAGTATCGGGATGTCGTCTTTTCGGTCAGAAAGCGGTGGTACGTGTATTAGAATAACGCTCAGCCTGTGGTAAAGGTCCATTCTGAAGTTGTTCATTTCAATCTCTTTCTGCAGATCTTTGTTGGTAGCAGCGACAACTCTGACGTTCACTTCGATTTCTTTCTCTCCGCCCACACGTGTAATTTTACTTTCCTGCAGTGCGCGCAGAACCTTGGCTTGTGCAGAATGACTCATATCCCCGATTTCATCAAGGAACAAAGTGCCTCCGTTTGCTTGTTCAAACTTTCCAATACGCTGTTTAACCGCTGAAGTAAATGAGCCTTTTTCGTGACCGAAAAGCTCACTTTCTATAAGTTCAGAGGGGATCGCTGCACAATTTACTTCTACGATAGGTCCGTTCGCACGGCTGGATTTTTCATGTAGCCATCTTGCCACAAGCTCCTTTCCGCTACCATTCGCACCGGTTATCAAAACGCGCGCTTCGGTAGGTGCGACCCGGTCAATGGTGTCTTTAATCTTCGAAATGGCGGGGGAATTTCCGAGTATTTCTCTGACTTTGCTAACCCTTCGTTTTAGAACTTTTGTTTCTGTTACGAGATTTCCTCTTTCAAGAGCGTTTCTGACAGTAATCAGTAATCGGTTCAGATCGGGTGGTTTGGAAATGAAGTCATACGCACCCTTTTTGCTCGCTTCTACGGCTGTCTCAATAGTGCCATGACCGGAGATCATGATAAAGGGAAGGTCAGGTTTGATGGCAAGCCCTTCAGAAAGGACTTCCATTCCATCCATTTTGTTCATCTTGATGTCGCAGAGAACAAGATCAAAGTTTTGCTTTTGTATAAGAGCTAAGCCGTCAATGCCGTTATCGACGTCTTCGACCTCATAATCTTCATATTCGAGTATCTCACGTAATGTATTACGTATAGCACGCTCGTCGTCAACAATTAGAATTCTAGCCATAATGTTCTATTTTTTGAACGCAGAAATGAAGGTTTTGTTTTTGCTAATGTATACAATTATATACAGTTTGCCTGCCGTGGCCAGAAAAACACAAAGCCGTCTGTTGAGACGGCTTTGTACTAAGGTCTGTAAGCCGGGTTCTGTCACCCAATAAGGGTTTCCATCATTTATCTAGCCATGTCATCACTAACATGATCAAACGACCTACCCGCTGGCGCATTTGCGGAGCAAAACTAAGACGAGCAGCCTTCAGTCGCCAGCATATTTGGTCTTTCAACTCCTGGGGTTTACCGCGATGTATGTTACCATACAAAGCCGTGAGCTCTTACCTCACGTTTTCACCTTTTCCCGAATTGTAAGCAATTCAGGTAGTTTGTTTTCTGTGGCACTTTCCGTACACATCAAAGATGTGCCCTTCCCGTTAGGAAGCAAGACGCTCTGTGTTGCCCGGACTTTCCTCCTGATATAAATACCCGGCGATGGAACAACCTCTGCAAAGGTAAATTTATTTAATGATAATGCACTGTTTTTTAAGGTCAGCAGATGCTTCACTTACATCGTATAAGCCTTGCTTATTTCCAAAAGTATTGGTAACGTAAGTTATTATGGCGGCAATGTCTATATCCGGAAGGTTTGCGTTACCGGGCATCTCAGAAGCATAAAGCACATTGTTAACAAGCATGCTATCGCTTATGCCATGCTTGATCCAGCAGGCGATTTCGGACTTATGCTTTTTGAGGAAGGTTGTGTCGGTAAGGGGAGGGATCAGCTTACCTAATCCCTGTCCGTCGGAACCGTGACAATTCTGACAGTGAACGTCATATAGCTTTTTTCCGTTAGTGTAATATCTGGCATAGTTCAAGTCGTTCTCTGATTGGCAAGAATAGATAACCGAGCACAGCGCAGTGATCGAAAAAAGGAAACTGACGATTCTGTATTTACTCATCAGTTTCTTTTAGTAAAGTTTCCATGTCGCCCATGAGCTTTGAGACCTGGTCTTCCTTAGTTCCGTCGTATGCGCCTCTTAGTCGTCCCTGCTTATCAACCAGGATAAACCAGCCCTGGTGAATATATCCTCCGGGAGCATTTGCGTCTTCATTAACCGCAACGAGGTAGCTTCGCTCAGCCAGTGTATAGACAGAGTCGCGAGATCCTCTTAAGAACTCCCATTGGTCACCCTCAATACCCAGCTTCGTAGCATACTCCTTTAATTTTTCGGGAGTATCATATTTATAATCAATTGTATGTGAAGCGATTTTGACATCTTGGTTGTCTTTGAATTTGTCATAGACATTAAGCATATTCCGATGCATGACCGGGCAGATAGAAGGGCATGAAGTAAAAAAGAAGTCTGCTACGTAGATCTTATTTTTAAAATCTCTCTCCGATACGACTTTGTTGTCCTGATTTACAAAACTGAATGAAGGAATAGTTTGATATATCGTGTCCGTAATTGTTTTACCATCAACCACACGGGTAACCGCTTCCCTGTTGCCAAGTATAGGCAGCTTATCAGACTTTTGGTTGCAGGATAAAAATAGAAAACATAATACCGGAATTATTAAGCGAGGATTCATAGTGGCAAATTTACCTCTTACTCAACTGGAATACAAGAAATTGATTTAAAACAGCTATTTATATCGCCCTTAACCGCTGATAACCTATATTTGTTACATGGGCGGAATTGTTAAAAGGATAAGTCTGGAAGGAGTGAAGATCTTTGCTTATCACGGTTATTTTCCTGAAGAACAGATTGTCGGAACGCCTTTTTCTGTCGACGTTCTCACAGAAATGGAAAGTACGCATGACGAATCTGATGACCTGGAGCTAACAGTGGATTATGGGCGCTTATTTGAGATCGTATCTGAAGAGATGAAAATTACACGTAAGTTACTTGAAAAGGTAGCTCATGCTATACTTAGCAGGATTAAAGACGAATTCCCAGCGGTGAGCAAGATAACGGTCAGTATCTCTAAACTCTCCCTTCCAATCAAGGGAGAGGTCAGGAATTCCAAGGTGGAGCTTGCTTACGTGCGCTAGCATTGCATTAACATACCAGAGCTTCGAAATCGATCATCTTCTGTCGCTGGATTTCAGGAATCTTTTCAGGCCGGTTCTTTTCATAGTTGAAGAATATACATACTGTTTTTCCCGTAGTGCAAATATCTTCACCACCATGCGTTTTTATTGTAAGGATATACTCTACCGTAAAACTGCAGTTTGCGATCTTCGATATTTTAACATAGGCATACAACTCGTCATTAAATCGGACAGGTTTTTTATAACTCACCTCCGCCTTGCCTATAATGATTCCTCTGGTGTTACTCTTCCAGTTTACAATTTGCTTCCAGTAACCTGAATGGGCAATTTCGAAGTAGGTGAGGAAGACGTCATTGTTGACGACTCCATAGGCGTTCAAATCGCCGAAGCGAATAGGGATATACGTTTTGAAATTATAAGAATCGATGTTCATTTAACGGAGCTTTTGATGCAGGCTAGTTGGTTCTGCAGATGTATTTCGATAAACTATATTCAGAAGGTTTTTGTTTGGACTGACATGCAGAAGCATAAAACGAGCCGTTTTTTTGCTTCTACTGAATCAAAAGGCTAGTTTTGTACATGCTCAGAGAAATACCCGAAACCAAAAGGAAGGCGCTAAAGATTAATCTAAACCCTAATATTTACGGCACATTTGCTGAGATTGGTGCAGGTCAGGAGGTTGCACGTAACTTCTTTACAGCTGGCGCTGCTTCCGGGACGATAGCAAAGACGATGTCGGCCTATGACATGGTCTTCAGTAACGAAATATATGGAGCGGAAGAATCAGGACGGTATGTTAGTAAGTCGAGACTGATCAAGATGCTGACCCACGAGTTTGACCTGCTAACCGAAAGACTTGAGGGCCTTGCTTACGATAACAGGTGCTTTTTTTCCTTTGCAAATACAGTAACAACTCTAAACTATAACAAAACTAATGAGCCGCATGGCTGGGTAGGAATACGTTTCCAATCGGAGCCGCATGGCAAAGCGAACGAAATTATCTTACACATCCGTCTGTTAGACAGCGATGCCAGCTTACAGCAAAATGTATTGGGAATTATAGGTGTGAACCTGGTTTACGCAGCGTTTTTCCTGAACGGGGATGTACAAACAATGATCGAATCATTGGTTGATAATCTTTCAATTGGATCTGTCGAAATTGATCTGATTAATTTAAAGGGACCAGTTTTCCAGCATGCAAATGATCGCCTTGTTAACCTGTATCTTATAGCAAAAGGTTTTTCGAGTGCAGCAATATTCGATAAAGCGGCTGAAGTACAACAATCTAAAGACCTGCTTTACAAGAAGAACATCATGATTCTCCGTACGAAGTACAGGCAGAAGTCGACACCTAACTTTGACCTCTTCAACCGCGCTGTTGAGCAGTTTAAGCGAACTCAGGGGATCGACGATTCTAACCTGATAGTCCTCATTGAAGTGCTGATGTCAAATATGTTCGACGAAAAAAATGATATTAATAAAGAGGATCTTGAGGAGTTTGCAAAACGCGCCGAGGAGCTATGCGCCACAGGTAACCATGTCATTGTATCTCACTTTTCGCGGAACCATAAGCTTGCTCAATACCTTGCCAAATGCAGACCGAACAGTGTAGGAATATCCACTAATATTGCCAATTTAAAGCGGATATTTGACTCTGCAAAGTATGGCGAGAACTATACAGACGAGCTTTTGAGCTATGTTAGCGACTTGTTTAGTAAAAACGTAAAGCTATATGCCTATCCATATCTCAACAAGGTCACGAACGAAATTATTACTACGCAGAATATGCCTGTTAGTTATCAGGCCAAGCCGCTTTACGATTTTCTGATCTTAAACAATTACATCACTGACATAGAAAGTTACGACAAGAAGGACGTAAAGACTGTCTAATCTAGCTTCTTGGATGATATTGACGGATCATATCTTTCAGATACGCTTTGTCCAGATGAGTATAGATTTCTGTCGTTGTAATACTTTCATGTCCCAGCATGTCTTGCACTGCGCGTAAGTCTGCGCCGCCTTCAATAAGATGGGTTGCAAAAGAATGTCTGAAAGTGTGCGGACTAATGTCTTTCTTCAAATTGATCTTTTCTGCAAGATCTTTGACTATCAAAAAGATCATTACCCGGCTTAGCGCAGCACCCCGTCTGTTTAAAAAGACGTAGTCTTCGAAACCAGGCTTAACAGGCTGATGCACTCTTGACTCGTTAAGATAGATGTTCAGGAACTTAATAGCCTCGCCCCCGATAGGCACCAGACGCTGTTTGTCGCCTTTACCGATCACCTTAATATACTCAATGTCCAGAAAAAGATCAGAACGCTTCAAGTTTATTAGCTCCGAAACGCGAAGTCCGCATCCATATAAGATCTCAATTATAGCCTTATTGCGCATCCCTTCCGGTTTAGAAAGATCAATAGCGTTGATAAGCTCTTGTATTTCAAGGATATTAAGTGTGTCTGGCAAGTTCCGGCTAAGGCGAGGTCCTTCCATTAGTGCCGCAGGATTAGCTTCCAGACCTGCTTCCAAAACGAGGTAGTGGTAAAAAGTTTTTATTGCAGATAATACCCTTGCCTGCGAGGAGGGCAGCATTCCCAGCTCGTTCAACCAACCTAAAAAGATGCGTAAATCATCTGTGCTCACTGACTGAGGATTCTGTTCTCTGGAGCTCTCACAGAAAGTTTGCAACTTGCCAATGTCTCTCATATATGCCTCAATGGTGTTTTGAGCCATTGCTCTTTCGAGCATGAGATAAGACTTAAAACCCTTTACCGAAGTACTCCAGTTCATATTTTATTATATGACATCTTCAATTAAACTAGTATGTTTGAATAATTTCAGGCTATGCCCTGAAAAAGATCAAAGATGCTCAATTCAATCAAATCGATTACAATTAACTGGAATACATCGGTAATGAAATTACAAATCATTAATGGGCCCAACCTCAATCTGCTTGGGAAACGAGAGAAATCAATTTACGGAGATTTAAGCTTTGAGCCATTTTTCACCAGCTTGCAGCAGCAATATCCCCAGATCCAGTTAGAATATTTTCAAAGCAACTCAGAAGGAGCGATAATTGATAAGATTCATGCGATCGGATACGAATACGACGGCATAGTTATCAATGCAGGAGCATATACGCATACGTCTTTAGCCATCGGTGATGCCATTGCTGCCATCACCACTCCAGTTGTGGAAGTGCATATTTCAAACGTTCATGCCAGGGAGGCTTACCGTCACCATTCGTTTCTTGCGAAGAACTGCGTCGGAGTAATAGCAGGCTTCGGCCTGAATAGTTATAAGCTTGCTATTGAGAGTTTTATTTCTTAAAGTTAGCAGCTGAATTGGTGGTTTAGGATGATCCGGTTGTCTGGTTTAGATGACGTTGCCGCGTATGAATGCGGACGGTTTTCAAGGTTTTCTTATTGCGTTTGTTGATTTGTGGGTTATCTCCCGGTTGCTTGAGGGATTTGATAGTAGCGAAAACGGATAACGCGTAACTTGCGCGAGCGTGTTTCAATAGTTGTTGAGCTGCCCGACAGTCACTGTCCTTTCTTAATATTTTGTTATCTGCTCTACATAGAACACCGATAGAGCCATAGCTAGCGGCAGCATCAGGGGAAAAGGCTGTGAATGAACTGAGGTTCATGCCGAAAAAGAATTGCTTGTTACCTGTGTCAAGTAAATTGTTTCCGATATTAAAGTATCTTGTATCAGAAAGGGCCAGGTGATAAATAGTGGGAAATATGTCTTTATGCGAGCCATAGCGGCTGGTGTCTATGCTTCCTCTTAATTGATATCGTTCGGGAACATACATGTAAAGCGGTACACCTCTCTGATCCAGTTGTCTTGACTCGTCGAAATCGAACAGCATTAAGTTATTATGATCTCCGGTAGCCACAACTATTGTGTTTTTGGCGAGTGATGAATGCTTAATTCTGTCGAGAAAGGCTCCCAGGCAATCATTCGAATACTGCAGACAGTTCAGGTTTTTAATAGCAAGACTTTCATCAACCAATAAACGCTTCTTAACTTCAGCGCTTAATGCGATATTTGCGGGTTTATAGGTTGATGGCAGGTCAAATGGAGTATGGTTGCTGGTGGTCTGGATGAACATGAACTGAGGTGCTTTATTGGTTGCCGACAATTTCTTGAAAGCGTATTCAAATAGGTGCTCATCATAGGCACCCCAGTGATTTCCTTCTGAGTTCTTGATATCGCTGTAAATGTCGTGCTTACCGAGCAACTTGTCGAACCCCTGATTAGGTGCCAGCTCGTGTATATTTCTCCAGGAAGTCTCTCCCCCAGTAATAAAAGTTGTTTCATAGCCAGATCTCTTGAACGGAAATGCGGTGCCGGTAGGCAAGGGTTGAAACCTGTACGGGGATTGCGTTAAACTGATAGGACTGTTCGTGAGAAGAAACTCCAGACTCTGGATTGTTGTATTTCCACTGGAAACAAAGTTTCTAAACACTATATCAGATTTGAAATGAGGTTTCAGCCTTCCCATTAAGTTTGTCTGCTCGGAGTCGAACGTCATGTTGTAATTGCTCATACTCTCCATGAAGACAAACACTACGTTCGGTTGATTCTTCTCTAAGTAAACATTCTCCGGTGTAAGTGAGTATAGCTTTTCAATTGCAATTTCATTAGAAAGATTAGCGGGTAGCTCATCTTTTCGAAAGTAGTCGTTAGCAGCTTCTGCCGCATTATTATAACCGAGTTCTTTAACGACATCTAATGCAGACTGTTGAAGGTTCTCAGCCTTACCACGTTCAGAAAAAGCAGTTTTGAGGGCGTATACCCCGTTCGTGGTCAGGAAATTGATAGACTGGCTGGTGGAAACAGCGGTATCATGAGATTGCAGAGGGAAGGTACTTACTGATTGCCTTATGCCTAGAAAAAATATGGCTAGCAGAGCCAGAGCACCGGCAAGGTTAGCCCACATCGGTGCTTTTAATCGAAAGCGCTTTCTTTTGTACAGTTTTTTTACGTAGAAGGCGTATGCTGAGAGAATGGAGCTCCAGAGCAAAAAGATTTTCAAGATAGGGTAATCTGACCATACAGAGGTCATAACAGCCTTAGTATCGTCGTCAATCAGGCCGAAGATTAAGATGTTTATATGAGATTGGAAGTAATTGTAAAAGTACTGGTCTATAAAAAGAATCAGCAGGAACAGACTGATCGAGAGGCCGCAGAATGCCCAGACAAACTTTTCCAGGAATGCTCTATACCTGGGAGACGAAGACATCAATAGTGTCAGAAACAAGCTAAACGGTATGATCAGGCCATAGCTGATCACCATGGTGTCAAACTGAAATCCTCTGAAGAAGGCCTTAGCTGTGTCGGCAGGCATGTTTAAAATGTCGGCATTATGGAGCCGAACAATGAAGGAAATGCGGAAACTAGTAAAAAGCAGAAGTTGAAATAAATAGATACAAAATAGCTTGTAAACACTATTATAAAAATGCTCAAACCTTTTCCTCATGTTATTATACCGGCGATAAAATTAATGCCGGCGAACATAGAAATATCCGAACACGTTTTTGAAAAAGTTCAAAACTTTTTCTTTCAACTTAAAATTGCTTCACAATTAATTGGTTACGTGTTCGTATTGAATAAAATTTGCAGCCTATCTTTTCCTACTGTAAATACATTCTCATTCTGCATGGGGAGAGATGGTGCTTTTAACCCTTCACCCCAGTGCTTAGCACTTATAAAGATCCTGGCCTCATCCCATAAGCCAGCTTCGATAAAGAGATCTAACGTAGCTGCACCACCTTCGATAATAACGGACTGAACATCTAATATGTAAAGTTGGTAAGCAATCATTTGAGGAAGATAGTGATCGAAATTTTCGATTTCAAGGTACTTTACCTGTCCGTTGTATTCCGTCTTATGGGCGTTAAAGACAATAGTAGGCTGTGACTGGTCCAGCAAATTTGAAGAAGGGGGCAATTCCAGATTCTTGTCTATAACAATGCGAACGGGATTGCGGCCATGCCATTGTCTCACATTTAATTGCGGATTGTCAGATAATGCCGTCGTTTTGCCTACTAAAATCGCATCTTCTTCAGTTCGCCATTTATGTGTAAGCACCTTTGCTTCCGGTCCCGTGATCCATCTCTGAGAACGATCAGCAGGAGCAAAAAATCCGTCAGCAGTCTGTACCCACTTCAATATGAAATATGGGCGTTGTTTGGTAATTCGGGTGAAGAATCGTCTGTTGATAAAGTTCGACTCTTTCAAGCAAAAATTCTCAGTGACTCTTATGCCCGCGTTTCGTAGCTTCAATATACCCTTGCCGTTGACAGAATCGAACGGGTCAGGAGATCCGATTACCACATCTGGAATTCCATGTTTAATAATCAGGTCTGAGCAGGGAGGGGTTTTGCCGAAATGTGAGCATGGCTCAAGGTTTACATAGATAGTCGATTGCCGTAAGATATCTTCGAAGTTATTCGGATAACGACCGATCACGTCATTGATGGCATTTACTTCAGCATGCGCTTTTCCATATTGCTGGTGATATCCTTCTCCTACGATCCTTCCATCGTGCACTACCACGGAACCAACCAGGGGATTGGGACTCACTGATCCCATACCAAGTTCCGCCAGCTCGAAGCAGCGGTTCATATACTTTATTTCAGGCTCTGTCAAATTATCTTGCATCATGTACAGGCAACAAATTTAGTTAATCATTTGTAGAATAATCTTTAATTTGCCGGAATATGACGATAGGAGAGATTGAGCAACGGTTTGTAGCGGAGTTAACCGGGCAATATGGTGAAGGCGAGTCTTTAAGCCTTGCAAATCTGGCAATCGAGGATGTTTGTGATGTTAGGTATGGCAGATCATCTGCACATAGGAGCAAAGACTTATCCCATGAGCAGGAACAACTTCTTTTAAAAACCCTTGACGGGCTCAAAAATGATATCCCCTTACAGTATCTGCTGGGAGTCGCCGATTTTTACGGCTTGAAATTCAAAGTTGCTCCCGGTGTGTTGATCCCCAGACCTGAAACGGAGGAACTGGTGGACTGGATACTGAAGGACGTATCAAAGAATCAGCCTGGCGAACCTCCGCAACGTATCCTTGATATCGGCACAGGGAGTGGCTGTATTCCCATTACACTTAAAAAGAAGCTTTCAGAGACAGAAGTCATTTCGGTTGATGTTTCAGACGACGCGCTCGGAATAGCGTCAAAAAACGTCTTATTCCACGAAGTCGACGTGAAGCTCAGGAAGGGCGATGTTCTTGCTGGTCTCCCTGATTTTGCGAAAAATTGCGTTGATATAATCGTAAGCAATCCTCCGTATATAACCAACGCGGAAATGGCGGAAATGCATGTTAATGTTTTAAACAACGAACCTGCACTTGCGCTGTTCGTACCAGATCACGATCCCCTTATATTTTATCGTAAGATTCTCGAGCTTGCTCAACATTGCCTTTCTCCGACAGGTACAGTATACTTTGAAATAAATTCTCTTATGGGAAATCGAATGCTGGAGCTGTTGGCCGAATATAACTTTATCGGGGAATTAAGAAAGGATATCTCGGGAAAGGATAGAATGATAAAAGCCTGGAAGGCATTATAGGCTACATGTATGGTAATTCATACATGTAGAAAAAATCATACATAGATATAATACAATAAGAGGGCGGTAAGTTTTGATACTACACCGCGAGCTCGTCAAGATAGTTTGTTAATCTTGGAAGATGAATAACGTTGCTATGTTGCTCTGTTTCCATAGACCAGAAGCTTCCGGCTAGTTTAAATATTTTAAAAAGTTGTGTTGACTCATGTAACAGAAAGAATTCTGTCCATTGATTGATGGTCATTCGTCCTAACACGGCATGTGTTCCAACCCTCGAAGCACACTTGTCGTCAGCGTTCTCAAGAAGCGTACATATTTCCTCTCTGAGACGGTACATCTCATGTAATAGTGATCCAGTAGATTTTGCGCAGCTAAATCCGAATTCAGGGTCGTAGTCTGGCTTGTAAACCTCAAAAAACGGGTTCACATCTTTTATGATTGATTTTAACCGAAACATAAAAACGTGATGATACCGTGTTAGATATGCTATCGTTTCATGGATGGAAAACTTATCAGCTATAAGCCTGCTGTAAATTGCTTCCGGAGGTAGATCGTCGATATAAGATTTAATTGTCTTATGCTGATTCAGGAAACGCTCAGTAGTGTGCTCTTGCAAATTCATATTGAATAATTCAGGTATGGTGATTGCCGTAATACATAATGTGTGCCAGTTTCTACAAAGCTAGAATCGCCACATTAATATTATATAAACCAGCTGTTACTTAATTGTAAGAGTATCATCTACGGAAAGCACAATTTTTCCAATATGGCTGCTTTCTTCCATGAGGGCGTGAGCGGAAGCAGCATCAGAAAGTGGAAACGTTTTGTAAATATGGGACTTAAGCCGTCCCGTTTCGAGAAGTGGCCATACGTTTTCAAGAATTTCATGAGCCAGGGCAGATTTGAATTGATTGTCTCTGGCTCTTAATGTGCTTCCTGTAACGGATAATCGCCTACGCATGATTTCCGCGACGTCTATCTGAACTTTGTTGCCCCTCATCGCGTTGATATACACCAGCCTTCCTTCCTCTTTCAAAAGCCTGATATTTCTATCGGTATAATCGCCACCAATCATATCCAGGATAACGTCTATTCCAACAGATTGAAGCTCGGTGTAGAAGTCAGCTTTTTTGTAATTGACACACTTTATTGCGCCAAGATCCTCGGCGGCTTTGCATTTTTCGTCGGATCCCGCAGTTGCATAGACCGCAGATCCGAGGGCAGTAGCTAACTGAATAACAGTGGTTCCAATACCGCTGCTGCCACCATGGACGAGCAGGGATTCTCCTTTCGCTAATTTCCCTCTTTGGAATACATTGTGCCAAACAGTGAATATGGTCTCCGGAAGGGCTGCTGCTTCTATGAAGCTTAACCCCTTTGGAACTGGGAGGCATACGTCTGCATTGGCCGTAACATATTCGGCATATCCACCGCCGGCGATCAGTACACATACCGCATCTCCGGGATGCCAGCGCGTAACCCCATCACCGCAAGCCTCAATAATTCCGGATACTTCCAGGCCGGGGATGTCCTGAGGTGCACCCGGCGGGGGCGGATAATGGCCTTTTCTCTGAAAAACGTCGGGACGGTTGACACCTGCCGCAGCGACTTTGATGAGAACTTCATCCCGCTCGCAGAAAGGGATGGTCCTCTCTGCGAGTTGGAGAACTTCTGGTCCACCCGGCTTGGAAATTGCAATAGCTTTCATAGGTAAAATCCTTATAAGGTTTCCTTCAACCATTTGAAGAATTCACGCTGCCAGACTTGTGCGTTTTGCGCTCCTACCACCCAATGGTTCTCGTTTGGAAGATACAGAAGACGGCTTTTTATTCCTTTAAGCTGTGCAGCCTGGAATGCTTCGAGTCCCTGCTCAATTGGTACCCTGTAGTCTGTTCCTCCCTGAATTATCATTATCGGCGTATTCCATTTGTCGACAAACTCAATCGGACTAAACTTTTTGTAGCCGGCAGGAGGGTTGCTTCCCCAGTATGGGCCGCCAACGTCTTTATTCGCAAACCATAGTTCTTCAGTGGTGCCATACCAGCTGCGCAGGTCGAACAAGCCATCGTGAGCGATAAACGTTTTGAATCTATTCTGATGCATCCCTGCAAGCATGAACACAGAGTATCCACCGTAGCTTGCACCGATTGCTCCTAATCTTCCCTTATCGACATACGGCTCTTTTGCAATGTCGTCTATCGCAGACAAATAGTCCTGCATGGGCTGTCCACCCCAGTCGCCGCTAATGGCCTCGTTCCATTTCACGCCATGTCCGGGCATGCCCCGTCTGTTCGGAGCGATAATGATATACCCGTTCGCAGCCATTAACTGAAAGTTCCAACGGTAGGAGTAGAACTGGCTGAGTGCTGATTGAGGACCTCCCTGACAGTATAGCAATGTGGGATACTTCTTTTTAGGATCAAAATCTGGAGGATATATAACCCATGCAAGCATATCCTGATTGTCTGTTGTACGTATTCTTCTTTCAGATACTTTTCCAAGCGAAAGCTTACTAAAGGTTGCGGTGTTTACATGCGTCAGCGCGGTAAGCTTTCCTGAATTCAGGTTCACTTTAAAAAGTTCAGCAGCATGATTCATGTCCTCTTTCTTTACGATAAGCTCAGCGCCAGACTGGCCTATAATTGCGTTGATATCATGTTGCCCCTGAGTTACCTGCCTGATGGGTTTATTAGAAGATTTGTCATTAACCTTGCTTACTTCAAAGAGCTGCTCCGTACCGTTGATCGCTGCCAGAAAATGGATCTTTGCATCATCTTTATCCCATTTGAAAGAGGCAACCGTCCCGTCCCAATCTTTGGTTAAGTTGGTGCTTACTCCCGATTTAAAATCGTATATCAGCAGATCGTTCTTGTCTGATTCATAGCCATCTTCGCTCATGCTCAGCCAGGCGATTTTGGTTCCTGCCTTATTAAATTCCGGACTGGTGTCATAACCTTTGAACTTTTCGGTAAGATTTATGGTCATCTTAGACCCCAATGAATAGACGAACAAGTCAGTATTGGTGCTCACTGCATATTCTTTTCCGAACTTCTTCTTGGTCACATAAACAATAGATTTGCTATCTGGACTCCATATCGCATCTTCAGGACCGCCGAAAGGCATCTGCGGACAGTCAAACGGTTCATCGGGCATCAGATCCACTTCGTTGCCAATTTTACCGTCAATATAATCGGCTACGAAGATGTGCTGGAACTTACCGTCTTCCCAAGTGTCCCAATGACGGTAGTTAAGATCGTCATAAACGTATGCATCTGATTTGTCAAGTTCAGGATGGCGGTCTTTGCTATGAAGCTTTAAGAGCTGTACTTCCCTTGAGAATAAAACCCGTTTCCCATCAGGTGAAATTCGAACATTGCTCAATGGTGTCTTGAAGTGGCTGATCTGTTGTTTGTTTTCTCCATCTTTATCCATCGTCCATATTTGTCCGCCTTGCAGATAGGTGATTTTCCCTGATCTGGCATCGCTGGTAAGAACGCTTTTTCCACCTTCTTCAGAGGTTAGCCGGGATGCTTCGCCTCCCTTTAGTGGAAGAGAAAATAGATTTCTTGTGCTTTTATTGTCTTTGAGGTCATAGGTCGTTACGCCGTAAATGACGTTTTTGCCGTCGGCAGTAACCACCTCACCAGTCACCCTACCCAGCTGCCATAATAGTTCAGGAGTCATCTTCTCTTGTGCATTTACAGCGGTGGCTGCCATGATAAGACCCATTCCAAGTATTCTTCTCATTATGTATGTTTAGTAATTTCCTTCTTTTTCTTCTATCAGCCCAAGCAGAAGGTATTTTGCTGAGGCCATGTTGGTAGCCAAAGGGACGTTGTGCACATCACAAACACGAAGGAGCATTTGGACATCCGGCTCGTGTGGATGCTTACCCAGGGGGTCTCTGAAAAAAATGATAGCGCTGAGGCTGCCTTCTGCCGCCATGGCCGCTATCTGTGCATCACCGCCGGCTGGCCCGCTTAGCTTTCTGGTTACCTTCAAACCCGTTTCCTGAATTCTCGAGCCCGTTGTTCCCGTAGCAATTAAATTCATTGGCTCCAGAATATCGTGATATGTTTTGACGAATGTTACCATTTCATCTTTTTTTCCATCGTGAGCGATAAGCGCAATTGTTTTCTGTACCATGGTTTCTATTTAAAAAATATATACGCAATAAATATAGCTGCAATTAAGCCTACCAGATCAGCTATTAATCCACATGTCAAAGCATACCGCGGTCGCTTTATATTCACTGATCCGAAATAAACGGCCAACACATAGAACGTCGTTTCTGTTGACCCTTGAATGATACTGGCAAGTCGTCCCTGGAACGAATCAGGTCCGTATGTAGTCATTACATCAACCATCAGTCCCCTGGCGCCGCTGCCGCTAAGGGATTTCATTATCCCGACAGGCAATGCAGGCACAAATGATGTATCGAGTCCGCAAGCTGCCACAATGGAGCCGATGCCATTTACCAGATAGTCCATACAACCTGTCGCCCGGAATGCACTTATTGCAACAAGGATGGCAATCAGGAAGGGGATGATCATAACCGACGTTTTGAATCCTTCTTTTGCACCGTCGATGAACGCCTCGTAAACATTGATTTTTTTAATAGCACCGTATCCTACAAATAAGGTTATTATCGAGAAAATGATGATTCCGCCCAGGAGACTTGTGTATATTTCAATTTGATCAGGCGGCATACCGCCAAGCCAGAAATAAAGTCCGAACATCAGCGCTACAAAGCCACCGATGAATATAAGTACGGGTAATTTGAACAGGTTGATCTTTTGATAGAGCGCGACCGCTATCATCCCGGAAACAAAAGATATAAATGTACCGATAAGGGATGGTATGAAAATATCTGCCGGATTGGCTGCGCCATTTGCCATCCGTAAGGCGATAACAGAGGTTGGGATTATCGTTAAGCCTGCTGTGTTGAGCACGAGAAACATAATCTGAGAATCGCTGGCCGTGTCTTTCACTGGGTTCAGATCCTGCAGATCTTTCATGGCTTTAAGTCCCATCGGAGTGGCAGCATTGTCAAGTCCCAGCATATTTGCCGAGAAGTTCATTATCACAGACCCCGAAGCCGGGTGCCCCTTGGGTATTCCCGGGAACAGTTTACTAAAAAATGGATTGACGGCCCTGGCAAACATCGCAATCATACCAGCATTCTCGCCAATCTTGAGGATACCCAGCCAGAAGGTCATGATTCCGATTAATCCTATAGAAATTTCAGCCCCGGTCTTCGCGCTATCGAACATTCCATTCATGACGTTGGTGAAGACCAGGGTATCTCCAAAAAAGATCAGCTTTATAAGGGCTACTATAAATGATATTAAAAAAAAGCCAATCCAGACGTAATTAAGAGCCATATAATACTGTTATCCCCGATTTAATCGGCTAAATCTACAAAATTTCGCTGCAAAACCTTGGGCTACATCGAATATGAATTGCATTAAGAAGTTTCATACTAACGGAGTTGAAATAATGCAAATATTTAATACAAAATGACAGAATCTTTCAAAATTAACTTCATGTTACACTAAACTATGACGGTCGTCATTTCAGCATCAGCCAAGTATGTTTACCATTGCATTGTATACCATTGGGGTTCGCAATCTCAGATTAGCATTATGGAAAAATCCTTATTTAAAAAGTTTGTTCTTCCTCTGGAACTGGAACGGATAGTCGAAACAAAAGAAATAATCCTGGCGGAAAGCAGGGAAGATCTCAGTGATTTAGCCCTGGGCAGAATCCAGGGTCATACTTATGAAGTGTCTTACGAAACCCCGGGACTTGGGAAAGTCGTAGAGGCAACTGTAGTCAGATGCAAAAACGGGGTGTCGGTAAATTACACAGACCCCTACCTTAGAAGGAGGGACCCTGACTGCATGGTAATTGCAGACAGCAACCCAACGGATAAGCCAAAGTTTAAAGATAAATATGGAACGGACTTTTCTGATTTGCGCACAGCCACTTTCGAATGGTTGGAGCAGCAGGAAGAATTGATACTTGTTCCGTTCATGGCGGGCGGTGATGATACAGGATATCCATCGTTGCTTGTTGCGCCGGCAAACGCAGGGTTTTTCGCAGCTGCCCTTGCAGATCTGCAGGGCTTCATTCCAAGAAGTAAGATACCTCATGACTTTAAGCCCCGTGCTGTAATCTACCTTGCACCGCCGTTCAGGCATACGCATTTTGGCGGAAAGCAAGTGGTCGTTCACAACCGGTTGAACAAAATGCATGAGATGTTCGCCTATAATCTTTATCCTGGTCCCAGTGCCAAAAAAGGTATTTACGCAGTATTGTTGGACATCGGTGAAGAGGAAGGGTGGACATGCCTGCACGCGTCAGCGGTTAAAATTACGACGCCATACGAGAACGAATTTACAATCATGCATGAGGGGGCGAGTGGTGGCGGAAAAAGTGAGATGACAGGTGCCATACAGCGTGAACCAGACGGACGTTTACTTCTGGGAACTAACCTGAAAAGTAAAGAAAAATATTATCTTGATATAAAAGACTCATCAGAGCTACAGCCAGTAACGGATGATATGGCCCTTGCATTGCCAAGCTTTCAGAACGGCAAGAAACTTGTAATAAAAGATGCAGAATACGGATGGTTCCTCAGAATCAACCATATCGATCAATACGGCACGGATCCTGATATAGAGAGAGCTACCATTCATCCTGAAGAACCCCTTGTATTCCTTAGTATAGATGGCAAGCCCGATGCTACATGCCTGATTTGGGAGCATACCCTTGATAGTCCTGGAAAACCTTGCACGAACCCAAGAGTAATATTGCCGAGAAGATTCGTGCGCAACACGGTCGATGTGCCTGTAGAGATCGATATCAGAAGCTTCGGAATAAGAACCCCGCCAAGTACAAGGGAGAATCCTAACTACGGCATAATCGGAATTTTCCATATCCTTCCGCCCGCCTTGGCCTGGTTATGGAGGCTCGTGGCTCCAAGAGGACATGCAAACCCCAGCATTATGAGTACTGAAGGGATGAGTAGTGAAGGCGTTGGTTCATACTGGCCATTTGCTACCGGCAGACGCGTTGATCAGGCAAATCTTCTGCTTGAGCAGGTATTGAACACACCTTTAACACGGTATATTCTCATTCCTAATCAGCATATAGGTGCATATGAGGTTGGTTTCATGGGTCAATGGATTGCCAGAGAATATCTCTCCCGCAGAGGAAACGTGAGCTTTAAGAAAGAGCCATTGGTTCCTTCAAGGACGCCGTTGCTTGGTTATGCACTTGAATCGTTAAAGATAGACGGTCAGGTCATTCCGAAACACTTTCTGCAGGTGGAATTACAGAAAGATAACGGAACGGAAGGATATGATGCCGGTGCAACCATTCTGACCGACTTCTTCAAAAGAGAGCTGCAGAAGTACCTGGTACCAGACCTGCACCCATTGGGTAGAAAAATAATTGAAACTTGTTTGAACGATGGAACATTGGCAGATTATGTAGATTTGATACAGTATCCATTGGAAAGCAAGATAATCGAAGCTACTATTGCATAAGAACGTTATCGTTACGTTCACAAGAGCTGTGCGGTCCGGACGCCCTGGCGGCGTTCGGGCAGCCTTCCAAAACGTGTTCTCTGATTTGACTGAACCCGTGACATGATTGGGAGATAAAGATAACGTCGTGAAAAACAAGTTATGTGTCATTAGAATTACAGTTTCTTAAATTAAAAAGCCGTACATTTGAATAAATTTTAAAGTTTTAATGAAGATATTTATTGCAGGTCTTCCTTTCGAAGTAGAGGAAGCAGAATTAAGAGCGGTCTTCGGTGATTTCGGCGTAGTTAAATCACTAAGAATTATTAAAGATCGTGAGACAGGCAAAAGCAGAGGCTTTGGTTTTGTCGAAATGCCGAACGATGATGAGGCTAAAGAGGCTATCAAGAACATGAATGGTGGAGATTACAATGGAAGTAAGATCACCGTGAAGGTAGCTGAGGATAAACCAAATGACGGTCAAAGCCGCGGTTTCAGCCGTGGTGGTGGCGGCAGAGGTGGCTACAACCGATAAAATATACAAAAGGGCTGTGAGAACAGCCCTTTTGCTATTTTAAGACTACTGGTATTCTCATAATGCTAAAGGTAGCCTGCCTTAAATACTACATTTCGCATTCAGCTAATTCCTCTTTTGCAATTTCCTTAAAAGAGAGAATCCTGATATTATAAAGGCCCAACTCCCGTTTAAAGTGCATGCCCGTTATTCTGATCTTACCGACGCTTTCACGATTAATTAGTTGCTTTACTCGAGGCATATTCTTTATAATTGCATATAGATGAAAGTATTTGTAATCCTGTTTGCACTATTACTGTCTTCTCCATGTTTGACTGCTCAAAGTATAAAGTATTTTGTAAGAGGGACTTTGCAGGATACCACTGGTACAGGAATTTCGGGTGCAACAGTTTTACTAACATCAGATGCTGATTCGATCAGTGTTCGTACAAATGAAAAAGGATTTTTTTCAATTCAGGACGTTACGTTATCAACCTTTAAGCTCTCCTTATCAAATCTTGGGTACCAGTCTCTGGAAAGAGGGTATGAACTGGATCCAGATAACTTTTACATTGAGCTCGAACCTTTGCAGTTACAAGCCCAGTCTTATGAGCTAAATCAGATCCTGATAACGGGTAAGCAGCTTCTGGTTATTAAAAAAGATACGATAGAGTACCACTCGCGGAACTATAAACTGCGTGAAAATGCGTACACCGAAGACCTCATGAGGCTTTTACCCGGAATTATACTCAACCGTGATGGTAATATCATAGCTCAAGGTCGGCAGATCTCTAAAATAACCGTAAATGGAAGAGATTTTTTTGGTGGCGATGTAGAAACGGTGATAAAGAATATTCCTGCTAATCTTATAGAGAAGATTCAGGTGATTAATGACTATGGTGACAAGGGTCGGCTAACAGGAAGTGGTGACGGAAGAGCACAAAAGATCATTAATATCAAGACATGGGCAAATCTTCGCAAAGGTTATTTTGGTAACGCAAATGCCGGAGTCGGAACGGAAGGCAGGTACCAGCTTTCCGCGCTGGCTAACTATTTTAATAACAACCGGGAGACAGGAGTTTACGGTAATCTCAACAATAATAACTCTAATCTTAGCGGTTCGGGTTATACCTTGAAGAATGGGGGCGAGAACGGACTAACTACACTCAATGCTTTTGGGCTCAACCACCGTGAAAAGCACAATAAAAACCTTACTTCATTCGGTAGTTACAACTTTTCCAATGCCCAGAATGAGTTGTTTTCGGAGACCTTTCGGCAAAATATCTATCCTGATAACACCAGAATTACAAATAATGATACCAGCAGTGTAGAAAGCAACGCCTACGACCATCTTTTTCAGTGGAATATCGAGTACGACAGGAACAAAGTGGATTATATTCAGATCACCCCGTCAATCTCTTATAATAGAAAGAAAACAGCCAGGGAGATTGATCTGTCTCAGAATAAACTGCTGAATTCCTTCCTTGCTGATAGCCTGAGACAGGTTACTGATGAAGACATATTTAATTCGAGTCCGCTTTTAGGGTTGAAAGTCGTTGCCAACCATAGGTTTGAGAAGCCGGGGCGAAATATATACGCAGAGGTAAATGTCAAGGATGGCGAAAATACGTCCCGTCAAAGTTTGAACGCCCGTTTGAATTATTTTGACAGAAGAGGGAATCTAAGTCTGGATTCAGTTCAGCGAACCTTTCACAGAAATGCAAACGAGAATCTCTCCGTATCGGGAAGGGTGTCTTATATTGAACCTGTCGGCAACGGATCACGGGTCGAGCTGGGTTATACGTATGATTATTCTGAGTTTTTGAATGATCGTGAGACGACGCGTGCGGACCAACGGAAACGAATAGACTCGCTAAGTGACAAGTACGAATATTCTTTCATGACAAATACGGTAAGCCTTTCTTTCAGGCATAACGGACAAAAGCATTCCTATGCGCTTGGAGTTAGCGTACAGCCTACGCAGTTATCGGGAGAATCAATCAACAGGAACATTTATGTGAATAGAAACGGACTCAATATCGTTCCCGAACTTAACTATACATATACTTTTTCTTCAGAAAAATCTTTTGCATTTAATTACGCCGCGACAAGCAATCCACCTTCATATTTGCAGCTTCAGCCTGTTAGGGATGTAACTAATCCTCAATATCCGGTTACGGGTAACCCGACCTTGAAATCGGAGCTTTGGCATACCGTCGATTTTTCTTATAATAGTTTCAATTTCGATACCGGAAATACGCTATTCACAAACTTAAACGCATCTGTGGTCCAGGACCAGGTTGTATCTAATACCGTGCTTGTGTATCAGGAAGGCAACGTAGTTACTCAGGAAACATTTTTCGAGAATGTGAATGGCGGTTTTCAAGTGGGAGGGATTTACAATGCTTCACTTCCTCTGGTCGGGCGCAAACTGATACTGGATATAAACGGTAGCGTTAATTACAATAATAACGTCTCCTTGAGCAACTATACACAGATCAGCGGAAAAAATCTTATTGCATCGCAGAATTTCAGAATGCAGGTTAACCCGGGTGGCAGGTTTGAGTTGAATCCATCTGTCACTTACACGTTCAATAAAACATCTTATTCGATTGACGAATATGAAAAGAATAAACTTTCTTCCTGGGCGCTTAGTGCCTCCGGCCGCTGGAACATAACACCTTCCTTTGTTGTAGGGTCAGCATTCGATAAGAATTTTTATAACGGATTAGCAGGGGCGGTAAAGACCAACCCGTTGATTTTAAATACCTACCTGGAACTTCAATTTCTGAAAACCAAGAGAGGAGCGTTGAGGTTTACAGGCTTTGATCTTTTTAATCAGAATGCAAACGTCCAGCGTATGGTACTCAATAATTCGATACTCGATAACAGGAGTAACAAGCTGGGTAGATATTTTATGCTGTTATTTACGCTCAACGTAAATAAGTTCGAAACATAAAAGAGGTCCTGGCTTTTCAGTCAGGACCTCTTTTTTACGTAGATAGATTATTGTTTTGGTACAAGAACGTTGTTGATGACATGGACGGTTCCGTTTGTGCCTTCAACATCAAAAACAGTTACAAGTGCCTTGTTCCCGAAAGCGTCTGAAAGTTCGAGATTTTTATTTTCGTTAACCTTCAGCGTTACTGTTCCTCCTTCGATGGTATTTAACGTTGCAACGCCCTTACCAGCTGTTAATGCTTTAATGATATCATCCTTAGTGTATTTTCCACTGATGATATGATTTTTAAGAGCTGCTGTTAATTTTGGCTGTTGAGTGAGCAGACTGTCACCTGCAGGTACTGCCGCGAAAGCCTGGTCAGAAGGAGCAAAGACCGTGAAAGGGCCTGCACCCTTAAGAGTCGACTCAAGACCCGTTGTCTTTATTGCGGTAGCCAAACTTGCGTTATAACCAGAAGCTCCGATAGCCTGAGTTACATCACCGGATGGTGCAGCTTGCGTTGGTTGAGCTGTTGTGCTTGCTTGTGTAGAATCTGCAGTTTGTGCCTGAGTAGTAGCAAGACCTATTAGTGCTGCGAACGCAGCTGATAACATTACTTTTTTCATATGTTTTTTCATTGTTAATGTCAGTTATAGTGAAAATACGTTGCCAATCAATTGTTTAGCTTCTATTTCGCTGTATATCTGCAATATACGACAGAAAGGAATGCATTATTTATGTTGTTTGTTGCGGGATGCTCCTACAAAATGTGGGATAAAGCACCGTGTAAGTTTTTAAATCGATAACATTATAACTGTTAAAAGCGTTAGACTTGTCGTATGAAAAATCTAATTTATCTTAGTCTGCTGGCTATTGCTGTTTCTGCCTGCGGTGTGAATAAACAGTTCAAGCAAACAAAGGCTTTTGAGAAGTGTAAATATGAGATCAGATCTGCAGATAGTCTGTACCTTGCTAATGTTAATATACTGGAGACGTTTAAATCCGGAAACTTTGATATTGTTAAATCTCCAAGACTTGTTCTTGCATTGCTACGGAAAAATGTTCCTCTGGAAGGAAATATCAATCTGGAAATAAAAAATCCCACTCCAGACCTGGCAGCGATACGCCAGTTTGAGTATAAGCTGCTGATTAAAGATCAGGAAATTGCAAACGGATTTGTCGACCAGACGGTCAGTGTGCCGCCTAACGGAGGTCAGACGGTAGTGCCGATAAAAATCAATTCCAATATATACGGTTTTTTGTCAGACAGCGGAACGCAGCGGGCTATTCTTGATTTCTTCGATAGCAATTCGAACAACAAGAAAAGTGTCCTCACAATCAAGATAAGACCAACTATAGGCTTAGGTAATAAGGAAATAAAATTTCCCGGTTACATCACCATAAATAAAGAAATTACCAGAGGTATTCTTCTGTAGGTGGGAAGCCTTTCTCAGATGGGTGTAAGCTTCACGAGATATTGGTCTGTGGCTTCCATCAAAAGAAGCTCGAAGTTCCAGCCCTCTTGTTCTGCAACCTCTTTGAGTGTATACTGGTCCACGTAGAGCCACTGAAACCATTCTCCAAGCTGATCTTTGTACTTGTATTGGTACCCAATCTCACCGTAATAGTGGTCTTTCGGAAAAGGCTGTGCCTGATATAAATAGCTGAGATCAGAAGAATCGAAGATAAGAGAGCCGTTTGGTTCCAGCAGCAGCCGTGCGTGTCTCAAGAATGTATCGAGATTTGAGAGACTAGAACAAAGCCCTATGCCATTCATCAGAAGGATAATGGTATCAAACTTTCCGGTGTTAAACGTAAAAAAGTTCGCATTAACTACATTATTAACACCGCGCTCTCTCATAATGTCACAGGCGCTTGCAGATATTTCCAAAGCGGTTACATTCATGTTGTTACTTTGCAAAAGCAAAGCATGCGAACCTACACCGGCACCAACATCTAAAATTTTTCCCTTGCAGTATTTTAGCGCAAGCCGCTCTATCTCCGGCATGTCGTCAATGTCTCTGAAAAAAATATCTATTGGCATCTCTTCAGGCTCGCCGTAGGTGTTGTAAAGCCACAGAGTCGAAACTGGCTTGTCGTCGAAATAATCCCGTAATGCCTTTCCAAATACGTCCATCTTTGCAAAGAAAAGAAAATCATTCGAAACATTCCGTTGTTTGCGGCCCTGTCAAATTATGAGTGCAGGAGTAACACCCGGTGCTCTGACCAGAAGCAGCCGCGGTAGCAAAATGTCTGGAAAATACAATGCGTACGTATTGGAGTATAGGAAGGGGGAGGGCCAGGACGCAGCTAGATGCAGGAATATGACAAAATTCCACAAATATTACACTGATATTTCATTTTCTCTTATAATTACTTAATAAAACTTATAAATTTGGCGCTTTACTAACACGAGCTATACCATGAAATATAATTTCGGCGCTGGACCCTGTATTTTGCCACAGGAAGTTTTTAAACAAGCATCAGAGGCAGTATTAAATTTTAACAATACCGGACTTTCCATTCTTGAGATTTCTCACCGTGCTCCAGAATTTGAAGCTGTCGTAGATGAAACATTATCTTTAATAAAAGAGTTACTGAACGTTCCGGAAGGCTACTCAGTTCTTTTGCTTCAGGGAGGAGCAAGTTTGCAGTTCACTATGGTTCCTATGAACCTTTTAGCAGAAGGGCAGACGGCAGCATATCTTGATTCTGGAGCCTGGTCAAGCAAGGCGCTTAAAGAGGCGAAGCTTTTCGGAAACGTAAATGTTGTAGCATCATCAAAAGACGCTAACTATACATTTGTTCCGAAAGATTTCGAAATCCCTGCTGACGCAGCGTACTTCCACTGTACATCGAACAATACCATATTTGGAACAGAGCTTTTTAACTTCCCTAAAACTTCTGTGCCAATCGTATCTGACATGTCTTCAGACATTTTAAGCCGTGAGATCAACGTCGCAGACTTTGGTGTTATTTATGCTGGAGCTCAGAAAAATATGGGACCTGCGGGTCTTACCCTTGTTATCGTTAAGGATGAGCTGATGGGTAAATCTGGTCGTAAGCTTCCATCAATGCTCGACTATAAGGTTCATGCAGACAACAAGTCACTGTATAACACGCCTGCAGTTTTCTCTATCTACGCGTCATTGCTCAACCTGAGATGGCTTAAGGCTAAGGGCGGTGTAGCGGCTATTGAAAAAGAGAACATTGAAAAGTCAGATGCTCTTTACGCAGAGATTGACCGCAATCCGCTATTCAAAGGTCCTTGTAATGTAGAAGATAGATCTCGGATGAATGTGTGTTTTGTAATGGAAAACCCTGAACTTGAAAAGCCTTTCCTTAAGTTCGCACAAGAGCGTGGAATGGTAGGAATCAAGGGACACCGTAGTGTTGGAGGTTTCAGAGCTTCAATCTACAATGCACTTCCTCTTTCTTCAGTTCAGGCACTCATTGACACTATGAAGGAGTTTGCAGAAAATAATGCTTAGATAAACAAATACAACGTAATGATAAGAATACTTGCAAATGATGGTATAGACGCTACTGGTAAGAGATTACTTGAAGAAGCTGGCTTCACCGTCGAAACTCAAAACATTCCTCAGGAGCAGCTTCCGGAAGCTTTAAAAAACTTTGACGCTATTACTGTTCGCAGTGCAACTAAAGTTAGAAAAGAGCTGATTGACGCTTGCCCTAATCTGCGCCTTATCGGTCGTGGTGGAGTAGGAATGGACAATATTGATGTTGAATATGCACGTGAAAAAGGCCTTGCAGTAGTAAATACTCCTGCTGCGTCTTCTCCTTCTGTTGCAGAATTAGTATTTGCTCACCTCTTCACCGGAATTCGTTTCCTGCATGATTCCAATCGTAAGATGCCTGTTGACGGCGGTACTAAGTTCAATGCGCTTAAAAAAGCGTATGGAAGCGGTATTGAATTAAAAGGTAAAAAGATCGGTATTATCGGGTTCGGTCGTATAGGCAGAGAAACTGCTAAGATCGCTTTAGGCTTAGGCATGGAAGTTCTTGCATATGACCTGTATGATGTTCCGGCTACTCTGCAGTTAAATTTAGCCGGTGGAATTAATGTGGATGTTCCCGTAACGAAAGTGGAATTCAACGAGCTGATCACGGATAGTGATTTCATCAGCCTTCATATTCCTTTTCTGGACAAACCTATCCTCGGAAAAACCGAATTCGAAAGGATGAAGACCGGAGTGGGTATCGTAAACTGTTCCCGCGGAGGTACTATAGATGAGGAAGCGCTGATTGAAGCATTAGACAATGGTACAGTTGGCTTCGCCGGACTGGATGTGTTTGATAATGAACCAACACCTCGTCAGGAGATCTTAACTCATTCAAAGATTTCTCTTACACCCCACATTGGAGCTGCAACAAATGAAGCTCAGGAGCGTATAGGGGTTGAGTTAGCTAATCTCATCATCGACTTTTTTAAAAAATAGAGAATAAAATCATTTTTTGATAAACTGGAAGGCTGCATTTAATTATGCGGCCTTTTTTATGAACTATTTTTTAGCGTTTACTGTTGTCATCTTTTAAGTATCTTGTCAACGTAAACTATAAACAGAGCGAATGTCGTTAACAAATAAAAAAAGCCGGATCGTTATAATAGGAGCTGGAGCAGTAGGATCCACTACCGCTTATACACTTCTCTTGAGAGAACGTATGGATGAGTTGGTACTTATTGATGCAAACCAGGAAAAGGCCATTGGTGATGCTTTGGATATGAGTCACGGTCTGCCGTTTCTTGGACAATCCAAGGTCTGGGCTGGTACGTACGAAGACTGCAAAGGAGCAGACATCATTATCATAACGGCAGGCGCCGCGCAACGCGAAGGTGAATCGCGTATAGACCTGTTAAAACGCAATGTAGCTATATTTCAGAGTATTACTACTGAAGTCCTGAAATATAACACCGACGGAATTCTACTTATCGCATCGAACCCCGTCGATGTAATGAGCTATTTTACGTGGAAGAAATCCGGCTGGCCTACAAACAGAATAATCGGATCGGGAACCTTGCTCGACAGCGCACGCTTCCGCTATCTGATTGGAGAAAAGTTAAATATAGACTCCAGAAGCGTACATGCTCATATAATTGGAGAGCACGGAGACTCTGAGCTCCCGCTATGGAGCCTGGCAAATGTAGCAGGTTCTGGTTTATCGCTTTCTGATCAGGACAAGGACGAAATTTTTTCCAATACCAAGAACGCCGCTTATCAGATAATCAAAGCCAAGGGAGCAACCTTTTATGCGATTGCTCTTGCACTCGATCGGATCTGCACGGCAATCCTTCATAATGAAGCTTCAGTTTTAAATGTTTCTACTCTACTTCAGAATTACCACGGTGTATCAGATGTTTTTCTCGGCGTTCCCTGCATTGTCGATAGAGACGGAATCAGAGAAGTGCTTAAACTGGAGATTAACGCTGAAGAGAAGAGCTTACTCGAGCGATCAGCAACGAAGTTGAAAGAGATTATCGGAACAGTTAGTATGTAGCTCTTTACGCAAATGCAGACGATGAACATTTTACAGAGGTTAGTACTGATATTGCTGATCTTGGGCTCTCTGACCTTATCTGCTGGCGCTCAGCAAAGCTTCAGGAGATTCGCTATAGGTGTTGGGGGCGGATTGGCAGATTCCTACACAGACAGAAGCCAATCAGAAGGGGGATATATAGCACTGGGTACATTGGATTATTTTTTTACACCCTATTTAAACGCGGGGCTGGAGCTGCAGGGAGGTACGATTTCAGGGTTTAGCGAAAATGCCCAAAGTGGTCAGAAGCAAGGCTTCGACGGAGAGTTCGTCACCTTGCAAGCTCGCGGTAAGGTCCATGCAGGAGAGTTTGCTGCCCATCCGCGTCGCTACAAGCTCGTGTACGATTCTTTTGTTAGCCGGGTTTTGAAAGGCCTGTATCTGGGCACGGGGGGTGGAGTAATCATTATCAGAAGCCGGGCTGATTCGGAAGCATCTTACCACAATAAAGAGCTCTATCTTCCTGCCATGGCAGGACTCGACGTCTACCTGGGGCAGGACTCCCGCTTGTTGTTAAACCTGAATTATCAAATGAATTTCGTACTTGGCGATAAGATTGATGGGGTCGCCATGCCAGGATCAAACAATGATATGTTCAGCTCAATAACTATCGGTTTTACATACACATTTGGCAAGCTCTCATATCTGTAGTGTAGCTCCTCGTTAAAGTTATTTAGATGACTTCTGCTACCACAAATGTGCTACCACCCACTAATACCAGGTCCCCTGTCGCTGCGCCCTCTCGTGCGGCTAATAATGCCTCAGATACACTTATGTACGCTTCACCTTTAAGGCCGATGTCTAAAGCCTCTTCTCTTAAAGAGATGGCGGGTTTAGCGCGTTCAATATCCGGTGCGCAGAAATAATATATAGCTTGTTTAGGCAGTAAGCTAAGAACCTTATTAATGTCCTTATCCTTTACCATGCCGATCACGAAGTGAAGCTGTTGATATTGGAGTCGTTTAAGATTGCTCAGCACTTCCCTGATGCCATCCTCGTTGTGTCCGGTATCACATATCGTCTTAGGATTATGGCCGATAGTCTGCCACCTGCCCATCAAACCGGTAAGTCTTGTAACCTGCTTTAGTCCTGAATAGAGATGCTGATCGGTAACGTTAAAACCATAATTCCTGATTAAATCAGTCGCAGACAATACAGCTTTGACATTCTTGACCTGATAGGAGCCTGTAAGATCCAGGTGCAATTCAATGCTGGGTTCTTCTAGAGAAGTAGAGCTGGCGATCTTGGTTACGTGAAGTTGAAGCAAATCTTCACTCACCTGCTCATCAGTATCTACGGCCCACTCCTCAGAGGCAAAATATATGGGAGACTGTTCCAATGCCGCCTTTTCAAGGAAGACTTGTTTGACCTCGCCAATCGCTTCACCGATAACAACAGGTACGCCTGACTTTATAATTCCCGCCTTTTCACCCGCAATCTGAGGCAGTGTATCTCCTAAGATTGCGACATGATCAAACCCAATATTCGTAATGACTGAAAGGATAGGCCTGATAATATTTGTGGAGTCCAGGCGTCCGCCAAGACCAGTTTCGATAATTGCAATGTGAACTTTCTGTTCTGCGAAGTAATCAAAGGCCATTGCCACGGTCACTTCAAAAAACGAAGGATCAACCTTTTCAATTAGTTCCTGCTGTTCATGGACGAACGATACAACCGTCTCCTCGGGTATCATTTCACCATTTATTCGAATCCTCTCACGGAAGTCACGAAGATGAGGGGAGGTATAAAGTCCTGTTTTATAGCCAGCCTGTTGCAGCACGGAAGCAAGCATATGAGATACTGATCCCTTACCATTGGTGCCCGCAACATGTATTGTTTTAAACTTGTTATGTGGGTTGCCCAGGCTCTCGCACAACAGCACCGTATTGTGAAGGTCTTTCTTAATGGCTGCGGCACCCTGTCGTGAAAACATGGGCAAGCGTGAATACAAGTATTCAACTGTCTGTATATAATCCATTTTTCTGATAGTTATAGTCAGTAGTGTTTACTTCACTTTGAAGTTAAACACTACAACACCTACCTGAACATCCGGAGCAGATTCCAGCTGATTCAAACTGGCACCCATAACAGCCTGTTCACATTTTCTCCAGAGAGCCTGGTCAGACAGGGTAGTACCTTTTACACCTGCCCTGGCAAACACTACTTTTCCGCGTTTATCCACACGGATTTCCACATGAATACGTCCGGAGAGTTGTCCTTCATCTGTTATTTTGGGAAGGTTCATGAACCTTCTGCTGGCGAGATCCAATTTAACATTACCGAATCCTGATCCGCCGCTACCGTAATTAGGAGCGAGAGGATCACCATCCACATCACCCTGGTTTCCAGGAGTGCTGCCCGTGCCATCGCCCAGGCCAGAACCTTTGCTCTTCTTGCCCTTGTAAAGTGCATTCTGATTTACCGCAGGCTTGGTCGGTTTAGTTTCCGTAACGGTAGATGGAGTGGTCGCCGTCGTCTTTTTGGGAGAAGCTTTTACAACAGGTGCATCTTCATTTTCTTGCGTCACCACCGTCTTGTCACTGGTCTCAGCCGCGGGTGCAGTTTCGGGCTGAGTCTCTTCGATCACCTTGTCCGGAGGAGTATTATTTGCATTCGGATCCATTGAAGGTTCCTCGATGCTCATATAGTCATCACCCATTCCTTCCTCAACTGTTCCGTAGTTCACAACGATTCCGCCGGTGCCAACTTCTTGAGGAGTATTCATTCCAAAGCGCAGAATATAGCACAGGACTAAGAATGCAGTCATTAAGGCTCCTGCAATCGTAAACGCTTTCGGATAATTATTTTCTTCCTGGTACTGCATACCTTTACTTTGGTTCTGTTGCTAAAACGAGTTTAATAGCCATCCTGTTAGCGATATCCATAATCTGAACAACGTCCTGAATGGCTACCGTACGGTCTACATATAACACAATAGTCAACTCATCGGTCTGCTGCTTCAAACCCTGAAGTCTGGCTTCAAGCTCAGTAACAGGCACCTGCTGTTTGTCCAGAAAATATTCCAGGTCCTTTGTTACTGAAATAGTAACGGTTTTCTTGGATACAGATTGTCCGGTATCAGATTTAGGAAGCAGAAGTTTGATGACATTCGGATTGGTCACTGTAGAAGCGATCAGGAAGAACAGCATCAAAAAGAACATGATGTCGTTCATCGCCGAAGTGTTCACTTCAGCGGCGGGCCTATTTCTTTTTCTTAAGTTCATGCCTGTTTATCTTCCCGGTTCGTCCAACAGATCTACGAATTCAATAGCGTCTGTTTCCATTCTCAATATTACTCTGTCTACCATGATGTTCAGGATATGATAACCTACATAGGCCAGGATACCAATGGCAAGACCTGTTGCTGATGTGATCATCTTCTCATATAAACCACCAGAGATGGCACCAATGCTTATATTGTCTTGTAACGATATGTTATAAAAAATCTTAATTACCCCCAGGATAGTTCCCACGAATCCAAGCATAGGCGCAATACCTGCTACAATACCGAGAATACTGATGTTTTTCTCCAGCTTGGATACTTCCAGTTTACCCAGGTTTTCAATCGCTCCTTCAATATCTTTGATTGGGCGACCGATACGAAGAAGTCCTTTCTGTAGCATACGGCCAAGGGGAGAATTGCTGTTTCTGCATAGTGCAATCGCAGAATCAAGGTGTCCTGTAAGTACACTCTGCTTTACTTGCGACATTAGATTGGATTCATTTTTTGAAGCCTTTCTGATAGTAATGTATCTTTCAATGAAAATAACCAGTGCCAGGAAGAATAAAAGCGCCAAAGGAAGCATCACCCAACCGCCTTTCAACAGAAGGTCAAAGAAACTTATGTCCTGAACCAGTGGGGCAGCCTGTGCGGCGGCAGTAGCAACGGTGTCCGGTGTAACAGAGTTAAAGGAATCGATTTGTAATAAAAACATGTGTGTTATTTTTTAGCTTTATCGTTTAAGGTCAAGATCCAGGCCTCTTTATTAAATGTACTTTGTACGCGCCGTTTTTCAACATTGGCTGCTTCATATGTGGTAAATGAACCCAGACTGATCTTATATTTTGGTTTTCTTTTGTCTTCTATAACCTTGGCCTTAATACCGCGGCTTTTCATCAGCTTTACGTAGGTCTCAGCTTCCGACGGCAGAGCGAAGGATGCACCTATTACTTCAAAGGATGGTACCGGAGCTGACGCTTCTGGTGAAACTGCGGTCGAAGTTTTTTTGAATGTGTCCTGAACAGCAGCCGGAGCCGGAGACGTAGTACTATTCTTAGTCGCTGGAACAGCACCTGTTCCAGAGGTAGCTTTTCTCACCGGTGAATCAACTCTCACTTTGTTCCTTTCCGTTATCGGCTTGTCCGCGGATAGGTTAAACAGGGAAGGGTTAAACACATATAAAATACCGGCCGTAATGAGAAGAACGATGAATACAATCGTCGCCACTTTCCCTGTGCCAGTAGAACCTGAAGACTCCCGTGCAAGCTCAGAATTTACAGCTTCATCTACGACTGCAACATTCAATGGCCGAACGCGAGACGAGTAAGTCGGATCATGAACGGCCTGCAATCCAAAATATCCGGGAGATTCATTGTTTGCAATCAGCTGGAGTCCCGATGGGCCTTTCTTGAGAACACCGATAGGCTGAAGTTCCACCTCGTTGTCAGACGTAAGGCTCTGCTGTATACTGTTTACAAACTTATTGACGAAATATCTGGAGGAAGCTTCTGAAATCTTCTTAGCCTGACTTATGTAATTAACAAGAACATCATCACCATCGGCATTTGATCTGAAGCGTACGTTATCGTACGGTGCGTTAAACACACCCAAAGCTTCGTTAAAAGACGCCGGAGTACGCTCCTTATAGAATGTGCCTATATCGGAAAGACATACCTCATCATAATCCCTTAGCAATTCCGATATATATAGCGAAATGTTCATTCCCGTAAAATTACACTAAAAAGTCAATCAAGCAAAGATATCAGAATGAATAGTTGATGCCTCCAAGCACGTTCATGCCCAGTTGCGGATAGTATAAAAACCTTTGATATTTGTTACCAACGATATTGTTAAGTCTTAAGAAAATTCCCACTTTCTCCTGGTAAAGATACTCCGCACCGGCACTTATATCGGCATAACTTTTAACCTTCACGATGCTTGGGGTAGGAGTAGACAAGAATGCAGATGTAGCGTCATTAAACACGAGTTCTCCGTCAAGGGTAAGTTCTTTAGTAACTTTTACACGTGCATTAGTAAACAGCTTAAAGTCCGGTTTGAACCATGCTTTTTCCTGCACATCCATATTGTAGTTATTGATGGATACACGGCCAAGCCAGCTAAACGCTTCAGAAACCTTTACATTGATCTCTCCTTCAAGTCCCGTAACATCTGCGTCATCATAAATCACGTCAAAACGCTCAGGGTTAGTAGGATTGTTGATGAACAGCGGCATATTTTCGAGTTTCTTGTAAGACAGCGTAGCCTTATAGCCAAATCCAGAGCCAGCATTTCCTTTTATACCACCATAGAAATTAGCAGTCTCGTTAACATTAAGAATGTTAATATTTCTGTTCAGATAAGGATTCTCATTTGAGAAATCTCTTAATGTAGACTTATTAATATCACCTGTAAATCCAGCAAAGATGGTCGCAAACTCCGGAACAATAGGCATTTCAGCCGTGATAGCAGGGTAGAGGTTGAAGCCAGAATTAGTGCCAAACTCCTGTACCAGGTTTGCACCAAGGGTCAGTTTAAAATTAGCTCCCTGTAGCTTAATATACGGGTTAGCCCTGAAGATATGGTTTCCGAGAGATACAGAATCTTTAGTCTGGGTAAAGTCCAGAGACGTGTTCACGCCAACGTTAAACTTGTTCCACACTTTATTAACAAAACCGCTTAACACGAAAGCATTCTCTTTCGCATTGAACTTGTCAGAAAGAAAATAAGCATCCGCTTTTAGCGCGTAATCGATCTCGTCCTCTTCCCGGTAATTCTTCACCATTTCACCTTTAAGAGTGAAGGTGTTGTATCGTTGCTTTTCCGGATCAGCACTGAACTGCTGGTCTGTAAGTGGGTCAACGCCGTAGAACGAGGTACCGAACTTATCAAATCCCAGTTCCCCAAACAACGATACTTTCTCCTGAATACTTTTGCCAAATATACCTGCATTCTGACGGGAAAATTTCTGCCCCTCGTAGTCGCCCTTCTGATTGAGATGTTTCAGGAAGAAACCGGCTTGTAAGGCTTCATCACTTCCTGTATTCAAATAAAGCTCTGCCAAGCCAGTACTGAAGTTGCCCAGTCCGAACTTTGCGTAGTTATTCTTCAGTGGCGGGCGGTCTCCTTCAACCACCTCCTGCGCCTGCAATTGCCTTATATCACTGTTGAGTTCAAGCTTTTTATCGAATAAGGAATACGTAAGCGGACGTCTGTAGACGCTGTTGCTGTTCAAATCCGGACTTCTTCTGATCTTGGCAGCATCTGCCAGGATCGGTTTATAAGGTCGCTCAACGACAATTTCTTCGGTTAAGGTGCCTTTAGCAGGATCCGCTTTCTTAGGGTCTTCCGGCGTTTGTGCATAAGAAACCGATGAGATCAAGAGTGCACAGATCGCTGTTGTATATGGAATATGATTCAGTTTCATTCTAGCCTATTTGTTCTTAGTATTCAGTTGTTCCAGCTTTGACTTTGCTGTCGGTAACACATCATCCTTACCTTCATAATTATCCAGGACACTCTGTAAGGTAGCTTTCGCCTGGAAGTTGTCTTTAAGAGCAACGTAGTTGTCTGCAAGCAATATATATGCTTTAGCAACCCAATAGTCCTGAGACTCCATTCTCTTTACCAGATCAAGTATATTCTTCTGGGATGTCTTATAATCCTTTTTCAGGTATTGCACGTTTGCAACAGTGTAAAGAGCTTCAGCACCGGTAGCGGTAGTGGTCTGAGCAGCTACTGCCGTCAGTTCCTTCACTGCTGTCGTGGTGTCTCCCTTCATCAGGTAGGCTTTTCCGCCGTACAAGCCCGCTCTGTTTTTATCATCTTCAGATGAACGGTCAAATAGTCTGACGAGCTTCACATATTTAAGTACATCATCAGGCATATTCATGCTACTGTATGCTTCCATGAGGTTATTCACCGCAAAGCTATAATTAGCCTTATATTCTGAGGTTGTTTCCAACTTCTTCAAGTATACAACGGCTTCATTATATTTCTTCTGATTAAGATAAAGCTTGGATATGCTGATCAGAGCACGCTCCGTATAATCACTTGTCCAATCATTCAGAATAAATGTATAGTCAGGAATAGCCTCGTCCGGGCGGTTCAGCTTAACAAGACTTTCCGCACGAATAAACTTCGCATGCTTTTCGTAGATCGGCTTAGGAAACTTGTCGAAGTATGCATTGATCGCATCGTAAGCACCCTGAGAATCTCCTCTTAAAAACAGGTTGTTAGCCGCCTGGAAGGTGATGTTATCTTGTTCAGATGTCGACAAATTACCAATGCTGGTCGTGTTTGCGTAGGCGAGGAAGCCATTCGCGTCTGCCTTGTCCAGATAGATATTTTTGATAGATTCCAACGCAAGCTTCGCCTCATCAGTTGTTGAGTAGTCCTGTACAACGCGTTGGAAGGTGGTCAGAGCCGCATCATTCTCATCATTGTTATACTGAACCAACCCGATTGTTACCAATGCTCTTGGTACATAGCTGCTTCGTGGATACTTTTCGATAAGGGACAGAAGATCAGTCTTAGATTTCTCATTATCGCCTTTAACAAAGTATGTATAGGCAATCTCAAATCCCGCATCATCAGAATAGTTTGAATTCGGAAATTCACGTAGGAGCGACTCATGGGTAGCTATTTTCACATCATTCTGACCCTGCAGTCCCTGGATCATCCCCTTCTGGAAGAGGGCATAGTCTTCGCCCGGACTGTTCCATGCGATGATCTTATTGTACTGCTGCATTGCCGCATCATAGCTTTTCATCACAAAGTAAGAATCCGCAAGCCTCAGCGTAGCGTCTACAATCGTGTTCTGATCTTTGTCGTTCCCACTTAAGAACCGCTGAAAGTAGTTAGAAGCCTTGCTGTAGCTTTCATTCTGAAATGCTGAATACCCCAATGCATAGTTCGCATAGTTATAGACGTCTGTTTTCTTTGCAGCCGACATGGCTAAGAATTTTTCAAACTGAGTAACAGACTCGCCGTATTTACGAACTTCGAACATCGCCTCTGCAAGCCAGTAGGTCGCCAGCGCAGTAATCTCCGGATCGATAGGGTTGCTCTGAGAGCGCATAAACATCGAAATACTGTTCTCAAAAGCACGCTCATTGTAAAACTCCAATCCGCGGAAATAAGTTACCCTTTGATACACCATCTGAGACTCCTCGTTTTTATTTTGAATCGTCTCCAGAATATTTACCGCTTCTTTGAAATTTCTGGTAGAAAGAAGGACTTCTCCAAGGAGAGTCTTTGCTTCATTGATGCGGGTGGACCGAGGGTAAGTTTTTATAAATTCCTGAACGGCATCCAGTGCCACTGTATGGAATTCCAGTTCCTGTGAAAGCTTGGCGTAGTTTAATAAACCTTCTTCCTTTAACTTCGGATCGAAATCCAGACGAGACGCTCTGAAAAAGGCATTCCGCGCGCTTTGCTTATTGTTGGTTTTAATCAGCGCATTTCCCAGAACGATCATACCATTCTGATAATGAACGTCGGGAGTGCTCATTTTTTCCAGCTCTGTTATAGCCTTTTGATATTCCTTCTGCTGTACGTATATATAGCCGAGCTGGTAGTTATCCTGATTGTTTTGTGTCTTGCCCTTATCGAGGTCCTGAAACCTTAAATAATAATCCAGTGATGACTTGAAATCTGACTTCGCGAAATACGTCGCCGCCACGATACGGTACATCTCAGCTTTGTATTGCTGATCGATCGTTTCTATAGCGGGAATGGTGTAGGCCAGAACGTCGTCATAACGCTTGTCCAGAAAGTACAATGCCGATATATAATAGGGGTAGCTCGCCTGATACCGAGTGGAATTCTTTAAACGCTCAAATTCCCTGAGAGCTGTCTGGTAATCCGCACTTAGGTAATTCAGATAAGCATAGTAATAGATAGACGATTCAGCATATTCGCTCTTACCGTCTTTAAGTTCTGCAAACAGGGGCTCAGCTTCGTTATAGTTCTTCGCAACGAAATACGAATAACCCAGCTTAAAACGATATTCATCAGCCTCTCTGCCTGCCAGGTTTCCAGCTTCCGTTTTGCTGAACCACTCAACTGCTTTCTCGTAGTTTTTACGGTCGAAGTATGACTTTCCGATTTGGAAGTATGCAGACTTTGTATTGGCGCTGGCCGGATTTTCTTTGATGAAGTTTAAAAACAGGCTTTCAGCATTGTCGTTCCCAAGTTCGAGAGCACAAACAGCCTGATAAAATTGGGCGTTTTCTTTTAGAAGGGAAATTTGCTCATTTTCAGGAAGGGCCTGTGAAGAAGGAGTAAGGCGGGATTGCTCGACCCGACTGAACTGTTCACTTGCAGCCACATATTTCTTTTTCTCAAAAAGCTCTAATCCACTTTTGTAAGCCTGGTTGATATTAAACCATTCCGATTGCTGGGCTTCTGCTAAATGAAAAAAGCATACAAATGACGTAGCAAGTATATATTTTCTAAGCATATCAAATTTTAAAATCGCTAAATAACAAGTTATAAACTACACTTGCGCACAATAGATGTTAACAAATGTGGAAATCTGCCAAAATTAACGTTTAAGCAGCGAATAGTAGTATATATTTAAGAAAAGTATTTTCCCGGAAATTGGTAACCTTTAATAACCAGTTCATCTTAAGGCTTTTGCCCAGCCAGAAGATATAGAACCGCCATGCGTATAGCTACGCCATTTTCGACCTGATCGAGGATAATGGACTGTTTACTATCAGCCACGTCACTGGTTATTTCAACACCCCGGTTGATCGGTCCCGGGTGCATGATGACGATCTCCTTATCCAGGGAATCAAGGATCTGTTTATTGACCCCATACATCATGGAGTATTCCCTTAATGAAGGAAAGTACTTAATATCCTGTCTCTCCATCTGTATACGAAGCATATTGGCCACGTCGCACCAGTTCAGGGCTTTCATTAAGTCAAACTCAACCTTAACGCCAAGGCTTTTTATGTACTTAGGAATCAGCGTCGTTGGTCCACAAACCATTACCTCAGCGCCCAGCATCTGCAGACATAAAATATTCGACAAAGCAACACGTGAGTGAAGAATATCGCCAATGATGGCGACCTTCTTGCCTGCAACATCGCCAAATTTCTCACGGATAGAAAAAGCATCCAGCAGGGCCTGAGTAGGGTGCTCATGTGCGCCGTCACCGGCGTTTACAATCTGAGCGTTCACCTTTTTGCTTAAAAATATGCCTGCTCCCGGATAGGGATGACGCATGACGATCATGTCGACCTTCATCGCAAGGATATTATTTACTGTGTCAATAAGCGTTTCACCTTTGCTTACCGAAGATGATGACGCCGCGAAGTTAATCGTGTCTGCGGACAGTCTTTTCTGAGCGAGCTCGAAGGAGAGGCGCGTACGGGTGGAATTCTCAAAAAAGACATTGGCTATAGTGACATCCCTGAGTGAGGGTACCTTTTTAATAGGCCTGTTTAAAACATCTTTAAAGGTATCAGCGGTTTCAAAGATCAGCTGGATATCGCGCTCATTCAGATCTTTAATCCCCAGAAGATGTTTTGTACTTAAGCCCTTATAATTATCTGCCATGGATATGGTGTGTTTTAATCTGAATTGTACTTATTAAATCATTAGTCTTTATCAGACAGGAGAATAATGGTGTCTTCCTGATCTGTCTCTTTCCATGAAACGATCACTCGCTGGGAGTTTATCGAGTCTACCTGTATCCCTATGTAATCAGGTTCAATGGGCAGATCACGCGAAAATCGCCGGTCTACCAGCACAAGCAGTTCAACTTTTTTAGGTCGACCGAATGCCAGCATAGCATCCATAGCCGATCGTATAGTACGCCCGGTCCAAAGCACGTCATCTACGAGGATAACCTTCTTTCCTTCAATGATAAAATCAATACTAGTGGCATTAGGCAGGAGCGGAGCTTCCCGTCTGCGGAAGTCGTCCCGGAAGAATGTGATATCCAGATTGCCGTTCAGAATATTCGCCTGCGGCAGGATCTGCTGCAATTCGTAAGCAATCCTGTTCGCCAGATAAATACCCCTGGGTTGAATCCCAAGAATCACTGAATCTGAAAAGTCGTCATGATTTTCAATCAGCTGATGACACAGCCGCTTAATCGTAATCTGGAACTTTTGGCCGTCAAGCAGAGTTAGATTTTGCATGTTTTGATTTGGGCAAAAATAAAAAAAATAAACTATACTCATAAAAAAAGGCCATCAGAACGAGGATATAACTTTTGTCACCAACGCCGGCAATGCTGTCGTAATTGATTAATTGAAGGATATGGGAACAGCTGCGTACATCTGTTGGATGTCGCATCGTTCTTTAGTTCTAAATGTTATGTTTATGTGCGTGGGAGAGTGCACAGGGGAGCACGAAGGTTAAGGACATTTTTGTAAGTTGAGGATTCGTCTCTGTACATCAGACATTATAAACCACACTTTTTAATTAACATCAGCACATCTTCTTTTTTTATAGTAGCCTCTTCCGACTTGTCTAATATGGTTATTAACTGTATGGTTGTTGACTCCTGTTGTTCTGTGACTAAGTAAGTAATTACCCTGAATCCGCCACTTGTTCCCTTCCCTTTAGACGGATCAGCCAAGCGTATCTTGTATATGTTAGCACCATAGCTTACCCCTTGACGAGGATTTTTAATTAATTCTTTTTGCAGGGAAAGCAGGCTTTCCCTAAGAGATTTATATTTTTTTAAAAGGGGCTTTGCTTTACGGCCAAAGACCTCAGTGATAATTACTTTGTTACCCACCAAGGAATTCTTCTAGGCTAAGGCCTTGTTTTTTCCCGTCTCTAATATCTCTTGCTTCTGAAAAAGCATCTTCCAGTTCCTTTAATACAGCTTGCTTTTTAGATGATTTGGACTCTGATATAATTTCACCGCCAAGCTCTTCAATGAATTTCTTCACTTTAGCTTTCAAATTGTCAGGGATGTTTGCAGTTATCGTCGCCATGTTTTCTGTAATCCTATAGTACAAAAATAAACATTTAACTACATATATCATACCAGTCGGCGAAATGCCAGAACCCTGTGACGACCTGTATTAATTCAGTGAGCCTCGCTTAAAACAGAGTTCTATTGGTGACTGATCATATCGGTTAGCCTATAATATAAAAAAGGAGCAGAAAACCGTAGTTTTTGCTCCTTTTTATCCTCTACTTTCTAAAGGACTATTTCATCACCTTGCTATATTACGGCAGGGCTCTGTTATTATTCAGCTTCTTCGTCTGAAGGCTTAGACTGGCGTGCCTGACTTTCAGCACCTTCCATCTGTTGCTTCAATTGAGCCAATACACTAAGATCTCCTAATGTAGACTTTTCAACTGAATCTTTAACCTTCTTCACTGCGCTTGAAGTAGCTTTCTGATCGTTTTTCTTTTGAGAAACCTCAGCAGATCTAGCGTCAGAACGTGCATCTTCCCAGATACGTGAATGAGAAACTACGATACGTTTAGCATCCTTGCTGAATTCAATGATCTTAAATTCTGCAGTTTCTTCAGCCTTAAGCGGTTTTCCATCTTCTTTGATAGAATGCTTGCTTGGAGAGAAACCTTCAACACCGTAAGGTAAAGCAACGATAGCTCCTTTTTCAGTAACCTTTAAAACAGTTCCTTCGTGGATTGAATCCATAGTGAAGATTGTTTCAAAAGTATCCCAAGGATTTTCTTCTAATTGCTTGTGACCAAGGCTAAGTTTACGGTTATCCTCATCAAGTTCAAGAACAACCACATTAAGAACTTCACCTACCTTAGTAAATTCGTTCGGGTGGTTAACCTTTTTAGACCATGAAAGATCTGAAATGTGGATTAATCCGTCGATACCTTCTTCGATCTCAACGAACACACCGAAGTTAGTCATGTTCTTAACAACAGCTGTGTGCTTGCTTCCGATTGGATATCTCGCAGCGATATTCTGCCAAGGGTCTGGAGTCAATTGTTTGATACCCAAGCTCATCTTACGCTCGTCGCGATCTAATGTTAATACCTGAGCTTCAATCTCGTCACCAACCTTCAGGAATTCCTGAGGATTACGCAGGTTCTGAGACCATGACATTTCTGATACGTGGATCAGTCCTTCAACACCTGGAGTGATTTCAAGGAAAGCACCGTAATCAGCAACAGTAACAATTTTACCTTTTACCTTAGAACCGATCTCGATTGTAGTATCAAGAGAAGCCCATGGGTGAGAAGTAAGTTGTTTTAAACCAAGGGCAATACGTTTCTTCTCATCATCAAAGTCAAGTACAACCACGTTGATCTTCTGATCAAGAGCCAATACTTCCTTCGGATGCTCGATACGACCCCATGAAATATCTGTAATGTGTAATAATCCGTCAACACCTCCAAGGTCAATAAACACACCGAAATCAGTGATGTTCTTAACGGTTCCTTCAAGAACCTGACCTTTTTCAAGTTTCGCAACGATCTCAGTCTTCTGGTTTTCAAGATCGTCCTCAATAAGAACCTTGTGAGATACAACCACGTTTTTAAATTCGTGATTAATTTTCACAACCTTGAATTCCATAGTTTTACCTACATAGATATCGTAATCACGGATCGGCTTGATGTCGATCTGAGATCCTGGAAGGAATGCTTCAACTCCCATGATATCCACGATAAGACCACCTTTAGTACGGCTTTTAACAAAACCGTTAATGATCGTGTCATTTTCCAAAGCTTCGTTAATGAGCTCCCATGACCGTTGAGTCTTAGCACGTTTACGTGAAAGAACCAATTGACCATTAGCGTCTTCCTGTGATTCTACAAATACGTCAACAGAATCGCCAACTTTCAAATCCGGAGTATCGCGGAATTCAGATAGTGAAACCATACCATCAGACTTAAATCCGATGTTCAATACTACGTCTTTGTTGTTAATTGATACAACAATACCTGAGATGATCTCACCTTTGCTGATCGAATTAAATGTTCCGGCATACAGTTGTTCCAGTTTGGCACGCTCTTCATCGCTGTAGTTACCAAATCCTTTTTCATCTGCATCCCAGTCAAAATCGCCGGTTGGCGTAATTAGGGTTTTAGACTTAATGTCTTCAATTGACAGAGAATCATCTTCTGATTCAATGTTTTCTTTAACCGTGTTGGTTTCGTTGTCATGGAGTTCCGCTGATTTAGCTTGTTGCTCCTGTTCTGCTTCTTGTTTTTTGGCCATTAATTAATTTATCTCCTTTTCCCGATTTAAATCGGAATCGCAAAGGTAGCTAAAGTTATTTTGATATTTAAAATTTATTTGATTGATTTTTAGCTATTTTCTAAGCCAGGCACTCGGCCGAAACAATGGTCTTTGTAATCTGTTAGTCCAAAACAACAATATCTGTAGAATATGGAAAGCGAAAATAAAGAGAATCCGATAAGAGAAAACAAGCCTTCGGGCAATAATGATGACCAAAAAATCACGAAAAAAAGCGAAGATGACGCTTTCAAAACGCAGGATCGAGAAAATCGTCTGGGTTGGGAGCAACCGATGGACGAGCAGCAGCATGACGAAACGAGCACCGCTGATCCAAAAGACGAGCCTCAATAAGGCCTTTTCTCAAAAAAGGAGATGGCTGAATGAACTTACCCGAAGATCACCAGGCATCTCCTTTTTATATTAACAATAGATTCTTATCAAACGTTGTGCGTATTCACCCGGTCAAGCACAAACTGAAGTTGTTCTTCTTCATTTAGCTCTGTATTATCCAGAATAATTGCATCATGCGCCCTAACCAGAGGGCTCTCTTTTCTTGTAGTATCGATGTAATCTCTATGAGCAATATTTTCAAAGACTTCTTCCATTGAAATATTTTCTCCCTTAGCTAAAAGCTCCTTAAATCTACGTTCAGCCCTGATCTTGGGGTCAGCCGTCATAAAAATCTTCACAGCCGCATCAGGAAAAACAATAGTTCCGATATCCCGACCATCCATCACAACGTTTTTCGATCTTCCCATTCGCTGTTGTTGTTTTACCAGCTCCTTTCTCACAGCTTTGATCGTGCTTACTTCGCTTACCAATTGTGATACGTCCATTCGTCTGATTTCTTCGGAAACTTCCTCGTCATTCAATGTGATATGGGTCTGATAATCTCGCGAGTGGAAGTTAAGATGAATATTCTTCAGCGCTTCCCTGATCTGCTCATCATTATTCAGATCAATGTTGTTACGCTGAAAATAGAGGGTAACGGCTCTGTACATTGCACCTGTATCAATATATATATAGTGCAGTTTTTTGGCAAGTGCTTTCGCGAGCGTGCTTTTACCACAGGAGGAATAACCATCTATGGCAATTACAATGTTATTTGTCATTTCTGCAAAGTTATTATTTATAGGGAAACGGATAAAATAATTCAGAGATTCTGACATAACTGTCAGGGTAGTTACGAGCACTATTTGCCAAAACTGTAGTGAAGACTCGCTGAGCCATACTGGTGCGACTTTGCCTGTGACTTGAGTTCCTTTGTTTTGAAAATGGCTGCAAAGCTCAGCATCCAGCGGTCCTGAGCATATTTAACACCAACTTCCTGGCTGTAGATCAACCTGTTAGGTTTGTAAGTAACGGGTCCTTTCTCATCTCTGAAGAGTCCGCCCTGAATGGTCGCATCATAAACCACGACCTGGAGTGTAGGTTGCGTATAGAAGAAGAACTCCTTGTCAGGAATTACTGAACCCTTCTGATTGGAGATCCGGCTGCCCGAACTAACAGACTGAAACAGTTCATTTATATCACCAGCCCTGAACAGGATCCCGGCCGCAGCGCCTGTAAATGTTGTACCCAGCGACGCCTTGCTGCTCAGGCTGAAGTCGGTAGTCGCTCCTGTACGCGCCAGCGGGCGTTTGTACTCAAACTGAGCGTTAATGCCAAGTTCATTTCTAACCTGATATTGCCAGCCATTGATTTCATAGAATCCTACTATATCATGGAGTAGTTCCTGCGCATCCTGAGCAAGAGAATTTGGGCCGACGGTGCCGACGCTTATACCCGCACTAAGATGTTCTCCATCCTTCGTGAACCAGTTTATTTTTGCGGAGCCGTAAAGGTATCCGGCGAAGGGCCGATCAACATAACTGATGTCGGGCACCGCTCCTGTTTGTGCATTATATATAGATTGTCCTATTTCCGCGTCCCAGGTCCTTTTGATGAACTTATCGCTTGTATCGGCTTGTCTGATTGCGCGACTGTAGTTTATGAAAAGGCCGTTTGTATAGTATCTGTCTGAACCAAATCCAAGATAGGCATCGTTTTCTGTCCGGAATCCGAAGCTGCTCTTATAGTTATTTGTCTGGGCTGAAATTGATGATGCCGTGATCAGCATGAGCGCAACGGCTATTCGATTAAGTTTGGTCATATCGGATAAAAGGCAAATATGTAAATAAATTCAGGGTCAACCCAGTCTTGCTCGAACATTTATATTCAGTGCTGAGAAATTAATAGATACTGTGGTGTCCCTCTGATGTTGCTGCATGAATTCTTTGACGGCATACCTTAGTTTCCATAAGGGCAGTCATTATATGCAGCCGATAAAATTGCCTGTTCATCGCGTGATGAGTCCGACCTGAGAAGCTTAAAGTCGGACTCTTCTCAGCTTCTGGTCTGTACCTATACACCTGCATCTAGAGGAATGGGCAAGCAATTCCAGCCTCCATATAAAGAAGTTCTAACCTTCTTATAGAGGCGTTCTAACCTAAGTCGCGATGTCTTGTACCTACGAAATCTGCTTAAATCCGGACAATTTTGTCAAAAAGCGGAAAAAAATCGAAATAAACATTTAGGCACCCGATCTTGTTTTTAAAAATAAACAGCGATATGGCAAAAGTAGACAACAAAGGTATGGTACGCGGCACGGCCGGTCCCGTAGTATATCGCGGATACCGCGATATGAACATCATTCAGGGGAAACCCCG
>Ga0160433_100107_pt1 | contig 83030 bp, 70 predicted proteins | sample HID1972K_E0MG_FD_108235 | JGI IMG/M metagenome (GOLD analysis project Ga0160433, IMG submission 108235) | Enriched pill bug-associated microbial communities from UW Madison campus, WI, USA - HID1972K_E0 MG | ecosystem: Host-associated > Arthropoda: Insects > Digestive system > Unclassified ...
AGAGGCCCGCCTGGACACCATCGTTGTATGGCCCGGGCTGCGCCCGTGTTCGCGGCGGTCCGGCGTCCCGGCAAGACCCGCTCCCACAGGGTTAGCAGCGCCTGGAAAACCATAATTAAATCAATAAGATAAATTTTGTTCTATAGGAGGCCCTGTGGTAAGGATGATCGCGCGCTCCTGGGATGTTCGTCGTGTCGCTCCAGACGCAGCGCGACGATCTCGTTGTACGGATGCATGCAGATCTCGCCGTTCATGGCCCCCGTGGCCTTGCCAATTCAGTCGGTGAGTCTGCCTTCCTGCTACGCCCTCCTTCCTGCATCTGGGAACCGTAGAACCGATATTGCTGCCGATTCGAAAGCTGGCAGTGGATCCATTGGTTATCGTACCGGTCCGATAATCGAACGAATATTCGCAGAATAATGCAATGCCGTGATTGACGAGGCAGCATTCTCGCCTTCTAATGGATCCATTAAATAAAAACAAGCCATAGCCTGGAGATGTCCATGTACCCCAAAAACACCTGGTACGTTGCCTGCACTGCCGACGAAATCACGGACAAGCCTCTAGGACGGCAGATTTGCGGCGAGAAAATGGTTTTTTACCGAGGCCTGGAAGGCAAGGTCTTGGCGATCGAAGACTTCTGTCCGCACCGCGGCGCGCCGTTGTCACTGGGCTATGTCGAAGACGGCAACCTGGTGTGCGGTTATCACGGCCTGGTGATGGGCTGCGATGGCAAGACTGTCGCCATGCCCGGGCAGCGGGTACGTGGTTTTCCGTGCAACAAAACCTTCGCCGCGGTCGAACGCTATGGCTTTGTCTGGGTCTGGCCCGGTGACCAGGCTCAGGCCGACCCGGCTCTGATCCATCACTTGGAATGGGCCGTCAGTGAAGACTGGGCCTACGGTGGTGGGCTTTTCCACATCGGTTGCGATTACCGCCTGATGATCGACAACCTGATGGACCTGACCCACGAAACCTATGTCCACGCCTCCAGTATCGGCCAGAAGGAAATCGACGAAGCGCCGCCAGTGACCACGGTCGAAGGCGACGAAGTGGTCACCGCCCGGCACATGGAAAACATCATGGCTCCGCCATTCTGGCGCATGGCCCTGCGCGGCAACAACCTGGCCGACGACGTGCCCGTGGACCGCTGGCAGATCTGCCGCTTCACCCCGCCCAGCCATGTATTGATCGAAGTCGGTGTAGCCCACGCTGGCAAGGGTGGCTACCACGCTGAGCCGCAGTTCAAGGCGTCGAGCATTGTCGTCGACTTTATCACCCCAGAGACCGACACCTCGATCTGGTACTTCTGGGGTATGGCGCGCAACTTCAACCCGCAGGACCAGGAACTGACCATGAGCATTCGCGAAGGTCAGGGCAAGATCTTCAGCGAAGACTTGGAAATGCTCGAACGCCAGCAACAGAACCTGCTTGCACACCCGACACGTAACCTGCTCAAGCTCAATATCGACGCCGGTGGCGTGCAGTCGCGCCGGGTTCTGGAGCGCCTGATCGCTCAAGAGTCCACACCACCAGCAGCCCTGATCGCCTCGGCAAAGTAGTCCTGCTTACGAGGTGCGGCGCCGCGCCGCGCCTCAGCCCTGCGTGCGCCTGTTCAGACAACAACCAGAAGTGACCACCCCGGTGGCAACACTCAAAGGACCGACCATGATCGAAGTGTTGGTGGTATCCCGTAATAACGAAGCCCAGGACATCTGCAGCTATGAACTGGCCAGTGTCGATAGCAGTCCATTGCCCGGCTTCAGTGCTGGCGCCCATATCGATGTGCACTTGCCTAATGGCCTGGTTCGCCAGTATTCGCTGTGCAATCACCCTGAAGAACGCCATCGCTACCTGATCGGCGTACTCAAGGACCCCACCTCTCGCGGTGGCTCGGCGAGCTTGCATGCACAGATCCAGGTCGGTAGCCGGCTGTACATCAGCGAACCGCGCAATCTGTTCCCGCTAGTGCATGAAGCCACGCGCAGCCTGCTGTTCGCTGGCGGTATCGGCATCACCCCGATCCTGTGCATGGCTGAGCGTCTGGCTCACATCGGTGCCGACTTCGAACTGCACTACTGCGCCCGCTCCAGCGAACGCGCAGCCTTTGTTTCGCGCCTCAAGGACTCGCCGTTTGCCGAGCGGGTATTCCTGCATTTCGATGAACAACCGCAGACCATGCTGGAGGCCGCAAAGGTGTTGGCCACTCCCCAGGACAACGTGCATTTGTATGTCTGCGGCCCTGCCGGCTTCATGCAGCATGTGCTGGATACCGCCCGCAGTCAGGGCTGGCGCGAGGACTGCCTGCACCGCGAATACTTTGCCGCGGTGCCGATGGACAGCAGCAACGATGGCAGCTTCTCGGTCAAGCTCGGCAGCACTGGCCAGGTCTTCGAGGTCCCGGCCGACAAAAGCGTGGTCCAGGTGCTGCAGCAACATGGCATCGAGATCGCCATGTCCTGCGAACAGGGGATCTGTGGAACCTGCCTGACTCGGGTACTGGAGGGCGTGCCGGAGCACCGCGATCTATTTCTGACCGAGGATGAACAAGCCCTCAACGACCAGTTCACCCCGTGTTGCTCACGCTCGAAAACGCCGCTGCTGGTGCTGGATATCTGAAGACCGCTCACTGAGCGCGCAGAATCACCTTCATCCGCTCATCGGCGGTGGCCGCGCCGAACACCTCGGCATAACGCAAGGTGGCATTGGCGTGTTCGCGCATGATCGCCTCGGCCCTCGCGCCCTGGCGATTGATCAGAGCATCGAACACTGAATGGTGCTGCATATGGGCGTAGTTGAAGCGTCGGTATTCGCGGGCCAGGTCCTTGCGATCCACCGCTAGCGCAGTGACCGAAGCGAAGGGCAGGTGGTCGTTGCGCGACAGGGCATCGGCGATTGCCGGGTTGTGGCTGCCTTCGACTATGACCTGGTGGAAGCGCATGTTGAGGTCGTGATAGAGCGCCAGATCATCCTCGGTGACATAGCCCTTGTCGAACAACTGGTCGCCCTGGGCCAGGCATAATTCCAATGCCGCTCTCGCCGTATCGGACAAACCTCGTTCGGCAGCCTGGCGCGCCGCCAGGCCTTCAAGCACGCCGCGCACCTCAACCGCACCGGCGATGTCGTCGGCGCTGACAGAGCGCACCTGAAACCCGCGACCACCAAAGCGCACCAGCAGGCCTTCCTGCTCCAGCGTGCGAAACGCCATGCGCACCGGCATGCGCGATACCCCGAACAGCTCGGCTGTGGGAATCTCCATCAGCCGTTCGCCCGCCGCCAGCTCGCCCGAGGCGATCATTTTGCGTAGCGCGACCAGCACCATTTGACCGGGCTTACTCATCCAGGCACTTCCAGAAAAGACGAGGGGCCATAGTAGCGCAAGCCTTGTGCCAGCTGCATCCCGTAGTGCCCTGATCGCTGGCCTTCAAGCGCTTTGGAACAAGCGTTAATGCGTTGATTCAGAAAGGATATATTTACCCTCTGTAGATCAATGCAGCCTCGTCGCGTTCTCTGCGCAAACAGTGCGGCGACGAAGACGCGGCGGTTAGCCTACAAAGTCTGCTGCAGGATGCGGCTTGCCCACGAGCGTCCAGAGCGCCTAGAGCGCCTAGAGCGAAAGCGGGTAGGCGATGATCAACCGGGTCTGGTCGAAATCGCTATTGAAGCTGCGCCGGTTAGTGGAGTTGTTCAGGCGCACGCTGAGGTTTTTCAGGCTGCCGCTCTGGAGGACGTAGCTCAGTTCAATGTCTCGCTCCCATTCCTTGCCATTGCTGCCCGCCTTGGTAGTGGCATTGTCGCCATGACCGTAACGCACCATCGCCAGCAAACCGGGTACGCCCATCGCGACAAAGTTGTAGTCGTAGCGCGCCTGCCAGGAACGCTCGTCGGCGTTGCTGAAGTTGCCATTGAACATGTCGTTGCCCAAGGTCCGGCCGCTGCTGCCGTAGACCGACATCCACGGGCTGTCGCCACTGACTTTCTGCAGACCCAGGTACAAGGTGTGGCCGGCGATGGCCGCCGAAAACAAGCCATAGGCGGTGCGGCTCTGGACATCACCGATGCGCGCATCGCCATCATCCTTATCGATGAAATAGCCGAGGTTGGCCCCCAAGACCCAGCCGCCTACCGGCTGCTTGTGCTGCAGGTTGAAATAGCTTTGCTGATAGATGTCTTCAAGCTGCGAGTGCCAGACCCCGATCAGGCTGCGCTGCTGGTTGAAGAGGTACTCGCCACCGGCGTAGTTGAACGCATCGGAGGTCACCCCCGGGGCAGCCCAGGCCGAGAGGTCCTGCATGTCCGAGGAGTTACGCAGGCTCACCGACGTGTACTGCCCGGCCTGCACGCTAAGGCCGGCAATCTCGCGGGAGTCGAGCATGGCCCCGCGCAAGGTCTGCGGCAGTAAACGTCCATCGTCGTAACGCAGCAGTGGAATGTCCGGCAGCAGTTCGCCGACTTTGATCTCGGTGGCGGAAATACGCATTTTCCCCGCGACCCCGACGCGCCCGAAACTATCTGCCGCGCGTCCGTCATCATGCACCGGCAACAGCTCGGAACCGCTGAGGGCGCTACTGCTGTCGAGCTTGACGCCAAACATGGCGATGCCGTCCAGGCCGAAGCCGACCGTGCCCGACGTATAGCCGGAATTGAACTTGAGAATTGCCCCCTGCGCCCACTCCTCGACCTGGCTTTGGGGCGCGCCTGGATCACGAAAATCCCTGTTGAAGTAATAGTTGCGCAGCAGCAGACCGGTCTTGGCGTCCTCAAGGAAACCGCCATCGGCGGCCACCGCCGGCAGGCTTAGACCCGAGGCCATGACAGCCCCGAGCAGCGAGCGGGTGAAGGTGAGGTGAGTGCTCATTATTATTGTTCTCCGTTTGTCATGGGCGCAGCCGCTCCCTGGCAGGCCAGCAAGGGCCCGCCGGGCAATGGCGGCAAAAAAAGCCCGGCGCGGCCGGGTGTCGATCAGCCGGCTAACGCATCAAAAGGGATATTGACGTGGGCGGTGCTGTACGCTGATCCAATGATCGCGGGTGAACTCTTCGATTGCCCAGTCGCCATTGAAACGCCCGAGCCCTGAGTTCTTTTCACCGCCGAAGGGCGCGTTGGCCTCATCGTTCACCGGAATGTCGTTGATATGCGTCATACCGGCGCGTACCTGCCGGGCAAAGCCCACCGCACGCTCCAGGCTGGCGCTGAACACCGCGCTGGACAGGCCAAACTCACTGGCATTGGCCAACTCCAGGGCGTGCGACTCATCGCGTGCGCGCATTAGCCCTACCAGCGGGCCGAAGATCTCGTTACGCGCCAGGTCCATGTCTACCGTGACTTCGCCGTACACATGGGGCGCCAGTAGATTGCCGTTGCTGCCACCCTCGAACAACGGCTCGGCGCCTTGAGCGCGGGCCAGTTCGATTTTCTTCTGCAGCCCTTGCAACTGTCGCGCGTTGATCACCGGGCCGATCACGGTTTCCTGCAATTGCGGATCGCCGACCTTCAGGCCCTTGACCCGCTCGACGAAGCGTTCGGCAAAGGCCTCATACAGACTGTTGTCGATGATGATGCGGTTGACCGCCATGCAGATCTGCCCTTGGTGCAGAAACTTGCCGAACACCGCCGCGTTCACCGCCTGCTCCAGGTCGGCGTCGGCCAAGACCACGAACGGGCTGTTGCCGCCCAGCTCCAGGGCCACATGCTTGAGGTGTTCGCCGCCACTGGCGATACGGCCGATGCCACGACCTACCGGGGTCGAACCGGTAAAGGTGATCAGCGACGGCAGCGGGTGTTCTACAAAGGCATCACCAATCTCGCTGCCCGCACCGACCACTACGCTCAGCACCCCTGCTGGTAGCCCGGCCTCTTCAAAAATCCGCGCCAGCAGCAGGCCGCCGCATACTGGTGTATCGCTGGCCGGCTTGACCACCACCGCATTGCCCAGGGCCAAGGCCGGAGCGATGGAGCGCTGGGTCAGGTGCAGGGGGAAGTTCCACGGGCTAATGACCCCGACCACCCCCAACGCGCTGCGATAGACACGGCTCTCCTTGCCCTGTACATCGGACTCGACAATGCGCCCATGGACCCGCGCCGGAAAGGACGCCGACTCCAGGGCGATGGCCCGCGCCGCGCCCCATTCCAGTTGCGCCTTGAGCCGGGTACTGCCGGACTCGCGAATGATCCAGTCGATGATTTCTTCGCGGCGCCGGTCGAACACCGCCACCACTTGATGCAACACTGCTGCCCGCGCCGACGGCCCGAGTGCCGCCCATTGCGGCTGGACCCGCGCGGCTTCGCGATAGGCGGCGTCGAGGTCGGCGCGGTTGGCCTGGGGTATCTCCAGCAATAGCGCGCCGTCGAATGGATTGCTCACTCGCAGGTTCTTGCCGGCGGCGCCGCTGCGCCATTGGCCGGCAATCGGTTGCAGATGAAAGTCGCAGTAATACGTCATGGAGGGCTCCTTGAGATAGGTTCAGACGCTGTGTTTGCCAGTCACATCAGGTTGCGCGACAGCAGGCTGGGAACGGGCATGGATGCAGGCGATCGCCAGCGCGCCAAGCACGCCTGGCAGTGCAAAGGCCAAGAAGTTCTGCTGGAACGGCAGCTCCAGGGCCAGCAGGCTGCCGCCGAGCATCGGCCCGGCAATTGCCCCGAGCCGGCCGATACCGGCCGCCCAGCCGACACCCGTGGAGCGGATATGCGCCGGGTAGGAAATCGACGCATAGGCATGGATCACCGCCAGGGTGCCGATGGTGGTGGCGCCGGCAATCAGCAACAGCAGGTTGAGCAGCAGCGGGCCCGGCTTGAGCCCGAGCGCCGCCAGAGACAGCGCGGCCAGTACAAAGAACAGCGCCAGGATGCGCTGCACGCCAAGACGATCCGCCAGCCAGCCGCCAAACAGCGCACCGAAGGTGGCGCCGACATTGAGGGTCACCAGAAACGCCAGGCTCGAACCCAGCGGATAGCCACCCTGGGCCATGAGTTTGGGCAGCCAAGTGTTGAGCCCGTAACTCATTAGCATGCACATGGCGAAGGCCACCCAGAGCAGCAAGGTCGCCAGCGCATGGCCCTTGCAAAACAGCTGCGGCAAGCGGGCACCACGGGTCTGTTTATCGCTGGCCGGCAGGCTCAGTTCGGTGCCGGGGCGATAGCCCGGGTCGACCTTGACCAACAATTGATCGAGTTCGGCGCGACGTCCCTTGAGCGCGAGAAACGCCGCCGACTCCGGCAGGTAACGCAGCATGAAAGGCACTGCCAGCACCGGCAGCACCGCCACATAAAACACCGCTTGCCAGCCCCATTGCGGGATTACCGCAATGGCCAGCAAGGCCGAGAGCACCGCGCCCACGGAGTAGAAGCTCGACATCACGGTGATCATGGTGCTGCGCCGATCCTCGGGGGCGAACTCGCTGATCAGGTTGACCGCGCTCGGCACCAGCGCACCCAGGGCCAGGCCGGTCACCAGGCGGCAGGCGCCTAGTTCCATCGGGGTGGTCGCATGGCCGGTGAGGAACGCCGCCAGGCTGGCCAGCAAGGTCGTGAGGATAATCAGCTTGCGCCGTCCGAAACGGTCAGCCAGGGGCGCGATCAAGGTGCCGCCAAACAGCATGCCAAACAACGCACAACTACCCAGGGTCCCAGCCTCGATCGCGGTGAGCTGCCATTGCTGCATCAACTGTGGCACCACCGAGCCGTAGATCACCATGTCGTAGCCGTCGAACAGCATGATGAAGCAGCCCCACATGAGGATCAGCAGATGGGTGCGATTGAAGGACGCAGCGTCGATCACTTCACTGACGGAAGTCTTGTTCATAACCACCTCTTTTTATTGTTGTAGTGCTGCGCCAGGCGTGGCGGGCAACGCCGGGCCAGGCCCGGCGCCAGGTCATGCTTTAGGGTTCGATAGTCAGCGTGGCCACCTCGATCAGCACCGGACGCTGGCCCGCCAAGGCTTCACTTAGGGCCGCGGCAAAATCCGCCGCAGTGTTGGCCTGTACCGAATGCACGCCATAGCCCCGACCGATGGCGCAAAAGTCCAGGCCCGGCACGTCCAGCCCTGGTGCATCGCTGACTCCCAGCACGTCGGCGAACCAGCGTAAAGCGCCGTAGGTACCGTTCTTGAGGATGATGAACACCACCGGAATACCGTACTGTGCCGCGGTCCATAGCGCAGTGATGCCGTAGTTTGCCGAGCCGTCGCCGATGATCCCGACTACCCGCCGCTCAGGCGTCGCCAGTTGCACACCGACCGCCGCCGGCAGGCCGAAGCCCAGGCCACCGGCGGCCGGGAAGAAATAACTGCCGGGCTCGCGCATCTCCACGCGCTGCCAGAACGCGCCAACGGTCGAGGTGGATTCCTTGACGTAAATCGCGTCCTTGGGCGCCAGCTCATCGATCAAGTCGAACACGGTTTCCGGGCGCAGCAAGCCGCCCTCCTCGACGATCGTCGCCGGCCGTGGCAAGGCTTCGGGCATCGGCCGCGTGCTCTGGCGTACGACGTCGACCAGGGCGTCGAGGGCCTGGGCAATATCGGCCACCAGCGCATCGCCCATGGGCGCTCGCGCCGCCTCGCCCGGGTCGCAGGTGATGTGTACCAGTTCGGTACCGGCCGGCAGGTAATCGCCGGGGGCGAACTGGTGATACCGGAACACCGGGGCGCCCACCACCAGGATCAAATCATGCTCGGCCAGACTGCGGCTGATGCCAGCGATCGCCGCCGGCAATACCCCGCGGAAACACGGATGTCGAGTCGGGAATGGGCAGCGCGAGGCAGAGGGTGCGACCCAGGCTGGCATGCGCAGTTTTTCTGCCAGTTGTACCGCCAGGCCATTGCTGCGGCTGCCGTCGACGTCCGGCCCGAGCACCAGCACCGGGTTGCGCGCGGTAGACAGGCGTTCGCCCAGTTGCTGCAACTGCGCAGCCGACGGCAAGCCGGCGCTGAGCACCTGCCGGCGCGCCAGGTGCTCGACCCCGGCCGGGGCCTCGCAGGCCCAGTCGTCATAGGGAATCGACACATACACCGGTCCGCGTGGCGCCAAGTTGGCCATGTGAATCGCCTGGCTCAGGGTACGTGGCACGTCCTGGGCCGAGGCCGGTTCATGGCTCCATTTCACCAGGGGCTTAGGCAACTGCGCGGCATCGACATTGGCCAGCATCGCTTCGACGCCGATCATCGAGCGCACTTGCTGGCCAGCAGTGATCACCAGCGGGCTGTGGGAGTACCAGGCATTGGTCAGCGCGCCCATGCCGTTACCGGTGCCGGCAGCGGCATGTAGGTTGACAAAGGTCGGTTTGCCGGTGGCCAGGGCGAAACCGTCCGCCATGCCCACCACCGCGCCTTCATGCAGGCCGAGGATGTAGCGAAAGTCCTCGGGAAAGCCCTTGAGAAAGGGCAGTTCATTGGAGCCGGGGTTGCCGAAAATGGTGGTCAGGCCTTGCTCGCGAAGAATGTCGTAGGACGCAGAGTGGACGGTTTTCATAGAGACCCTTGCCGCTGGTTTTTAGATTTTGAGTTACTCTTGCAGGCCTTCTTCAATTGATCAAATTGATACTATCTCTATAAAAAATAAAACCTGTCTATATTCATAAAGCAGCCCGAGGCGGTATGAGCCACATCGATCTGAACCTGATCCGCACCTTCGTCACCCTCTATGAAGCCCGCAGCGTGACCTTGGCCGCCGAGCGCCTATTCGTCACCCAGCCTTCAGTCAGCTATGGTCTGGCGCGTCTGCGTGAACTGTTCGACGACAAGCTGTTCAGCCGCACCCGCGAGGGCATCCAGCCCACCTTTGTCGCCGAGCAGCTGTACACCACCCTGCGCGAGTGCCTGACGCGCATCGAAGGCGCAGTTCAAAGCACCCGTCAGTTCAACCCGGCAACCACCGAGCGGCGCTTTCGCATCGCCCTCTCCGACCTCGGCGAAATGGGCTTTCTGCCATTGATCTTGGCGCGCCTGAACCAAGACGCGCCGATGGCTGAAGTCGAGGTCCTGCCACTGCAGGTCGACCAGGTCGGCGAATGGCTGGCCAGCGGCAAAATCGATGCCGCGATCTGCCGGCACCCGGTGCCCGGTACGCGAAGCCAGGTGTTGATGCACGAGCGCTACGCCTGTCTGCTGAGCGCCAGCCACCCGCGCATTACCCAGCAGTTGAGCCTCGAACAGTTCCTTGCCGAACGTCACGTCACAGTGACTCGCACCACCGGTCACGGCAGCGTTGAGGACGTGTTGAAGCACATGAACGTGGAGCGCCGTATCAGCCTGCATGTGCCGCACTTTTCAGTACTGCCCAAAATCATTCTCGGCACCGATTTGCTGGCCGTGCTGCCGGCACAGATCGCCCGGCTGTTTATTCACGAGGGCGGCTTGCAGATGCTTGAGCTGCCGTTCCAGGTAGCCGAGTTCGATGTCTCACTGAACTGGCACCCCAACAGCGACAGCTCTGCCGCCCTGCGCTGGTTTTGCGCGACGATTGCCGATGCGATCATCAGCGGCCAGGCTTAGGCCTGGGCCAGGTTTGGCTGCACCTGAGTCGGCGCAGGCCTGAGCAGCAACAGGCAGCCGGCAGCCAGGACAAACACGCTGGCAAATACCCCGTACAGATGCAGCGGCTGCCAGCCACCATCGAGCAGGAAACCAGCCACGATTGGCGACACAATGGCGCCGATACGACCTATGCCAATGCCCCAACCCACGCCAGTAGCACGCACCGAGGCGTCATAGACCATTGGCGATAGCGCATACAGCCCGGCCACACAGCCATTCGAGAACAGACCGATCAGCAGCCCCAGCCCCAGCGCGGCGGCGATTGACGAGCCGCTGCCGACAAACAGCACCAGCAAGCCGGCGGTGAGGAGCATAAACAGCGACAGCACCCGGGTCAGCGGCCAGCGCGAAGCCAGGCCACCGATCAAGGCCGCCCCGAAGATTCCCCCGACGCTCAGCAATACCCCGCCGGTAATCCCCTGCTGCGCGGAGAGCCCAGCAGCCACCAGCAGTTTCGGGGTCCAGCTCATGACGAAGTAGAAGCCGAACATCACCAGGAAAAACAGCAACCAGATCAGCAAGGTAGTGCGGCGCATGGTCGGCGCCAGCAATTGCCCGAAACCGCTGCGCGCGCCAGGTTCCTTGGCCAACATCGCCGGCATCTGTGTCAGCTCAGGCTGTTCCAGGCGCCGCGCCAGGCGATTGATCCGCGTCAGGGCATTGGCTGGTCGGCGCGCCAACAGAAAGTCCAGTGATTCAGGCAGCCATAGCAGTACCAACGGAATCACCAGCCACGTCACCGCGCCACCAAACAGGAACACCGCACGCCAGCCCCAGTGGGTCAGCAACCACACCGCCAGCAGCCCGCCCAGGGTCGCGCCCAGAGCATAACCGGTGGACTGCAGGCTGACCGACAGACCGCGCCAGCGCTTGCTGGAGTATTCACTGGCGATCACGTTACTGCTGGCGAGGATACCGCCGATACCCAGACCGGTAAGGCCGCGCAGCAGCACCAGTTGCAAGGGGGTCTGGCTCAGGGCCGACAGCAGCATGCCGAGCCCCGACAGCACCAGGCAAAACAGGATCAGCGGGCGCCGCCCGAAGCGGTCGGCCCAGGGCGCGATAAACAGCGAGCCGGCCGCCATGCCGAACAGTCCGGAGCTGAGCAAAAAGCCGATCTGCGCCCCGCTCAAACCCCATTCGGCCGACACCGAGGCGGCGGTAAACGCCATCACCAGTACGTCGAAACCGTCGATCATGTTCAGCACAATGCAGATACCAATGGCTAGGCACTGAAAGCGGCTCATCGGCCCGTTGTCGACGCGGTGCTTCAGATCGACGCTCATGAGCGGACCTCCAGGCCGGCAAAGACCCGAGGCGAGGAAAAAGGCACACGCTTGCACAGAGACAGGAGGAGGGCGGAACACAGACAATGCTGCGCCCTTGCTAAGCCAATCATGACTGAACCCTTTTGTAGTTTTTATCGGACGGTCAGGAGGGCTCCTGCCATCGCCAGGGCATTAATAAAGCCGGTAATGGATCCACAGGCAAGAGGGCTGACAGCAGCACAATCAGTAGAAATCGGCAGAAGCTTTTAAAAACTCCTTTGATATTTGATTTTATCTTTATTTATCAAATGGTTAAGTCTGAGCTATCAAGCTGATAATGCCGTGCGGTTATCGGCTGTTTTTTGCTCGCAGGCGCGGTGATGGGGCTATTGGATAGGGTTTGACCGAGATCTAGCCAATCTATGGATCCAATGGCGCTGTGCCTCAGATAACGCCAGCGCCACCTACGTCCACACGCCGCAGCCTCAAGATCAGGTTGCGCAAAAGTGGGGTACGGGTTGATCTACCAAGTCATTGATATGGAAATCGTGGTGGTTGCGGTCGCTGTGGATAAACGGGAAAGGGAACAGGTTTACCGTAAAGCTGCTGAGCGGCTACGCGATTGATCTTTTTTTCGTGGAGCGACATCGGGAAGGGGCGGAGCGCCAAACGAAAAAACCCGCCATAAGGCGGGTTTTTCGGAGGTTCCAGAGATTTTGAAAGCCTTCTCTGGAATCTTGTATGGTGCGGCACCATGAGTCGAAAAAGACAGTAACTCTATGATTTTATTCTTTTATTGTTCGGTCTGCTTTTCTCGCTATCTCTAAAACTATCCTCTGGCATTCGTGTGATCGTTCGTAGGCTAGAGAGAGGCCTAAGATGCGCTGAGTTCCTAAATGAAGAATTTTCTGTTTTGGGGAATCAACCTCACCCCCTGTACAGGAATGAATATCCTGTGCAGGGAGTCATGTTTTAGGGGCAGGTACTACATGTCTGGTTTGCCCATGAACAAAGCAAGGATTTTTTCTGCCAACCAATCTTCTATGAATTTGTTAACCTTTTTTACGTCTAGACCAAAAACCCAGCTTGATATTCCCCATGTCAAGGTGGTTAGGAATGTAATTGATATGGTGGTTGCTGAAAGTTTCAGGTTTTCAAATAATGTCGCGTCTTGTAGAGCTTGTGGGATAACGCCGGCGGGCAGTGATTGAATGCTCGCAATGATCAGGAAAGCAACAAGAGTGAGACATATTGGAGTTGATATGCAGCGGGCGAGGACTCGGGAAAATTTCCGTATTTTCGTCTCAAGAGCTTGATGTCTTAAAACTATTGTGTCCTTTTCTGCTTGCGCGGTATCTCTAGCTTCTCGTTCAGTAGTCAACGCAGCTTGGGCGTTAACTTGTAGCCTGTGGATTTCTTCGGCCTGCTGTTGCTGTAGATCCGCAATAGCTTGTTCAGAGTCAGCGAGGTACTTTCGCTTTATTCCATCAACAATATCGAATACATCTTCTTCGGAGAATTCATCGCCGACTTCGACGGAAGCATCTTGCACCATTCGAAGAAGATCAGCATCCCAGCGAACCAGCACAAAGTCTTCCTCGGAAATGTCACCACGCCTCTTAATCGTGTCGAGGCGGTCGAGGAATGCATCCCAAAATTTGTCGTCGGTGTAAAGAAGGCTGTAGGCAGTCGCTACTACCTGGTCAGTAGCTAACTTGCCTGTCATGTCTGGGTTCTTAAGCCAGAACATGATTGTCATCCATTGTTCAGATACCACAACTGGAATGGGGCTGGAATAACCATTCTTGCTGAAAAAACCGTTCGCGTATTTTGCTAGGCCGGTATTCCTAGTTACGAATACAGAAAAGCTTTCACTCAATTCTCGTATGTGACGGCTTTCTCGCGTGTTGTGAACGCGCGAGATGCAGACAGTGTCATGCTCTAAGTTTTTTTCTTTCTTGAAGTTTTCGGCAATAGCTTTCTCTAGCGCATCTTCGTCGCATTGGAATCGTTCCTTTGCGGAAAATCCTAAGACTATACTAATGCCCTTATTTTCAATGGTGCGATGGAGAGTTTTTATTTCTGTATCTAGCCGCGCTTCATCATAACCCTGCGATCTGAGTAGTTCCAGGGTCTTTGTATTAAAGCGCCTGAAAGATTTTCTTGCTATATCGCTCTTCCACGCTGATAAAAGCCGTTCGATCTCATCTAACGTCTTGTCAAAAATACATACTTTGATCTTCAGTGAAGTCAAAAGCTCAACAAATTCTTCATTTGCTTGTTTGTTGAATGGTCCGTTGAATCCTAGCAAGCCAATGATGAGTGGGGAATCTAAGTAGACTGTTATTTTTTCGAATGTTTTCTTTTGTGTTCGCTTGTCTGCAAAGTAAAGGTAGTTTGCCAGTAACATACCTTTGACGCATCTGCCAAAATGCTCCAGCAACACAGGTTCTTTTTTGTGTATGTGGCCGATAAATGATGCAGTAATATGGCTGGTGTTTTTTATTGAGTTTTCCAATTCTGCCTTATTATAGGCTCTACGGCTAACAGCTGCTGAAACGTTTTCTTCGATGAACTGAAAAATCAAACTCTCGGCTTCAGCTAACGGTAACTCTTTTTGAAAGCGTTCTCGAGTATATTCGACGAAACCTTTTTTCAAACTACCAAGCGATACTTATAGATCTTCTTTTTTCTTGGAGTAACCGTTGGACCACTCTTGAATTTTTTCGGCCCTAGGTATATATGCGTGATTTTCCTTGATTAGGATATTTTTATTTTTTGCACGGGTCATCAACACCCGGATTGCGGAGATTGGTGGATGAAATCCAAATAGCTCGCTTAGCTTTGTCTGTATATCTGCAGCTTGGACCGTAGGTATTCCAAGCTCTGAGATTGTAACCGCTATAAACGGAAGGAAAAGATCAATTTCGTCGCTAAACTTTTCTGTTTAAGGGCTTCGAGAAGTGCGAGGTTGATTAATGGGCTTTCCATGTGCGCTTTATCTTATCTATGAGGCCGTATTTGGCAAATTTTAAGACTTATCTTTGTTAAGTTTGAAATAGCGGTAGAGGCGTATGAGACTTAGAGTAATTTTTTATCTTACACCAAAATGCCATCATAGACATAGGGCATTCGTCTGCGGCCATGCTGGAATGATTAAGCACCAAGGCGTGTGTCGCTCACCGAGATTTAACGTCCCTAATAGTCAAGCAAGCGATTCTTTTCCTGCACGGAGTTTTCTGCACTGAGCTGCTCGGATTGACGATTTCTTGACTCGTCTCTCAATGACAGAGGGCGTCGTCCCTATCGCGGCACCGCGTCTGCGTTTAGCCGACCGCTGCCAATCATTATTAGCATCAGGTCTTAAGCGTGATTGAAAATCCCATGACCTTTCTAGGCGTCGAATGAGCAGCCGGACCGTCAGCAAGTAGTAGTATCGCGTCGCCTTGCTGCGCCGTTCTAGGCGATGTTCGAGAAACCAAGCCACATGCTTTCTCTGCCAGGCCTAAGGTGTTTTTAGTTGCCAGCGGTCTGCGATTTCAGCTTGGATAAGTGTTGCCTGCCGCAAGTGGCGTTGCCTTGTCGCGTGCGACCCGGTCAGCATGCCAGCCAAGAACAACTCCATATCGAATGACTCATCTGCTACCTCCGATATAGGCAGCTACCATGTCTATCCGACCGTGCCCCAGCTCATAGCTGATTTGCCTCCGGGCCTCACGATCAAGGCTCCTATCTACCTAGCTACATTGGCCACCGTTGATAGGCGCGCGGTGTTGGGTGAATTGCTCATAGCGCTCACATGCATAAGCCGCTCGTAGCTCATGGAAGCCCTTGAGGTTGTGTGCATGCAGGACCTCCCGCGCCGGGCGGATGATTTCTTGCAGAACATTTAGGTAGCTTTCGTGTGGCGCAATCAGGTTGCGGCTACCCGCAGGCGATACCTGCCGTGCATACCCAAGTGCACCTCGAATATGGTCGTCTATCGCAATCCAACGGGGCGCCGAGGCGCCGGCGCGACCGCCTTTGGTGCCATCCTGAATGTTAATCCTGTCTAGTGTGGTGTTTCAGAAGTGCCACCAAAAATCTGGGCTAAGCTTTGTAGAAACCCACCATCAAGAGTTGTGTATCGACATGGGCCGACCAGCAACCGTCATCACTCTTGCGTGCCGAAATCATCCTTGCCTGTGCGGCCGGCGAGACGGGCAACGATATCGCTCAACGTTTGGGCACCAGCAAGGACGTCGTGTCACGGTGGCGTCAACGATTCTCAAAATGGGGACTGCTGGGTCTGAACGATGAACCGCGCTCCGGCCGACCACGCACCATTACAGATGAGCAGGTTCAACAAGTGGTTAACCAGGTTTTGCAAGGTAAGCCTGATGATGCCAGCCACTGGAGTACGCGTCGTATGAGTCGAGAGACGGGGTTATCTCCCGCCAGTATCATGCGAATCTGGCACGCGTTCGGGATCAAGCCACACTTGGAAAAGACCTTCAAACTCTCTACCAATCCGTTGTTTGTAGACAAGGTTCACGACATCGTAGGGCTTTACTTGAATCCACCCGATAAAGCCTTGGTGTTGTGTGTTGATGAGAAGAGCCAGATTCAGGCCTTGAACCGCACGCAACCCGGATTACCGCTATCACCAGGTAACCCCGTAACCCGCACGTACGATTACAAGCGGCATGGGACGACCTCTCTGTTCGCCGCTCTGGATGTAGCAACCGGTGAAGTCATCGGGCGGCTGAAGCGTCAGCATCGCAGCACTGAATTTCTCGCCTTTCTGAGAGAAATCGATGCCTCTGTCCCAGCTGAAATGCCGATTCATCTGATCATTGATAACTATGCAACGCACAAGACCGACAAGGTCAGAGCCTGGCTTGCAGCACGTCCACGTTACAACATCCACTTCACACCGACTTCGGCCTCCTGACTGAATTTAGTCGAGCGTTTTTTCTCAACGTTGAGCGAGAAGTGGATCAAGCGACAGGCACACGTCAGCGTCAAAGATCTCGAGGCGTCGATTGAGCACTACTTGAAGACTTACAACCAGAACCCGAAACCGTTCCGGTGGCACAAGAAAGCCGAGGATATTCTCGCCTCAGTCGCTCGTGCAGCACGAGCGCTGGGTACTTAACTTTTCAGTGGTACTTCTGAAACACCTCACTAGGCTCTGTACGAAATCCCGAGAAACCCAATTGGCGCCCCTCGAACGCTGAGATTTTGTAGAGTCGCCCGCCATCAACGGAAAGGAATTCTGTGATGGCAAAGCGTTATGAACTCTCGGACGAAGCCTGGAATGTAGTCTCCGATCTCTTCATCTAAACCCATGGTCGGGGGCGGCCTCGTTCGAACGACCGCCTGATGCTTGATGGCGTACTCTGGGTGCTGTGCTCCGGTGCTGCATGGCGAGATATGCCGGAACGCTTTGGCCCGTGGTCAACGGTGTATCAACGGTTTCGGGGCTGGCGAAATCAGGGGACGTTCGATCAGATGCTCAAACGCTTGCACCTGAGATTGAATGAGCAAGGCTTGATCGATCTGCAAACCTGGATGATTGATTCAACAGCTGTACGCGCAATCCGAGCATCATCTGGCGCTCGGAAAAAAGGGGGCCTGACGAGCCTGCCGATCACGCTCTAGGCCGCAGTCGCGGTGGTCTGACAACCAAAATCCACATGCTTTGCGACGCTAACGGGATACCGTTGCGCTTCCTCCTCTCTGGCGGTCAAGCCAGTGACATCAGCCATGCCCAACCATTGCTGGACGAGGTCAGCATTCCATCGAGCCAACGTGGTCGCCCGCGTAAGCGCTGTAAATGGCTACTTGCCGATAAAGGCTATGACGCCGAAGCGCTACGCCGCTACTGCGACCAATATCGAATGCAACCCGTTATCCCGCTGCGCTCAATGAAGCGCAAACCCAAGCCTGGTTTGCCAATCGAGCGCAACGCTTTCGAAGGTACGGCCATTGATCACGGCTTGCACCTTGGCCTGCTGCTTGGACTGTATAGGGTCAATGCTGTTGGCGAGCTGCTGTTTGAGCTCGAAGCGCTTGCGGCGTGCGTCAGCCAGCCCGACCACTGGATAATTGCCGAGTGAGGTCAGGCCCTCGCGGCCATCGGGTTTCACGTACCTGAGCCGCCAGCCTTTACGACCGTTGGGCTTCACGAGCAGGTAAAGACCATCGCCGTCGAAAAGCTTGTACTCACGTTCGCGAGCCTTTGCAGTGCGGCAGGCGTTGTCGGTAAGGGGAGCCGTTGTGCGAGCCATAAGGGTACTTTCCAATATCGAATTGGTAGGTATCCTTAAAACTACCCTTATTAGCGCTGGCTACCCTCGGAATCCGACGGAACGCCAAAACGAAAAAACCCGCCAGAAGGCGGGTTTTTCGGGGGTTCCAGAGATTTGAAAGCCTTCTCTGGAACCTTGTATGGTGCCGGCACCAGGAATCGAACCCGGGACCTACTGATTACAAGTCAGTTGCTCTACCATCTGAGCTATACCGGCACAGGGGCGTCATTATAGCGATCGGTTGGCGTCTGTAAACTACTTCTGTGCGATTCCGTATCGACGACCTAAGTTACCGCCCAGAAAAGAGATTTTTCCTACCAGCCTCGGTGCATGGCGTTGACGCCAGGCTCGGATTGACCGGGGTTGAAAAACAGCTTGTGATTGTCGCAGCCGCGCTTCTTGCACGGGCTGTGGGTCTGCAGGGGCAGGCCCCGGTCGCCGCCCAGTTGCATGGCCGGTAGGTCCCAGTCGGGCGAGGTAGCGTGGGTGGGCGGGGAGCTGCAACCGGCCAGTAGCAGCAAGAGGCTCAGGAGGGCGAGTGGTTTGGCGTTGGCCACGTTGTTAAGTCCGTTTGAAGAGTGGAGCGGTCTAGGTTCAGGGTGCACTGCAAGGGCGCGGCCCGAGCTTTCTAGACGCTGTCGTTATCGGGCGGCGCCACTTTAGCCGAGCCCGCTATCGGAGGGGAGTCCTAAGTATGGGCAAATGTGACGTACGTCTTTTTGTTGAGCCTTGCCGCCTCTCTGACGAGACAGTGTGAAGCGCGTGTCGCAGGCGACACCTCAACTGTGAGTGGGAAAAATATTTTACGAAGCTTTCTGAAGAATCTAAGAGGTTTGCTCTGTTTTACGGATAATAATCCAGAGAAACTATTAGTTTGAGCCTATCGATTTGACTATGTCGATGCCCTGAGTTAATCTTTCGTTCATTATGTTGAACACAAAAGCGTTTACGCTCCGCTCCACCTCCCGCCTGGTTTCCCGTGAACGTCACTGGACCGGCGACCTCTAGCGCCTCCCACCACCTCCATTCGTTTTATCACTGAGACTGTCGCCGACGCTTGCGCGTTAGGCTGGTTTGGCCCGTGGGAGGGCATCATGCGTTCCTGGATCTATCTGTTTGTCGCCATCATCGCAGAGGTGATCGGCACGGCGTCGATGAAACTCGCCGCTCTTCATTTTCCGTTGCTGGGGCATGCCGTGATGTATGGCATGGTCGGCCTGTCGTATTTCTTCCTAGCCCTGGCGATCAAGCGCGTGCCGGTTGGGGTTGCCTATGCCTTGTGGGAAGGCATCGGTATTGTCTTGATCACCTTGGTCAGCGTGACCTGGATGGGCGAGAGCCTGGGCTGGATCAAGGCGCTGGGCCTGGGCGTGATGATCGCCGGCATCCTGCTGATCAAGGCCGGTACTCGCGTTGCACCGGTGGTGCGCAATCCGCGGGTGCTGCCATGCTAAGCCTGAACTGGATGCCTTTCGCCTGGTTGGGCCTGGCTATCGTGCTGGAAGTGCTGGCCAACCTGCTGCTCAAGTATTCCGATGGGTTCCGGAAGCGGAGCCTGGGGATCGCCTCGATCCTCTGCGTGCTGGCGGCGTTTACTGCGCTGGCCCAAGCCGTTCAGGACATCGACCTGTCGTTGGCCTATGCCATCTGGGGCGGCTTCGGGATCATCGCCACTGTGGCCATGGGCTGGATATTGTTCGGTCAGCGCTTGGTCGGCCGTGGCTGGTTCGGTCTGGCCTTGCTGTTGACCGGCATGGGCCTGTTGAAACTGGCCTGAAATCCTTCGAACCAATGGCCTTCGTGCTAATGGTTGCGACGCTTATGCACAAGCAGCGTGCCAACCTTCGCAAAAAGACGTGCCACTTGACTTCGCCGTCCGTCTTTGCGCAAAGGCCTGTTTTTGCTGCGTTTCCATGCGTCAAGGCATTAGGCCATACCCTCGAAAACCCGTTTGGATCCAGCTTTTCCCGGCTATCATCAAAAGCTTGTTCACAGACTTATCCACAGGCTGTCAACGGCAAGACGGTGGCTTTTCCTGCTCTGCCAGTAGGAGCAGGTTGCGGGGTGTGAGTGGATAGTCGCAGAACAATCCAAGGCGAACGGCATAACCCCGTTCGCATAGATACAGCGCTCGGTCGAGCACCAGCCACAGCTCTAACGGGCGGCGGAACAGATTACGTACCAGCTCGAGGTTGCGCACCTGGGCCAGACGCTGCCAACCCGAAGCTTCCAAGGCATCCCAATCCGGCTCTGCGTGCAGGGCCAGCTGCTTGAGATCGGCCAGGTCGCGGCAATACTCGGCGAAGGGCTTGTCCAGCCAGCTCACGGGCAGCGACGGGGTTGGCAGGTACTCGTCACGCTGGCGCTGTTGACGCTGCAGCAGGTCGAAGCCCAGGCGGCGTGCCATTGAGTTGTCGCGCTGGCGCCGGACACGGGTGCCGGCGGTGACGGCTTCGCTCAGTGGCAAGCCAAGATCGATCAGCGACAGCTTCAATGCCGAGGCCTGCGCCGCCGTGGACAACGGCTGGTAGGCGTCGCCTGCGATACGGTTGTAACAGCAGGGCGCCACTGCCAGCTGCCGACAGCCTTGCTGGCTGGCCAGCTGCAACAGGCGCACGTGCAAGTCGCCACAGGCATGCAAGGCGACCACGCTCTTGTCGCCGTCGAGGTGGCGAGCGCTGTCGGCGGCCAGCACATCCTGTTGCAGGTGCACGGCCTGCATGTGGTGGTGCTGGCTTAGGGCGTGCCCGGTTTCCACCAGTTCGGCATCGTATTCCAGGCAGGTGAGCTGCTGGCCGGGCTGCAACAGGCGACGGCCGAGGTGGCCCTTGCCGGCGCACCAGTCCAGCCAGTGCCGGGTTGGCTCGCGAAAGGCCAGGCGGCGCGCAAACGCTTCGATCTGCTGCCATTTGCGCCCCGGGACATTGGCGTCCAGGCGATGGCCAGCGGGGTGCAGGCCATGGTCGGGCAGCTCCCCGAGGGCGCTGAGCCGCCCAGCCTGTTCGGCCAGGTGTGGAAAAGGCGCGGGCGCCGGCAGCCTTTCAGGGTGCTGCTGGAAGGTTTCGGCCTGCTCCAGGGAGCCCTGGAGCAACCAGGTAGCAAGCTCGGGGTATGTCTGTTCCCAGGCCATCTGCAAGTGCGTGAACGGGCGGGGCCGCCACAGCGCCTGGTGCTGGCAAAGGAAGGCATCGAGGGCCTGGAAGCGGGCGAGGAGGTCATCCCCCTGCAGGAAGGTCGGCGTGGTCATGGTCGGCTATGAAGACGGGGCTGTTGCCAGCCCCGTAGTGGTTGTCAGCGGCCCTGGCAGGCGTCGACGCGCAGCCAGCGCTCGAGCAGTTTGAAGCCCTGGACCAGGAGGAAGGAGATCAACAGGTAGAACATCCCGGCCGCGAAGAAGATCTCCACCGGCAGGTAGGTGCGGGCAATGATGGTCCGGGCCATACCGGTCAATTCCAGCAGGGTTACGGTACTGGCCAGGGCGCTGGCCTTGAGCATCAGGATCACTTCATTGCTGTAGGCAGGCAGGCCGATGCGCGAGGCGCGCGGCAGCATGATATAGAACAGCGTCTTGGCCCCAGACATGCCCAGTGCCCGTGCCGCCTCGATCTCGCCTCGCGGGATCGCCTGCAAGGCACCACGCAGGATCTCGGCGATGTAGGCGGCGGTGTGCAGGGTCATGGTCAGCACGGTGCACCAGAACGGGTCGCGCAGGTAGGGCCACAGCGAACTGCTGCGCACGGCGTCGAACTGGGCCAGGCCGTAGTACACCAGGAACAGCTGCACCAGCAACGGTGTGCCGCGGAAGAAGAAGATGTAGCCGTAGGGCACGGCGCGCACGTACCAGTGCCGCGAGGCGCGGGCGATGCCCAGCGGGATCGCCAGGATAAGCCCGGCAATGACTGCAATGGCCACCAGCTCCAAGGTCAGGGTCGCGCCCTGGGCCAGGCGCGGCAGCCACTTGATGATGACTTCCCAGTTCATTGGTTGCCCCTCGCGAAGCCGCGTGCGGCGCGTTTTTCCATGAAGTGCATGCCGGTCATGGCGATCACGGTCAGGCCCAGGTAGATGAAGGCGGCGACCATGTAGAAGGTGAAGGGCTCTTTGCTTACCGTCACGGCGATCTGCGAGTGGCGCATGATTTCTTCCAGGCCGATCACCGACACCAGCGCGGTGTCTTTCATCAGGATCATGAACAGGTTGCCAAGGCCGGGCAGGGCGATGCGCCACATCTGCGGCAGGATGATCCGCGACAGGATGCGACCGCGCGACAAGCCCAGGGCCAGGCCCGCCTCACGGTGGCCCTTGGGGATGGCCAGGATGGCGCCCCGGAACACTTCAGTGGCATAGGCGCCGAAGCACAACCCGAGGGCGATCACGCCCGCGGCGAAGGCATTGAGCTCAAGGCCGGGAATATGCAGGGCTTCGCCAAGCTGGTTCATCAGGCTGACGGTGCCGAAATAGATCAGCAGGACCCAGAGCAGCTCGGGGATGCCGCGCACCAGGGTCGAGTAAGCGCCGCCAAGCCATTGCAGGGGCTTGAGCGGTGAAGTCTTGGCCAGGGCCCCCAGCAGGCCGAGGACCAGCCCCAGCAGCAGGGCGCACAGCGCCAGTTTGACGGTCATCAGGGTCCCGGCCAGAAGCGCCGGACCGAATCCGTGTAGGTCGATAGTCATGGGCAGGTGCGTTCAAGGGACCGGCACCGCCCGAGGCGGCGCCGGTCGGGGCGAATCAATAGATGCTGAACGGGAAGTACTTGTCGTTGATCTTCTTGTACGTACCGTCGGCGAGGATCTCCTTCAGGGCAGCGTTCAGCGCGTTGCGCAGCTTGTCGTCACCCTTGCGCACGGCGATGCCGATCTCGTCGCTCTCGACCACAGGCTCGCCCTTGAACTCATAGGCCTGGCCGTCCTTGGTCTTGAGCCAGTCGTAGTTGACGTACTTGTCGGCAAGGATGGCGTCGACGCGGCCCGAGGTCAGGTCGAGGTAGGCGTTTTCCTGGGTGTCGTACAGCTTGATGTCGATGTCGCCACCGTAGTTGTCTTCCAGCCAGGTGCCGGCCAGGGTCGCGCGCTGGGTACCGATCACCTTGCCCTTGAGCGAATCCTTGTCGGTCTTGAAGTCGACGTTTTTAGGCGCGATGAACTGCAGCTTGTTGGAGTAGTAGCGGTCGGTGAAGTCGACGGCTCCCTTGCGCTCGTCGGTGATCGACAGCGAAGAGACCAGGAAGTCGAACTTCTTGGCGTTCAGGGCCGGGATGATGCCGTCCCAGTCGGAGGTGACCACTTCGCACTCGACCTTCATCTTGGCGCACAGGGCGTCGCCGATATCCTTGTCGAAGCCGACCACTTGGCCGCTGGCATCCTTGTTGTTGAACGGCGGGTAAGCCGCCTCGATACCCATGCGTAGTTTTTCCGCCGCCATGGCGTTGGCCGAAAACACCAGCGTGGCGGCAGCTGCCAGGAGGAATTTCTTGTAGGTCTGCATGCGTGTTGCTCCGTTAGCGGTTGCTGGACATGAATTGCTTACAACGCGCCGAGGTCGGGTTCTCGAAAACCTGCTGCGGCGTTCCTTGCTCCTCGACCAGGCCCTGGTGCAGGAAGACGACTTCACTGGACACCTGGCGGGCGAAGCCCATTTCGTGGGTTACCAGTAGCATGGTGCGCCCCTCTTCGGCGAGCGCGCGGATAACACTAAGCACTTCCTGGACCATTTCCGGATCGAGGGCCGAAGTCGGCTCGTCGAACAGGATGACCTTGGGCTTCATGGCCAGGGTGCGGGCAATGGCGGCGCGCTGTTGCTGGCCACCGGAAAGCTGGGACGGGTAGGCGTGGCGTTTGTCATGGATGCCAACCTTGGCCAGCAGGGCCTCGGCATGCTCGACCGCCTCGGCCTTGCTCTGGCCCAGCACGCGGCGCGGGGCCTCGATGATGTTGTCGAGGATCGACATGTGCGGCCAGAGGTTGAAGTTCTGGAAGACGAAGCCGATCTCGCTGCGCAGACGGTTGATCTGACGGCTGTCGGCGGCGAACAGTTCGCCGTTCTTCGCCGCCTTGAGCTTGAGTGCTTCGCCGGCGACGAGAATCTCGCCCTGGTGAGGGTTTTCCAGCAGGTTGATGCAGCGCAGCAGGGTGGACTTGCCGGATCCGGATGATCCCAGGATGGAAATCACGTCACCGTCGCGCGCGGTCAGCGAAATGCCCTTGAGAATCTCCTGCTCGCCATAGCGTTTATGCAGGTTGCGGATTTCCAGCGCGGGCGTGGCCTCGGCCATGTGCGGTCCTCATGTGTTCGGGTGCGATCCCAGCTGTTGGCGGCCTTTCCTGGCGAGCGCCAAGCTAGCATAGCGGCGCAATGACAACCAACCAGGTCGCAGGGGCAATCGGTTGCTGGCAGGGCAGTTGTCGCATCGCTGCAGTGGACTGTCGCGCGGATGTCCGCCGGCATCCTGCCCAGTCGGGTAGCCCTGATGAAAAAAGGCACGATGGTGCCAGTTTTGGCGGTGACTGGCCAGCCGTTTTTAGATGGGTAGCACCCTCGCGAGTCGCCAACGCAAGGAGTTGCGCCCATGGGTTGCACTTCTGCATGCCTCTTTTTTGCGCATGGGTGTTACCTAGGGTCACCCTTGGTGCACTTGTAAGTGGGTATTTCCGTAAAATGCGTATTTGCGGGTCTTTTGGCCAGGCCATGGCCGAATGCCCTGCAAGCCATCCCTAATGGGGCGGCGCGAGGTTTCTGACGAAACCCATTCCACCTGGCGCACTTATTGCCAGATCGTGATTACTGGAGCAACAGGCTGCTTGAACAGCCAAGCAATTGCCCTCGTTTCCTGCTGACATAGCCACTCCTTGCATAGGTAGTTTTATGAGCGGTACGCACAATTCCAATGACCTCGCTCAGGGGCTCAAACAACGGCATGTGACCATGCTGTCCATTGCTGGCGTGATCGGTGCCGGCTTGTTCGTCGGCTCCGGCCATGCCATCGCCGAGGCCGGTCCAGCCGTGATCCTGGCTTATGCCGCTGCCGGGACCCTGGTGGTGCTGGTCATGCGGATGCTGGCCGAGATGGCCATTGCCTCGCCCGACACAGGCTCGTTCTCCACCTACGCGGACCGCGCCATCGGTCATTGGGCCGGGTTTACCATCGGCTGGCTGTACTGGTGGTTCTGGGTGTTGGTGATCCCGCTGGAGGCCAACGCCGCCGCGGCGATCCTGCATGCCTGGTTCCCGGCCGTGGACTTCTGGGTCTTCACGCTGGTCATCACCCTGGCGCTGACGGCGACCAACCTGTTCAGCGTGAAAAACTACGGTGAGTTCGAATTCTGGTTCGCCCTGCTCAAGGTGTTGGCCATCGTCGGCTTCATCGTGGTGGCGTGCGCGGCCATGTTCGGCTTCGTGCCCAACAGCCAGGTCAGCGGCGCCAGCCACCTGTTCGATACCCAGGGCTTCATGCCCAATGGCCTGGGCGCCGTGCTGGCGGCCATGCTCACCACCATGTTCTCCTTCATGGGTACCGAGATCGTCACCATTGCGGCGGCCGAATCGAAGGATCCGGGCAAGCAGATCACCAAGGCGACCAATTCGGTGATCTGGCGGATCTGCCTGTTCTACCTGGTGTCGATCTTCCTCGTGGTGGCGCTGGTGCCGTGGAACGACCCGGTGCTGGCTGAGGTGGGCTCCTACCAGACTGTGCTGAGCCGGATCGGCGTGCCCAACGCCAAACTGATCGTCGACATCGTCGTGCTCATCGCCGTGACCAGCTGCCTGAACTCGGCGCTTTACACCTCCTCGCGCATGCTGTTCTCCCTGAGCAAGCGCGGCGACGCACCGGCCATGGCCCAGCGCACCACCAAGGCCGGCACCCCCTACGTCGCGGTATTGCTGTCGACCGCGGCGGCCTTCCTCACGGTGATTGCCAACTACCTGGCTCCTGCGCAGGTATTCGAGTTCCTGTTGGCAAGCTCCGGCGCCATCGCCCTGCTGGTCTACCTGGTGATCGCCATCTCCCAGCTGCGCATGCGCCGCCAACGCATGGCCCGTGGCGAGCAGATCGCCTTCAAGATGTGGCTGTTCCCCGGGCTGACCTGGGCGACCATCGTCTTTATCATCGGCGTGCTGGTGGTCATGGCGATCCGTCCCGATCATCGCGCCGAGATCGTCGCTACGGCGCTGTTGAGCATTGGCGTGGTTGCCGCTGGCCTGCTGGTGCAGCGCAAGCGCAAGGCCGAGCGTCAACTGGCTGGACAGGTAGCGCTGGAGAGCTGATCCGCGCCGCTGGAATGGCAAAGGCCGCGTCCCGAGAGGGGCGCGGCCTTTTTGGTTGTGTCCGCCTTGAAGTGGTCGAGACGCGTTGTCAGCCGAACTGCTTCTGCGCCTGCTGCTGCTTGGCCACCGCTTCGGAGGCCGATACATAGGCTTCCTGGAACTCGTCGCTCTCCAGCCAAGCCATGGTGGTGTCTTCGTCCGCGCCGTCCAGCCATGTGCGGTAGGCGTTGAACACCAGCACGATGTAATCGGTGGCGTGTTCTTCCTTGTGCCCCTTGAGCACCAGCGCCAGCAACGGGTCGACCAGGAACACCGAGATCATCGGTACCAGGCCGTTCTCCTGGGCCTGCTTCATCTTCTCGAACAGCTCCTTGTAGCTGTCCGACTCCATGGCCTTGCTGAACACCTGCTCGACGCTGCTGCTCTCGCCACTGCTCGCCTTGACCGCCTGGCCGCTGCGCACCATGCGGTTCTGCTTGGCTTTGGAGGCTGCGCGCTTGGCGCGTTTCTGTTGCTTGGTGTTCGAGGCCATGGCGGGAATCCTTGGGGTGTGGCGGAAGGGTGCGTATTGAAGCGCAGTTGGGGGGGAAACCCAAGGGGGGCGTTGATTCAATGGGTGGCGTCCTCTCTTGTAGGAGCCCGCCCAGCCCGCTGCGCTGCGCTGCCGCGCAGAGAACAAAGCCTGCAAGCGCGGCGGCAGTCCACCCTGTAGGAGCTGGCTTGTCCTGCGATCGGCCGCGCAGCGGTCGTAAAACCTGTACATGCGATTAGCCTGACACACCGCGATTGCAGGTTTGCGGCCGCTGCGCGCCCGATCGCGCGGTCCGGCATCCCGGCACAAGGCCGCTCCTTGGGTTAGCTAAGTCAATGAGTTAGCGTTTGTTCTGTGAGAGCAGTCCGGCCCTTGGGCTGCGCTGTCGCGCAGAGAACCTGCAAGCCCGGCCCAGTACTTTGTGGGAGCGCCGAACCGCCGCTCCCACAAGTCGCTGCTAAATCAGGCGTTATATGTGCCTCAGGAAAACCACGCGCAAACAAAAAACCCCTGAATCTTTCGATTCAGGGGTTTCGATGTTTTGGTGCCCAGAGACGGAGTCGAACCGCCGACACGAGGATTTTCAATCCTCTGCTCTACCGACTGAGCTATCTGGGCAACGGGGCGCATTAAAAAGCTTTTTCAGGTTTGCGTCAACGACTTTTTTGAAAATTTCTTAAATTAATTCCGTCGCTTACGATTTTCCCGGGTCATTCGCTCGGAGGAACGTAGCCTTCGGCCTTGGCGTGGTCCTCGCCGGAGAAGAACTTGTCCATCTCCACCTGGAGGAACTTGCGGTCCTCGGCGTTCATCATGTTCAAACGCTTCTCGTTGATCAGCATGGTCTGTTCCTTCTGCCAGTCGGCCCAGGCTTTCTGCGAGATGTGCTCGAAGATGTCCTGGCCCTTGGCGCCTGGGTAAGGCGGGCGCTCCAGGCCTGGGAGTTGTTCTTTGTACTTGCGGCACTGTACGGTGCGGGTCATTGCGGCTCTCCTGCAATCAGTTCGTCGGCCGCGCGTGCGAGCAGTTTCTTGACCGGGGCGGCGAGGCCCAGGCGCGGCGGGGTGGCCAGGTTATACCAGAGCCAGTCGGCCTCGGCCACGTGCTGGCCGACAGGATCGACGCGCACCAACCAGGGTTCGATGGCCAGCTGGAAGTGGCTGAAGGTGTGCGTCAGGCCAACCATGGCCTGGCTGCCAGCCAGGCGCAGACCGTGCTGGTAGGCGAGGTCGTCCAGCTGCTCCAGGCTGTCGAGCTCCGGCAGGCTCCACAAACCACCCCACAGTCCGCTGGACGGGCGACGGTAGAGGAGAATGGCGCCTTCGTGGTTGGCCAGCAGTGGCATCAATGTGCGCTTTTGCGGCAGCGCCTTGCGCGGCTTGGGCAGCGGATAGCGGGTCTCCTGGCCGAGCCTGTGCGCTTGGCAGCCGCGCTGCAGCGGGCAGAGCAGGCAACTGGGCTTGCTGCGGGTGCAGAGCGTCGCGCCCAGGTCCATCATCGCCTGGGTGTAGTGGTTGGCGCGAGCCTGCGGGGTGAACCGCTCGGCCGTGGCCCACAGGGCGTTGGCCACCTTGGGCTCGCCGGGGTAACCCTCCTGGGCGGTGAAGCGGGCCAGCACACGCTTGACGTTGCCGTCGAGGATCGGCGCGCGCAGGCCCATGCTGATGCTGGCGATAGCCCCGGCGGTGGAGCGGCCGATGCCTGGCAGTTCGGTCAATTGCTCGACGCTGCGCGGAAACTCGCCGCCATGTTGCTCGACGACGATCTTCGCCGCTTTCTGCAGGTTACGCGCGCGGGTGTAGTAACCCAGCCCGGTCCACAGGTGCAGCACTTCGTCTTCCGGCGCCTCGGCCAGCGCCTGCACGGTGGGCAGGGCCTGCATGAAGCGATCGAAGTAGTTGAGCACGGTGCTGACCTGGGTCTGCTGCAACATGATTTCCGAGACCCACACCCGGTAAGGGTTGATGCCCTGTTGCCAGGGCAGGTCGTGACGGCCGTGACGGTCGTACCAATCCAGCACGGCGCTGGAGAACTGCTCGGGACTCATCGTTTGAACAGCCCCTTGAGCGCGTCCTTGAGTTCGGGACTGACCTTGTCACCGAGCTTCTCGTCGATCTTCTCGTTGAGTTTTTCGTTGATGCGGTTGCCAGCCACCTGGGCGGCAACCTTGCCCAGGCCATCCTGGTCCAGGCGGCAGGCCTTGGCCCCCAGCTCCAGCGGGCCGCGGCAGCGCAGCGGCAGCTCGACGCCAACGTAGCGCTCGTTGACCTGGCAGGCCGGGTCGGGCATGGCGCGCTGGTCGCCCTCGACGATCACACCGACGCGGTAGTCCATGCCCAGCACGCGCAGGTCCAGATCCCCCTTGCCGTTGACGGTCAGGCCGGGAATGCGCGCCTTGAGGTCCGGGTTGCTGGCCACGCCATTGCGCACCACCAGGCTGCCCTTGAGCTCCTGGAAGGGCGTGTCCTTGCCGCGGGGCTCAGCACTGAGCTGCTTGCGGTTGAGCATGGCGATGGCTTGGCACAGCTGCTGCTCGAGGTTGGCGTTGACCAGCACGCCATCGTTGATGGTGAAGCTGGCATTGCCATTGAGGGTATCGACCAGGGCCTTCTGGCTGTTACCGGTGGCGGTCAGCTCGCTGGACAGGGTCAGCAGGCCCTTGACCGGCGGGGTCTGGTTCTCGCCTTCGGCCTTGATGAAGTGCTCGACCGGCACGCGGTTGATCCGCGTGCTGACGCCGACCTGTGGCACGGCGGGACGCACGTCGACGCTGCCGTGGGTTTCGAAGCTGCCGTTGTAGAGGCCGCCGCGCAGGGTCTGAAGGGTGATCAGGCCAGCCTGGCCACTGGCCTTGAGGCTGGCAGCGCTGATCGGCAGCTTGTTCAGCGTCAAGGCGCCGAAGCTCAGGTCGGCCTGCAGGTCGAGCTGGCGCAGGCGGTCCACCGGCAGCAGCTTGTCGGTGCTCCAGCCCACCTGGGTCGGGGCGTTGGGCAGCGGCGTGGTACCCGCGCTGGCGACGGCGGTGGCTTCCTGCTGCTTGACCTCGGTCTGGCGCGCCGCCGTGGCGCCCTTGGCTTGCTCGCTCTTGGCCGGCAGGTAACGGTCGGCGTCGAAGGCATCGCCCTTGAGTTGCACGCGCAGGGCCTGCTTGGCAACGTCTTCGATGGCCACACGGCCAGTGAAGGTGCTGTCGTCGAGCTTCACCGCCAGGTCTTCCAGGGCCAGGCTGTTCGGCGTGCCCTGCAGGCGGCTGACCAGCTCGACCTTGCCGAACACGGCCGGGTCGCTGGTGGCCGGCAGCGGGTGGCCGATGCTGTCGAGGAAGGTGCGCAGGTCGAACTGGGCGATCGACAGGCCGCCGCTGAGCTGCGGAGTCTTGTCCAGCTCGCGCAGGTTCAGCTCGCCGAGGGCACGCAGCTGGTTGGCGGAGATCTTCAGGCCGTTCCATTCGGCGACGTTGGCCGCCATGTCGACCAGCAGCTGGCCCTGGGCGGCGAAGGTCATGGTCTTGCCCGCCAGCGGCTCGCCCGAGGTCTCGCCGGTCAGGCGCATGTCTTCGAAGTTGTAGCGCTTGAGCTTGCGGTCAAAGCGCAGCTCGCCGTTGAGCTCGGTACGGGCGCGCAGGTTGGGTTGGCCGACGCTGAGGAACGCGGTCATTTTCAGGGGAATGTTGACCCCTTCGTGCACCGCGCCAGTGCTCAGCTGGATGCTCTCGGCGCTCAAGCTCTGGCCGCTCTTGGCGTCGGTGTACTGCACGCGGGCGTTGTTGACGGTCAGGCTGTCGATGTCGAGCTTCACCGAGCGCTCGCTGGCGCTTTCCGACGCGGCCTGGCCGGCTGGAGTATTGGCCGGCGGGGTGGCTGGGGTGCCGTCGGGGTTCTTCGCCGGCAGCGGCTTGCCGATGTCTTCCCAGTTGCCGTGGCCGTTCTCGTCGCGGTTGAGCGTCAGGTTCAGCCCTTCGACGCGCACGTCGCTCATTTGCACCTCACGGCGCAGCAGCGGCAAAACGCGCACCGACAAGCCGAGCATCTGCAGGTCGGCAAATGGCGCCTTGGGGTTTTGCAGGGTAGCGATGCTGGCCTCATGCAACTCAAGGCCGAGCCACGGGAACAGGCTCCAGCCGATGTCGCCGTTGAGGGTCAGCTCGACGTGGCCTTTGTCGCGGGCCAGCTGGCGGATCTCGTCTTTGTAGTCGTTGGGATCGAAAAGGTGGGTCAGGGCGAAGCCAAGAGCCACGATGATCAGCAACAACCCGAGAAGCCCAAGCCCCAGGATTTTGCCGAACGCTTTCATGGGCGAGTCCTTGTAGTCGATTTCAAAAATTCAGCCGCAGAGTATAGCGCCGCGGCCAGGGTCGCTGGGTAACCGCCAAGCGCATTGGCCGCAAGCCGCGGCTCCAAGCGTCAAGTACGCCCTAATCGAGCCATGTCGTCGCCGCGCAGGCACACCGGCTTGCAGCTTGTGGCTTGGAGCTTGCGGCTGTGTCGAGGTTCAGCGAGTGAAAAACAGCAATAGCAGATTGCCCTCATCCGCCCTGGCAAGTGCTAACCTTGCGCCGCTTTTTGGAGCGGCTGCGGCCTATTGTCGCGGACGTTGCCGACAACGGCCGGGAATTTGCCTGTGTGCACACCCCACAAGAGCCGGGCATCGAATCCAGAGCGAAGCCTATACCTACAAAGGAAAACACGTTCATGAATAGCAGTATCACGGCGGGGGCCATCGCGACAGCGCCTGGCTTCCTGTCGAAGGAGCGCATCATCGCCCGCCCGGGCTTCAACCGCTGGCTGGTTCCGCCAGCGGCACTGGCCATTCACCTGTGCATCGGCATGGCCTATGGTTTTTCGGTGTTCTGGTTGCCGCTGTCCCAGGCGATCGGCGTCAGCTCGGCAGTGGCCTGCGCCCCGGACATGGGCTTCATTGCACGCCTGTTCAGCGCCGAGTGCGACTGGCAGATCTCGATGTTGAGCTGGATCTACACCCTGTTCTTCGTTTTCCTCGGCTGCTCGGCGGCGGTCCTCGGTGGCTGGCTGGAGCATGCCGGCCCGCGCAAGGCTGGCCTGGTGTCGGCGCTGTGCTGGTGCGGCGGCCTGCTGATCTCGGCGTTCGGCGTATACAGCCACCAGTTGTGGCTGATGTGGCTAGGTTCTGGGGTGATCGGTGGTATCGGCCTGGGCCTGGGCTACATTTCGCCGGTATCCACGTTGATCAAGTGGTTCCCGGACAAGCGCGGCATGGCCACCGGCATGGCGATCATGGGCTTCGGCGGCGGCGCGATGGTCGGTGCACCGCTGGCGACCGCGTTGATGGGCCACTTCGCCAGCGCCGGTGAAGTCGGCGTCTGGCAGAGTTTCGTGGTCATGGCGTTGATCTACTTCGTGTTCATGACCGGCGGTGCCTTGGCCTACCGGGTCCCGCCGACCGGCTGGAAGCCTGAAGGCTGGAGCGCCCCGGTGAAGAAAGGCAACACGATGATTACCCACCGCCATGTGCATGTAAGCGTGGCATGGAAGACCCCCCAGTTCGTACTGATCTGGCTGGTTTTGTGCCTGAACGTCTCCGCGGGTATCGGTATCCTCGGCATGGCCTCGCCGCTGCTGCAGGAAGTGTTTGCCGGCAAGCTGCTGGGCAACCAGCTGAGCTTCAGCGAGCTCGACAGCACGCAGCTTGGGCAGATCGCCGCGATCGCCGCGGGCTTCACCGGTCTGCTCAGCCTGTTCAACATTGGTGGCCGCTTCTTCTGGGCCTCGTTCTCTGACTATATCGGCCGCAAGAACACCTACTTTGCCTTCTTCGCCCTGGGCGTGGCGCTTTATGCACTGGTGCCGAACATGGGTCACCTGGGCAACGTGGCGCTGTTCGTCGCGGCGTTCTGCATCATCCTGTCGATGTACGGTGGCGGTTTCGCGACGGTACCTGCCTACCTGGCCGACCTGTTCGGCACGCAGATGGTCGGCGCCATCCATGGTCGTCTGCTGACCGCCTGGGCCGCGGCTGGCGTGCTCGGCCCGGTGTTGATCACCTACCTGCGCGAGTACCAGCTGGCGCTGGGCGTCGAGCGCGCGGCGGCGTACGACATCACCTTGTACATCCTCGCCGGCTTGCTGGTGCTGGGCTTCATCTGCAACGCACTGGTGCGTCCGGTGGCCGACAAGCACTTCATGACCGACGCGCAACTGGCCGCCGAGCGTGCGCTGAGCCATGACAAGGGCGCCGACGGTAGCCAATCGCTGGAATGGAAGGCCGCTCCCGGCAGCCAGCCCCTGGTGGTCGCTGCCTGGCTTGTGGTGGGGATTCCGCTGGCCTGGGGCATCTGGGTGACGCTGCAGAAGACAGCAGTGTTGTTCCACTGATGTAACAAGGAGGGGCGTCGCCACGGGATTCTCGAGCGCGCCCCTCCCTGCCGAAATCCACCCCGCGCTGTCATTTCCCTTGCCATATGTCATCCGCGTTTCAAGCGGGGCCTTTCTGGGCCTATAATGGTGCCCTTTTCGCCCAATGATTTTGCGGAGCTGGTGATGGTCGAACGTAAGGCTTCCGTCGAGCGCAATACCCTGGAAACCCAGGTCAAGGCCTCGATCAACCTGGATGGCAGTGGCAAGGCCCGATTTGACATCGGTGTGCCTTTCCTTGAACACATGCTCGACCAGATCGCCCGGCATGGGCTGATCGATCTGGACATCGCGTGCAAGGGCGACCTGCACATCGACGACCACCACACCGTCGAAGACGTCGGCATCACCCTGGGCCAGGCGTTCGCCCAGGCCATCGGCGACAAGAAGGGCACCCGCCGCTACGGCCACGCCTATGTGCCGCTGGACGAAGCGCTGTCTCGCGTGGTCATCGACTTCTCCGGCCGCCCCGGCCTGCAAATGCACGTGCCCTACACCCGTGCCTCGGTCGGCGGTTTCGATGTCGACCTGTTCCAGGAGTTCTTCCAGGGCTTCGTCAACCACGCCCTGGTGACCCTGCACATCGACAACCTGCGCGGGCACAATACCCACCACCAGATCGAGACGGTGTTCAAGGCCTTCGGCCGCGCCCTGCGCATGGCTGTCGAGCTCGATGAGCGCATGGCCGGGCAGATGCCTTCCACCAAGGGTTGCCTGTAATGCAGACAGTAGCCGTTATCGACTATGGCATGGGCAACCTGCATTCGGTGGCCAAGGCCCTGGAGCACGTCGGCGCCGGCAAGGTCCTGGTGACCAGCGACGCCGCGGTGATCCGCGAGGCTGACCGCGTGGTGTTTCCTGGCGTCGGTGCGATCCGCGACTGCATGGCCGAGATCCGCCGCCTGGGCTTCGACAGCCTGGTTCGCGAAGTCAGCCAGGACCGTCCGTTCCTCGGCATCTGCGTGGGCATGCAGGCACTGCTCGAACACAGCGAGGAAAACGACGGTGTCGACTGCATCGGCCTGTTTCCTGGCCAGGTGCGCTTCTTCGGCAAGGACCTCAAGGAAGACGGCGAGCACCTGAAGGTGCCGCACATGGGTTGGAACGAAGTCACCCAGGCCGTCGACCATCCGCTGTGGCACGACATTTCCGACCGTGCGCGCTTCTACTTCGTGCACAGCTACTACATCACCGCCGACAAACCGGGCCAGGTGGTCGGCCGTGGCCATTACGGCGTCGACTTCGCCGCGGCACTGGCCGAAGGCTCGCGGTTCGCGGTGCAGTTCCACCCGGAGAAGAGCCATACCCATGGCCTGCAATTGCTGCAGAACTTCATCGCCTGGGACGGGCGCTGGTAATGAGCCGAGCGCGGAACAAGGCCCCTGTCATCACCCTGGCCCCGGAGGAGGAGCGCGAGGCGCTCGATACCTTGAAGCGTTTCCTCGAGGACCGCTTCGAGTTGCAGCTGGGGTCGTTCGAGGTGGCCGAGGTTCTCGAACTGTTCAGCAAGCAAATTGCACCGCACTACTACAACAGGGCGATCGCCGATGTTCAGCTGCACCTCAAGGAGCGGTTCGAGAGCATCGAAAGCGACCTGTGGGCGCTCGAAAAAAACAGCTGAAAGTTATGAGCTGCACGCTAAAGCTAAGCTCGAGCGCGATTGGACAACCGACACATCCAGGCTTGCAGCTTGCAGCTTGATTGACGAAGGAAAGAGCATGCTGATTATCCCCGCTATCGATCTCAAGGATGGTGCCTGCGTACGTCTGCGCCAGGGCCGCATGGAAGACTCCACGGTTTTTTCCGATGACCCGGTGAGCATGGCCGCCAAGTGGGTCGAGGGTGGCTGCCGTCGCTTGCATCTGGTCGACCTGAACGGCGCGTTCGAAGGCCAGCCGGTCAACGGCGACGTGGTCACGGCGATCGCCAAGCGCTACCCGAACCTGCCGATCCAGATTGGCGGTGGCATCCGCTCGCTGGAAACCATCGAGCACTACGTCAAGGCTGGCGTGAGCTATGTGATCATCGGCACCAAGGCGGTCAAGCAGCCCGAGTTCGTCGCCGAAGCCTGCCGTGCCTTCCCAGGCAAGGTCATCGTCGGCCTGGACGCCAAGGACGGTTTCGTCGCCACCGACGGCTGGGCCGAAGTCAGCTCGGTGCAGGTCATCGACCTGGCCAAGCGTTTCGAGGCCGATGGCGTCTCGGCGATCGTCTACACCGACATCGCCAAGGACGGCATGATGCAGGGCTGCAACGTGCCCTTCACCAAGGCCTTGGCCGAAGCCACGAAGATCCCGGTGATCGCCTCCGGCGGCATCCACAACCTGGGTGACATCAAGGCCCTGCTGGACGCCAATGCCCCTGGCATCATCGGCGCCATCACCGGCCGTGCCATCTACGAAGGTACCCTGGACGTCGCCGAGGCCCAGGCCTTCTGCGACACCTACCTGAGCAGCGACAAGCTGTAAGCGACAAGCTGCAAGACTGGAGCGAGACCGCGATCCGCTTTTCTTGCAGCTTGCAGCTTGAGGCTTTCAGCTGCCGTGAACGGAGAGAGTTCATGGCTTTAGCGAAACGCATCATCCCTTGCCTGGACGTGGACAACGGCCGGGTGGTCAAGGGCGTCAAGTTCGAGAACATCCGCGATGCCGGTGACCCGGTGGAAATCGCCCGTCGCTATGACGAGCAGGGTGCCGACGAAATCACCTTCCTCGACATCACCGCCAGCGTCGATGGCCGTGACACCACGCTGCACACCGTCGAGCGCATGGCCAGCCAGGTGTTCATCCCGCTGACCGTGGGCGGAGGCGTGCGTACCGTGCAGGACATCCGCAACCTGCTCAATGCCGGTGCCGACAAGGTCTCGATCAACACCGCCGCGGTGTTCACCCCGGAATTCGTCGGCGAGGCTGCCGACCGTTTCGGTTCCCAGTGCATCGTCGTCGCCATCGACGCCAAGAAGGTCTCGGCGCCGGGCGAAACACCGCGTTGGGAGATCTTCACCCACGGTGGGCGCAAGCCGACTGGCCTGGATGCGGTGGAGTGGGCAAAGAAGATGGAAGGCCTGGGCGCCGGTGAGATCCTCTTGACCAGCATGGACCAGGACGGCATGAAGAGTGGGTTCGACCTGGGCGTCACCCGGGCCATCAGCGATGCCCTCGGCATCCCGGTGATCGCCTCGGGCGGTGTGGGCAACCTGCAGCACCTGGCCGATGGCATCCTGGAAGGGCATGCCAGCGCGGTGCTCGCCGCGAGCATCTTCCACTTCGGCGAGTACACCGTGCCCGAGGCCAAGGCCTATATGGCGCAGCGTGGGATCGTAGTGCGCTGATCACTGGCGATCGCTGTCGCCCCCTTCGCGGGCAAGCCCGCTCCCACAGGGAGCGGGTCGATCACACTATTTGCGGTATGCAGGGTGCGGTGTATCTACAGCCGGTCCCCCCGCCGAGCTTGAAAACAGCAGTCCACCCTGTGGGAGCGGGCTTGCCCGCGAAGGGGCGATGCAATCCCGCAACCATCACCCGTGATTCTTGCCCAGCAACGCGTGGTACAGCTCGCTGTCGCCCAGAATCCCCACCACTGAATTGCCTTCCTGCAACACCAGCTTGTTGCCGGTCTGGTAACGGATCTGCAAGGCATCGCGCATGCCGATGTCGGCGTTGACCAAGGTGGGCCTGCGATCCAAGGCTTCCACGGCCTGCCCCGGCGCCCAATTCTGCAGGTCCAGGCCGTTGATGCCCTGACGCGCACCTTTGATGGTATTGCCTTCGGCGAGGTCGAGCCAGGAGTCGCCTCCTGGGTCCAGGCACACCGAACCGTTGATCCGCTTGCACTTGTCCAGGGTACGCATGAGGCTGCGGCCGCACAGCACGTTCAGCGGGTTGGTGTGGGCGACGAAGGTGCGCACGTATTCGTCGGCGGGGTTGAGGACGATCTCCTCGGGCTTGCTGTACTGGATGATCCGTCCGTCCTTCATGATGGCGATGCGGCTGCCCAGCTTCAGGGCTTCGTCCAGGTCATGGCTGACGAAGACGATGGTCTTGCTCAGCTTGCGTTGCAGTTCCAGCAACTCGTCCTGCAGACCTTGGCGAATCAGCGGGTCGAGGGCGGAGAAGGGTTCGTCCATCAGCAGGATGTCGGCGTCCATGGCCAATGCCCGGGCCAGGCCAACCCGCTGCTGCATGCCGCCGGACAGCTCGTCGGGCTTCTTGTTGCGCCACTGGGTCAGTCCCACCAGCTCGAGCTTCTCGTCGACCAGCTTGCGCCGTTCCTTCTCCGGGCGGCCCTGCATTTCCAGGCCGAAGCTGATGTTCTCGCGCACCGTCAGCCAGGGCATCAGGGCGAACTTCTGAAATACCATGGCGATGCGCTTGGTGCGCATCATCTTCAGCTCCGCCGGCGTGCAGTGGGCGATGTCGATGTGTGCGCCTTCATGCTCGACGAACAGCTTGCCGCGGCTGACGGTATTGAGGCCGTTGATGCACCGCAGCAGGCTCGACTTGCCCGAACCGGACAGGCCCATCAGCACGCAGATCTCGCCCTTGTCGATGTCCAGGTTGGCCTTCTCCACGCCGACCACCAGCCCGGTCTTCTTCAGGATCTGCTCGCGCGTCATGCCTTGGTCGAGCAGGCTGAGCGCCTCGCGCGGCCGATTGGAGAAGATCACGTCTACGTCTTCGAAGCGAATAATGCTCATGCTTCACTCCTTACCGGTGACTCGGGTTGCTTGCAAATGCGGTCGAGCATGATCGCCAGCAGGACGATCGCCAGGCCCGCCTCGAAGCCCAGGGCGATGTCGGCCGTGTTCAGTGCGTTGACCACCGGCTTGCCCAGGCCGTCGGCGCCCACCAGGGCGGCGATCACCACCATCGACAGCGACAGCATGATGCACTGGGTCACGCCGGCCGCGATGCTCGGCATGGCGTGCGGCAGTTCGATGCGCGACAGCAGCTGGCGCCGCGAGCAGCCAAAGGCCTTGCCAGCGTCGAGCAGCTCCTGGGGCACGTCGCAGATGCCGAGGTAGGTCAGGCGGATCGGCGCGGCGATGGCGAACACCACCGTGGAGATCAGCCCCGGGACCACCCCGAGCCCGAACAGGGTCAGGGTAGGGATCAGGTAGACGAAGGTCGGCACCGTCTGCATCAGGTCCAGGACCGGGCGCATGGCGGTGTAGAACATCGGCTTGTGCGCGGCGAGGATGCCCAGCGGGACGCCGATCGCCACGCAGACGAAGGTGGCGAACATCACCTGAGCGAGGGTTTCCATGGTCTCCTGCCAGTAACCCAGGTTGTAGATCAGCAGGAAGGAGAGGGCGCAGAACACGGTCAGCGCCCATTTGCGCTGGATCAGGTGAGCGAGCGCCGCGACCAGGGCGATCAGCACAAAGGGGTTGAACCAGGTCAGCGCCCCGGTCACCGCATGAATCATGAACTCCAGCCCTTGGGCGATGGCGTCGAAGTAGTTGGCGCCGTTCTGCGTCAACCAGTCGACGAAGGCCGCAATGTACTGGCCCAGTGGTATTTTTTGATCGATAAGCATGATAGCGAGCGTCCACCTGCAAAGATTGAAGTCAGCCTGTGGCGGGCACGGTCCCGCCCCAGGACGTGCTTGCTGCTACTGTGTCAACTTGGCCTTTGCCGCCTCCAGCCCCGGTTTGCCATCCACGGTCGTCACCCCCGCCAGCCAGGTGTCCAGTACCTGCGGGTTGTTCTTCAGCCATGCCTTGGCAGCGGCCTCGGGTTTCATCTTGTCGTCCAGTACGTTGCCCATCAGGGTGCTTTCCATGTCCAGGGTGAACGACAGGTTCTTCAGCAACTGGCCAACGTTGTTGCACTCCTGGACGTAGCCCTTGCGGGTATTGGTCAATACCGTTGCCTTGCCGAACTCGGGACCGAAGAAGTCGTCGCCGCCGGAGAGGTACTGCAGCTGGAAACGTTTGTTCATCGGGTGCGGCTCCCAGCCGAGGAAGACCACGTCCTCACCGCGTTTGTGCGCACGATCGACTTGCGAGAGCATGCCGGCCTCGCTCGACTGGACCAGCTTGAAGCCGGCGTCCTTCAAGCCGAAGGCGTTCTTGTCGATCATGCTCTGGATGGTGCGGTTGCCGTCGTTGCCCGGCTCGATGCCGTAGATCTTGGCTCCCAGTTGCTTCTTGAATTTGGCGATGTCGGCGAAATCCTTGAGGCCTTTGTCGTACAGGGACTGGGGCACCGCCAGGGTGTACTTGGCGTTCTCCAGGTTGGCGCGCACGGTCTCGACGGTGCCGGCGTCGCGGTACTGCTTGATGTCGTTTTCCATGGTCGGCATCCAGTTGCCGAGGAACACGTCCAGGTCCTTGCCGGTGGCCAGCGACTTGTAGGTCACCGGTACCGAGATCATGCTGGTCTTGGTGTCGTAGCCAAGGGCCTCGAGCACGACGCTGGTCACGGCGGTGGTCACGGTGATGTCGGTCCAGCCGACGTCCGAAAACCTGACGGTCTGGCATTGCTCGGGTTCGGCTGCCTGGGCCAGTAGCGGCGCACTCAGCAGTGCGGCCAGCAACAGCGAGGGTGAACCTTTCATGGGTGGACTCCTTGGTGTTTTTTCGGATGTCCCGGTGCCTCCGTGCTTTCTACAGTGCATCGGTCGGCGGGTGCTGCCTGGCGGCAGGGTACGGGGCCGTGCAATCGAGTCGCTTTCGATCATCTACCAGCGATTGGCAAACGCATACAGGGGGGGTCGTAACCAGTACAGGACGGGTCGCATCCAGCGTAGGCGATGTCGCATACAGATTTTTCCGCCCGTTCGAAGCGACTTCTGTGCCACGCGCCTGCATGAAAACGGCGCTGCAGGGGCCGTTTTTGCTGCGGCGTTAGCGGACAAAAGTACGTCGGTTGCAGACGTTGGGCGCGCTGGCAAAAGCCCGATGATGCGTGCATTCGCGGCGGATCGCTGTGTGAGCCTAGCAGTTCCGCTACCCCGCGCCGTCGGTGCGGGAAACAAGCCCAGGTCAGCGTCATCGAATGCTGAATGCTGCGCTGTTTTTGCCCTTGCCTGGCTGACGTGCCACCTTTTGGCGCGTCGCCTTTCGCTGCACCTCATCGCGGTCGCTGCGGCTGCCGGTGACACTCCAGGATGTCGTTTCTGGGCATCCTTCCCACAAGTGCTACCGAATTGCTCAGCACCGTCGCGCAAACGCACTGGCACGGTTGTTTGCGTTTGCATCTAAGCTAAGAACCAACGCCCGGGTTGACGTCATGCGACGTCGTTTTTGGGTTTTGTTGGATAGCCGTTCAAATTCAGGCATGGCAATTGCGTTGAGATTGGCAAAGCCCCTGCATACGAATCGGGGCCCTGATAAAAACCGTGCCCGCCTGAGGCACACCCCCTGCATTGTGTGAGGAGAAATCGCGATGACGTCGTACACCTCCGGGCCCCAGCCCCAGAACCGCACAGCTCCCCAGTCCATCGGGTTTCTCCTGCTGGACAACTTCACCCTGATTTCCCTCGCCTCCGCCGTCGAACCCCTGCGCATGGCCAACCAGCTGTCCGGCCGCGAGCTGTACCGCTGGCACACCCTGACCGTCGATGGCGGCCAGGTATGGGCCAGCGACGGCTTGCAGATCACCCCGGACGCGGCCATGCACAGCGCGCCGCCCATCGACACGGTCATCGTCTGTGGCGGTGTCGGTATCCAGCGTTCCGTCACCCGCGAGCATGTCACCTGGCTACAGAGCCAGGCCCGTCAGTCGCGTCGCCTGGGCGCGGTGTGCACCGGCAGCTGGGCGCTGGCCTGTGCCGGTCTGCTCGATGGCTTCGATTGCAGCGTGCATTGGGAATGCCTGGCGTCGATGCAGGAGGCCTTCCCGCGGGTAAGCATGAGCACGCGCCTGTTCACCCTCGACCGCAACCGCTTCACCAGCTCAGGCGGCACCGCGCCGCTGGACATGATGCTGCACCTGATCAGCCGCGATCATGGCCGCGAACTGTCGGCGGCGATCTCGGAAATGTTCGTCTACGAACGCATCCGCAACGAACAGGATCACCAGCGCGTGCCGCTCAAGCACATGCTCGGCACCAACCAGCCGAAGCTGCAGGAAATCGTCGCGCTGATGGAAGCCAACCTGGAAGAGCCGATCGACCTGGACGAGCTGGCGGTCTATGTCGCGGTGTCGCGGCGCCAGCTCGAGCGCCTGTTCCAGAAGTACCTGCACTGCTCGCCTTCGCGCTATTACCTCAAGCTGCGCCTGATCCGCGCGCGGCAGCTGCTCAAGCAGACACCGATGTCGATCATCGAAGTGGCGTCGGTATGCGGCTTCGTGTCCACGCCGCATTTCTCCAAGTGCTACCGCGAGTACTTCGGTATTCCGCCGCGTGACGAGCGTGTCGGTTCCAACACCGCGCAGCAGGTGGCGATGATGCCGATCCCGCAAGCCATGGTGCTGTCGCCGCACAGCGGACCGCTGGCCTCGCTCAGCCAGGCGCGCAACGAGTCGACTTTTGCCAGCGTGAGGTTGTAGCCCGAGGCTCATCCCCGGGCTTGGGTTCAACTGTGCGACAGGTCGCTGTTGAACTGCGCCAACGCCGGGAGTAGCTGCTGGTCGATGGCCTGGCGCACGGCCGGCAGAATGGTCGCGCTGCCGGTGTACATCTGTTCGACCATGCCCCGCAGCGCCTTGGCCCGCGGCTCGCTCAGGCCGCGTACCGCGCATTCGCAGGCCTGCTCGGCCGTAGCCCCGGCCGGCATCTCGAAGCCCAGGGCGCGCAGGTGGCCCAGCAGGTCTTCCTGATCAATCAAATCCGCATGCATCATGGTGGTAGTCCTTGTTTGCCGCTGTGATCGTCAGCCGATTCTGTGAGTAAGCTCAGGTCCCGGCAAGAACAGAATGCCGGCATGACTGCTTTGGCTAAGGGCACGTCGTTTTCGGCTAAATCGGGCGTAGGGGAAGCCGGCACACTGGAGCCATTCACAGCAGCCCAGGGTTTGGTCACCCTTCACAGATGCAGGTGGATGTTGCTCGCTTTTGGCCCCGGTAGCTCACGGCTTTCCGGGGTTGTTTTTTTGGTTTTCACTGGTTGCCGGGGACCGCCGGGGGTGGCTTTCAGGGACAGGGGTTGAGGGTGGGTCTAGGCTGGGAGGTGCATGTCTTGAGCCCTGACCCAGTCTCAAGACAGGGTGGCCATCATGCAATCCCGCCCCAGATGGGCTCCCATCAACACCATGACTGGCCGGCCCCGCATCCCCTGCCTCGAAAAATTTCAGGTTTCGAAACTTTGGGAAGTATCCTACACACTCTACTGACCTTTCCGTGTTGTAGGGGAGATGCATCAGGGCTAATTTCCTCGAGTCGCCACTTCGGCGATCGGGCGTGAGAAACCCGAGGATGTGTGAGTTGGTAGTCATGTTATGGCAGCTGTGCGCGGGCAGGCTTCGGCCTGGCCGGGTTCTCACATCCTCGGTTTCTCACCCCGCGTATGGCTGCCACCCTCATCCCGTGAGAAGGATCAGGTGGCGGTTCCCAACGATGATGTGAGGATTTCGCCATGAAAAAGATCGTCCCCGATCCACCGCCTTACACTACTCCCCGCAAGATCATCACCCGCCCCTACTTCACCATCCACAGCGACCTGACGCCCCCCGATTCCCTGGCCTACGCCAGCGAACTGCTGCGCGGTATCTTCAAGACCACCGAGCGCTGGAACAAGCCTCGACCCTGTTGGGTCGCGTACACAAGCTGGTCCTCGCGGGAGCCGTGGATGAAGATGGCGACATGATCTGGGCCGCCTACTACTTGAGCGGATTTGCCAAGGCTATTCTCGCGGATGTGGAAGTAGGGAAGATGCGGAGCAAGCGGGACAAGGGCGGTCTGAAGGCCTAGGACCTGCCAGTGCCCCTCTCCCTGAGGAGAGGGGGCCGACCGTAGTGCTCTAACGGCCACAGCAGACCAGCCGCGGTGGCGCGTCGATCGCATCAGCATGCACCACTGCGGTCTGCTCCCTCTCCCTTAGGGAGAGGGCTGGGGTGAGGGTGGCCGCCGCCGCAGCGCCCAGCTTGTGTCAGGCCGCCGGCAGGCCGATCACTCGCCCGACATAAGGGGCAGGTGGCAGGCCTTGCTGTTGATCCTGCAACCCCTGTAAGCGCTCGACACTCAGCGCACTGAACGGCGCCGATTTCGGCCCAGCCAGATCCACATGCAGCAGCATCTGCTCGCTGGCCGCCAGGGCCTCTTCGAAGCCTTCCCGGTGCAGGCTGTGGTACAGGTGCAGCCGCTTGCGATCAAAGCCGATGATCTGCGTCTGCACCCATACCTCGGTGCCGAGCTTCACCTCATGCAGGTAGTTGATGTGCGCCTCCAGCGTGAACAGCGAGGTGCCGCTTTGCCCTCGGCTGTCCGCATCCAGGCCGATGCGTTCCATCAGCGCATCGGTGGCATAGCTGAAGATCAGCAGGTAATAGGCATCGCGCAGGTGGCCGTTGTAGTCGACCCAGTCCGCCTGGACGGGTGTGCGGTAGGTGATCAGCGCAGGCATTGGTTTTTTCCTCAATCGCCGAAGGCCATGCCGTGGCGGGCCTTGGTGGACTTCACCGCCTCGAGCACCGCCAGCAGGCAGTCATCACGATAGCGTTCCAGCGCGGCAATGCTGCGTTCGCCTTGTTGTTCGGCAGTGCCGTCGACCACGTCATCGATCAACTGGTCGGTGAGTTCCGGTGCCGGCAGGTAGGTCCATGGCAACTGCAAGGCGGGACCGAACTGCTGCATGAAGTGGCGCATGCCGGCATCGCCGCCGGCCAGGGTATAGGTCAGGAAGGTGCCCATGAATGACCAGCGCAGGCCGGCGCCAAAGCGGATCGCGTCGTCGATTTCGCCAGTGGTGGCCACGCCGTCGTTGACCAGGTGCAGGGCTTCGCGCCAGAGCGCTTCGAGCAGGCGGTCGGCGATGAAGCCGGGGACTTCCTTGCGTACGTGCAAGGGGCGCATGCCGAGGGCGGTATAGATGGTTTTCGCCGCCTCGATGGCCTCGGGCGCGGTGCGCTGGCCGCCGACGATTTCCACCAGCGGCAGAAGGTACACCGGATTGAACGGGTGGCCGACCACGCAGCGCTCGGGATGGGTCGCCGACTCGTAGAACTCGCTGGGCAACAGTCCCGAGGTGCTGGAGCCGATGATCGCCTTGGGCTTGGCCGCGGCGCTGATCCTGGCGTGCAGCGCCAGTTTCAGTTCCAGGCGCTCGGGCGCGCTTTCCTGGATGAAGTCGGCATCGCGTACGCAATCCTCGACAGTGCTGACGAAGCGCAGCCGCTGCTGCGACGCGCCGGGCGCCAGGCCTTGTTTTTCCAGCGCCGGCCAGGCATTGGCGATGCGCTTGCGCAAGGCTTCCTCGGCGCCAGGTGCCGGGTCCCAGGCGATCACGTCCAGGCCATGGGCCAGGGCGCGGGCGACCCAGCCGCTGCCGATGACGCCGCTGCCAAGGGCGGCGAAAGTCTTGATCTCGGTGATGAAAGGCATGCTGTGCTCCTAGGGTTTTCAGCGGCGGGTCAGGTTCATCTTGTCGCGGCCTTCGGCCGGGGTCAGCACGCGGGCGCCGAGGCGGCTGACGATCTCCACCGCGCGCTCGACCAGCTGGCCATTGCTGGCCAGCACGCCACGGTCGAGGTAAAGGTTGTCTTCCAGGCCGACCCGCACGTTGCCGCCCAGCAGCACCGCCTGGGCCGCCATGGGCATCTGCATGCGGCCGATGCCGAAGCCGGCCCAGGTCACGCTGGCGGGCAGGTTGTCGACCATGGCCTTCATGGTGGCGGTGTCGGCCGGCGCCCCCCAAGGGATGCCCAGGCACAGCTGGAACAGCGGGTCGTGCAGCAGGCCTTCCTTGATCATTTGCTTGGCGAACCATAGGTGGCCAGTGTCGAAGATCTCCAGCTCCGCCTTCACGCCGAGCTCGGTGATGCGTTTGGCACCTGCGCGCAGCTGGCTTGGGGTGGAAACGTAGATGCTGTTGCCGTCGCCGAAATTGAGCGTACCGCAGTCCAGGGTGCAGATTTCCGGCAGCAGGGCTTCGACGTGGGCCAGGCGCTCCAGCGGGCCGACCAGGTCGGTGCCGGCACCGAACGCCAGCGGCGTCTCGCCGGGACCGATCTCAAGGTCGCCGCCCATGCCGGCGGTGAGGTTGACGATGATGTCCACATCGGCTTCGCGGATGCGTTCCATCACTTCGCGGTACAGCGCCACGTCGCGGCTGAAGCGGCCGGTGCGCGGGTCGCGGACGTGGCAGTGGACCACGGTGGCGCCGGCCTTGGCCGCCTCCACGGCGGCGGCGGCGATCTGTTGTGGGGTCACGGGCACCAGATGGCTCTTGCTAGCGGTGTCGCCGGCGCCAGTGAGGGCGCAGGTGATGATGACGTCGTGGTTCATGGGGCGTCCTTTGGGCGAGGTTGGCCACTCCACAGCCTTTGGGGCTGCGGGGTGCCAGTGGTTTGGTGGTGGCTTCTTCGCGGGCAGGCCCGCGAATGGGGCTGTCAGTTGGCGGTGAGCTTGAGGTTGTCGGCAGCCGGCTTGCCATCGAAGGTGGTCACCCCTTCGAGCCAGCGCGCCTTGTCCTCGGGGTGGTCGTTGAGCCACTGGCGGGCGGAGTCGAGTGGGTCCTTGTGGTCGAGCAACGGCTGCATCATGCGGCTCTCCTGCGCGGCGCTGAAGGTCAGGTTGGCCAGCAGGCGGTGGGCGTTCGGGCAACGCTGGGCGTAGTCCGGCGCGGTCACCGTCCACACCGTGGCGCGGCCTTCGTCAGGGCCCAGGGCATCCTCGCTGTCGCCCAGGTAGGCCATGTCGATGTTGACGTTCATCGGGTGCGGCGCCCAGCCGAAGAACACCACGGCCTGCTTGCGCCGCACGGCGCGGTCGACGGCGGCGAGCATGCCGGCTTCGCTGGACTCGACCAGCTGGAACTTGCCCAGGCCGAACTGGTTCTTGCTGATCATCGCCTTGATCTGGGTATTGGCGCCCGAACCCGGCTCGATGCCGTAGAGCTTGCCGCCCAGTTCCTTCTCGAACTTGTGGATGTCGGCGAAGCGCTTCAAGCCCTTGTCGGCCAGGTACTTGGGCACCGCCAGGGTCGCCCGCGCGTCGTCGAGGCTAGGCGTGTCGAGCACCTTGAGCTGCTGCTGCTCGATGAAGGGGGTAATGGTCTGGGTCATGATCGGGTTCCAGTAACCGAGGAACATGTCCAGGCGCTTGTCGCGGATACCGGCGAAGATGATCTGTTGCGAGGCACTGGTCTGCTTGGTCTGGTAGCCCAGGCCGTCGAGCAGCACCTGGGCCATGGCGCTGGTGGCGATGACATCGGTCCAGTTGACCACGCCGAGGCGGACGTTCTTGCAGACCGCGGGTTCAGCGGCCAGCAAAGGGGTGCTGAAAGTGGCGCTGACGGCAAGCGTCAGCAAGCTGCGGCGGATCAAGCTGTGCATGGTGGCTCCTCAACGGCAGTGCGTTCTTGTTATGGGGGCCGGCCTCTGCGGACCGTGTTGCATAGGCTACGCGGTCAGCGCGGTGGAAATTCCCACGCTGGCGACTCAGACTAGCACTCCAGCGACCAGCCCCTTCGAGGATGCCCAGGCGATGTCCGACGCGATCCACTTTCTCCTGTTGCCTGGGTTTTCAGCCATGGGCTTCATCTCTGCGCTGGAGCCCTTGCGGGTAGCCAACCGCTTTCGCAGCGACCTGTATCGCTGGCGAGTGCTGAGCTTGGACGGTGGGCCGGTGCAGGCCAGCAATGGCATGTCGGTGAACGCCGATGCGGCGTTGGGCGCGGTGGAGAAAGGACGGATCCTGCTGGTGGTGGCAGGCTTCGAGCCGCTGGCCAGCTTCACCCCGGCCTTGCAGCAGGGCCTGCGCCGCCTCGATCACGACGGCGTGGTACTCGGTGGCATCGACACCGGCGCGGTGGTGCTGGCCGAGGCCGGGCTGCTCGACGGCCACCGGGCGACCCTGCACTGGGAGGCGCTGGACGCGTTCAAGGAGCGCTACCCACGGCTGGAGGTGACCCAGGAGCTGTTCGAGATCGACCGTCGCCGCATCACCTGTGCCGGCGGCACCGCATCGATCGACCTGATGCTTGACCTGATCGCCCAGGCCCATGGCAGCGAGCTGGCGGTGCAGGTGTCCGAGCAGTTTGTGCTCGGGCGCATCCGCCCGCGCCAGGACCACCAGCGCATGCAGATCGCCGCGCGCTACAACATCAGCAACAAGAAACTGGTACGGGTGATCGGCGAGATGGAAGGCAACACCGAGCAGCCGCTCAACACCCAGGTGCTGGCCGACCGTGTGCAGGTGACCCGGCGTCAGTTGGAGCGACTGTTCAGGCTCTACCTGCACGACACGCCCAGCGGCTTTTACCTGCGCCTGCGCCTGGAAAAGGCGCGCCAGCTGTTGCGCCAGAGCGACCTGAGCGTGCTGGAGGTGAGCATCGCCTGTGGTTTCGAGTCGGCGTCCTACTTTACCCGCTGCTACCGAGCCCGCTTTGCGCGCTGCCCGCGGCAGGACCGGCAGCCCACGAGCGTTTCAACGGCTCTTGAGCAGTAGCGCGCAGGCGCTCTTGTAGGCCTCGTGCTGGTACTTGTGCAGCGAGGCGGGCGGCTCCAGCGCCTGCTTGCGCACCTGGGCGCTGATGGTCTGCGGCGACAGCAGGTGCACCTCGCAGCCCTCCAGCAGTTGCAGGATGCCTTCGAGCTTGAACGTCACCGGACCCCCGGCGAATTCCCCCTTCTTGCCGCGCTTCTTGATCGCCACGGCGTCGATGCCGTGCTCGCGCACCAGCGCCTGGATGTCTCGGGCGAAGGCCTTTACCTGGCCGACGTCCTCGTCATCCCCCAGGCTGAGTTTTTTCACCGCAGGCAAGACGTGCCGTGGCTGGCCGTCTTCAAGGGTGACCACAGCGAGCAACAGCTCACTGCCTTTGATTTCGATACCGCAGATAGTCATGGTGCCTCGCATTCAGGGGAGGGTGTCATTGCTGGCCGATCGATTGCAGGTATTCCGAACGGTCGTCGCTGCGCTGCGCCAGGCAGGTGTTCCAGGCCGCTTCAAGCGCCTGGCTGCCAGGCTTTTCGGCGAAGGTCTCGACCTGGCAATCGGCCTCGCGCAGTTGCTTCCAGAGCTGCTCGGCAGCCTGCAGGCGCGCCATGAGCTGGTTGGCCCGGGCCGTGTCGTCGGGGTACTGGTCGCTGATGCGCTGCGCCAGCTCGTCGTAGGCCGACTGCAGTTCACGGTCGGCCGCTTGGCGATTGTAGGCGGCGCAGGCGAAGGACTGCTGGTCGGTTTCGACGGTGTCGCATGGCGTGCTTTCTTCCTCGCCGGCCTGGGCGCCCAAGGCGACAGCCACCAGGCCCAGCCATGCCATTGATTTCATGTGTGATCTCCTCGGACAGACACGGACGTTTGGCGAGGGCGATTCTCGCTCAGGCTCGGGTAGGAGGGTAGGGCCCTGCGCAAAATGTCATGAAAGGGTCGCGTCCAGAACGCTGTCGAGAGTCGATCTCATCCCTGAGGCCCCGCCAGTGGGCGCTATGTCGCGCCTTGACGCTTTCGGCAATTCCCCTGTCGTTTTTGCATCCGGCTCCTGCGACGCGCAGGCATATGCTGGCCCCAAAGCGCCGGTACAACGTTCGGCGCAGCCCAAGTCAATAAAAGGGGACAGCCTGATGAGCCCAGCCGAATTACACGCCGACAGCATCGTCATCGACGGCCTGATCATTGCCAAGTGGAACCGCGAGCTGTTCGAGGACATGCGCAAGGGCGGGCTGACCGCCGCGAACTGCACGGTGTCGGTGTGGGAAGGTTTCAAGGCGACCGTGGACAATATCGCCGCCAGCCAGAAGCTGATCCGCGAGAACAGCGACCTGGTGATGCCGGTGCGCACCACCGCCGACATTCGCAAGGCCAAGGAGCTGGGCAAGACGGGCATCCTCTTCGGCTTCCAGAACGCCCATGCGTTCGAGGACCAGATCGGCTATGTCGAGGTGTTCAAGCAGCTGGGCGTGGGCATCGTGCAGATGTGCTACAACACCCAGAACCTGGTGGGCACCGGCTGCTACGAGCGCGATGGCGGGCTGTCGGGCTTCGGCCGCGAGATCGTGGCCGAGATGAACCGCGTCGGCATCATGTGCGACCTGTCCCACGTCGGCTCCAAGACCAGCGAAGAGGTCATCCTCGAGTCGAAGAAGCCGGTCTGCTACTCCCACTGCCTGCCCTCGGGCCTCAAGGAACACCCGCGCAACAAGTCCGACGAAGAGCTGAAGTTCATCGCCGACCACGGCGGTTTCGTCGGCGTGACCATGTTCGCGCCCTTCCTGGCCAAGGGCATCGACTCGACCATCGACGACTACGCCGAGGCCATCGAGTACACCATGAACATCGTGGGCGAAGACGCCATTGGCATCGGCACTGATTTCACCCAGGGCCACGGCCAGGAATTCTTCGAATACCTGACCCACGACAAGGGCTACGCCCGTCGGCTGACCAACTTCGGCAAGATCGTCAACCCGCTGGGGATCCGCACGGTTGGCGAGTTCCCCAACCTCACCGAGACGCTGCTCAAGCGCGGCCATTCCGAGCGCGTCGTGCGCAAGATCATGGGCGAAAACTGGGTCGGCATTCTCAAGGATGTGTGGGGCGAGTAAGCCGCACTCCAAGCCTGTCCAGCCCCGGCCAGAGACGTCGGGGCCATCAATCGAATTTTCTGGAGTTGAGTTTCCATGGCCAAGATCGCCCCGCAATTGCCAATCGAAGTCGACAGCGAGACCGGTGTCTGGACCTCCGATGCGCTGCCGATGCTGTACGTGCCGCGGCATTTCTTCGTCAACAACCACATCGGCATCGAAGAAGTGCTGGGCGCCGACGCCTATGCCGAGATCCTCTACAAGGCCGGCTACAAGTCCGCCTGGCACTGGTGCGAGAAAGAAGCCGAGTGCCATGGCCTGGAAGGCGTGGCGGTGTTCGAGCACTACATGAAGCGCCTGTCCCAGCGCGGCTGGGGCCTGTTCACGATCCAGGACATCGACCTCGACCAGGGCACCGCCAGCATCAAGCTCGAGCATTCGGCCTTCGTCTACGTGTACGGCAAGGTCGGGCGCAAGGTCGACTACATGTTCACCGGCTGGTTCGCCGGGGCCATGGACCAGATCCTGGCAGCCCGTGGCAGTTCGATCCGTACCCAGGCCGAGCAGGTCTACGGTGGTTCGGAAGAAGGCCACGACGACGGCCTGTTCATCGTCAAGCCGCTGTAAGCCGGAGATCCATCATGGCATTCGAAGCGATGTTCCAGCCAATCCAGCTCGGCAAGCTGACCATCCGCAACCGCGTGCTCAGCACCGCGCACGCCGAGGTCTACGCCACCGATGGCGGCATGACCACCGACCGCTACGTGAAGTACTACGAAGAGAAGGCCAAGGGTGGCATCGGCCTGGCGATCTGCGGTGGCTCGTCGGTGGTGGCCATCGACAGCCCGCAGGAGTGGTGGGCCTCGGTGAACCTGGCGACCGACCGGATCATCCCGCACTTCCAGAACCTGGCCGACGCCATGCACAAGCATGGCGCCAAGATCATGATCCAGATTACCCACATGGGCCGGCGCTCGCGCTGGGACGGCTTCAACTGGCCGACCCTGATGTCGCCCTCCGGCATCCGCGAACCGGTGCACCGCGCCACCTGCAAGACCATCGAGGTGGAAGAGATCTGGCGGGTCATCGGCAACTACGCCCAGGCCGCGCGCCGGGCCAAGGAAGGCGGCCTCGACGGCGTCGAGCTGTCGGCGGTGCACCAGCACATGATCGACCAGTTCTGGAGCCCGCGGGTCAACAAGCGCACCGACGAATGGGGCGGCAGCTTCGAGGGTCGCATGAAGTTCGGCCTGGAAGTGCTCAAGGCGGTGCGTGCCGAAGTGGGCGACGACTTCTGCGTGGGCATGCGCATCTGCGGCGACGAGTTCCACCCCGATGGCCTCAGCCATGAAGACATGAAGGAGATCGCCAAGTACTACGACGCCACCGGCATGCTCGACTTCTTCGGCGTGATCGGCTCGGGGTGCGACACCCACAATACCCTGGCCAACGTCATCCCGAACATGAGTTATCCGCCCGAGCCGTTCCTGCACCTGGCCGCCGGAATCAAGGAAGTGGTCAAGGTCCCGGTACTGCACGCGCAGAACATCAAGGACCCGAACCAGGCCCAGCGCATTCTGGAGGGCGGCTACGTGGACATGGTCGGCATGACCCGCGCGCACATGGCCGACCCGCACCTGATCGCCAAGATCAAGATGGGCCAGATCGACCAGATCAAGCAGTGCGTCGGCGCCAACTACTGCATCGATCGCCAGTACCAGGGCCTGGACGTGCTGTGCATCCAGAACGCCGCGACCTCCCGTGAATACCTGGGCGTGCCGCATATCATCGAGAAGTCCACCGGGCCCAAGCGCAAGGTGGTGGTGGTCGGCGCAGGCCCGGCGGGCATGGAGGCGGCGCGGGTCGCTGCCGAACGTGGCCACGATGTGACCCTGTTCGAGAAGAAGGAGCAGATCGGCGGGCAGATCACCATTGCCGCCAAGGCCCCGCAGCGCGACCAGATCGCCGGCATCACCCGCTGGTACCAGCTGGAGCTGGCGCGGCTGAAGGTCGACCTGCGCCTGGGCACGGCCGCCGATGCCGACACCCTCATGGACCTGCGTCCCGATGTGGTCGTGCTGGCCGTGGGCGGCCATCCGTTCATCGAGCAGAACGAGCACTGGGGCGCCGCCGAAGGGCTGGTGGTCAGCAGCTGGGACGTGCTCGACGGCAAGGTCGCGCCGGGCAAGAACGTGCTGGTGTTCGACACCATCTGCGAGTTCACCGGCATGTCCACGGCGGACTTTTTGGCCGACAAGGGCAGCCAGGTCGAGATCGTCACCGACGATATCAAGCCGGGCGTGGCCATCGGCGGCACCTCGTTCCCGACCTATTACCGCAGCCTGTATCCCAAGGAAGTGATCATGACCGGCGACCTGATGCTGGAGAAGGTCTACCGCGAGGGCGACAAGCTGGTGGCGGTGCTGGAGAACGAATACACCGGGGCCAAGGAAGAGCGGGTGGTCGACCAGGTGGTGATCGAGAACGGCGTGCGTCCGGACGAAGCGTTGTACTACGCACTCAAGGAGGGTTCGCGCAACAAGGGCCAGATCGATGTCGAGGCGTTGTTCGCCATCAAGCCGCAGCCGATCCTCAGCCAGCCGGGCGAAGGCTACCTGCTGTATCGCATCGGCGACTGCGTGGCCCAGCGTAATACCCATGCGGCGATCTATGACGCCTTGCGCTTGTGCAAGGACTTCTGAGCGCCTTGGCTGAACACTGTTTCTACCGTGGGGTTGGTCACTGTGGGAGCGGGCTTGCCCGCGAATGCGTCAGCACGAACAACATCGTTGTCTGACCGGACGCCTTCGCGGGCAAGCCCGCTCCTACAGGATCGGCAGCCGAGCCCAGGCTCGGGGCACCTCTCGAAACCGCTGTCTGTGGGAGTCTCCCATGTTGAACACCCTGCTACCCATCCTGCTGTTCACCGCGCTGGCAATGGCGGTGCTCGGCGCGCTGCGCCGCGTGCGCCTGTGGCGCCGTGGCCGGCCATCGAAGGTCGACCTGATCGGTGGCCTGCTGGCCATGCCGCGGCGCTACCTGGTCGACCTGCACCATGTGGTCGCCCGCGACAAGTACATGTCTAATACCCACGTCGCCACAGCGGGCGGCTTCGCCCTGTCGGCCGTGCTGGCGATCCTGGTGCACGGCTTTGGCCTGCACAGCAAGGTCCTCGGCTACGCCTTGCTGGTGGCCACGGCACTGATGTTCACCGGCGCGTTATTCGTCTTCAAGCGCCGCCTGGCCCCGCCCCCGCGCCTGTCCAAGGGCCCGTGGATGCGCCTGCCCAAGAGCCTGCTGGTGTTCGCCGTTACCTTCTTCATCGCCACCTTGCCGGTTGCCGGGGTCCTGCCCGAAGGGACCGGCGGCTGGCTGCTGGTGGCCCTGCTGGGGCTCGGTGTGGCCTGGGGCGTGTCCGAACTGTTTCTCGGCATGACCTGGGGCGGGCCGATGAAACACGCCTTCGCCGGTGCCCTGCACCTGGCCTGGCACCGCCGCGCCGAGCGCTTTGGCGGTGGCCGTTCCACCGGCCTCAAGCCGCTGGACCTGGAAGACCCGAACGCACCCCTGGGCGTGGAAAAGCCCAAGGATTTCACTTGGAACCAGCTGCTCGGCTTCGACGCCTGCGTGCAGTGCGGCAAGTGCGAGGCCATGTGCCCTGCCTTCGCCGCCGGCCAGCCGCTGAACCCGAAGAAACTGATCCAGGACATGGTCGTTGGCCTGGCCGGTGGCACCGACGCCAGCTTCGCCGGCAGCCCTTACCCGGGCAAACCCCTTGGCGAGCATGGCGGTAACCCGCACCAGCCGATCATCAACGGCCTGGTCGATGCCGATACCCTGTGGTCCTGCACCACCTGCCGTGCCTGCGTCGAAGAATGCCCGATGATGATCGAGCACGTCGACGCCATCGTCGACATGCGCCGCCACCTGACCCTGGAGAAGGGCGCCACGCCGAACAAGGGCGCCGAGGTGCTCGATAACCTGATCGCCACCGACAACCCCGGCGGTTTTGCTCCAGGCGGACGGATGAACTGGGCCGCCGACCTCAACCTCAGGCTGCTGGCTGAGGTGAAGACCACCGAGGTGCTGTTCTGGGTCGGTGACGGCGCGTTCGACATGCGTAACCAGCGTACCCTGCGCGCCTTCGTGAAAGTGCTCAAGGCCTCTGGCGTGGACTTCGCCGTGCTCGGCCTGGAGGAGCGCGACAGCGGCGACGTGGCCCGCCGCCTGGGCGACGAGGCGACGTTCCAGCAACTGGCCCGGCGCAACATCCAGACCTTGGCCAAGTACCGTTTCCAGCGGATCGTCACCTGCGACCCGCACAGCTTCCACGTGCTCAAGAACGAATACGGCACCCTCGGCGGGGAGTACCAAGTGCAGCACCACAGCACCTACATCGCCGAACTGATCGGCGCCGGGCGTCTGAACCTCGGCCAGCACAAGGGCGGCAGCGTGACCTACCACGACCCGTGCTACCTGGGCCGCTACAACGGCGAATACGAAGCGCCGCGCCAGGTGCTCAAGGCGCTGGGCATCGAGGTCCGCGAAATGCAGCGCTCGGGCTTCCGTTCGCGCTGCTGCGGCGGTGGCGGCGGCGCGCCGATCACCGACATTCCCGGCAAGCAACGGATCCCCGACATGCGCATGGACGATATCCGCGAAACCGAGGCTGAGCTGGTGGCCGTGGGTTGCCCACAGTGCACCGCCATGCTTGAAGGTGTGGTCGAACCCCGGCCACAGATCAAGGACCTGGCCGAGCTGGTGGCCGAGGCACTGCTCGAGGACGAGGCCGCGCCCACGGCCAGCAAGCCTCAGGTGACGGCCGTACGTGAACCTGCGGAGGTGCATTGATGAGCGACATCATCCGCCGCGACCCTCGCGCCGAGTGGATCGCCCGTAACCGCCTGCATCCGCTGCATACGGCCCTGCAGGCACAACAGACCAGCTGGATGGGGCCCCAGGGCGTCATCCGCAAGAACCCGCACGCGGTCGGATTCATCGGCCCCAACGGCCTCAAGCGCATCGACCGCTCTGGCGCCCAGCAGGGCGGCGGGAGCAAGCGCAGCGCAGCCGTCGAGGTGCAATTGCCGCTGCACCAGGTGGTGCAACCGGCGTTCTACATTGCCGTGGTGCCGGACATGGTCGGCGGCCGCCTGGGCAGCCACGACCGCGACCTGCTCGGCTTGGCCCACAGCTTGGCCGGCAGCGATGGTGCGGTGCTGGCCGTGGTATTCGGTGAACACAAGGAAAGCCACTGTTCCACCGCCGGCGTCGACCGCTTGCTGGTCATCGATGGCGAGCAGTACCAAGGGTATGCACCGGAGCAACGGGTCCAGGGCCTGCGGGCTGTGGATAACCAATTCGCCCCGCGGCATTGGCTGCTGCCCGACAGCCGCACCGGTGGTGGCGAACTCGGCCGGCGCCTGGCCGCGGCATTGGGCGAGCGGCCGGCGACGCGGGTCTGGCAGGTCAAGGAGGGCCAGTGCATCGGGCGTGCCGGCGCAGGCCAGCAGGACCTGCAGCGCAGCCTGCCGCGGCTGATCCTGGCGGCGGCCGAATGCGCCGAACCCGTCAGCGAAACCCGTCACGAAGCCTTGCCGGTGGTGTTGTCCACAAGCGTCGCGCGCAGCCTGTCGCGCATCGACGACCTGGGCCCGGTGGCGGTGGACCCGGCGGCCATTGCCATGGCCGAGGCCGAGTTCATCGTCTCCGGCGGCAACGGGGTCAAGGATTGGGCGCTTTTCCACAACGCCACGGTGGCCCTCGGCGCCACCGAAGGCGCTTCGCGGGTGGCGGTGGACGACGGCTTCATGCCGCGCAACCGCCAGGTCGGCGCCACCGGGACCTGGGTCACGGCGCGGGTCTACATGGCGGTGGGGATTTCTGGGGCGATCCAGCACCTGCAGGGCATCGGCGCCTGCGACAAAGTCGTGGCGATCAACATGGATCCAGGCTGCGACATGATCAAACGGGCTGACCTGTCGGTGATTGGCGACAGCTCGGCGATTCTCCTGGCGTTGATCGCGGCTGTGGACAACTACCGCAACGGCGCCCAGCGCGACGCGGCATAAGGGCATGAGCATGAGTACGAAAGTCATCAGCCTGGTCTCCATCGGTGCTCATCCCAGCTCCGGCCGCGCTCGCCGCGCCGAGCAGGATGCGCGCGCGGTGGAATTGGGCCTGCAGCTGGCTGGGGATAACTTGCAGGTGGTGCATGCCGGCGATCCCCGTGAAGAGGCCCTGCGCGCCTACCTGGGCATGGGCCTGGCGCACCTTGATGTACTCGAGCAACCGGCCGGTGCCGACGTACTCGGCGTACTGGGGGATTACCTGCGCGATGCCGGCGCCCAATTGGTGCTGACCGGCAGCCAGGCGGAAACCGGTGAAGGTTCGGGGATGCTGCCGTTCCTCCTCGCCGAGCGGCTGGGCTGGCCGCTGGTGGTCGGCCTGGCCGAGGTCGAATCGATCGACAATGGCACCGCGCAGATCCTGCAAGCCCTGCCACGCGGGCAGCGGCGCCGCCTGAAAGTCCACCTGCCGCTGCTGGCCACTGTGGATAACGCCGCGCCCAAACCCCGCCAGAGTGCCTTCGGGCCGGCCCGTCGCGGCGTGCTGGCGGCGCGTAACGTGGCCCTGGTGGAGGATGAGCTGCTGGCCGAGGCCGAACTGCAACCGGCCAAGCCCCGGCCCAAGCGCCTCAAGGTGATCAAGGCCAAGAGTGGCGCGGACCGCATGAAAGCCGCCACGGCCAAGGCCAGTGGCGGTGGCGGCAAGGTGCTCAAGGATGTCACGCCCGAGGAAGGAGCCCAGGCCATTCTCAAGCTGTTGGTGGAGGAGGGGGTGTTGCGCTGAGGGGTTTGGCCAGCCGAACCGCCGCACGGGGTCCTGCATACTGCAGGCAGTGATCGACGTTTGCCCACAATCGCTGTTGGCGGCTCTGTGGATAATATGTTCGGTAATAGCCGCAGGCCCCGAATATCAAGGCCTAGGCAGTTTTGATCAATTATTGACCAATAAGGTCTTTAATCCGCGGCAAGCCCCCTGAATCAAGCACTTGTGCCGTTATCCACAGCCTTTGCGCGATGGCGCCTAGGGTTGCTCACAAAGTCTGTTGGCCGGCTTGTGGATAAGGTGTTCGCCATCGGCTGCACGCCTTGCATACCAAGGCCTGAACGCAACTGATCAATTTCTGATCAAGTCCGTGAATATGACAAGCCCATTAGCTCCGACGAGCTTTCCACAATTACTGTGCTCTGAGCTGTGGATAAGGTGTTCATCGAGTGCTGATATGGTCGGAAATAAAGGCGCGCCGCACATGTGATCGAAAAATGAACAGATCTATACCCGCTCGGGAATGGCCGGTACTGATAGTTCTGCCAGTTATGCGCTTGGGTCTGGCTTGGTAGGTTGGGCCATGTCGCCTTCACAGAGATGCCTCGCCATGACCACCTACCTACTCCAGACCGATATGCAGCGCTCTACCTTGGGCGGCCAGGGGTTTCCAGGGCGCGCTTACAGTGCTTATGGCGACAGCGCCAGTCCGGTGGGCCCGATGCAGGGATTTGCCGGCCAAGGGCGCGATATAGCCACCGGCTGGTACCACCTAGGCAATGGCCATCGGGTCTATAACCCAATACTGATGAGGTTTCATTCGGCGGACCGGCTGAGCCCGTTCGGGAGAGGTGGAAGCAACGCGTACGCTTATTGCCTGGGCGATCCCGTCAACCGCCATGATCCCAGCGGACGTATCCCCCAGTTCCTGGGACCCATAATCAGTTTCATGGCTAATGCGTTAGGCCTTCTCGCGAGCGGATTACGCTTCAGGGGGCTGAGAAATATCCACAGGAGCTATAACCCTAACAGCGGCTTTCCTGGAAGTAGACTGGGGCATGTGGCTACCGGGACCATTGATCTTCGCCCTCCCAGGCCAACGGCAAGCGATTGGACCTTATCGGCCGTGAGTGCTGTCACTGGGGGTGCGGGTGCGACGATGTCAGCAATGCGGGCTTTAGGCGCGATGGATAACGATGGCTTCATCTACACAAACATGGCATTGACTGGCGTCTCTATAGCGACCACCGCCGTTGAGGTGTTCCAGATCGCAACACAAAGCCCTGGGTTTTATCCAATCGGGCGGGAGGGTTCGCGATTCAGTCTCAGGTCAGGTTCTCCCATGCGGGAAGGGATCCCAGCACCGACAACTGCTAGTTCAGAAATACGAGGCGTGCAGACTACAAGGCTTTGATTCTGGCCGACGCCACGGCAAAAAGTCGCCGTGGCGCATGAGTGCAAAAATCCTACTGCGCCTTCACCTCCTTCAAATAGGGCGCAGGCTCGGCCCCCAAATTGTTCAGCATCCGCTGGCTGTACCAGTCGATGAAGTTGACCACCCCAAACTCGTAGGTCTTCGAATACGGCCCCGGCTGGTAGGCGGTGGAGTTGATGCCGCGCTGGTTCTCTTCGGCCAGGCGACGGTCCTGGTCGTTGGTGGCGTCCCACACCTTGCGCATGCGCTCGGGGTCGTAGTCGACGCCTTCGACGGCGTCCTTGTGCACGATCCATTTGGTGCTGACCATGCTCTCCTGGGCGCTGATCGGCCACACGGTAAACACGATGATGTGGTCGCCCATGCAGTGGTTCCAGGAATGCGGCAGGTGCAGGATGCGCATCGAGCCCAGCTCGGGGTTCTTGATCCGGCCCATGAGCTTTTGCACGGCCTGCTTGCCGTCCATGGTCATGGACACGGTGCCCTTGAGCAGCGGCATGCGCACGATGCGGTTGCGCAGGCCGAAGCTGGCGTGGGCGTAAGGGATCTTCTCGGCATCCCAGGCAGCGGCCGAAGCGGCGACGTGGTCCTTGAAGGCCTGGTCGGCGCGTGGGTCGGTGACGTCGTCCCACTCCAGCAGGGTCTTGAGCAGCTCAGGGTGCGAGGCGTTGCAGTGGTAGCACTCGCGGTTGTTCTCCAGCACCAGCTTCCAGTTGGCCTTTTCCATCAAGGTGGTCTGCACCGCCACCTTGGTGTTCTCCATGTCGTAGGGCTCCATGTAATGGGCCAGGGTGGCGAGGAACTCGTCGATCGCCGGCGGGTTCTCGGCCAGGCTGATGAAGATGTAGCCGCCGGCGGTCTTCACCTGCACAGGCTTGAGGCCAAACTGCTTCATGTCGAAGTCGCTGCCCATCTCGGTGCCGGCGAACAGCAGGCGGCCGTCGAGCTCGTAGGTCCACTGGTGGTACGGGCAGACCAACTTGGCGACCTTGCCCTTGTCACTGGTGCACAGGCGCGAACCCCGGTGCCGGCAGACGTTGTGGAACGCATGCACCTGGCCTTCGGCGCCGCGGATCACGATGATCGGGTTCTTGCCGATCTGCAGGGTCAGGTAGTTGCCCTTTGCCGGAATCTCGCAGGTCATGCCAGCGATCAGCCACTCCTTGTGGAAGATCTCCTGCATGTCGATCTGGAACAGACGCTCGTCGGTGTAGAAAGGCTGCGGCAGCGAGAAGGTGCGCTCGCGCGTCTGCAGCATGTGGGCGGTGGCGCCGCGTGCTGCCTCCAGTGGATCGCCCAGGCTCAGGGTTGCGGTGACGTCCATCGTGTGGTCCTCATGGCCAGTAAAGGCCGGCGAAAGTGGCTGATCGTTCTTGTGGCATCGCAGGGCAAAAACAGCGTGTGCAGTTGCCGTGGAGTGTGCGTTCGCCAAGGTCCGGAACCATATCCATGGACGACATGGCCGAATCCGTTTCCGACGCGGCAACCCTTGTCGCTCAAGGCTGGTCGCGATAAGCACGCCGATGTCGCGGATGGGAATGTACAAAGGCATGGGCTTGCGCATTATCACTCCCATCAAAGCCGCTATCGGCCGTTGGAGACGAGCATGTCCAATCCCTTCCTCAATCCGGTCACCACCCAGACCTGGGCCAACGGCCGCCACATCGTGCGCTGCGTCAAGGTCATCCAGGAAACCTGGGACGTGCGCACCTTCTGCTTCATGGCCGACCAGCCGATCATGTTCTTCTTCAAGCCCGGGCAGTTCGTCACGCTGGAGCTGGAAATAGAAGGCCAGCCGGTAATGCGTTCGTACACCATTTCAAGCTCGCCGTCGGTCCCCTACAGTTTTTCGGTGACCATCAAGCGGGTGCCTGGGGGGCGCGTCTCGAACTGGCTGCACGACACCTTGCACGAGGGCCAGGAGCTGGCGGTGCACGGGCCGGTGGGGCTGTTCAACGCCATCGACTTCCCGGCGCCGAAAGTGCTCTACCTCAGCGGCGGGGTCGGCATCACCCCGGTGATGTCCATGGCGCGCTGGTTCTACGACACCAATGCCAACTGCGACATGGTCTTCGTGCACAGCGCCCGCTCGCCCAAGGACATCATCTACCACCGCGAGCTGGAGCAGATGGCCTCGCGGATCGACAACTTCAGCTTGCACATCATTTGCGAGAAGCACGGCCTGGGCGAGCCGTGGGCGGGGTATCGCGGCTACCTGAACCACAAGCTGCTGGAACTGATAGCCCCGGACTTCCTCGAGCGTGAAGTGTTCTGCTGCGGTCCGGCGCCATACATGAACGCCATCAAGCGCCTGCTGGAAAGCGCCGGCTACGACATGCGCCGCTACCATGAGGAATCGTTCGGCGCTACACCGCCGGAGGCCAAGGCCGATGCGGTGGAGCAGGCCGAGCAGGCCGCCGATGCGCCGCAAGTGGATGCCGCCGACCTGCACCTGGTGGAGTTCACCGGCAGCGACAAGAGCATCCGCGTGGCGCCGGGCGAGACCGTGCATGCCGCGGCCGCCAAGGTCGGCCTGATGATTCCCAAGGCTTGCGGCATGGGCATCTGCGGGACCTGCAAGGTGCTCAAGCTCGGTGGCGAGGTGGAGATGGAGCACAACGGCGGCATTACCGACGAGGATGTCGCCGAGGGCTACATCCTGTCGTGCTGCAGCGTGCCCAAGGGGGATGTGCGGATCGATTATTGACCGCGCCTGCACACGTGCAGTCGCGGCACATCAGTTAAACGCGGAACCGCGCCACCAGCCCATTCAAGTCCAGCGCCAGGCGCGACAGCTCGATGCTGGCAGTGCTGGTCTGGTGGGCGCCGGTGGCCGACTGCACCGACAGATCATTGATGTTTACCAGGTTACGGTCGACCTCACGGGCCACCTGGGCCTGCTCCTCGGCGGCACTGGCGATCACCAGGTTGCGCTCGTTGATCTGCGCCACGGCGCTGGCGATGTTGTCCAGCGCCAGGCCAGCGCCGCGGGCGATGTTCAAGGTCGACTCGGCGCGCTCGGTACTGTTGCGCATGGAGTCGACCGCCTGCTCGGTGCCGCCCTGGATGCTGGCGATCATGCGTTCGATCTCGCTGGTCGACTGCTGGGTACGGTGCGCCAAGGCGCGGACCTCGTCGGCGACCACGGCGAAGCCACGGCCTGCCTCACCGGCGCGCGCGGCCTCGATCGCTGCATTGAGTGCCAGCAGGTTGGTCTGGTCGGCCAGGCCACGGATCACGTCCAGTACCTTGCCGATGTCGCGCGACTGCGCCGCCAGGTTGCCAATCAGTTGAGCGGTGGCCTGTACGTCGCCGCTCATGCGTTCGATGGCGCCAACGGTCTCTAGCACCAGGTCGCGACCATCACCGGCCGAACGGGTGGCGTCGCTGGAGGCTTCGCAGGTGCTCACCGCATTGCGTGCGACTTCTTCCACGGCGCTGGTCATCTCGGTGACGGCGGTGGCCGCCTGTTCGATCTCGTTGTTCTGCTGCTGCAGGCCGCGAGCGCTTTCATCGGTGACGCAGTTCAGCTCCTCGGCGGCCGAGGCCAGCTGGGTGGCGGAACCCGCGATCAATTGCAGGGTGTCGCGCAGCTTGTTCTGCATCTTGGCCATGGCGCGCAGCAGGCGTGCGGCTTCGTCCGTGCCTTCGGCGTGGACGGTCTGGGTCAGGTCGCCTTCGGCGATCTGCTCGGCGGCGTTCAGGGCCTCGTTGATCGGCGTGACGATACTGCGGGTCAGCAGCCAGGCGCACAGCAAGGTCAGCGCGGTGGCGGCCACCAGCAGGACGATCACCAGGGTGAAGGCATCAGCATACTGGCTGGCGGCCTGCTCGTTGGACTTGCGCGTCTGTTCGGTGTTGAAAAGCACCAGCGCATCCATGACTTCGTTGATCTGTTCGGAATTGGCGAGCAGGTCCCTGTTGAGCAGGTCACGCAGCGCTTCCAGCTGTTCGGCCTGGCTCATGGCGCGTATTTGCGATTCCAGCTGGCGGTACTGGTTGAGCAGTTGCCCGTAACGGTCGAACGTCACCTGCTCGTTGGGGTCTTCGACCAGCTGCTGGTAGGCCTGCCGGGCCTTGTCGATCTGGACATTGCGCTCGTCGAGCAGGCGCAGCGTATCCTGCTGGACCACGGGATCGCGGTTGACCAGCAGGCGATAGGCCAGGGTGCGCATGCGCAGGTTGAGCGCGGTCAGCTCATCGAGTGTCTTGATGCTCGGCACGTTGATGGTCTCGATCTTGACGCCTGCCTCGCGAATCGAGCGCATCTGGCTGAGCGACAGGATGCCCAGGCAGAGCATCAGCAGACCAATCAAGGCGAAGCCCAGCAGCGAGCGTGGGGCAATGTTCAAGGCACGAAGGGACATGGCGGAACATCCAGGCAAGGAAAAGGGGGACGCGGTCCTTGCGACGGAGTGGGATTACCTGCATATCGGTCGCCGGCGTCAGGGCTTGAGCCTATGGGCGGTAAAAAAGGTGCGCGCCGACGGTTCCAGACGGACGGTTTACCCAGGGCGGAACAAGTGGCGCCGGAGCCGGTCAATCAGCCCCAGGTAATAGCCTTGCGAATCCGTTATTTAATGGCGGGGGACGGCACTTTTCTTTATCGTGTGTACCCTTTGCAACAACCGAGAACTTCCCATGCTGGAAACATCCCTGAATCAACTCGAGCAACTGGTCAACGACCTGGTGCAGAAGAACACCCAACTGACCGAGCAGAACGACCGCTTGAGCCAGGAACTGGCCCAGGTCAAGGAAGAAAACGACAGCCTGCAGCTGAACCTGATGGAGCAGGAAGAAAAGCACGGTGCCACCGCCGCGCGCATCCAGGCCCTGGTTGAACGCGCCAGCGCCGGTGCCGTCAACGCATGAGGCTGCAAGCGCAGCCGATCAATGTCGTGTCGATCCTCGGCAACGACTATTCGATCAAAGCGCCTGAGGGCCAGGAGCAGACCTTGTCGCAGGCCGTGCAGATGCTCAACGCATCCCTGGCCGATACCAAGCGCCTGTACCCAACCCTGATCGGTGACAAGCTGCTGGTCCTGGCAGCCTTGAACCTGTGTTCGCGGCAACTCGATTTGCAGCGTGAGCACCAGCAGACCCTCGATCGTTACCAAGAGCAAGTCAATGCCACGGTCGACGTCATTACCCGGACCATCGGCGAGGCCTGAGCCGCTCTAGCGGCCTGATCCCCCCTTGCTTGCCAGCTCACCTTCCCTTGTGGAAGGTGGGCTGGCAGTGTTTTGGATCGCTGGAATAATTGAATACTTGAGTGTATACACTTCTTCCCGGGCGCGTGCATCGCGCTTATTTCCTTGGGGAGCAATGGCATGCAGCTCTGGCGGCGAAGTATCCAGTGGCAATTGATCACCTGCATGGGCGCGGCACTGTTGCTCAGCCTGCTGGTGGTGATGGCGATCTATACCCTGGCGGTCAATCGCCTGACAGAACGCTATCTGGTCGATACGGCGTTGCCAGCCAGTGTCGAGGCCATGCGCAACGACATCGAGCGCATGCTCGGCCAGCCTCTGGTCGCTGCCGCCGACATTGCCGGCAATACCCTGTTGCGTGACTGGTTGGCCGGCGGTGAAGCGCCGGCCGAGGCCCCACGTTTCATCGAGTACCTGGAGGCGACGCGCCAGCGCAACCAAGCCTTCACCGCGCTGTTCGCCGCCACCGCCACCGGCCACTACTACAACGAGAAGGGCCTGGACCGCACCCTCAGCCGTGACAACCCCAAGGACAGCTGGTTTTACGGCTATATCGACAGTGGCGCCAAGCGCCTGATCAACATCGATATCGATGGCGCCACCGGCGAGCTGGCGCTGTTTATCGACTACCGCGTGGAGAAGGACGGCGAACTGGTCGGCATCGCCGGCATGGGCCTGCGCATGACCGAGCTGTCGAAACTTATCCACGATTTCAGCTTCGGCGAACGGGGCCGGGTTTTCCTGGTGCGCAACGATGGCCTGATCCAGGTCCATCCGCAAAGCGAATTCAGTGGCAAGCGCCAGCTCGCTGAGCAGATCGGCGCCCAGGCGGCCAAGGCCGCCCTTGCTCCCGGCGCGGGCTTGCGCAGCAGCCGCTTCAGCCGTGACGACGAACACTACCTGGCCTTGAGCCTGCCCTTGCGCGAGCTGAACTGGACGCTGGTCGCCGAAGTGCCCGAAGCGCAGATCTATGCACAGATGCACCAGGCCGTGTGGCTGACCAGCCTGATCGGCGGCGCGGTGGCCTTGCTCTCGCTATTGTTGGTGGTCTGGCTGGCCCGGGGGCTGGTGCGGCCGATCCGGCGGGTCACCACGGCGCTGGTGGAGATCGGCAGTGGCGCCGGTGACCTGACCCACCGTCTGGACGATGCTCGCCAGGACGAGCTGGGCGACCTGGCGCGTGGTTTCAACCGCTTCCTCGACAGCCAGCGCGGCTTGATCGGCGATGTGCTGAGTACCACTGAGCACCTGAACAGCGCTGTCGATCAAGTGACCCGTGTGGTGGCGCAGACTGCCGAGCGCTCCGATCGCCAGCAGCAGATGACCGAAATGGTCGCGACGGCCGTCCACCAGATGGGCCTGACGGTGCAGGACATCGCGCAGAATGCCGGCAACGCCGCCCAGGCCTCGGAGACGGCACGCAACGAAGCCTTGCAGGCACGTGAGGTGGTGCGCAGCTCGATCACGCATATCGAAGGCATGTCCGGCGAGATCGGCCAGGCGGCCGAGGCGGTCGGCCAACTGGCCGAAGAAGTGGCCTCGATCGATGAAGTGCTCGCAGTGATCCGCAGCATTTCCGAACAGACCAACCTGCTGGCACTCAATGCCGCCATCGAAGCGGCGCGGGCCGGGGACATGGGCAGGGGCTTTGCCGTGGTCGCCGACGAGGTGCGTACCCTGGCGCGGCGCACCCAGGTGTCCACCGACCAAGTGCAGCAGATGATCCAGCGCCTCAAGCATGGCGCCGGTAGCGCTGTGGCCTCGATGCAGGTCGGTCGGCAGGCGACGGGCACCGGCGTGGCGTCGAGCCAGCGCACGGGGGCGTCTCTGGGGGCCATTACCGATCAGGTCGAGCGCATCAGCGACATGAACCAGCAGGTGGCCACCGCGACCGAGGAACAGTCAGCGGTGACCGAGGAGATCAACCGCACCGTGCAGGGGATTTCCGACCTGGCCCGCGAGACTGCGGCCGAAGTGCAAGCGTGCCGCGAGGATTGCCAGGCGTTGCGCGGATTGGCCGAGGACCTGGCGCGGCAGATGGGCGGCTTCAGGCTCTAGGCATCGAGCCTTGTGGGGCACCGAGGTCGGGAAGCCGCAGCGCTGCAAATGTGCTCGGCATTCCCTTGCAGGCTAGCGTGCTTTCACACGCCCATGACCACGCGGATATCTGCCGCCAGTTCGCGCACCCTGGCCTCCTCGGTATCCCACGAACACATGAACCGCGCACCGCCGCTGCCGATGAAGGTATAGAAGCGCCAGCCCTTGCCGCGCAGGGCATCGATCGCCTGCTCCGGCATTTGCAGGAACACGCCGTTGGCCTCCACCGGGAACATCAGTTCGACCCCTGGTACATCGCTGACCAGCGTGGCCAGCAATTGCGCGCAGTGGTTGGCATGGGCGCCATAGCGCAGCCAGGCGCCGTCCTCGAGCAGGCCGACCCAGGGCGCGGAGAGAAAACGCATCTTCGAGGCCAACTGCCCAGCCTGCTTGCAGCGGTAGTCGAAATCATCGGCCAGGCCGCGGTTGAAGAACAGGATGGCTTCGCCCACGGCCATGCCGTTCTTGGTGCCGCCGAAGCACAGCACGTCGACTCCGGCCTTCCAGGTCAGTTCGGCCGGTGAGCAGCCGAGGAAAGCGCAGGCGTTGCTGAAGCGGGCACCGTCCATGTGCAGGTTCAGGCCCAGCTCCTTGCAGGTGGCGCTGATCGCCTTGAGCTCGTCGGGGCGATAGACGCTACCGACCTCGGTGGCCTGGGTCAGCGTCACCACGCGCGGCTTGGGGTAGTGGATGTCCTGGCGCTTGATGGCGACCTCACGGATCGACTCCGGGGTCAGCTTGCCGTCGACGCTGCGCGCGGTGAGCAGCTTGGAGCCGTTGGAGAAGAACTCCGGCGCGCCGCATTCGTCGGTCTCGACGTGGGCGGTCTCCGAGCAGATCACGCTGTGGTAGCTCTGGCACAGCGAGGCCAGGGCCAGCGAGTTGGCGGCGGTGCCGTTGAAGGCGAAGAACACCTCGCAGTCGGTCTCGAACAGCTGGCGGAAGTACTCGGAGGCGCGCGCGGTCCATTGGTCGTCACCGTAGGCCCGGTCGTGGCCGTGGTTGGCCTTCTCCATGGCTGCCCAGGCTTCAGGGCAGATACCGGAATAGTTGTCGCTGGCGAATTGTTGGCTTTGATCTGTCATGACACTGTCCTGTGAACGACGCAGAGAGGCACTCTAAACCATCGTTCGAGGGGTTGCCTATACAGCCTGAGACAGCGCGAGCGCTGTGGCGATCGCCCAGCCTACTGGGCTGCGCCGTCACGCAGAGAACAAGCCTGCAAGCGCGGCGCAATACTCTGTGCGGGCTTGCCCGCGAAGCAGGCACCGCGGTGTATGGCACCGGCTTCGCCGGTGTTCGCGGGCAAGCCCGCTCCCACAGGGTGGTGCCGCCGCGCTTGCAGGCTTTGTTCTCTGGGCGACAGCGCAGCCCAGCGGGCTGGGGGAACTCCCACAGGGACCGCGGTGCTCCTGCGACGCCTGCGTGCAGAACCCTTTCACACCGATGTCGTAAACGCGCCATTGCAAGGCGTGCGCAGGCATCTGGGTACTCCGCGCCGCCCCTACCATCGCTGCAAAGGGTCATGGAACCCTACAGACAAGCAATGATCGCTGCCGGGAGACACACATGTTCAGCAAGCAAGACCAGATCCAGGGTTACGATGACGCACTGCTGGCGGCGATGAATGCCGAAGATCAGCGCCAGGAAGATCACATCGAGCTGATCGCCTCGGAGAACTACACCAGCCCGCGCGTCATGCAGGCCCAGGGCAGCGGCCTGACCAACAAGTACGCCGAAGGCTATCCGGGCAAGCGCTACTACGGTGGCTGCGAGCATGTCGACAAGGTTGAGCAACTGGCCATCGACCGCGCCAAGCAGCTGTTCGGCGCCGACTATGCCAACGTCCAGCCGCACTCCGGCTCCTCGGCCAACAGCGCCGTGTACCTGGCGCTGCTGCAGGCCGGCGATACCCTCCTGGGCATGAGCCTGGCCCACGGCGGCCACCTGACCCACGGCGCCAAGGTGTCGTCCTCGGGCAAGCTGTACAACGCCGTGCAGTATGGCATCAACACCGATACCGGCCTGATCGACTACGACGAGGTCGAGCGCCTGGCCGTCGAGCACCAGCCGAAGATGATCGTCGCCGGCTTCTCGGCCTACTCCAAAACCCTGGACTTCCCGCGCTTTCGTGAAATCGCCGACAAGGTCGGTGCCTACCTGTTCGTCGACATGGCCCACGTGGCCGGCCTGGTCGCCGCGGGCCTGTACCCCAACCCGCTGCCGTACGCCGACATCGTCACCACCACCACCCACAAGACCCTGCGCGGTCCGCGTGGCGGCCTGATCCTGGCGCGCAGCAACGAAGCCATCGAGAAGAAACTCAACGCGGCCGTTTTCCCGGGCGCCCAGGGTGGCCCGCTGATGCACGTCATCGCCGCCAAGGCGATCTGCTTCAAGGAAGCCCTGGAGCCTGGCTTCAAGACCTACCAGCAGCAGGTCATCGACAACGCCCAGGCCATGGCCCAGGTCTTCGTCGAGCGCGGCTACGACGTGGTCTCCGGCGGCACCGACAACCACCTGTTCCTGGTCAGCCTGATCCGCCAGGGCCTGACCGGCAAGGACGCCGATGCCGCCTTGGGGCGCGCCCACATCACCGTCAACAAGAACGCCGTGCCCAACGACCCGCAGTCGCCATTCATCACCTCTGGCCTGCGCATCGGTACCCCGGCGGTCACCACCCGCGGATTCAAGGTCGCCCAGTGCACCGCGCTGGCCGGCTGGATCTGCGACATCCTCGACAACCTCGGTGACGTCGATGTCGAGGCCGATGTGGCGCGCAACGTCGCGGCCCTGTGCGCGGATTTCCCGGTTTACCGCTGAGTGGAGTAAACAGTCATGAAACGCTATTCAGGCTTCGGCCTTTTCAAACACTCCCTCAGCCACCATGAAAACTGGCAGCGCATGTGGCGCACGCCAACGCCGAAGAAGGTCTACGACGTGGTCATCGTCGGCGGCGGCGGCCATGGCCTGGCCACGGCCTACTACCTGGCCAAGGTCCATGGCATCACCAATGTGGCCGTGGTCGAAAAAGGCTGGTTGGGCGGCGGCAACACGGCCCGCAACACCACCATCGTGCGCTCCAACTATTTGTGGGACGAATCGGCGCAGCTGTACGAACACGCCATGAAACTCTGGGAAGGGCTGAGCCAGGACATCAACTACAACGTGATGTTCTCCCAGCGCGGCGTCTACAACCTGTGCCACACCCTGCAGGACATGCGAGACTCCGAACGCCGGGTGAGCGCCAACCGCCTCAACGGCATCGATGGCGAGCTGCTCAATACCCAGCAGGTGGCTGACGAAGTCCCGTACCTGGACTGCTCGAAGAACACCCGTTACCCGATCCTGGGCGCCACCGTGCAGCGTCGCGGCGGCGTGGCCCGCCACGATGCCGTGGCCTGGGGCTATGCCCGCGCCGCCGACGCCCTGGGCGTCGACCTGATCCAGCAGACCGAAGTCATCGGCTTTCGCAAGGAAAACGGCGCGGTGATCGGCGTCGAGACCAACAAGGGCTTCATCGGCGCCAAGCGCGTCGGCGTGGTCACCGCCGGTAACTCGGGGCACATGGCACGCCTGGCGGGCTTCCGCCTGCCGCTCGAATCGCACCCGCTGCAGGCCCTGGTATCGGAGCCGATCAAGCCGATCATCGACAGCGTGATCATGTCCAACGCCGTGCACGGCTACATCAGCCAGTCCGACAAGGGCGACCTGGTCATCGGCGCCGGCATCGACGGCTTCGTCGGCTACGGCCAGCGTGGCGGCTACCCGATCATCGAGCACACCCTGCAGGCGATCGTCGAGATGTTCCCGATCCTCTCGCGGGTGCGCATGAACCGCCAATGGGGCGGCATCGTCGACACCTCGCCGGACGCCTGCCCGATCATCTCCAAGACCCCGGTGAAGAACATGTTCTTCAACTGCGGCTGGGGCACCGGCGGCTTCAAGGCCACGCCAGGTTCTGGCCACGTCTTCGCGGCCAGCCTGGCCAAAGGCGAGATGCACCCCCTGGCGGCGCCGTTTTCCATCGAGCGCTTCCACCATGGCGCGCTCATTGACGAACACGGCGCTGCTGCCGTCGCCCACTAACAGGAGAATTCCTCATGTTGCATATCTTCTGTCCACACTGCGGCGAGCTGCGCTCCGAAGAAGAGTTTCACTGCGCAGGCCAGGCCCACATCGCCCGCCCGCTGGACGCCAACGCCTGCACCGACGCCGAGTGGGGCGAATACATGTTCTTCCGTGACAACCCGCGCGGCCTGCACCACGAGTTGTGGGACCACGTCGCCGGTTGCCGCCAGTACTTCAACGCGACCCGTGACACGGTGACCTACGAGATTCTGGAAACCTACAAGATCGGCGAGAAGCCGCAAGTGACCGGTGCCAAGCAGACCCCTGCGCAGTCGACCGTAAAAGGTCAGGGAGAAACCGTATGAGCCAGACCTATCGCCTTTCCAGTGGCGGTCGTGTCGACCGCAGCAAGGTCTTGAGCTTCACCTTCAACGGCAAGACCTACCAGGGCTATGCCGGTGACAGCCTGGCCGCGGCCCTGCTGGCCAACGGCGTCGACATCGTCGGGCGCAGCTTCAAGTACTCGCGTCCGCGCGGCATCATTGCCGCCGGTGCCGAGGAGCCAAACGCGATCCTGCAGATCGGCGCCAGCGAAGCCACCCAGATCCCCAACGTGCGCGCCACCCAGCAGGCCCTGTACTCGGGCCTGGTGGCCACCAGCACCAACGGCTGGCCGAACGTCAACAACGACATGATGGGCATCATCGGCAAGGTCGGCGGCAACATGATGCCGCCCGGGTTCTACTACAAGACCTTCATGTACCCCAAGTCGTTCTGGATGACCTACGAGAAGTACATCCGCAAGGCCGCCGGCCTTGGCCGCGCGCCGTTGCAGAACGATCCGGACACCTACGACTACATGAACCAGCATTGCGACGTGCTGGTGGTCGGCGCAGGCCCCGCGGGCCTTGCCGCGGCGCTGGCCGCTGGCCGCAGCGGCGCCCGGGTGATCCTTGCCGACGAACAGGAAGAGTTCGGTGGCAGCCTGCTCGACAGCCGTGACACCCTCGATGGCAAACCGGCCGCTGACTGGGTCGCCGCCGTCGTGGCCGAGCTGCAGACCCTGCCGGAAGTGACCCTGCTGCCGCGCGCCACGGTCAACGGCTATCACGACCACAACTTCCTCACCATCCATGAACGACTGACCGACCACCTGGGCGACCGCGCGCCGATCGGCCAGGTCCGCCAGCGCATCCACCGCGTGCGCGCCAAGCGCGTGGTGCTGGCTACCGGCGCCCACGAGCGTCCGCTGGTGTACGGCAACAACGACGTACCGGGCAACATGCTGGCCGGTGCCATTTCCACCTACGTGCGCCGTTATGGTGTGGCGCCGGGCCGCAAGCTGGTGCTGTCGACCAACAACGACCACGCCTACCGCACCGCGCTGGACTGGCACGATGCCGGCCTGCAGGTGGTCGCCGTGGCCGACGCCCGGCACAACCCGCGTGGCTCGCTGGTCGAGGAGGCGCGTGCCAAGGGCATCCGCATCCTCACTTCCAGCGCCGTGATCGAAAGCCGTGGCAGCAAGCACGTCACCGCGGCCCGCGTGGCGGCCATCGATGTGCAGGCGCACAAGGTCACCAGTCCCGGCGAATGGCTGGAGTGCGACCTAGTGGCCACCTCCGGCGGCTACAGCCCGGTCGTGCACCTGGCCTCGCACCTGGGCGGCCGTCCGGTGTGGCGTGAAGACATCCTCGGCTTCGTGCCGGGCGATGCACCGCAGAAACGCGTGTGCGTCGGTGGCATCAATGGCGTCTACGCCCTGGGCGACACCCTGGCCGATGGTTTCGAGGGCGGCGCGCGCGCGGCCAGCGAAGCGGGCTTCAAGGCCTGCGCCTGCAGCCTGCCAAAGGTCCTGGCACGCAAGGACGAGCCCACCGTGGCACTGTTCCAGGTGCCCCATGAGCGAGTTTCCAACCGCGCGCCCAAGCAGTTCGTCGACCAGCAGAACGACGTCACCGCCGCCGGTATCGAACTGGCCACCCGCGAAGGCTTCGAGTCGGTCGAGCACGTCAAGCGCTATACCGCGCTGGGCTTCGGTACCGACCAGGGCAAACTGGGCAACATCAACGGCCTGGCCATCGCCGCCCGTTCGATGGGCATCACCATCCCCGAGATGGGCACTACCATGTTCCGCCCCAACTACACGCCGATCACCTTCGGCGCGGTCGCTGGGCGTCACTGTGGCCACCTGTTCGAACCGGTGCGCTTCACCGCGCTGCATGCCTGGCATGTGAAGCACGGCGCCGAGTTCGAGGACGTCGGCCAGTGGAAGCGCCCGTGGTACTTCCCCAAGGCCGGCGAAGACATCCACGCCGCCGTGGCCCGCGAATGCAAGGCCGTGCGTGACAGCGTCGGCCTGCTCGACGCCTCGACCCTGGGCAAGATCGACATCCAGGGCCCCGATGCCCGCGAGTTCCTCAACCGCGTGTACACCAATGCCTGGACCAAGCTCGACGTGGGCAAGGCCCGCTACGGCCTGATGTGCAAGGAAGACGGCATGGTCTTCGACGATGGCGTCACCGCCTGCATCGCCGACAACCACTTCATCATGACCACCACCACCGGCGGCGCTGCCCGCGTATTGCAGTGGCTGGAGCTGTACCTGCAGACCGAATGGCCGGAGCTCAAGGTGTACTTCACCTCGGTCACCGACCACTGGGCAACCCTGACCCTGTCCGGCCCCAACAGCCGCAAGCTGCTCAGCGAAGTCACCGACATCGATCTCGACAAGGAAGCCTTCCCGTTCATGTCGTGGAAAGAAGGCCTGGTCGCTGGTGTTCCGGCGCGGGTGTTCCGGATCTCGTTCACCGGCGAGCTGAGCTACGAGGTGAACATCCAGGCCAACTACGCCATGGGTGTGCTGGAGAAGATCGTCGAGGCCGGTAAGAAGTACAACCTGACCCCGTACGGCACCGAGACCATGCACGTGTTGCGCGCCGAGAAGGGCTTCATCATCGTCGGCCAGGACACCGATGGCTCGATGACCCCGGACGACCTCAACATGAGCTGGTGCGTGGGCCGCAACAAGCCGTTCTCGTGGATCGGCCTGCGTGGCATGAACCGCGAGGACTGCGTGCGCGAGAACCGCAAGCAGCTGGTCGGCCTCAAGCCGGTCGATCCGACCCAATGGCTGCCCGAAGGCGCCCAGCTGGTGTTCGACCCCAAGCAACCGATCCCGATGGACATGGTCGGCCACGTGACCTCCAGCTACGCCGCCAACTCGCTGGGCTATTCCTTCGCCATGGCCGTGGTCAAGGGCGGGCTCAAGCGCATCGGCGAGCGGGTCTACTCACCGCAGGCCGATGGCAGCGTGATCGAGGCAGAGATCTGCTCTTCGGTGTTCTTCGATCCGAAGGGTGAGCGGCAGAACGTATAAGGCCCCTGAATGGCGGGCACAAAACCCTAATGGGAGCGGGCTTGCCCGCGAATGAGCCGGTGTGGCCAACAGCGCATTCGCGGGCAAGCCCGCTCCCACAGGGTCCGCGCCGCTCCTGGCACAAGAATTCAAGGCAGGTAACCAATGAGCGCTATCAACGTCTACCAGCAGAACCCCAGCGCCGACGTCAAGGTCGAGTCGCCGCTGCACCACGCCGACCTGGCCAGCCTGATCGGCAAGGGTCGCAAGAACGCCGGGGTTACCCTGCGTGAAAAGAAATTCCTCGGGCATCTGACCCTTCGCGGCAATGGCCATGACCCTGCCTTCGCCGGCGGCGTGCACAAGGCCCTGGGCCTGGAGTTGCCCGTAGCCCTGACCGTGGTCGCCAGCGGCGAAACCTCGTTGCAATGGGTCGGGCCGGACGAGTGGCTACTGATTGTGCCTGGCGGACAAGAGTTCGAGGCCGAGCGCACGCTGCGCGCGGCGCTTGAAGGCCAGCACATCCAGGTGGTCAACGTCAGCGGTGGGCAAAGCCTGCTGGAACTGCGCGGCCCCAATGTGCGCGAAGTGCTGATGAAATCCACCAGCTATGATGTGCATCCAAACAACTTCCCGGTCGGCAAGGCGGTCGGCACCGTGTTCGCCAAGTCGCAACTGGTGATCCGCCGGACCGCCGAAGACACCTGGGAACTGGTGGTCCGCCGCAGTTTCTCCGACTACTGGTGGCTGTGGCTGCAGGACGCTTCGGCCGAATACGGCCTGAGCATCGAAGCCTAGGAGCGCATGACATGAGCCGAGCACCGGACACCTGGATCCTCACCGCCCACTGCCCGAGCGCGCTCGGTACCGTCGATGCGGCGACACGCTTTCTGTACGAGCAGGGCTGCTACGTCACGGAGCACCACTCTTTTGATGACCGGCGCTCTGGCCGCTTCTTCATTCGCGTGGAGTTCCGCCAGCCGGACGGTTTCGACGAAGCCGGTTTCCGCGCGGGCCTGGCCGAGCGCGGCGAGGCGTTCGGCATGGTCTTCGAGCTGACCGCACCCAATCACCGCCCCAAGGTGGTGATCATGGTGTCCAAGGCCGACCATTGCCTGAACGACCTGCTGTACCGCCAGCGCATCGGCCAACTGGGCATGGACGTGGTCGCGGTGGTCTCCAACCATCCCGACCTCGAACCGCTGGCGCACTGGCACCGCATTCCCTACCACCATTTTGCCCTTGATCCCAAGGACAAGCCTGCCCAGGAGCGCAAGGTGCTGCAGGTGATCGAGCAGACCGGCGCCGAGCTGGTGATCCTTGCTCGCTACATGCAGGTGCTGTCGCCCGAGCTGTGCCGCCGTCTCGACGGCTGGGCGATCAACATCCATCACTCCCTGCTGCCCGGTTTCAAAGGCGCCAAGCCTTATCACCAGGCCTATGAGAAGGGCGTGAAGATGGTCGGCGCCACCGCGCACTACATCAACAACGACCTCGACGAAGGGCCGATCATTGCCCAGGGCGTCGAGGTGGTCGATCACAGCCACTACCCCGAAGACCTGATCGCCAAGGGCCGCGATATCGAGTGCCTGACCCTGGCCCGCGCCGTGGGTTACCACATCGAGCGGCGGGTGTTCCTCAACGCCAACCGCACCGTCGTGCTCTGACAAGCGGGGCTGCTTGCAGCCCATTCGCGGGCAAGCCCGATCCTACAGGTACGGCGCCGTTCTTGCGGTCATTGCTGTAGCTGTGGGCGGGCTTGCCCGCGAATGCACCACCCCCATTGCACCCGCCAAACGCAAATAGACAAGTCGCTGTCGCATCCAGTCACGCCCACCCCTTGCGACAAGCCGACAATTCATCCTATTCCAGCAACACATGCTGCCCAGGACGGGCGGCGCTTCAACCAACGCTGCATAACTACAAATCAAGCGAGGTAAGAGCATGTCTGGCAATCGTGGAGTGGTGTATCTGGGCGCCGGGAAGGTCGAGGTGCAGAAGATCGGCTACCCGAAAATGCAGGACCCCCGCGGCAAGAAGATCGAACACGGGGTGATCCTCAAGGTGGTCTCCACCAACATCTGCGGCTCCGACCAGCACATGGTCCGTGGCCGCACCACCGCCCAGGTCGGCCTGGTGCTCGGCCACGAGATCACCGGCGAGGTGATCGAGAAGGGCAAGGACGTCGAAAACCTGCAGATCGGCGACCTGGTCTCGGTCCCCTTCAACGTCGCCTGCGGCCGCTGCCGCTCCTGCAAGGAACAGCACACCGGCGTCTGCCTGACCGTCAACCCGGCCCGCGCCGGCGGTGCCTACGGCTATGTCGACATGGGCGACTGGACCGGCGGCCAGGCCGAATACGTGCTGGTCCCCTACGCCGACTTCAACCTGCTGAAACTGCCGAACCGCGACAAGGCCATGGAGAAGATCCGTGACCTGACCTGCCTCTCCGACATCCTGCCGACCGGCTACCACGGCGCCGTCACCGCCGGCGTTGGCCCCGGCAGCACCGTCTACGTGGCCGGCGCCGGCCCGGTAGGCCTCGCCGCCGCTGCCTCGGCGCGCCTGCTCGGTGCCGCGGTGGTCATCGTTGGCGACGTCAACCCGGTGCGCCTGGCCCACGCCAAGGCCCAAGGCTTCGAGATCGCCGACCTGTCCCAAGACACCCCGCTGCATGAACAGATCGCCAACCTGCTCGGCGAGCCGGAAGTGGACTGTGCCGTGGACGCCGTCGGCTTCGAAGCCCGTGGCCACGGCCATGCCGGTGCCCAGCACGAAGCGCCGGCCACCGTGCTCAACTCATTGATGGGTGTGGTACGCGTAGCAGGCAAGATCGGTATTCCGGGGCTGTATGTCACCGAAGACCCCGGCGCGGCCGACGCCGCCGCCAAGATGGGCAGCCTGAGCATCCGCTTCGGCCTCGGCTGGGCCAAGTCGCACAGCTTCCACACCGGCCAGACCCCCGTGATGAAGTACAACCGCGCGCTGATGCAGGCGATCATGTGGGATCGGATCAATATTGCCGAGGTTGTCGGGGTGCAGGTGATCAGCCTGGATCAGGCGCCGGAAGGGTATGGCGAGTTCGATGCCGGGGTGCCGAAGAAGTTTGTGATTGATCCGCATAAGACGTTTAGTGCCGCGTAAACCACTGAAGCGACGCCCCCATTGACGGGGGCGTTACGGAACTGCATAAGCATGGTGGCGTCTTTACCCTGGCCGTTGGATCCAGACAAAGTCTGCAGCGAAGGTGTAGGGTCATGTCCGTATGCTGTGTATCAGCGGGGCTCGGATTCTTGATCCCCGTCCACGCATAGGACGGAACCTTTTTCATCTGTCGCGAATATACTGGCCACATTTGGGCCGCCTTCGTTATGCAGCTCGGCCAGCGGCTGGTTTGAACTGCGCAAAACTGTGTGGCTAAGTGCGCCTTGTTTTACAGTGGTTAGCCTGTCCCCCTGGTAGAAGAATAGAACTTTATCTGAGGTGTCTTGCATTGGTAGGTTGCCCTGTAATAAGTAGGCGTCAGCCTCTAGCTGGATCATCGCTAAGCGCAGTGCCAGTGAACGGATGTACTAGTGGTTTATTAGGTCGCGAATAAAGTCTCGCTGTTGTGTCAAGGAATTTAACGTCCGAAGGTGGGTTTGAGGGATGGGGATATTTTGGCTTTGTAGGCTGCTTGCAATCCCGGTTAGTCTTTTTAGTTGGCCTTTAATTTCCTTGAGTTCAGCTCGGTAGCTGGCTAGTTGTTCCGGTGGAAGAGAGGTGCGAGTCCCAGTTGGGGGAGGCGGGAATGCAGAGTAGGAGGGGGGTGAGGCTGGCCTTGACGCTTTTTCACCGACATTCGTGTTCACCCACCCAGTATGGCCTTTGGGTATTCTCTTTGAGTAGGCCGGGAGGGGAGCGGAGGAGATTTTGAATGCTGGCGGCGATTGAACTTCAGATAGTCCGGAACCGAAGCGGTGATAGGGAGGAGGAGCGTCCTTTTTTTGAGGTGCGTTGACGAACGGTGGCCTGTCCAACGTCAAGTTAGGTGATGGGTGACTGAAGCCAGTTCTTGTTTTTCTAAAAAGATATGCCGAAACGGTGATGCGCCCTGACGGATCAACATTGTTTACGGGATCCCCAAGGCAATAACTAAACGCATTGATGCCCCCAGGGCCGAATGGACTATGGCTATCGGGTGAGTTGAAGCGCATTAGCACAGGATTGTACGCACGGTAGCCATTGCCTAACAGGTAGAATCCGAAGGGCGTCCGGCTTTCACCATTGAAACTCTGTACTGAGAATACCTCGTTTTCTTGGGGGTCGTACCCATAGGCCATATAGGCTCGTTTCTTCAACCCGCTTCCGGAGTTGATGCCTAACACAGAAGCTTTGATATCACTCGCAAGCAGCGGACTACTGTGCGAGCTGGCGTCAACATCCTGTTCAGCTAGCGGTGCATGTTCATAGCGGAAAACGGTGCGGCTTCGCTCTCCTTGCTTCACGCTGCTGAGCTTGTTCTCTTGATAGAAATACAGGGTGCTTTCCAAGTTTTTTTTCATCGCTGTTGATCCCCGGTCCTGGTATGTGGTCTACGGTGCGGCGGCGCAGGGCGTCGTGGTCTCAGTGTCTGGGTAGCAGGAGGGCTATGCAACTGACAGAAATATCAGGTGACGTTCAGGGTAGTGGACGATATCGGGTCAGAACGGCCGTAATTCGGGTTTTGGCAGCGCTTCGAAACATTTGATTTCTGTGTAAATCGAGTCCTGGGGATATCCTACGATATCTTTCGCCTCCCTTCTGATTGCTCTGGGAAGCCTGTCCTACTAGGTTCCCTAGGTCGCTGTTGGTTCAGCGATCGGGTGTGGAAACCCGGGTTAAGCATTTCAGGTTGTGTCGTTATGGCGGCTGTACGCGGGAGGCTTCGTGCCTGCCGGGTTTTCCTGAATGCAATCGGTTTTCCACCCTGTGTACAGCTGCCACCCTTTGTGTGAAACGAATGTTGCAGCTCAACTGCGTTCAGGAGATTCCATGAAAAAAATCGTCCCAGAACCAGCCGAAGACCTGCATACAAATTCGAGCTACCCCCGGCCAATCCCTCTCCACAGCCATCCTCCAAGGCCTCGTCCCTATTGAAAAGGTGCTGATGAATCTCTGTCATTATCTGATCTTTTCCATGGAGTGCCCTCGTGACGATGTAACGAGACAATAACCTTAGGCATTTAGCTTGAGCGTCGCTACGCGGGTCGGCGCAGAGCGTTCACTTGCTTGCGGAAGTGGTTATGTGCATCCTTCAATTGCCTGTCGAGAGTTTCGTAGGCCTTGCGCCGGATTCTTTCTATACCTCCAGAAAGCTGGATGGCCTCATTCGTCAGGTACTCATATGCTAAAGCTCTTTGGCGGCTGGTCTTATCTAATTTATTATATTCACTGGTTGCCCGAGAATAATAATCTCTTCTGTCGTTGAATAGGGATCTGCTATTTCTGGGGTTGTTAGCCTTCAGTTCCAGTGCTGGATTTTCAGCCGGTTTCTGCTGCGTTAGGGAGCCGTTCGGTGAAACTTCTGAAATGCTGCGGAGTGGTATAATCGCATTTTTTTCAGGGCAAACCTGACAGTGCGGCGCGCGCCGGCAGGTGCAGACGGTTTTGCCGCGGGGGAGTTGACCGAGGATTTTTTGACGGGTCTGAGTTTTACGGCGCGTAACTGCGTTACAGTGATATGGCCGGTGGGGTCTGTGGCATTGACAGGATCCCCAGAGCAATATGCATAGGCATTATTCCGCCTTCATCAAATGGGCTGAAACTATCCGGCGAGTGAAAACGCATGAATGCTGGACTGAAAGCGCGATAACCTTGGCCTAGTAGATAGGAGCCGGTATACCGATCACGTCGTTCACCGTTGAAGCCTACATAGGGAGGTTCGCCGCCCTGCATAACGTCGTGCCCATAAGCGGTATAGACATAAGACGTTGTGGTCTGACCTGCTTGCTTGCGCAGTAGCGAGCCGTGCTTATCTGTTGTCAGCAGCCGGGTCTCATCGACCGTAGCAGTGCCCAACCGCTCGGCCAGCGAGTGACTTGGACCATTGATCAGAGTTCGGCTATGTGTGCCTTGTAGCACGAGTTTAAACTGCTCGCGTTGGTAAAAATACAGAGTCGTTCGTTGTGTGTTCACTCTTTAGCCCCTTCATGCACTTGCGGTTTTTCCGGTCAGGCTTGTTCATCATGTCTGGCGAAGCTTGGCTATCAGTTCCCTTTGCTCTTTTACTGCGGCGGTGAACAGCGCTCTGGTCTGTGGCCCTAGCTGTTCCAGAGGAATGTGTTTCAAGAGGGGGTTGATTCCCTGCAGGGTGAAATGGTTTGTCAGCATTCGCTCGGTATCGGGTACTTGCTCCGGCGTGACATAGCGGGTGATGTTGCGCACAGAAACGGCAACTTTGCCTTCAGGTGGCTGCGAGCCCGGTACCGCGATGTTATCCCGCAAAGCGGTGCTGGCTTGCGGTTCTCGAGTAACCCCCGCATGCCTGGGCGGTTTGGGAGGTTGCCCAGGTTGTGCGAAAATAGCGGCTCGCTGGCTTAATCCAGCATCATGGAGCGGGCGAACTTGAACCTGGCGTATTGTATTTTTTTTGAAGACAAAGAAACGGCCATCGGCATAAGTAAGTCCGTGACCGCTTGGGTCGATAAAATTCACCGGGTCGCCGGAGCAATAACAGTAACTGTTGATGCCGCCATCACCGAAGGGACTCCAGCTATCAGGTGAAGTGAATCGTCCGAGCACGGTGCTGTAGGCCCTGTAGCCGTTGCCCAGCAAGTAGAGGGCGGGCATGCGGTTGCGCCGTTCGCCATTGAAGCCCAGCAGCGTTTGCGCGTCGGTTGCTGCGTCATGACCGTAGGCTGTGTAAGCCGATGATTCGAGCGAAGTTCTTCCTTGTGAAGATAGCACCGAACCGTTCTTGTCAGAGGCAAGAAGTCAGGTGCTGGTTAAGGAAGATTTTCTCGTCGAGGTATGTTTCATATCTCTCGGTCTTGGGAAATGGATGCATGTGGAGGTCCACTGTTGCGATATTCGGGAAGGTCTGCAACTGGCATAAATGTCAGGTAACGGTCAGCAGAGCGCCCTTTGGCACGTTGGGCAGGCTGCGGTGGCAGGGCCTCGAAACATTTGGTTTCTGGGCAATCCGTGTCCTAGGAGATATCCTTCGACGTCTGTCGACTCCCTTCTGATTGCCCTGGGTAACGAGTCCTACTAGGCTCACTGGGTCGCTGTCGGTTCAGCGATCGGGTGTGGAAACCCGGCTTTCTATCAAGGTATCTGTCGTTATGGCAGCTGTGCGCGGGAGGCCTTTTGGCCTGCCGGGGTTCCTTGATGACCTGGTTTTCCACCCCGCGTACAGTTGCCACCCTTCGTGTGGAAAACGGCGGTGGCAGCTTCATGCTCATCAAGGACTCGTCATGAAGAAAATCGTCCCAGACCCACCCGAAGACCTACATACCAAATTCGAGCTACCCCCCGGCCAATCCCTCTCCACCGCCATCTTCCAGGGCCTCGTCCCTATTGAAGAGGTGCTGATGAATCTCTGTCATTACCTGGTCTTTTCCTACAACGATTGTTTTCATGCCTATCACGCTGCCACTGAGGGAGACGTAAAGGGATTACTGATGATGAGCATGCAGAACATGGAGATAGCCCTAGGGCAGGCGGATGCCGTGGTGGGGGCGCTCAGGCAATCGCCGGAATCGGCGTTTCATTGAGCTGATGTGACAGCGGGGCAGCAGCCGCCGTACCTGTGGGTGCGGCGGTTCCGCACTCCGACTTGCCGGGACACCGGACCGCCGCGAAGAGGTCCGTCCTGACATAGCAAGTGGATGGCCCCGGGCGGTGTCCGCGAACACCGGCGAAGCCGGTGCCATACACCGCGGTGCCTGCTTCGCGGGCAAGCCCGCTCCCACAGGATTGACTTGCTCTCTGAGAGCAACGGGTTGAACATCCCCCCACTTGCCTAATCATGGAGCGCCTCGTGGCGATTTAACCAGACAATAGTCTGAGCATTCAGCTTGATGCTGTGCCATGCAGCGTCTTTACCCTGGTTGGCGCAGAGCATTCAATTTATCCAGAAAATGCTTTCGTGCATCCTTGAATTGCTTGTCGAGGCTGTCGTAGGCCTTGAGCCGGACCCCTTCTATCCCTGCGGAAAGCTGAATGGCATCATTTGTTAGGTATTCATGTGCTAAAGCTCTGCGCTGCGCGATCTTATTGAGTTGAATATATTCACCTTCTAGACGAGCAAAGTATAAATAATAATTTCTTCTATCGTTGAAGAGAGCTCTGCCACCCCGGGGATTGTGATTAGTCAGTTTCAGAGCTGGCTTTTCAGACGCATTCAGCTGCGCTAGAACGCCGTTCGGTGAAACGTCTGAGGGGGGACGGTGCGGGATATGCCTGGTTTTTTCTAGGTCGAACCTGACCTTGGGACGCTTGCCGGTAGGTGCACGCGGTTTCAACGTGGAAACGTTGACCGAGGATTTTGTGATGGGTTTGGGCTTTACGGTGATATGGCCAGTAGGGTCTATGGCATTAACAGGATCCCCGGAGCAGTAGACATAGGCATTTATTCCACCTTCATCAAATGGACTGAAACTATCCGGCGAGTGAAACCGCATGAGTACTGGACTGAAAGCGCGATAACCTTGGCCTAGTAGATAGGAGCCGGTAAACCGATCACGCCGTTCACCGTTGAATCCTGCACAGGGAGGTTCGCCGTCCTGTATGAGGTCGTGCCCATAAGCGGTATAAACACAGGACGTTGCGTCCTGCCCTGCTTGCACGCGCAGGACCGAGCCGTGCTTATCTGTTGTCAGCAGCCGGGTCTCGTCCACCGTAGCAGTGCCCAACCGCTCGGCCAGCGAGTAACTTGGACCATTGAGTAAGGTCCGGCTATGCGTACCTTGTAGGCCGAGTTTGAACTGCTCGTCTTGGTAAAAATACAGAGTCGTTCGTTGCATAGTCATTCTTTAGCCCCTTCATGCACTTGCGGCTTTTCGGTCAGGCTTGTTCGTCATGTCTGGCGAAGCTTGGCTATCAGTTCCTTTGCTCTTTTACTGCGGCGGGGAACAGCGCTCGGGTCTGTGGTCCTGGCTGTGCCAGAGGGATGTGCGTCAAGAGTCGGCTGATTTCCTCAAGGGTGAAATGGCTTGTCAGCATTCTTTCGGCGGAAAAGCGTACATGGTGTGGATGTTTACTTTTGCGATATTCGGGAAGGTCTGCAACTGGCATAAATGTCAGGTAACGGTCAGCAGAGCGCCCTTTGGCGCATTTGCCAGGCTGCGGTGGCAGGGCCTCGAAACATTTGGTTTCTGGGCAATCCGTGTCCTAGGAGATATCCTTCGATGTCTGTCGACTCCCTTCTGATTGCTCTGGGAAGCCTGTCCTACTAGGCTCTCTGGGTCGCTGTCGGTTCAGCGATCGGGTGTGGAAACCCGGGTAACTCATACGGATCAGTTGTTATGGCAGCTGTGCGCGGGAGGCCTTGTGCCTGCCGGGGTTTCCGTGTGACCTGGTTTTCCACCCCGCGTACAGCTGCCTCCCTTCGTGTGGAAACGGCGGATGCAGCTCAATCTCACACGGAGCTGTCATGAAAAAAATCGTCCCAGACCCACCCGAAGACCTGCATACCAAATTCGCGCTACCCCCCGGCCAATCCCTCTCCACCGCCATCTTCCAGGGCCTCGTCCCTATTGAAGAGGTGCTGATGAATCTCTGTCACTACCTGATCTTTTCCTATAACGATTGTTTTCATGCCTATCACGCTGCCACTGAGGGAGACGTAAAGGGATTACTGATGATGAGCATGCAGAACATGGAGATAGCCCTGGGGCAGGCGGATGCCGTGGTGGGGGCGCTCAGGCAATCGCCGGAATCGGCGTTTCATTGAGCTGATGTGACATCGGGGCAGGGGCCGCCGCCGCTTCTATCATAGAAAAACGCTAACTCATTGATTTAGCTGAACCTTGGAGCGGCCTTGTGCCGCGATCGACCGCGCAGCGGTCGCAACCCCTGTAACCGCGCTGCCCCAGACAGATCGAGATGGCTGGCTTTACGGCCGCTTCGCGGCCGATCGCAGGACAAGCCAGCTCCTACA
>Ga0160433_100108_pt1 | contig 81999 bp, 76 predicted proteins | sample HID1972K_E0MG_FD_108235 | JGI IMG/M metagenome (GOLD analysis project Ga0160433, IMG submission 108235) | Enriched pill bug-associated microbial communities from UW Madison campus, WI, USA - HID1972K_E0 MG | ecosystem: Host-associated > Arthropoda: Insects > Digestive system > Unclassified ...
TCTTAAAACTGTCTTCATAGATATTCTCATATCCCGGCTTCTTGAATTTTCCTAACTCTTCCATGGTCTTTCTAATTTAATCATTAGTCCGATTTTTGTAAGGTGTTTTTAGGAATGGACAACTACTCCAAGTCTCTAACATCTGCTATGTTTGCAGTTAAATTGGTAGAGAAATAACGATGCAATATTTTTTTAGAAAAGCCGCAGCAGAAGATCTGAATCAAATCTGGGATATTCTAGAGGCAGCGATCAAGCGAAGAAAAGAAGAAGGAAGCAGCCAATGGCAGGATGGGTATCCAAACCCTGAGGTTGTTAAAGCAGATGTTGAGAAAGACAGTGGCTATGTTTTAATGGATGGTGAAACTGTCGCCGGTTATTGTGCTATACTCATAAATGATGAGCCCGAATACGCTAACCTTAAGGGTGAGTGGCTTACCAACGGAGATTTTGTGCTCTATCACCGGGTAGCTGTCTCTGAAAAATATCTGGGACAGGGTTTGGCTCAGAGAATGCTGAAGCACGTTGAAGACTTTGCGCGCGCGAACAACATCAGAAGCGTAAAGGCTGATACTAATTTTGACAATATTGGGATGCTTAGAATATTTGAGAAGCTGGGGTATACGTATTGCGGAGAAGTTACCTTCAGAGGAAGTGCACGAAGGGCTTTTGAAAAAGTTTTAGTCGGGTAATTCTGCGGAAGGCCTCGATACGGTTGGAAGATAGTAGCAAGGGAAATTAACTGAATTGGTTATATTTGTGTAGTGAAATACAGGATTATGGCAACAATAGATTCAACTTTGAAAGAAATTATGCAACTGGATTACAGTTCCAGGGAGATGTTGTTGGAAATATTACAGAAGCGTCAAATGGAGGCGCGCCGAAATGATATGTCGAGGGCAGCTAAACAATCCTTAAAGGAATATCGTGCCGGTAAAATCACGCCTCTTACTGCCGATGAAGTAATTTCCAGACTAAACTCACTTTAACTGGCAGAGTCTTTGGAAAGGAAATTGGTATTATCAAAGGCTTTTGAGAAGTCTTTTCAAAAGTTTACCAGTAAAAATCCCTTGTTAAAAGTTGCTATCGCAAAAGCGTTGTACAAACTAACTAATGACGCTTTCGATCCGTCGTTAAGAACGCACAAATTAAGTGGAAAGTTAGCTTTGTATCTTGCATGTTCATGTGGATACGACTGCAGGATCATTTTCACAATAGAGGAAGACATTCAGAATCCCAAATTTGAACATATCCTATTGCTGGATATAGGGACACATGAGGATGTATATTGACTATATTTAAGTATACCCAGTTATTTCCCCCGTTTTTAAGCAGCATGTAGGTTACCCACACATGGAATCCAGACTGACGAATTAGGAGCAACTTATTGCGCTGATTCCCTGATTTTGATCTGATTTATCAATTATTGAAAGTTTCTCGTCAATTTTTGAAATTGCAAAACACCTATCCTGATTAGGTTTGCAGACCAAGAAACCAATTATTGTTCTCAGATCATAAGTCTAATGAAGATAGTATTGTTATTCCTTTTTTCTTTAATGTGCTCTCAGGTCGTTTACGCGCAAAAAACCGGAATCCTGTTTGCTGATTCAGAAATGAAACGTTTCCCGGAGGCCTGGCAGCTGGATCATGGGAAAAGATTGTATTTCGGCTATGCGCAGGGGGTAGGCTGTACCGCCATGTTACATGCATGGAAGGAAACGGGCGACCGGAAATATTTGGATTATGTGGAGCGATGGGCTGACACTGTAATAAATGATAAGGGTGAGATTCATCTTTATAAACCGGAAAGCTATAATCTGGACTATATCAATCCCGGTAAAATACTCTTTGATCTATACAAGGAGACCGGCAAGGAGAAATATAAGCTGGCGATGGATCTATTGGTGAAACAGCTGAACAATCACCCCCGGACTCTTGAAGGCGTCTACTGGCATAAGTTGATTTATCCTCATCAGATCTGGCTTGATGGGCTGTATATGGCAGATCCGTTTTTGGCTCAATATGCGGTAACCTTCAATCAACCGGCGTTGATCAATGATGTGGTAAACCAGTTTTTGGTTACAGCAAAACGGACATACGATTTTAACACAGGACTTTATTATCATGCCTATGACGAAAGCAGGAACCAGAGATGGGCAGATAAAGTGACCGGGCATTCTCCCAACTTCTGGGGAAGGAGCATCGGCTGGTGGTATATGGCTTTGGTTGATGTATTGGATTTTGTTCCTGAGAATCATCCTCAAAGAGCTGACATCATTAAGATTATACAAGAATTAGCGGATACACTACCTAAATATCAGGATGCGAATGGATTATGGTATCAGGTAATGGATAAACCTGATCATAAAGGAAATTATCACGAAGCTTCTGTTTCCTCTATGTTTATGTACGGATATGCTAAAGCTGTAAAAATGGGGTATCTAGATAAGAAGTATAGGCACGTTGCAGAAAAGGCGTATGAAGGGATTATGAAAGATCTTATCGTGAGAAATACAGATGGGACGCTTACTTTGACCAAATGTTGTGCCGTGTCAGGACTTGGCGGTGATCCTTACCGGGATGGGAGTGTGGACTATTACGTAAATGAACGGGTGAGGGACAATGATTCAAAGGCAACGGGACCGTTTATTATGGGGTGTTTTTATCTCGGTAAGTAAGCAGATTATCCGATTATGGTATCCCTTACTTGTACTCTTTCCCAGTACTTGGAATATTTCTCAGCAGCCTTTAGATGTTCAGGATGTGTTTCATACACATTAATGTCTTCAAGCTTTTCGAAGGTAATGATGAGATTATAATCAAAAGTATTGTCTGTAACATCACGTGTTGTGGTTGGAGCCGGTTTTCCAAAGGTAAGTGTCTTTGCTACTGGAATATCCTTAAGCGCTTGAAAAAATTTCAGAAATTCTTTCCTTTCTGAAGTTGTAAGACCTTTTTTGAGCCAGAAGTAAACTGAGTGTATTATGGTTCCGGCCGTCTGAGTGTTTTCCGATCTGGATTGCGAAAAAGCTTCCGGCATTGTTGAAGCCAGTATGGCTGACGCTGTGCTAACTATCGCTGTGCCTTTAATAAATGATCTTCTATTCATGATTTCTGTTGACTCCGTTAAACAAGCCTTAGAATTTTATATCATCCGGAGTGCTGTTCCGGATGATATAAAAGTTGAGAGTGTGATTAGCGTTTTTTTGCTGTTGCTACGATGGCGATTCCGCCGATGACTAACAGACCTCCGAGGTATGGCGGCCAATTAACCGTTTCTTGTTTGTCTGCAGACACTTGTATAGGACCTGCATCGATGATCTTTTCCTTTTTAGTATAGCTGAACCCTGTCCAGATAAGCATTACTGCTCCAATTACTATTAATATTAATCCAATTGTCCTGTTCATAAGTTTGTATTTCTTAATAGAAGGATTGAGATGTGAAGATTGTTTTAACTAATACTTAAAGCAGTACCTCTTTACCATAGCATTATTTAAAGCGATATGCTACAGTAAGTCTCGCGTTTCTTGGAAATTCATAGATGTATGTGTAGTAGGAGGTGGATGTAGGAGTTTCTGTGGCGAGCTTGCTGTATGATCCCTGAGTGAGTAATCTCCTGTCGAGCAGGTTGTTAACAACCGCAGAGATAGTGATCTTTCCTTTCTCGTAGGAAGCGCCTGCATCAAAACGGTAGTACGATGGCAGTGTTAAAGGGCTGCCTGTAGAGCCGGCATTTCTGTCGAGCATAATCTGGTAGCCTCCGCTAAGTCCAAATCCGTCAAATATCGAACCCTTGTTATGTAATCTGTAAGATAACCAGCCGTTTGTAATGTGCTTGGCTGAGTTTGGAATATTTCTACCAACTAACTCCGGTTTGGCATCTTCGGTTACTTTGGCATCTGTAAAAGCATAATTCAATACAACGTTAAGATCCCTGACGATTTCACCGGTGATGTCCACTTCGATACCTTTTGATTGTATCTCTCCCAGTTGGATCTGCGCATTCGGATTGATCTTTATATGTTCAGGATCAAGGTCGGCAGTAAGGACGTTCTCTTTTGTGATGTTATAAGCAGACACAGATGTATTCCATCTTCCGTCAAACCAGCCCTTTTTCAGGCCTATTTCCATGTTATTGCCCCTGATGGGCTTAAACGGAGTACCGGCATAATCCTGGCCGCCGACAGGAAGGAAGCTCTGATCATAGAGTGCATAAGCGGAGAAGTTTTCCTGAATGGAATAGCTCAGACCTGCACGTGGGCTGAAGACATTCTCTGATCGCTGGGTACTGTTTGTCTTCCCTACGGTAACCGCATGAGTGTACCGGCCGGCTAATGTCAACCGCAGTCTTTCGTCAAGCATACGGATTTCATCTTGCAAGTAAACACCTGTATAAGTCAGATTGGTCGCATAGGTGTTGGCACCAGACCGTACCTGGATACTTCTGGAACGGTCAAACACTGGAATGCTGTCAGCAGGGATTCCGTATTCAGGCGCGTAAATATTGAAAACCTTATTATTACCCAGCTTCAGGTCCGGATGCTGTACACTGGAAAAATCGCCCCATGTTTTAAGGTTTCCCATATCTACCCCTCCCAAAATGCGATGGATCACAGTACCTGTTTTCAGGTCGCCCATGATACTGACTTGTGCGTTCTTATTGATGGCCAGCTCTTCGCTGATATTCAGGTATCTCTTCATATCCCCGTTCAGCGCGATCTGAGACGGCCATGGCGTTCCACCGAATAAGCCATATCTAAGATATGCTACTTGTCCGTTAATCTTCCAGTCGCTGTTTAATCTGTGATTAAGATAAAAAGTTACATTGTGGTCGTACAACTTGGCAGGGTCTAAAGAAGGATCTCCTATGAATAAGCTCGGATCTGTATCTCCGAATCCTTTAGGAGAAAAACCATAAGTGCCTAAGGCTTGCGCCTCTACGTGCTGTGTTGTGTATTCAGCAGTGATCAATGTATTGGAGTCAACCTGATAGCTGATCACCGGAGCGATGACGTATTTGTCTGTATAATTGTATTTGTTGTAACTGCCTTTCGTTTGAGCTGCCAGATTAAGACGAAACAACAATTTACCGTCTGTTGAAAGTCTCCCGTCCAGATCAAGGGCTGCCCGTCCAAGATTGTATCCACCGCCGCTCAGGCTCACTGAACTCTGGTTCTGCCCCGTGGGTTTTTTGGTAACGATGTTATAAATGCCACCCGGTTCGCCGTTAGCCATCATGAAACCGGATGGGCCTTTAACAAATTCAATCCGGTCTATAGTAGCTGCGTCATCTGCGAGTGGCCCCCAGGGCATCTTCTGATTCATTCCATTTCTAAAAGCAGGAATGCTCGTTCCCCGCATATAGATGTTGGCATATTGAGCATCCCAGTGGCCCACGCGTTGTGCGCCACTCACGTTTCGCGTCACACCGTCAACGATGTCGAAAACCAGTTGGTCGGAGATAAGCTTACTGCTGACTACCTGGATATTCTGTGGTACTTCAATAAGCGGGGACTGCAATCGTAGTGAAGGGGATACTTTATTAGCCGTGTATGTACTTTTGTTTGCGTTAACCTGTACTTCCGATAACTGTGAAAGATTTTCCTGGAGTGAAAAATCTGCGACTACAGTTCCCTTAGCGGATACCTTGATCTGTTTCTCTTTCGGATATAGTCCAACAGCTGTAACAATAATAGTGTAGTTGCCTACGGGTACCCTTTTGATCTGATACTCGCCATCCTCATTGGTGACGGCCCCAAACTGCGTGTTTTTTAACTTGACAGTGACCATAGGAGCCACACTGCCGTCCGAATTGGTTATTCTTCCGCGTACAGTCCCCGACTGCTGTTCTTCTCTTCGACTTGTCTGAGAAGTCTTTCCATGATTTCTGGCATTCAAACCAGATACTTTTAGTTCCGGTTTTGCGTTTGCCATAAATGTTACAGTGCATAAGGCACCCAATAGCAGAATCTTTCTAACTTGCATTACTTTTGATTGACGTTAAAGGTGATCCGGATATTCCGGTTAGCCATGCGGGGCCTAATCCGCATGGCTTTTCTATGCAAAAGTAACTTTGTTTAGAACAATTCCAAATAAATAATTTAGATTCTGTGGGAGAGAAGCTTGAGAAAGTAAAAGTTTACTTAATAGATTATTTCGGTCATTGAGAGAGACACCCGGACGTGCCTTTCTCCCGGTATTTTAGTAATATCCGGTAGGGGCCGATGATAGACGCCGGAGACTTGCAGTCTACTTCCTTATTCGCTACAGTTTCTGGACGAGGGTTATCGCCGGCCTTGGACCGAATAGCGTACTTCTTCTCCAGGCAACGGATAGGACGTTGGTTAACAACGTAAATACGTTGCTCTTTAACATTATCTCTTGTACCACCTCCGTCTTCGAACGACCATGACACTCCGTTCAGATATGCGAAATATAACCTGCCTTCTTCCACAAAGTAACGGTCAACAGCAGAATAGTGGTCGTATTCATGATAACGGTGAACAACTAGCCGTAGCTGACCTTCATTCGAGAAGTAGGTTACCGTTCCTCCTTTTTCACCCTGGCAGGAGTATTTGAAGGATGTGGAGTCCATTGCGCCGCTTTCAAGTTGTTTCATTACAGAAGAGTACGTTTCCTGTATCCCGGCCACTGTAGTCAGCATCCGGTTGGCCTTAGCTACTGTATCAACAGAATCAATAAGAGTGTCCTGGATTGGCGTCTGTACATGCTGCCCTGTATTAGTCTCTGGTTGTTGGGTGCAGGAGGTAAGAAGAAGTATTACAAAGCCGTAGAAGATGTTTTTGTATAATGGTGTTTTTCGAATCATCATTATAATAACATAATAAAAAATCAATCGGTTTTGGGAAGTACCATTTATCTGGTTTTTTCCGATGGTTATAATAGCAAGGGCATTTACTACAGGTTGATATTATGGGTGTTTTTGTTTTCACACATCACAAAAGTACTATGCGTGCTGCCGATGCTTTTCACTGATCCCAGCTTGTTGAAGACGAAATCCTGGTAGTGTTTCATGTCCTTCGCGTACACTTTTAAAAGAAAATCGAAATCCCCGGAAATGTTGTAGCATTCAACTACCTCTTTTAGTCGCATAATGTCACTCACAAACTGGTGCCCTATGCTTTTATCATGTTGCTTAAGTTTGATATTACAGAAAACGATCAACCCATAATTCAGCTTTTCAGCGTTAATCAGGGCGATATATTTTTGGATATAACCATTACCCTCCAGTCTTTTTACCCGTTCAAATACCGGAGAAGAAGAGAGGTTGACCTTCGCAGCTAATTCTTTTGTGGTCAAGCTAGAGTTTTCTCCCAGGAATTTTAATAGCAGAATATCCGTTTCGTCCAATTCACTCATAGAATAATTTCCTTTAACTGCTTGGTTTAGCAGGGTTCTTTAGAATAAAATGCTTGTAAGTTTAGTAAAAGTAGTTAATTATACTTAAATAAATGTAGTATAGAAGTCAATTCGACCTTATTAGTAGCTTTGTTCAGAATATGGTTCCTTAAATGACAAGGAGCCGGATGATGTTCTTTATTTATTAATCAACCGTAAATGGTTCCGGGCGAACCGAGATTAAAAGGGAATCGTGTGTAAATCACGGACTGTCGCGCAACTGTAAGTAACCCAAAAAGTTTCGCCAATTCATGTCCACTGTTTGCCAACAGGCGAATGGGAAGGACGGCAGAAATGTTATAAGTCAGGAGACCTGCCTTTTACGGATAGACGATGCTTTCGCGCAATAAAGCAAATGGTCTTAAGGTGCAACGCCACAGACGGACAATCTTCTGCCTGGATGCACCGGTATGCCCTTTTGCTTTAGCGTGAGAAGCTTGTCGAAGCAAACAATCATTTTTTAATTAAATCATTAAAGAAAATGCTAACGCAAAATCTCGGCTACCCGCGAATTGGTGGCCAAAGACAACTCAAGAAAGCCTGCGAACAATTTTGGTCAGGCAAAATCGACCTGAGCGAACTCAACCAGGTTGCCCGTAAGATAAGAGAAGAAAACTGGCAAACCCAACTCGGCACCGGACTCGACCTGATACCCTGTAATGACTTCAGCCTGTATGACCAGGTGTTGGACATGAGCCTGCTTCTGGGTGTTATCCCCGAGCGCTATGAGCCTTTACTGGCTAATGTTGAAGGCAACAGCGAAATCGACCTTTATTTTGCTATGGCCCGCGGGTATCAGAAGGACGGTTTAGACATTACCGCTATGGAGATGACCAAATTGCTGGATACAAATTACCATTATATAGTACCCGAATTTACCGCTAAACAGACGTTCAAAATATTCTCTGAAAAGATATTTGAAGAATACCATATCGCTAAACAAACTCTCGACGAAAAGGCCAAACCGGTATTGCTGGGTCCTGTAAGCTACCTTTTGCTGGGTAAAGAGAAAGAAGAAGGCTTCGAGCGAATTGACCTGATAAAACAATTGGTACCAGTATATGTGCAGATCATTAACCGCTTAAAGCAGCAGGGCGCAACCTGGATACAGCTTGACGAACCCTGCCTGGTGCTTGATCTTTCCAAAAAGGACAAAGAAGCATTTGATTATGCTTATCGCGCTATTGCCAATCGCGTAAATGATGTGAAATTGCTGGTGGCTACTTACTTCGAAGGTCTAAGTGATAATACGTCCCTGGCTGTGAATCTTCCTGTTACAGCATTACATATCGATTTGGTACGTGCTCCTGAGCAGTTGGAAGAAGTACTGGCTTTGATACCGCTGCAACTTCAGCTTTCGCTGGGCGTGGTTGACGGGAGAAACGTCTGGAAAAATGATTACGAAAATTCATTGGGCCTGATTGCTAAAACAATTGAAAAGCTAGGCAGCGACCGCGTGATAATAGCGCCGTCATGCTCATTGTTGCACAGTCCGATCGACCTTGATGGTGAGACTGCCATCGACCCGGAGATTAAAAACTGGATGGCATTTGCCAGGCAGAAGCTGACCGAGATAAGCGAACTAAAACAGATTATCGAAGGAAATTCAGCACTTCTGGAAGCAAATAAAAAAGCAATTGAAGGTCGCCGGGCATCAAAGACCGTGCATAAACAAGCAGTGAAAGACCGTGTGGCTGCCATAACCGAGGCCGATGCCACCCGTAACAGCGCATTCCCGGTACGTCAGCAAATACAGCGTGAACGTTTCAATTTCCCTTCATTTCCGACGACTACGATCGGTTCATTTCCGCAAACAGATGACATCCGGCAACTGCGCGCCAGGTTCAAAAAAGGCGATCTGACGCTTGAGCAGTATGAAAAAGAAATAGAGCAAGCTACCATTAACGTCATCCGCTGGCAGGAGGAGATCGGACTAGATGTGCTGGTACACGGGGAGTTTGAGCGTAACGACATGGTTGAATATTTCGGCGAACAGTTGGATGGCTTCCTGTTTACCAGGAACGGTTGGGTACAAAGTTATGGCAGCCGCTGCGTTAAACCGCCGGTGATCTATGGTGATGTAAGCCGCCCGAAAGACATGACGGTGCGCTGGAGTCAGTTTGCAGCCGCACAAACCGACAAGCCGATGAAAGGCATGCTGACTGGTCCGGTAACGATCTTGCAATGGTCCTTTGTTCGTGATGACCAGGCGCGCAATGTGACCAGCAACCAGATCGCTTTAGCTATTCATGACGAAGTGCTTGCTTTGGAGAAAGCTGGTATCGGCATCATCCAGATCGATGAGGCTGCAATACGTGAAGGTTTGCCGTTACGCAAGGCTAAACGGCCGCATTATCTGGACTGGGCCGTGAAAGCGTTCCGGATAACAGCCAGTGGTGTGGCAGATAGAACACAGATCCATACACACATGTGCTACAGTGAGTTTAATGATATTATTGAGCATATTGCTGCTATGGACGCGGACGTGATTACTATAGAGACGTCCCGTTCACAGATGGAATTGTTGCACGCCTTTGCTCATTTTGAGTACCCGAATGAGATCGGACCGGGAGTTTATGACATCCATTCACCACGTGTGCCAGGTACCGAAGAAATGATATCTTTGTTAACCAAAGCAGCAGATCTCTTACCTGCCCGGCACTTATGGGTAAATCCCGACTGCGGGTTAAAGACCCGTAAATGGCCGGAGACCAAAGTTGCCTTAGAAAACATGGTAGCTGCAGCCAAACAGGTGCGTGAGCAGATCGTTGTTGAAGGTATAATTTAAAATAACTACATATTACTATGTTTCTAGATCAGATCAAAAACGGGAAATCCGGAATTTTGACATACGGAATTACGCCGCCGAAAGCGGGAACATCTCCTGAGCGCATCGCCGAGATCGCTGAAAGAACAATGTCCAGGCTGATTCCGCTTGATATCGACGCATTGATCGTATACGATGTACAGGACGAGTCTGCCCGCACATCGGAGGAGAGACCTTTCCCGTTTCTAAATGCTCTGGATCCGTTCGAGTTTGCTAGTGATTATCTTGGGGACCTGAAGGTTCCCAAGATAATATATCGTCCGGCCGGAAAGTTCTCAAAGGAAGAATTAACCGGTTGGCTGGATAAGCTCGGGAGGCATGATTGCTATCCCGTGTTTGTGGGTGTACCCTCGCCGGATTTTCCGGTGAAAACCACTTTGCCGGAAGCTTATCAGCTTTGGCGTAAACATGAAAGCACCTCCGTCATTGGCGCGGTAACCATTCCCGAAAGGCACGCCGTGCTACAGGATGAGGATAAACGGATATTAGACAAGGCCGCATGTGGCGTATCGTACTTTGTTTCTCAGTGCGTTTTCAATGTCGACTACGCTAAGAAAGTCATCGAAGACCTGTGCCAGACCTGCCGTGAGCAGCAGATATTACCACCGTCCATCATTTTTACGCTGACGGCATGTGGTTCCCTCAAAACAATGCAATTTATGGAGTGGCTGGGCATTCATATTCCGGAAGAGCTAAAAGAAGAATTCAGACATACGGACAATATGCTGGAAAGATCAGTTGAAGTCTGCCTGGCCATTGCCGCAGAGCTAACAGCATTCTGCGCAGAACGATGTGTGCCCTTCGGATTTAACGTCGAAAGTGTGGCGATCAGAAAAGATGAGATCGAGGCATCGATACATATGGTTAACGAGATAGGCAAAATGTTAACGGAGAAAGGTTTGAGAACTGCATCAGTTCAGAAAACACCGATGCTGATGACGCAATAGCCACGTCATCCAAATTGACCGGTTGATGCTGCCCCTCTATCTACGCTCGCCGGCTTGTTGGCGCCACATTGCATAATAAAGTCCTTTCTTTTCGATAAGTTCATGATGTCGGCCAAGCTCGGAAATTTTGCCTTTTTCCAGAACATAAATGCGGTCAGCGTGAAGGATTGTGGAGAGCCTATGCGCGATAAGGATAGTCATCTGTTTGCCTGACGCAGAGATCTTGCGAATAGTACTGGTGATCTCCTCTTCTGTAAGAGAGTCCAATGCAGAAGTGGCTTCATCGAAAATTAGGAGATTTGGTTTACGCAGTAAAGCACGGGCAATTGAAATACGCTGTTTCTCTCCGCCCGATAATTTCATCCCGCCCTCACCGAGGATGGTATGGATTCCATTTTCCGCTTTGGCAATGAGCTTATCTGCGGCTGCCTGATGAAGGGCTTCTACCAGATCCTGATCTGTCGCAGTAGGTTTAGAAAACAGCAGATTATCTTTGATCGTGCCTGCATACAATTGGGTATCTTGTGTCACGAAGCCAATTTGTCTCCGCAGGGGATTGTACCGGATGGCTGTCGATGCCGTATCATTATAGCATATTTGACCCGAAATTGGATTATATAAGCCGACCAGTAGTTTGACGAGCGTGGACTTCCCTGAACCGGAAGGTCCTACAAAAGCAATTGTCTCGCCAGAAGAAATGTTAAAGGATAGGTGATCAATTGCATTATACCCTGCGGTTTTATGCCTGAATACCACATTTTCGAAGCTCAGCGAAGTCAACGGCCCGAGTTCGATGGAATTTTCGGGCCTTTGTTCGATAGGCTTGTGCATGATCTGATCAAATGTTTGGAGTGAAGCATTTGCTTCCCGGTATAGGATGATCATGTTGCCGAGCTCTTGCAATGGTGTAAATATGGCAACCGAAATGAACTGCATGGCAATGAGCTCCCCTGTGCTCAGCACATTCCTGAAGATCAGCCAGAGCAGGATAAAAAGAATTGACTGCTTAAGCACCGCCAGCATGATCCCTTGAAGGAAAGCCAGCGAGCTCACCTGCCGGGCCTTGATCATCTCCAGGCGGAAGATATTTTTAGTTAGTTCGTTTAACCTTCGGATCTCTGAAAAAGTGAGTCCGAAACTTTTGACCAGCTCAATGTTCCGCAAACTTTCAGTGATGACACCGGCTTGCCGATCAGTCTGACGATTGATGGAACGCTGAATAAATTTAATTTTTTTGGAGATTAGTCCGGTTAGAGAACCCAGTAAAAGTACACCGACAAAGAAAACAGGGACAAGCAGCCAATTTCTGCTGAGACTGTACCAAATCAAGAATGCTACACCAACCAGCGAGGAGAAAAGTACGTTGATAAAGGCATTGATAAACCGTTCTGAATCTGTCTTCACCTTCTGCAGGACCGAGAGCGTAGTCCCGCTCCTGCCTTCTTCAAACTCCTGGTAGGAGAGACGCAGCGTTTGTTTTAGTCCATCATTAAAAATTCTCATTCCAAAGCCGGCTACTGCTTTTCTCATGTAGTAATCCTGGAAGGCTTTAAACAGTCTGGAGAGTATTGCAATTCCTAAAGCCATCAGCAGCCAATAAATGATTGATTTGATATGATCTGGTTGTGAGTTCGTACCTTCAAGCTTAGTGAACCGGTCGATGACCTCACCAAAAATAATCGGATCGAGCAGACTGAGTACCTGTGCCACAGTTGCAAGTAAGAGTGAAAGGTATATAAGTAGTCGGCTTTGCCTGAGGTATTTCCAGAGTAACTTCATGATGTCCTTAGTAACCTCCTTGGGTAGGGTAAGTTTTTAGTTTTTTAGAGAATTTTCCAGACACGGGATAATTAATACATTTGAGGGTATATATTTCAGATTAAGGCTGTTAAAATTGCAAATTCCACACGACTATGAAGCTTAAGTATGTTTTCGGAGCGACGTTACTTTTTTTAATTACTGTTTCCTTATTGGGTTGTAGCGATAAGGACCATCGCGAACCTTTCGATTTTAGAATGGGTGCCGAATCATATGAAGTACGCGTGGGTATGAAAGCAAACTTTTCAATAGTTAGTGGAAACGGAGATTACACTATACAGGTGGAAGATGATAGCATCATTGAAGCAGGCCATCTTCAGAATGGGAATTTAACTTTTGGCTCCATAGATGTAACGGGTAAGAAAAAAGGAGAAACGACACTTTCTATCACCGATAAGGCGACGCAGCAAACGGTGAAAGTAAAAGTAAAGGTAACTGACTTTTATTTGCCCCTGGTTGTGTCGACCAGCAATCACCCGGCATTGGTCAGATATATGCGTATATTTTTAGTGAATAACGACAATAAAGATGCATACTTATTTCTTGAAGAAAACGATGTTCTAAATTTACAGCAGAAGGGAAGATATGAAATCGTTACGGAAAGGAAAAGTGATGTCGTGACTCCCTATTTGTTATTGCGTTATGCTTCAGATAATGAAGGGAAATTTACGGATGCGGCTATTGTTCACACCGTTCATAAATTTGATCTGACAGGAAACGATCAGGAAGTTTATAAGCTTCTAAGCTCGAAGTTTGGCGTGGATTGGGGGAAGACTTCGGATATGCAAACAAAATTATCGCCTATTTCCTTGCTTTACCTAAATCTCAAGGAGGTCGGCACTGAGTACGACGTTAAAACTTACATCGGATACTCCAGTTGGCAGGACTACATTCCAGAGGGACATCTGGATTAACGGCCCAATTTCAGGCTCCAAACGGTAATCTAAGTTATTTTCTTCAGGATAATCTGCTTCTTTTGGATCAACACAGTGTCGCCGGCAGAGAGCTGCTTGTAGAATTCTGCGTTCAGAATGTTCCATGAATTGTGCAAGCCAAAAGTACACCGCTGCCTACCGGTACCCTGAGTAAAATAGAAGGAAAGCGTTGGAATAAAAAGCATGTTGGCATTCTCCACTTCAATTGCTGCTATCGGAAGATAAGTACAACGTCGGGTGTAAGCATTCGGCGGAACCAGAACAGGAACACATGTTCTTGGCACTTCCAGCAAGCCTATGTTAAGATTAGTGCCACATGTACTTATTGAATATGGGTTGGAAATAGATCCTAACGGTGTACCAGCGCTCCCAACCATCGATGTGATACTATCTATCCCAGTGATAACAAATCGTCGGTTTCTATAATCGCTAATTAAGGCCCGAAAAGCTTTGCCAGGAATTTCTCTTTTTAACTCAACTGTATTATCCTCTTTAACAACCAGGGTAAGATCCACCTCTTTATTGAGCGTTGTAATCCCATGATCAAAAAAGCTATTAGATAATCCCTTTTTATTTATAAAAACCGCTACTTCTTCCTGATTCGTAATCATGCCTTTCTGCGTATACAATTCGGCAGGTAATACATTGAGCGTATTGATATCGGCAAAAGTGCCCGGAACCAAGGATTCCTGTTCATGGCCACTGTCTTTAGAACAAGAGGTCATCATGCCGATAAGTGCTGAAATAACTAACAAACGATAATTCATGGTTAAGATTTAGATAGACTAAAAGTAATCATTTCAAACCGCCCGGCGATCGGGAATACATTATATCTTTGAAAGTATACAAAATCATAATTTATGGAACCTACACTGCTAAAAGCAGAAGTTGATATACTTCGTTCGCAAACAAAAGGATGCGTTGAACGCGTTCACTTCAATAACGCAGGAGCCGCTCTGCCGCCGGATGTTGTGGTAGACACGGTTATCAATTACTTAAGAGAAGAAGCGCTGCTTGGTGGATATGAGGCAGAGACCATGTATACCGATCAAATCAGCGATGTATATAGCAGCATCGCCAGGCTGATCAATGCAGATAAAGATGAAATTGCACTATTTGAGAACGCCAGCACTGCATGGGTGACCGCATTCAGAGGGTTATCCTTCGAAAGCGGAGATGAGATCATTACCTGTGAAATGGAATATGTAACCAACCTTATCGGCTTGGTTGATGTGCAAAAAGCCGATGGTGTTGTATTGAAGGTTATTCCAAATGATCAGCAGGGCAACTTTTCATTATATGAATTAGAAAAAGCTATAACAGCTAAGACCAAACTTATTGCTGTGACGCATATTTCCTCTTCGGGCGGAAGTATCCTGCCGGTAGAAATGATAGGCGAAATTGCAGAAAGACATCAGATACCTTATCTGGTTGATGCCTGCCAAAGCGCCGGACAATTGCCTTTAGATGTTAAAAGAATGAAGTGTGATATGCTTTCTGTCACCGGACGTAAATATCTGAGGGCTCCCCGCGGAACAGGATTTTTATTTGTGAAGCGGGCCAGTCAGGATAAATTGAAACCTATATTCTTAGACTCCTTTGCTGCTGCAAACGTTTCTTTGTCGGGCTACACCCTGAGGCAAGATGCCCGTCGATTTGAGCTTTATGAGAAAAATCGGGCCCTTGTACTTGGATTGGGAAAGGCAGCTGAGTATGCATATAATATTGGAATGGACCGAATCTGGCAGAGGATTGAGTATTTGTCTGCGTTGATGAGAAGAGAGCTTGCGAAGATTGATGGAGTAATTATACGTGACTCTGGTGATCAACTGAGTGGTCTTGTTACTTTTTCGGTCAAGGATATGGAAAGTTCAGTTGTAAAGCTCAAGCTAAGCGCCCTTGGAATCAATGTTTCTGTTGGGGCTTCGCAGGCAACTCCGATTTATATGGAGAAGAATGATCTTGCTACAGTAATTCGAGCATCTGTTCATTATTACAATACAGAGGAGGAAATAGGAATACTATGTCGGGAGCTTTCGGGTATTGTAAAACAAGAGGGTAGAGATTCAGTGCCTCTATGATTGCAGCTATCATCCTTTCTTGGCAGACTGTCGTTCATTATAGTCTCCATTTCCTCGTTCCTGGTGCGATCGCATTTTTCTTTTTTAACCGCAAGTGGAAACAAGTCTGGCTGATCATGATTATGACCATGTTGGTCGATCTGGATCATCTATTGGCTAATCCGATTTTTGATCCGGGCAGGTGTAGTGTTGGTTTTCACCCTTTGCATTCGTATTATGCGATAGGTGTATATTTTATGCTGCTATTTTTTCCTAAAACAAGAATAGTTGCTGTTGGATTGCTTTTTCACATGTTTACTGACTGGCAGGATTGTATGTGGTAGGGTTGGAGGTAGGTCAAGATCGGAAATAGGATCAGAAAACCGTAAGGCTCTATATGGAAAAGCTGCCATCTCCACATCCATTAAGAAAACTCAGGCTATGGCAGAATTAAGCAACAACGTAGAACGTGGCTCAGGAAGAGTTAAACGTTCCAGACATTCAGCACGTGTAGACATGACGCCGATGGTGGATTTGATGTTCCTGCTGATCACCTTTTTTATGTTAACAACAACCTTAGCGAAACCTGTAGCAATGGACGTTGCTATGCCCAATCAAGGAGGTGGCGTCTTAGAAGTCTCTGATGAGCGTACGGTAACTATTTGTCTTGGAAAAGACGATAAGTTAGAATGGCACCGGGGAACTATTGAAAATCCTATTGTTTCACCCAGTGTTATTAGCACTACGAGTGGAAAGATTCGCGAAGTCTTGTTGAAACAATCGCAAGAAGTTTTGCAAACTACGGGAGATATTAAGAAGGGGCTGATCGTCTTAATCAAACCCAGTGATAAGTCAAACTATAAAAATTTGGTGGACATCATTGACGAACTGACGATTACGAATGTCAATACATACTCAATAGTTGACATTTCTCCGGAAGATCTAGCTGTAATGAAGAGCAATGACATATATTAATTCAATTAGTCGTTAATAGTTTTGATATGACTTTGTTTACTCGGAAAATATCGCTTTATTAGCTAGGTCACTGACCTGATAAAGCGATATTTAACTTATGAACCTAATTATAAGAGCCTGTCTCCTCGCTACCTTTATTTGTTGCACTGTTACCACATTTGCCCGAACGGGAAACCTGCCAGTTGACCTGAACGTTCGTGATTTCGGTGCGAGTGGTGACGGTAAAACACTCGACACCGAGTCGATCAATAAGGCGATCGACGCAGCTGCAAGGTCCGGAGGTGGAACTGTCTATTTTCCGGCAGGCACGTATGCCACACATTCTATTCGCCTAAAAAGCAATATCAGCCTGTACATCGATCAGGGTGCTACGATTCTGGCAGCAGATCCGGTTCCTGACGGCGCAGGTTACGATGCTGCGGAATCCAATGAGCATGACAAGTACCAGGATTTCGGTCATAGTCATTGGCAAAACAGTCTGATATGGGGCATTGGTTTGGAGAACGTGTCTATCCTCGGGCCCGGAACTATTTACGGTAAAGGGCTCACTAAGAATGTTCCCCGGCACGGACAGGGGAACAAAGCCATCGCATTAAAGCTATGTCGAAACGTTATCCTGAAAGACTTTACGATCCTTTACGGCGGCCATTTTGGTATCCTGGCGACGGGTGTAGACAACATGACGGTAGATAATCTGAAGATTGATACGAACCGTGACGGGATGGATATTGACTGCTGCCGGAATGTCCGTATTTCCAACTGTACCGTGAATTCACCCTGGGACGATGGGATCTGCCTGAAAAGTTCCTATGCGCTCGGTTTTGCGCGGGCGACTGAAAATGTGACGATAGCCAACTGCCAGGTAAGTGGATTTGACCGGGGGACACTCATTAACGGCACTTACCAGAAGAACGAAGCGAGTATGGTACCAGACCGGCAGGGTCCGACAGGACGAATTAAGTTTGGAACGGAATCCAACGGCGGATTTAAGAATATCACAATTACCAACTGCCTGTTTCAATATTGCCGGGGACTTGCGCTGGAAACAGTTGACGGCGGTTTGCTGGAAGACGTAGCTATTAGTAATATTGTGATGAAAGACCTGACCAACTCGCCTATTTTCCTGCGTTTGGGTGCACGTATGCGCGGTCCGGCAGATATGCCGGTAGGAAAGCTGCGCCGGGTAAGTATTTCGAACCTTGTCGCGTATAATGCGGATTCGCACTTTTCTTCTATCATTGCGGGAATACCCGGAAATGATATAGAAGACATTAAGTTGAACAATATCCGGATATACTACCGGCCCATAGATTCGCCACTGGTGCAGATCCAGTCAGCCGTGCCCGAATTTTCAAAAGATTACCCCGAGCCACAACGCTTTGGGGTTATGCCTTCGTATGGGTTCTTTATACGCCATGTGCGAAACATTGAAATGAATAATGTGGAGATAAGTTACATGGAAGAGGAGACCAGGCCTGCTATGATGCTCGAAGACGTCAAGGGTATTACCCTCAACAACTTTAAAGCGCAGACTCCTGCTGGAAGATCAGTTGTCGTCCACCGCGGATCGAAAGACATCAGCATTTTCCCCGTCGGATCCATCCCTGAGAACAATATTAGAAAAGAAGTGCAGCCGGCTACAGTGCCTGATCCGGCTCCAAGGCGTGGGCAGAATTAAGCGAATAGTAACCAAGATTATCTGATTCTTATGAAAGGTTTAATAAAACATGTAACAGCGTTTGTCCTGATCCTGGCAGTAAGTCCATCTGTGATGTCGCAGATTGGCCGGCGATTTCCTTCTGAACGGAAAGTAGTTAAAGATCCGGTGACAGGCACGATGCTCACTTTCCTCACCAGTACGCCAGAAGGAGATAACAAAATTTACCAGACTCATAATCAGTGGACTTCCGACGGCGAGTGGCTGATCTTCCGTTCAAACCGGGCGGGAGGAGAGGCTATGGCTGTTCATGAAAAAACGGGCGATATGGTTCAGGTGACCGAAGGTGGGTATACTGGGATGCTCAACATCGCCAGAAAATCGATGAAACTGTATTTCATGCGAAGTCAACCGGATCGTCCAAAAGGATCGCTTGAAATAGTGGAAGTTGATCTGGCCAGAGTCTTTACAGATAGCAAGTCAGGAAGGATGAAGGCTGCGTCAGTTTATCAGCGGGTATGTGGGGTTACTCCTGTTGAATTGGGTGCAGGAGGTGATATGGCGTTGGATGGCGAGGAAGAGTGGGTGTATTTTAGAGTTGGTCGCGAGGAAGCTGCCAGGCATCTTGCTGCCGGGACGAAAATAGAGCCGGCTTTTGGTCCACGGAAAATGGGTGCGGGGCCGTCGGGTATAGCTGCTATGAACGTTAAAACGGGCCAATCGAAGCATGTGATTTCTGTGCCTTTTCAAGTTGGGCATATTCAGACCAATCCATGGGTTGAGGGTGAAATCGTTTTTTGTTGGGAGACTGGAGGAAAGTCGCCGCAGCGGATGTGGATAGTCAATGCAGATGGTACAGGTATAAGGCCCCTATATCCTGAAGCTCCTACTGAATGGGTGACGCACGAAGCGGTGATTACCAAAGACGAAGTTGCCTTTGCTATTATGGGGCACAGGAGAATACCGGGAACAGCGGGTCCGGCTCGTGCCGGCACACCGGTAGGAGGTGCAAATCCCGGGCAGGAAACAGACTGGGGGCCATCAGGTACGCGCGAGAAACCTACGGGCCTGGCGATAGTAAATATTAGAACGAGGGAGGTTCAAATTGCCGGCCAAACAAAGTCAGGAAGCGGATTGTGGCATGTCAGTGGATCATCTGACGGGAGATTTGCCGTGGGGGATGATTTTGCCCGGGACCTTTATCTGATTGACCGAAACACTGGTGAGATGATAAAGCTTAGCGGCGGACATAAAACTACTGCGGCGGATCATGTTCATCCAACTTTTAGTCCTGATGGGACAAAGATACAAATACAGTCGGCTATGCTTTCGGATGATAACCGGTCTATGAATATCTGTATTGTTCCGGTACCGGAGGAGTGGCTTATGAGGAGGTAGGTGTAAAAAATGCGGGCCGGCAGGATTCGAGCAGATAACATTATCCTCTTTGTAGCTATATTTACACCTAAAATTACAAATGTCAAGACTGCTAGATCTCAGGGAAAAATTAAACTTAACTCAGGAAGAACTCTCGGAAAACTCTGGAGTTTCAGTTAGGACCATCCAGCGTATCGAGGCAGGAAAAGAACCCAGGGGATATACGCTTAAGACATTGGCTAAGGCTCTCGGAGTTGACCAAAATGAACTTTTGTTCGAGGACATAAAAGTTGTTGATAGAACCAACTACACCATGCTCAAGATTATCAATCTTTCTTCATTACCATTTACGTTTATCCCCTTCGCAAGCATATTAATGCCGCTTGTGATCATGTTCTTTAGTAAGCAATTTCATCCCATCGCCAAGCAAATAGTATCGGTTCAGATCATGTGGACTATATCGTCGGCAGTAGTTTTTATGCTTAGCGCTCTTTCTAAAAATCTATTTCCCAACGGAAATAAGTTTGTTCTGGCTGTTATGGCGCTGATCGTCTTGTCGAACATCTGTATTATCCTGATTAATACGGCAGGGCTTGACAAGAATAAATCCCTCTATATTAAACTGCCTTTTAGCATGATATAGCGTTTTAAAGCAAATGACGGCAGTTTGTCGGGTTATTGGCGGCTTAATTTTGATGTGAAATCTCAAAGATCAAAGAGCTTTGTTAAAAAAACACATGACAAAGTATTTATTGGTTGGAACAGTAATTCTTCTATGCTGCTACCAAAATTGCCTCGCACAAATGAGCCGGAACTCACCGCTGTTTCTGGAACTGAAGAAACAAGATAGTATTTTCTTTGAGAGAGGATTCAATCAATGTGACTTCGACTATCTCGAAAAGACCATTGCTCATGATCTGAGGTTTTATCACGACAAGGGCGGCTCTCAGGATCGTGCAACATTCTTTCAGAATATGAGGAACAACATCTGCTCGAATACAAACAAGAAACCAATCAGGAAAGTGGAAGAGGCAAGTCTCACTGTTTATCCGCTCCATAATGATGGTATTTTATATGGGGCAATTCAGTCGGGTATTCATTACTTCTATATTCGGGAAGTCGGGAAAGATGATGTTTGGACTAGCACTGCCAAATTTACATCGGTATGGCTGCTTGAGAGCGGTCTATGGAAACTCCGTGATGTATTAAGCTACAACCATCAGGACCCAGAGCCAAATGCAGGAATAACCAGCGCGGTCATGCAGATGTTGAAAGATAATCGTGTCCCTGCTCTGGGATTGGGTATTATCGAAGGAGGTAAGGTTACGAGAACGGAGGTTTACGGGATGCTCGACAGTAAAACCGTAGCTCCGCCAAATACAATTTTCAAGGTTGCTTCTTTGACAAAACCTATTGTGGCTCTAACAACATTAAGACTTGTTGAAAAAGGATTGCTTGATTTAGATGAACCCTTATATAAGTATTGGATAGATCCTGACCTTAAGAGTGATATACGTTACAGGAAGCTTACGCCGAGAATTATCCTTAGTCATCAAACGGGCTTTCCTAACTGGCGTTATATGAGAGATTCGAAGAAGCTTGCATTTGAGTTCGAGCCTGGTAGCAAGTACCAATATTCAGGAGAGGGGTTCGAGTATTTGAGAAAAGCGGTTGAATCCAAACTTAAGAAGAGCATAGAAGTGCTTGCGCGTGACTATCTTTTTCAACCCGCAGACATGAATGATACACGCTTCTGGTGGGACAAGTCTATGGACGAGAGTAGATATGCCAGAAATTTTGACACTTCGGGCAATGTCATTCCGATAACGAAGTATCATGATGCTAATGCAGCCGCCAATCTTCTGACAACTGTTGAAGACTATAGTAAGTTTCTCGCCTATGTTTTGGATGGAGCCGGGTTGTCTGAACCGCTTTTAAATGAGATGCATAAGAGTCAGGTACAAACGGGTAAAGATGACTACTTTGGACTTGGATGGGAAAAACTGACGAACTTCAGTAATGGAGAGTATGCTTTATTGCATTCTGGGAAAGATCCGGGGGTAAGTACACTGGCAGTCATGTTTCCAAAGTCGAAGAATGGATATTTGATTTTTTTAAATGGTGATAATGCAATGAAAATATATGAAGGAATGCTTAGTCAATATCTTTATTTGGGTAAGGAGTTGTGGGGGAAAAGATAGGTTTCTCGCTTTTTCAAAACTTTGGTTGAATCTTGCAAACAATGTATTTGGATTGCACTGGAATATGTACTTTAGTGATCAACCTTCGTGCGTATTTTAACAGTATGTACTGGCACTAACCGACCATTAATGAAGAAGCTTCTCTTAATTTGTATACTACTGTTATCCGTCTTTGTTTCCAAATCACAGGAGAAAGAATCTTATAAAACGCTCGATGCCGCTGACCCAATAGTTTTTGGCGGAGAATATATAATTTACAAAGGTCAGAAGATTTTGCTTGGCCCTCATGCTTTCTTCATCGACGGTCAGTTAACTTCAGGGCAAACCGCCAAATATCCGTTTGTTTATAACTCCATAAATGAAGCGGCTAAACATTTAACCGATGGTACGGAGATGTCGCCGATGACGCTTTATCTAGCACCCCATGTTTATTGGATTGACAATCCGGACGACCCATCTGAGCGCGTCGGCAAGGACGGAGAACCACCGTATGGATTAATTATCAAATGCGAGTGGCTGAGATTCTACGGTCTTTCAAAAAAAGCTGAAAATGTTGTGCTGGCAGCTAACCGGGGCCAAACTATAGGAGCAAAGGGCAACTTTACCCTTTTCAAGTTTATAGGTCAGGGGACGAGTTCCGAAAACATTACTTTCGGCAATTATTGCAATATCGACCTTGAATTTCCTTTAAAGCCAGAACTTAACAGGAAAAAAAGAGCAACGGCTATTGTTCAGGCTCAGCTCATACATTGTAACGGTGACAAGATTGTGGCGCGTAATACGCGTTTTGTCAGCAGACTTAACCTCTGCCCGTTTGTTGGCGGGAAAAGGATCCTTTTCGACAGCTGCCATTTTGAATCTACAGATGACGCTCTTAGCGGAACAGGCGTTTACCTGAATTGTACGTTTGACTTTTACAGCTCCATGCCATTTTACTGGACTACAGGCACGGGTTCTGTATTCCTCAATTCTGATATCAGCTCTTATACACGGGGGGAACAGTACTTTACCAAGGCTGATAAGGGTCAGCTGGCGCTTATCGACACACGTTTCGCTTCAAAGACGCTATCCTATATCGGCTGGCAAGATGTATCGCCGCTCAGCACGCGTAACTATCAGTACAATGTCTCGCTGAATGGCGACCCTGTGTTCGTGAGCAAAAAAGATCCTTCGCTTACGATCGATCTGACAAACAAGCCCCTCCTGGATGCCTACCGATTTGAACATGAGGGAAAGGTGTTTTACAATACCTATAATCTTTTGCGCGGCAATGACGACTGGGATCCGATGAACATAAAAGAAACAGCGCTGAAGGCGGAGAAAGAGCAAACGGGGAAATACACGCAAGTACCTGTTCAACTACTAATTGGGCCTGCGAAAGCGGAAGTTGAAACCGGCAAGGATACGCTGAGGCTGACCGCGACGGTAAATAGGTTTGGAAATTTCAAAGTTGCCGGAAAGGGGATAAAATGGACAGTTGTCAAAGGTGATGTATCTTTGCTGAAATTGATGCCAAATGAGGACGGTTCCGTTTGTATTTTGATTCCGACCAATAATACGGATGTAACCCAACAGGTAATTGTAACCGCACAAACTGCTGCCGGTTTAGAAGCTGCGAGCGTTATACAGGTTGCACCTTCAAAGCTTGATCCACCGAGATTTATTTCAGCTCCTAAACTCAAGATGGATGATAATGGGATTCTTTCCGCAGAGTATAAGCTTGATACAAAATATGATGACCAGTCGCTTGTAACCTGGTACCGATGCAGCGATGCTGAAGGCAATAATCCGGTTGAAGTTGCTGTATCCAGATATGACAAACCATTGCTCGACTATGTACTTACGGCAGGGGATTTGGGGTACCATATTATGGCTTCTGTAGCGCCTAAGCACCAACGTTCTGACGCGGGAGTACTAGTTAAGTTGGTGACAAAAAACGCTGTATCAAGCAAGGATATAAAATCTGATGCTAAAATACTTGACACCGACTTTAGAAATATGTCCACTAAAGACCAGCCTTTGGTTAAGCCGGGTTTCTGGACATTGAAAAGATTTCAATCGGATAATACCGACAAAAGCAGAAGTAGTGATAAGGATGCCTGGTATTACGGCGAAGGAAGCGGCGGGTCTGCAGGGTATACCGGCCTTTTACAGCATCAGTTTGCAAGGCTTTATTATACGCCTGTTGGTGACGGCTATGGTGATATGACAATGAGCCTCACTGTCGTACCTTTTAAAACCGCCGGACAAGGTTTTAGTGTTGCTCCCTTGTATATGGATTTCCTGATCAAATTTGATGCGGAAACCCTGACGGGATATGGTTTGCGATTTATCAGGACTACCAAATACCATGATGCTGTTGATTGTTACTTTGTGAGATACGAGAATGGGAAAGTTAACCGCATCAGTGAACCTGTGTCTACATCGGCTTTCAGGCCTGTGTGCGATCTCACCCTCAAGGTGAAAGGAAATAAGCTTATTGCCCATGCCAAGACTCAAGAGGGTCATCCTAGGTCATCGGATGGGAATGTGGTTGCTGAGGTGAATATTGATGCAGATTTAACCGCTGATACCTTTGGAGGTTTTGGAATAGAGTATGCCGGTGGGGCTACTGTGCTCATTAGAAGCATAAAGGTAGAATGGGATTAATGGAAATTTAAGTACTGTCGAATTAGCCGATTTAAAACTGGCTTAACATTGAATGGCTAGCTTTGTCGATTGATGGAGCATTTATCGGATCAGAATATTCTTTTGTTGATGCAACGTGATCATCACGGTGCTTTCGATATTCTGTTTGATCGCTATTGGCAGCGATTGTTTCTTTCGGCACGCTCGCGACTGAATGATAGCGATACCGCTAAAGATATTGTTCAGGAAATATTTATAAAGATATGGCAAAGACGTGCAGAGCTTAATATTACCGGATCGCTGGAGAATTATTTGCAAGGTGCTGTCCGTTTAAGTGTAATAAATCACTTTAATTCTGCAAAAGCCAACCAAACTCAATTAGACAATGCCCTGGAACGCATCAATGTCCTGGAGGAATCTATCGAACCACTTACCGACTATCTGGAATTAGAGAAAACCTTGCAACAGGCAGTGGAAGTGATGCCTGAAATGCTGAGGAAGGTTTATCAACTCCGGAGCGAAAACCTCTCCATAAGAGCAATAGCGGGCGAACTGGGGCTAGCAGATCAGACTGTAAAAAATTACATTACCGAAGTTTCCCGCCGCTTACGCATCATCATCGCGAGCAAATATCCAGAAAAACACCTCACTTATATGGCTTTAATCATTGCCATGTTTCACGATTAATTAACGCAAAGGTAACGTTAAATCTAAGTACCTCAGGGCCATTTTAGCCACTTATTACTGAAAACATGGCTAATGGATATACATAAATTCAGAAAAATTCTGGGGCGGTACATTAGGGGCGAGGCTAACGAAACCGAAACTGCTCTGGTGGAAGCATGGTACAGGTCGTATTCTACAACCGAGTCCTCAATTGGTGATGACGATTTAGAAGCGATGCGCAAAAGAATGCGGCGTAACATTAAGGATGCTACTATGAAACGGTCGTTTATGCGTCATTACGGTTTGCGGATAGCGGCCGGTCTGGCCATATTTCTTAGTGCCGCATTATTGATCCACTCGTTCACCAGTAATCACGCTCACGAAGAGTACTCCATCATTTCCACGGGCACGAAAGGTTTGAAAAGGCTTACTCTTGAGGATGGTTCAACGGTATGGCTTAATGCTGCCAGTCGGCTGAAAGCTCCTGTAGCATTCAAAGGTAATACCCGGGAAGTCTTCCTGCAGGAGGGTGAAGCTTTCTTTGATGTAAAAAAGGATACCGAGCGCCCTTTTATTGTGCATACTACTCCTTTAGATGTGCGAGTATTCGGCACATCATTTAATGTAAAGGCATATAGAAAGCTAAGGCAGATAAGTGTGTATGTGGCCACGGGAAAAGTGGGTGTTACCGCAAATCAGAAGACGTTAGGCATGTTGACTCCGGGGCGACGGCTAGACTATGCCATCCATAACGGTGTATCTGAGATTAAAACTATCGACAATGATAGGTATCAAAGCTGGAAGTTGGGTTACACCTATCTTGATCAGGCAGACTTCGAAGAGCTCTCCATGACGGTGAAAAACATTTACGGACTGTCGATCAAACCTGGTAATGCTGCAGTTGAAAACTATCGATTTAGCCTTCGCTTGCTCCATAATCTTCCGCCAGCAGAAATCCTGGAGCTGATCAGTCAGCTGCACCATACAAAAATCAGAAGGGAGGGTAATGATATAATTTTCTATTAAAATAAGCTAAGCGGCCCTGTGTTTAGAGCCGCTTAGCATCTTGCCGACCAGGGGCCTAACCCGGTCATGCATGCCTTGTAAATTTCACAATCACGTAAGCAAATCAATAATATGAATTATTTCACACTCAGGTGTAAGCAATTTATGCGTATTACTATCATAACATTCAGTATTCTTTTAAACCTTTGCCTGTTGTCTGTCAACGCAGCTAATGCTAACGCACAGGGGCTGGATCAACGGGTTAATATAACCTTCGAACGCGAGAACTTAAGCAATGCGTTAAAAAAACTTGAACAAAAAACCGGTCTCATTTTCGCATACGACTCCGATTATCTGGGGCTGAAAAGCAAGATCGTTCAGCAGACTAAATTCAACAGCCAGCCGGTTAGAGCGGTATTGGCCACTCTCTTAAATGGGACAAACATTATTTTCAGGGAGTCTTCTGGGAATATCTTACTTACCAGAAAACTGCAACAAGGTAAGGTATATGGAAAGGTAACCGATGAAGGAGGAGATCCGCTACCTGGCGCCACCATCAAGGTTGTTGGAACTACATTCGGTGCGGTTGCCGATGTAAACGGAAATTATTCGCTTGATATTCCCGAAGGTACTTATACCATTCAGGTAACATTTGTGGGTTTCAAAGCACTCGAGTTCAAAAATATCACAGTTTCTGGCGAAACGCTGTATCAGCTCGATGTAAGCTTTGCCGGCAGTAATATGCTTAATGAGGTAACAGTGAGTTACGGAAAGCAGCGCAGTCGCGAAGTTACTGGTTCGATTGCAGAGGTTGACATGCGGGAGTTGCAGGATCTGCCGGTGATGCAGTTCGGGCAGCAGTTGCAAGGTAAGGTAGCAGGTGTAAACGTGGCGCAAACAAGTGGTCAGCCGGGTCGCGGGATTGCGTTCCGGATCCGTGGTGCTGCGTCATTGGCTACTGATTATCAGCCGCTGTTTGTGATAGACGGTCTGCCAATCACGGGAAGCATTAACAATATAAATCCTGACGAAATTGAAACGCTCACCGTTCTTAAGGATGCATCCGCCACGGCTTTATACGGATCACGTGCTGCAAACGGTGTAATCTTGATTACCACCAGGCATGCAAAACCCGGAGATCCAAAAATCGAGTTCAGTGCAAATTATGGTGTTCAGAAAATCCCTTCAGGCAGTATTCCTAAAGTGATGAACGCTGAACAATTTGCGCAATTTATGAATGAAAAGTTCACTGATGCGAAACGTTATGAATCACCGAATGCGGTTGTGCCTGAAATTTATCAGAATCCTTCTCAATATGGTGAGGGAACAAACTGGTTTGATCTGACTACCAGAACTGCACCTATCCAACGTTATAATTTGAATGTACTTTCTGCACGCGAAAAATCTTCGTCTGCAGTAATCTTTGGCTATGAGGCTCAGGAAGGCGTACTCATCAACTCGGGTACGAAACTATTATCCCTGCGTATCAATAATGATGTGAACCTGGGCAGCCGCAATAAATTGAAGGTTGGATTTAATCTTGCGCCAAGCTACCGTATGGATCATAACAACAGATTAAATACGGACGGAGTGAATGGTTTTTACCAACGTATTTTTGAGGCTAGCCCGATCAGTCAGCCTTATAACGCTGATGGCAGCTATGTTGTGGGTGCATTTTCACCGGGAATGAGCACGTATGTTAACCCACTTGCGCTTCTAAAGGAAACGCAGGATGACTATCAAACGACACGTATCCTGGCCAACGGCTATCTGAATTATGAATTGATGCCGGGCCTCGTTCTAAAAACGAATCTGGGTGTTGATAAGGGCGCCGAGACAAGGAATCAATTTTCTCCTTCGATCGCGCTGTCGACTTCTGCTGCAGCTCCTGTACAATCTACGGGGCTTAGTTCATCGGTGGACAACTTCTCCTATACTGGAGAAGCTTACCTCAATTATTCGAAGTCGTTCCTTGAGGATCATCATATAGAAGCACTTGGGGGATATTCTGCTCAGCGGTTCGAGCAGAAAAGCAACTCGGTCAGTGGCACCGGATTTCCAAGTGATGATATTCCTTACTTAAGCGCAGCATCCATTATTTCGGCAGGTACAAGTAACACTACACAGTATTCTCTTCTGTCGGCAATCGGCCGCTTGAATTATAACTATAAGGGCAGGTACTTGTTGCAGGCGGCTATACGTCAGGATGGCTCGTCGCGATTCGGAGCGGATCGGAAATTTGGTTACTTTCCTTCGGTTTCAGCCGGTTGGATCCTAAGCGATGAGCCTTTCATGGAAAGATTTGGCAAGGTCGATCTGCTTAAGATCAGAGCTAGTTACGGTGTTACCGGAAATAACAGCTTCGGGAACTTTACCGCCATACCAACATTGTCGAAATATAACTATTTGCTGAATGGAGCTTTGATACAAGGGCAGACCATCGGTACACTTGGTAATGCTGAACTGGCATGGGAAAAGAACAAACAGCTGGATCTTGGCTTAGAGGTGGCTTTGTTTAACAGCCGGGTATCACTGACTTACGATTACTACCGTAAAATATCCGACGGCCTGATTCAGGCACGCCCTGTACCGAGAGCTTCCGGCTTTGTGAATATCCAGTACAATATCGGTGAGCTGGAGTTTTGGGGACATGAGATAACGTTGAACACAATTAATACTACCGGCAACCTAAAGTGGAATACCAATTTCAATATTGCTTTCGAGCGGAATGAGATTAAAAAGCTGGTAGACCCGGGATACTTGCGCAGAAATAATACCGTAACATCAGATTACTACCGCCACCAGGTAGGTCATAGTCTGGGTGAGTTTTACGGATTCATAAATCTTGGGTTGTATAAAGATGCCGAAGACCTGGCCAATTCGGCAAAATATAAGAGTACGGGACTATCTGACAACGGGTCATCAGATATTGGTACGTTGAAAATGAAGGACCTGAACAATGACGGAATTATTGATGACGTGAATGACCGTAACTTTATAGGTGATCCTACGCCAACGTTCAGCTTCGGTCTCTCTAACAGTTTTACGTACAAGAACTTCGATCTGAATATAATTATGGCAGGTCAGGTTGGCGGCAAAATACTAACTCCAGGAAAATGGGCTTACTTAACCAACCTGGATGGTTCGAGGGTACCCCTTGCTGCCGCCGCTGACCGCTGGCGCTCTGAGGAGAACCCTGGCTCAGGTGTGTATCCGCGTACCAAAACCGGAACTACAGCAATCGGAAGATCTGTGAACACGCAATGGGTGGAGGATGGTTCTTACCTTACTGCCAAGAACATTGCGTTGGGCTATAATGTAAACTTGAAAAAGCCGCTGTTACTTAGGGACTTAAGGATTTATGCTTCGGTACAGCAAGCCTTCGTTATTACCGGTTATAGCGGCGCAAATCCGGAGATCGGTATTTCCGGATCTGACGCTCTGAACGGGATCGGGGTAGATGAGAACGCTTACCCAATTCCCCGGACATTTTCTTTTGGTATAAATGCAACCTTAAAATAATCATATTCAGAAATTACAATGAAAAAGAACTATATAGTACTTGTGCTGCTCGCCTTGCTTGCATCATCTTGTGATAAGAGTTTTATTGACCTCGTTCCGGAGGATTCGCTTTCTCCGGAAACATTCTTCCAGACCGACGATCAGTTGCAGCAGGCTGTGGCGGCGGCGTATGTTCCACTGCGGGATATGCTGGTTAACGACTACCATACTTCCGAGATGCGTTCTGATAACACGCATTATATACCTAATCCGGTAAACAGGGGCACGGCTACCGTTTACCGGGAAAATGTGTCTGACTGGAACAATGATGCCAACAACGATTATGTTAATGCGGTTTATTATCATTGCTACACGGGTATTTCCAGGGCGAACATCGTTATTGGCCGAATCCCTGGGGCGGCTAAGGCAACGGAAGCAGGTAAAGCCAGTGCCGACGGGCAGGCGAAGTTTCTGCGCGCCTGGAACTACTTTAAACTTGTTCGCTTGTTCGGTGGAGTGCCGCTGTATTTAACTGAAGTTACTAAAGCGGAAGAAGCTTTCAAAGATCGCTCGACCGCAGAGGAGGTTTACAACCAGATAATATCTGACGCAACGGATGCGGTGAACCAACTGTTGCCGCCTGCAAAGTTTCCGCAAACCGGAGAGGCTACCAAAGGCTCGGCTACTGTGCTCCTGGCTGATGTATATATTACGTTGAAGAGATATGCTGAAGCAGAGGCTTTGCTAAATACTCTTCCTGCCATGGGGTACGGACTTCATGAGGATTACACCGATGCCTTTCTACCGGCTAACAAAAACTCTAAGGAGTCGTTGTTTGAGGTGCAATACCAGGAAGGAACTGCTGCGGGAAGTCAGCCTAATGCCTTTGTCTTCCAATTTATGCCTAAAACGGCTAGTACGGCTCTTATCACGGGACCTCAGTTTCCCAGTAACACCAGTAGCTCAGGTTGGAATATCCCGTCATTTGATCTGTTAGCCAGTTATGAACCGGATGATGAGCGCTTAGTTGCCTCCATCGGAATTGCTGAGGGTACCAATAACTCTAGTTTAGTGATGACGATATCGCGTGTAGCAAGTCCTGTGAATTACAGTACTCCGGCAGGAAAAGCGAGTACACCCTTTATTAAAAAATATGTTCACGGTCCCTATATAGCCGCGAACAATGCGAATGATAACTGGCCGATATACCGGTACTCCGAAGCGCTGCTGCTTTTAGCTGAAGCCCAGAACGAGCAAGGGAAGTCGCCATTAGTGGCCCTCAATCAGGTGCGCAGGCGGGCGGGCTTGCTGGACGTTAATGAAACTGATCAGGCGAAACTAAGGGATATCATACTGCACGAGCGGCGTGTGGAGTTGGCCTTCGAAAATAAGAGGTTCCATGACCTGCAGCGGAGTAGCAAGGGACTGGAGATCATGAGAGCTTACGGAGCGGATGCCAAAGCTACCTACAGCCACCTGGAGAATAATGCGTTCGATATTCAGCCACATAAATTCATATTTCCTATTCCACTTCCTGAAAGGAATCTGAACCCGGGTATGGAGCAGAATCCAGGTTATGCGTTCTAAATGAACCGAATTCAATGTATGACATACATCAAATGACAGATACAACATGTTCTTAAAAACTATAATTAGACCTAACGTTAGTAAGGCACTTTGTGCCTTTGTGAGCGCACAGCTTCTATTTAGCATAAGTGCAACACCCGCCAAGTCTCAGCAGGCAACTGCCGAGTCCGTGGACTTTTCTATTGCGATTATCCCGGATACGCAGTATTATACATCGGAGAAACACGGCGGCAAAAATGAGATGTTTAAATCTCAAACGGATTGGATCGTTAAAAATGCGGCAAAAGAGAAGATCGCTTATGTGATACATCTTGGCGATATTACGGACGACGGCGAGAAGTTTCCGAAGCAATGGGAAAACGCTGCCGAAGCCATGTATGTATTGGATAAGCCACAGCCTGGGTATCCGCATGGTATACCTCATGGTCTGGCTGTAGGTAATCATGATCAAACCAAAAGCCAGTACCCATTATCGGGCAAGACGGACCAGTATAATAAATACTTTGGCGTAGAGCGTTTTAAAAACAAGCCCTGGTATGGCGGCCATTATGGGACAAATAACGATAGCCACTACGACCTGTTTACTGCCGGAGGAATCGATTTCATAAGTATCTATTTTGAGTACGACTCATTCGATGAGGATATAGAGAACTTAAACAACTGGGCGAGCATGCTGTTGGAAAAATACAGATACAGACAAGCAATTCTGGTAAGTCACTCTATGGTGCATTTTAACAGAACCGCGGGAACCAACGAAAAAGCTTTTCCTAAATTCAGCAAGCAGGGGCAGAGGATATTTGACCGGATCAAGAGGTACCCAAATGTTGTTATGACACTTTCGGGCCATGTAGGCGATCACGGAGAAGGGTATCGCATGGACGGATATGCCGGAAACATTATTAAGTCTTTTCTTTCTGACTATCAGAGCAGGCCTGATGGGGGTCATGGTCTGATGCGACTGATGAAGTTTTCAAAAGCAAAGGATCTGATTAGCATCCGTACATTTTCGCCCTATACAGGCGAAGTAGAAAAAGATGGTGATAGTGAGTTTACAACACCCTGGCGCCATCATACCAATGTTGCCAGATACCTGGATTTCGATAACGATCAAACTACTGAGCTGATGTCTTTCCTGAATGGAAAATGGAAGATTAGCAATCAGAAAGATGTTGATTTTGGTAAAGAGGGTGACATTGCAGTGCCTGCAGATTACAATGGCGATGGCAAGGTTGAGCTTGCGGTTTTCAGACCATCTGAGGGAATGTTTTATATGGAGGATGGAAAGTCTGTTAAGCTCGGTCAGCAGGATGATATTCCTGTTCCGGCTGATTATGACGGTGATGGTTTTGCTGACCTGGCAGTTTATCGCCCTTCTAATATGACCTGGTATTTTAACGGACTTGATAGTTTGAAGTTCGGTGCTAAATATGCCATTCCTGTTCCGGGAGATTATGATGGTGACGGTATTACTGATATGGGGTTTTTCAACGTGAAGAATTCTTTGTGGCAAATTGCTGCCATTGGAAATATACCAGTTCAGCTACCACATGTTCCGGGTGATATTCCTGTACCGGGTGATTATAATGGCGACGGTAAGACCGAAATGGCCGTGTTCCGCCCATCTACAGGAGAGTGGATCATAGACAAGTTTAAGGCTCCTATACAGTTCGGTAAAAAAGGAGATATTCCCGTTCCAGGAAACTACTTAAAAGATGGTAAGACTCATCTGGCGATACTTAGGGGTGGAAAGATATACTTGCAAAATAATCAACCGCTTAATACAGGTGAAGTCGATTCTTCGGCTTTGATTAATTTGCCGTTTCATATTCGAAGTTTTTTTAAATAGAGTACCTTGCTGCTCTAGACTATCGTTTATGGTTTAGGGCAGCTTTGTTTTTGAACTTTTCGACAGCAAAGTATGTCCGTTATCATCAATTCGAACAAAATGAAAAATATTCTCCGTTATCTAACACTTTTCAGCTGCGCTCTGGCTTATCTTTTAACTGCTCACAGTGCCTTTGGCCAGGCAAAGCTCAACAACCTCAAGATCAAAAGCAATAAAGAACTACAAGCGTTTTTCCGTTTTACGCCAGCCAAAGCACCCTTAATCAGCGGGCACCGCGGAGGAATCGTACCGGGGTATCCGGAAAATTCCATTGCTGCTTTTGAGCACACACTTAGCTATACCCCGGCCTTCTTCGAGATAGATCCACGACTGACCAAAGACAGTGTGATTATACTCATGCACGATGCCACTCTGGATCGGACTACCAATGGGTCCGGAAAGGTATCTGATTACACCTGGGAGGAACTGAAGAAGCTCCGCTTGAAAGACGTAAATGGAAAGGTAACGGATTATCCTATCCCTTCGTTGAAAGAAGCACTTGTATGGGCTAGAGGGAAGACGATTCTGAACTTTGACAAAAAAGATGTGCCAATGGAAATGACCGGCCGCATTATCGGCAAACTTAGGGTAGAAGATCAGGTGATGGTGACAGTTCACAATGCTAAGGATGCTTTGTTTTACCACAAAATAAATCCTAAGATTATGTTTTCCGCTTTTATATTGACGGAGGAGGCAATGCATGAGTATGACAAAACTGGAATTCCCTGGTCGAATATTATGGCTTATATCGGTCCAAGAATAAAGCCTGAGAACAAAGCGCTGATCAACGTACTGCATGCCAGGGGTGTGAGGTGTATGATTTCTTCAGCAAGTACATACGATAAACTTACAGATCCTGAAAAGCGTAGCGCGGCTTATAAAGAAATCATTCAATCTGGTGCCGATGTAATTGAATCAGATCTACCTATAGAAGCAGCCCAGGCCATTCAAACGTTATCTTTTTCAGATAGAAGCAAGGCATCTAATTAAATACGCTATTTCTAAAATGTATAATAATGAAATCTTTAATTATTGTAACCATTTCTTTATTATTTTGCCTTACTGGCTTTTCTCAAGAAAAGAATAAAGAAATTAAAGTGGCAAGTTTCAATATACGCCTTGACACGCCAAAAGACAGCTTAAACGCCTGGCCGCTTCGAAAGGAGAATGTGAAAGCGTTGATTCAGTATCATGGGTTTGAGATTATCGGTATTCAGGAAGCTTTTCACCATCAGTTACTCGGTCTGACAGAGATACCTGGCTTCGCTTATTTCGGAGCGGGACGTGATGATGGTAAAACAGCAGGGGAACATTCGGCAATATTATATAAGAAGGATCGCTTCGACATCGTTAAATCCGGAAATTTTTGGTTGAGTGAAACTCCAGATGTTCCTGCTAAAGGTTGGGATGCGACTTGCTGCAATAGGATTTGTTCTTGGGCTGAGTTTAAGGACAAGCAGAGCGGAAAGAACTTCTACGTTTTTAATGCACATTTTGATCATCAGGGTGTAGTAGCGCGAAGGGAGTCTGGCAAGTTAATAGTGGAAAAAATTAAAGCGATTGCTAAAGACGCGCCTGTGATTTGCATGGGCGATTTTAACTCAACTCCTGAAACGGAGCAAATCAAAGCTATTTCTTCTTTGTTGAACGACACATATGTAGTATCAAAGCAACCGCCTTATGGTCCTGTTGGAACATCGAATGGCTTCGTATTTACTGCGCCGATGAAGCACCGCATTGACTACGTCTTTGTGAGTAAACATTTTGAGGTTTCGAAATATGGAGTGCTTACGGATGCTAAAGATCAGCGCTATCCTTCTGATCACCTTCCCGTGGTTGCAAATATCAGTTTGAAGTAGGAGTGTTTGGTTTAGGTGAATCTTAAGGTTCGCTTTTTATAAGATCATAACATAGAAAGTGCTGTGTCATAAGGACTCCGGAATGAGAGAACTTCCAGAGTCCTTATGATACAGTACTTTTGGTTTCACTCAGGCTGCTTCAACAGCGATACTCTCAATAGCTTTCTCGAGTGCGTGTTCCTTCAGGCCGGGTATATTAACACCCTCAGCCCGGAAGACTGTAATATCGGTCATACCCATGAAACTTAATACAGCTTTAAGATATGGCACCACAAAATCGTACGGTTGATACGGACCTTCTGAATAAACGCCTCCCGCTGACATGGCGATATACACTTTTTTGTCTTTGACTAAGCCTTCGGCACCGTGTTCACCATAGCGGAATGTTATTCCTGCTCGGGCAATATGGTCGATCCATGCTTTAAGTGCGGAATGGATGCTGAAGTTGTAAAGCGGCGCCCCTATGACAATGATATCGGCTTCAAAGAGCTGGCTGATAGCTTGATCAGAGTAGAGGATAGCCTCTTGGTCTGCGACTGTCCTATCTTCTATGGGTGTGAAAAAAGACTGTAGGTGGGGGGCATCGAGGTGGGGGAAGTTTTCCTCGATCAGGTTCACCTCGTTTACTTTGCTGTCAGGATACTTTTCCTGTAACTGTGCTACGATAGCTCTGCCCAATTTAATGCTGAAAGAGTCTTTCTTTCGCGGGCTGGATATCAAATGAAGAATGGTTTTCATATTCTGTTTGTTAAGATTATACTTCAGCAAAGCTATTCGGTTCCACTATTAAAAAGATAGAACTATCCCAAAGGATAGTGGTATCCTTGAGGATAGTTCATAGTTTTGTCATATGGAAACTATTGCACAAGAGCCGCTTATAACAAGAGAAGAATGCACCGTCAGCGTTGGTCATATTCGGGATGCCTTATATGTGTTGAACGGAAAATGGAAGTTGCCTTTAATTTTCTCACTGACTGAGTCGCCTAAACGTTTCGGTGAGCTCCAGCGGGTGCTGGAGGGTATAACTCCTAAAGTTCTGGTCAAGGAACTCAAGGACTTGGAGCTGAATGGATTTGTGTTGCGCAAGGTACATCCAACGACTCCTGTAACCGTGATCTATGAAGTTACTCCGTATGCCGACACCCTGCGAAATGTGTTGAACGAGCTTAAAGAATGGGGCTTTCAGCACCGGGAAAAGATCAAGGCAGATATGCGTAGGGGAGGCAAAGTGGCTGACAAAAAATGATACGACCCAGGTCCGCGTAAAGTAATAATTTTCTATTAATGCTTTTTTGCGTTTTGGAAACGGTATTTTGTTTATGGTCTGTCAGATAATAAAGTAAGTAGATGAAGCAGGAGTAGCCAAAAACGACATATACTGTGAGATATTACATAATTTATCTGAGAAAAAGAAGTACTATTGTATAGTCGTTAATATCTAAATCATGAAATGCTTCGTTCTATTGCGTTTTTTCTTTTCTTCTCAATCATTGCAAGTTGCAAAAACGATGATGAGTGATGATCGGCAAAAGATGATTTGGAAGGGGCTTAATCGGGCCGTGGAAAATATTGAGTTTGTAAGGCAGTAAACAGGTGGTTATGCCATTTTTATCTCAAATATCGTTACCAGCCCCCAATGATGGCACTTATCTGGAGCATATTCCAAGCTTGAACAATGGCTTGCATCTCAAGCTAAAGCATAATGTAACATTCTTTGTTGGCGAAAATGGGTCAGGGAAGTCTACTTTGCTCGAAGGTATTGCGGAGCAATGCGGTTTCAGCCTTAGAGGAGGTAACCGCAATCACAACTTGAATACCGGCTATCGTTTTGAAGGATATGGTTCAGCGCTGGCCCCATATCTGAAATTGTCCTGGAGCCCCCGCAAGGTCAATGACGGCTTTTTTATGAGAGCAGAAAGCTTTTTTAATTTTGCTTCTTATATTGATGAGCTGGCAAGTGAGGATCCCCGTATTCTCAAAGCGTATGGGGGGAGGTCACTGCATGAACAGTCGCATGGTGAATCATTCTTGTCGCTATTTAATAATCAATTTGAGTCCGGCATCTATATACTCGACGAACCTGAGGCTGCATTATCTCCGGCAAGGATATTGGCCTTTATGTCAGTAATCCACCAGCTCGACATAAGTGGAAGGGCTCAATTCATAATAGCTACTCATTCCCCAATTCTCATTTGCTACCCTAATGCCTCCATTTATCAATTTGATGAGAATGGAGTATATGAAACCTGCTATGAAGATACCGAGCATTTTTATCTCACCAAATCGTTTCTGGATAATCCCGGATTATATCTTCGGCATTTGATGGAAGGCTAAAGCTGAACTAACGCTCCACCAAAAATGAAGTATCCAATAGATTTACATGAATAAGAAAAAAGGAGCACTTCAGGGCAGTTGCAGGAAAGACGTACGCTAAAACTGTTAATAATTATTTAAACCTTTGAAGACTATTTTTCTACTGACGTTTTTGAATATTATATGCTTGACCTGACTGCTAAAACGAGGACTAAGCTCGACCTGCCACTTAATAAAGTTGTGCATGCATCTCCGGTGGACGTAGAAGATGGAAAGGCTTACATTGCCGTGGCTTCTTCTGGAAGCGGTAATTTCGTATGGACTTATGAGATATCTACAGGAAAACTGACCAAAGGCATGGAGATTAAGGGCGTTGATAATGTGGACTGGATTTCCAGATTTGAATAAGATTTGTAGTTAGATGAGTATTACGGTCTCTTAATATGGCTGTGTTTACTTTTTTAACCTCATGTGATTTTTGTCCCTGAAAATTTATAGATTTAACTATAGAAGGTTGACCATCAATATCTCCACACGAAAGACAAGCCTTCGGACTGAAATTGCATTATTAAAAAACAATTGCCTATATGCAGACGGTGACGAATGAATGGCTGCAGTCAATTGAATCTCTAAATGAAGTTCCGCACGATCAATTGCAATGGTGGATAGAGAACAGCCGCCATTATGAGCTTGAAGAAGGTGAGTTTCTAGTTAAGCAAGGAACTCCAACAATTGGAACGCATGTCATAATTACTGGGAGAATACAATTGTATATAGCCCAAAAGGCAGGCATACAATACCTCTCACTTTTAGGATCTGGAGATGTTACTGGCTACCTTCCGTTTTCGAGGGCGACCGTAAACATACTAGATGGCAAAGCACTGGAAACTACGCAACTCATGACGTTTCCGGTTGAGAAAATGAATGAGCTGATTCATACGCGATTTGAGCTTACTCAGGCGTTGGTTCATATTATGTCCACAAGGGTAAGGGACTCTACGATATTGCAGCAACAGAATGAAAAGATGATGGCTTTGGGTAAGCTATCTGCAGGCCTGGCGCATGAGCTGAATAATCCGGCAGCCGCTATTGTAAGGGGGTCGGCATCATTGTCTAAACACCTTAAATTAACGCCAGCGAAGTTTAAAGAAATAAGTTCAATGAGGATGAGTGAGGACATCGTTGAAAAGGCGAATTCAAAGATGTTTGAAGTGCTGGCAAGAGAGGAGAAAACAGTATTTACTATGATGCAGCGTGCTAACTTAGAAAGTGATTTCATTGATTGCCTCGAAAGTCACGGTGTGCTAAACAGCCAGGAAATTTCGGAGAGCTTTGTAGAGTACGGTTTCACTTGTGACGATATGGAAGAACTATCAGCGATAGTTCCTCCACAGTATCTATCGCCTGTACTCAACTGGATCAACGATAATCTTGTTACTGAGCGAATGGTAAACGATATTCAGGAAGCAAGCCAAAGAATTGAAAAGCTCGTCGGTGCGATAAAGAAATTTACACATATGGACCGCGGCAGGGATAGGGAATATGCTGATATACATAGTGGAATCCAAAATACGCTTACTATGCTTGCTTACAAGTTTACCAAAGGGAATGTGGAATTGGTAGAAGATTATGATACCTCCTTACCGAAGATCAGAGTTTTCGTTGGAGAAATGAACCAGGTGTGGACTAATATCATTGACAACGCGCTTGATGCAATGGAGGCTAACAAGCGGGGCAGGTTAGAAATCAAGACCAGAAGAGACGGCGACTTTGTTGAGGTTACTATAGCCGACAATGGACATGGTATTCCTTCGGACTTAAAGAGCCGGATATTTGAGCCATTTTTTACTACTAAAGAAATCGGGAAGGGTACAGGGTTAGGACTTGATGTTGTTGCAAAGATAACAAGGCAACACGGAGGATCTATGAAAGTAAATTCTGCTCCCGGGCATACTGCTTTTGTACTTTGTTTCCCAATAAATTCATAATATGAATGAGCCTATTATATTTTGTATTGATGATGACCCTCAGGTCCTACGCGCGTTGATACGCGATCTTAAAGCACAGTATAGGAAAGATTATAAGATTCTCAGCACGTCTTCTGTAAGTGAAGGGCTTGAAGGATTACTAGAGTTGAAAAACAAGGGTGAAGCTGTTGCTCTATTTATTGCCGACCAGCGTATGCCAGAAATGGATGGAGTCTCTTTCCTGGTGAAAGCACTTGACTTTTACCCAGATGCGAAGCGGATATTACTTACTGCTTACTCGGATACGGATGCTGCCATTAAGGCAATCAATGAGGTGAAGTTGGATTACTATCTGATGAAGCCATGGGATCCGCCTGAAGAACGGCTCTTTCCGGTAATTGACGACTTGCTTGACGAATGGCAGAACGGTTACCGGCCGGATTTTAAGGGGCTGAAGGTAGTTGGATATCAGTTCTCGCCAAAATCGCATAACCTGAAAGAATATCTGGCAGGCAATCTCGTCCCCTACCAATGGATGGATATCGAAACCAGTAAGGAAGCGCAGCAGCTTCTGGAACTGAATGACGTACCTTCGAAAGATCTTCCCGTGGTTTTTTGTGAAGACGGTACATTATTACGGACGCCGTCCATTCAGGAGCTTGCACAGCAAATTGGTTTGAATCCTGCATTGAGGAATGAGGTGTATGACGTTGTTATAATAGGAGCTGGACCGGCTGGTTTGGCTGCATCTGTTTATGGTGCCTCGGAAGGTTTGAAAACGCTTTTGATAGAACGTCATTCTCCGGGAGGACAAGCAGGGACAAGCTCAAAAATTGAAAACTATCTTGGCTTTCCATCCGGGCTCAGCGGTTCTGAACTGACACGTCGCGCATTAGCGCAGTCTACACGTTTCGGAACTGAATTTCTTTCACCACAGGATGTTAAAGCTATTCATGAAAAGGATGGCTATAAGAAGCTTGTGTTAGACGGGGGTATTGAAATCAACACACGAACGGTGGTCATTACTACTGGTGTTGATTACCGTAAGTTGGAAACAAAAGGCATTGAACAATTTACCGGCGCTGGTATCTATTACGGAGCAGCAATGACTGAAGCGGCCTCTTGCAAAGACAAGGAGGTATATATTGTTGGCGGCGGAAACTCTGCGGGACAGGCTGCCATGCATTTATCAAAATTTGCCCGTAACGTCTATATCATCATTCGTAAAGCTGATCTGACCTCATCGATGTCATCGTATCTGATTGATCAGATCAACGGAACTCTTAACATCCATATCCTTGGAAAAGCGGAAATAAAGGAAGCTCTTGGAGAAGACCGAGTTGAGAAGATTACGATTGGCGCTATTGATAATGAAGAGACAGATACGAGACAAGCTGACGCGATTTATATATTTATCGGTGCAAAACCCTATACCGACTGGATAGGTGAAGAAATAATCAGAAACGATAAGGGCTTTATCGAAACCGGCAGGGACGCAAAGAACTATGAGTCCTTCAATAAGATCTGGAAACTCCAACGGGATCCCTATCTGCTGGAAACCAGTGCTCATGGCATTTTTTGCGGCTGGCGACGTGCGTGCAAATGCGATGAACCGCGTCGCGTCTGCGGTAGGCGAAGGAAGTATGGCCATCAGCTTCGTGCACAAGTATTTGGCGGAGGTGTAATTTGGTCCTGGTAATTTAGCCTTGTTCCTGAAAAACTTTCTCCGCTGTAAGAGGAAGTGATCGGATACGCTTGCCAGTAGCGGCAAATAGTGCATTCGCAATTGCTGCTGCTGTCGGACCCTGGGCTGCTTCTCCTGCGCCCATCGGCGCTGTTTCCGGGTAGTCAATGATGAACACTTCCGTTTCAGGAACATCTTCGAACCGCATAATCGGATAAGTTTCCCATGTGGAGCTGGTAATCCCGTTGTTGTCGTACCTGACTTGCTCGAATAGTGTCCAGCTCGCCGATTGAATCATGCCGCCGGCTGTTTGGTTTTTAAGGCCATCACTGTTGATTGTTTGTCCGGCATCGATCACTGCAGTTAAGCGCGTAAGTTTGAAAGTTTTCCGTTCAGCGTCTATCTTAACCTCTGCGACGACGGCGCAATACGCAGCTTTATTTTTGTAACGGGCAAACGCTATTCCTTTTCCCGTTCCTTCTGTATACGGGCGTTGTTCAAACTTGCATCTTTTCGCGGCTAGCTGGATGACCTCCTTCGCTCTCTCGTCTTGCAGATGCTGTAAGCGGAACTGCACGGGGTCTTGTCCCGAGTGGCTGGCTAGCTCATCCATAAAGGATTCGATGGCGAACACATTTGCATAAGCGCCAAGGCTAAGTAAGGCAGAGGTTCGTAAGGGACCGTCATAGTGGTGCAAAACGACACGGCTTGCTTCAAAATTATAAAGGGGCTCCGCATTGCGGTGACTTCCGCCAGAGAACTTGCCGGGCGAAAAACGGAAGGGCTTTTTCAGGTGTCTTGCTGATAAGAAGTGGCCGGCATCGCCTCCTGGTCTTGAGCTGTGATTGTCTGACCATAATCGAGTCTCCCAGGCCTGGACGCGGCCATCAGTTCCAAGCCCGGCCGTCAGGTGGTGCATCATGGCAGACCCGTAGGGTTCGCAATTGTGTTCGTCTTCACGCATCCACTGTAGTCTAACAGGTTTACCAGGCATTCTCATAGCTAATAATGCGGCCTCTGCAGCGGCATCGTCTGCGCCATTATGCCCGTAACAGCCGGAACCGGCTACGCTATAGGCTTTTATCTTGTTTTCAGGCAGGGATAATAGGTGTGCGAGTGTTTTGCGTAGGGGATAAACCCCCTGTGTGTGTGACCAGACGGTGAGCGTGCTGTCTTTCCATTGCGCGATAGCACAGGACGGACCGATTGATCCGTGCATTTGGTACGGACGCTGGTAGCGTGCTTCGTAGCGACTGGATGATTTGTTGTAGATTTCCTTAAAGCCAGCAGCTTCTTTGATCACCTCGGCCTCGGTGGCTTGTTGTTGCATTTCAGTAAACACACGATTCTCGGAAGGGCTGATAGTTTGCTTGTTCCACTCCACAGCGCCGCTTAAGGTTTTCCATGCTTTTATCGCCTGATATTCTTCTTCCGCAATGACAGCGATAAAGCTTCCGTCCCGAATGATCTTCAATACCCCGGGCATATCTGCCGCTTCTGCGGTAACGATCGCTACAAGCGTTGATCCGTATCCTGGAGGATGAAGAACACGGGCATGGACCATGCCCGGAAGCCGAATATCTTGCAGAAAATAGGGCATGGCTGTAGCCATTACCGTAATGTCTTCTCTCGGATAAGCAGTTCCGACCAATTTATACGATGCGGGATCTTTAAGTAGCGCCTGTTCGTCTACTTCAGTTTCGATACTTTCTCCGTTAAGCAGCTGCCAGTAGGTTATTTGCTGTCCGCTTGTCTGATTGCTTATCGTTCCATCCTCGACAATTAGATTCTCCATCGAAGCATTCAAATATAGTGACGCTCTCTTCAGGAGAGTATTTCTTGCAGTCGCTGCTGCATACCGGATAGTTTTGCCGCTTCCTTCTATGGATGCACTTCCGGCTGTATACCGTTCATCGGGCGTCAACCCGGTTTCGGCGATGACGATATGCATTCGAGTCATATCGACATCCAGTTCCTCGGCCGCGATCTGCATCAGCGCGGTTCGAATACCTTGTCCAAGCTCTGTTTTACCAGTTAGTACAGTAACACGGCCTGTTGTCTCCATGCGAATCCAGGAATCAACCTTATTTCGATTTCCTTGCTGACTTCCCGTTGCGTCTGGAAGCTCCGTGAAAGAGAAGGCATCCATGCTGAAACCGACTGCAAGAAAGCCGCTGCTTTTTAAAAATGTTCTTCTGTCCATCATCTTTTATTGAGGTTAGCGGCGGCCTTTTTAACCGCACTGATCACCCGGCTATGGGTACCGCATCTGCATAACACACGTTGAAGAGACTGCCGAATGCTTTGGTCATCAGGACTTGGGTTTTCATCCAGCAATGCTTTCGTGCAAATGATCATACCATTGATACAGTAGCCGCATTGTGCTGCTTGTTCTTCAATGAAGGCTTCGGAAACAGGATGCGGCTTATCGAATGATCCCAGTCCGTCTAATGTGACAATGTCGAAAGCCGACGCTTCTTTACCTGATATCATGCAGGAAGGCATGGCTTTTCCGTCCAGAAGCACCATGCAACTGCCACATCGTTCAATGCCGCAGCCGTACTTAGGTCCATTCAATGCCAGATCGTTACGAAGCAAATACAACAGCGGCGTTTGGGGATCGGTGAGAAGGCGGTGATTTTTTCCATTCACCCGGAGATGCAAAGTGTCGACCATGGTGCTCATTTAAATGTTAGTCTTATCTATATCAAATTACTGTAGTTCAACATTTGTTCTTTTTATTTACGAATAGTGAGTCCCCAATTTTTGCAGAAAGCCAGCTTTCATATTCATCATAGAACAAACATATTTGTTCATTTTTTTGATAAATGGCAGAGTGCGGTGTGCCTTTATTGACTTAAGTGTTAGCCAGTTTGGAAGTTTATTGAGAAACATTACATTCTTTAATTGGTTATTCCACATATCGAAATAAATCTATGAGCAACCACTACTACAACGCTGACGATCTCGCCAAGTTTGGCAACATCGCTGAATACCAAAAAGATATGGGCGATAAATTCTTCTCTTACTACGGGGATGTATTTAAGGACAGTCATTTGACTGCTAAAGAAAAGTCGCTCATCGCATTGGCTGTGGCTCATGCGGTGCAGTGCCCTTATTGTATCGATGCATACAGCAGCGATGCTTATGAGAAAGGATACAGTGAACAGCAGATGATGGAAGCGGTGCATGTTGCGGCTGCCATCAAAGGTGGTGCTGTATTGGTGCATGGGGTGCAGATGATGAACAAGGTAAAAGAGATCGGGATGTAACCTATGAAGTCGCTCAAGGTATTGCAACACCATTTGGCAGATTCCCATAATCAGCTGGCGGTTCTGGAAGACGAAGGGCTGCATAAACATGCGCCTTTTAAGGACAAGCTTGTAGCGATGGGCGAGTTTCCTTTAAGGGCTACGGGAGTGGAAATCTTTCAGGTAAATGTGGGCAAGATGTGCAACCAGGTTTGTAAGCACTGCCATGTTGATGCGGGTCCTGATCGGAAAGAGATAATGACCAAAGACACCATGCGGCTTTGTTTGGACGTATTGGCTGGATCTGATGTTAAAACTGTTGACCTGACAGGTGGAGCTCCTGAGATGAATCCTGACTTTCGGTGGTTTGTGACCGAAATTAGGAAGTTGGACAAACACATAATAGGGCGCTGTAATCTGACCATAATCATGGCAAATAAGAAGTTTCATGACTTGCCTGAGTTCTTCAGGCAGAACGATATTGAAGTCGTGTCTTCTTTACCTAGTTTCACCAGAGATAGAACGGACCGGCAAAGAGGTGACGGTGTGTTTGAGGATTCAATCAGGGCTTTGCAGCTATTGAATGCAGTTGGGTATGGTGAACCGGGTAGTGGTTTATTGCTTAACCTCGTTTATAATCCCGCAGGTGCGTTCCTTCCACCTTCTCAGCAAGCTTTGGAACGGGAGTATAAAGATGAATTATTCAAAAACTTTGGGATACGTTTCAACAACCTTTTTGCGATTACGAATATGCCAATCAGCCGCTACCTCGACTACTTGCTGATATCGGGTAATTATGATAAGTATATGGAAAAGCTGATCAGCGCGTTTAATCCCGCTGCTGTTCGTAACGTCATGTGTCGTAATACAATCTCCGTCAGTTGGGATGGTTTTATGTATGATTGCGATTTTAACCAGATGCTGGATCTCCCGGTTAGCACGGTTGGGTCACACCATTTAAAAAACTTTGATCTGGAGGCGTTAAATAGTCGAAATATTGTTTTAAAGCAGCATTGTTACGGTTGTACAGCGGGTGCTGGTTCAAGTTGCGGAGGAACTGTTGCAGGTTGATTGCCATGACTAATAGTTGCTTAATAATATTCACCCGTAATCCTGTCTATGGCAAAGTAAAAACTCGTCTTGCAGCATCGGTGGGTAATGACGTTGCATTAAAAGTCTATCAATTTCTGGTCGAGCATACTGCGCAGGTTACCTACGGTCTTGGTGCAGTGCGGGCAATTTATTATTCGGATACGGTTGTCAGTACGGATGTCTGGGATCAAGCTGACTGTAAGGTACTGCAGGAGGGTGTCGGCCTCGGGGAGCGGATGTCTAATGCATTTCGTGATGTAGTGAGTGGTGGCTTGGAAAAGGCTATTATTATTGGAACGGACTGTTATGAGCTGACCCGGGACATCATCGACTATGGTTTTGCTCAGCTTGATCAATACGACGTGGTGGTTGGTCCGGCGTTAGATGGAGGCTATTATTTGCTGGGAATGAAGGAGCATCATCCGGAATTATTTGATGGTATCGCCTGGAGCACGGATTCAGTTCTGCAAGAGACCTTGTCCCGATGCGATAATCTGTCTTTAAGGTATTTCTTACTGCCTGATCTTTCGGACATTGATGAGGAGAAGGATCTTTTGAAAACTGATATATTAGAAAAATTATGATCAGCCTCATTATACCTGCATATAATGAGGTAGACCAGATCGCCGGGACGATTGCAAAAATAAGAGAGCGATGTGACGCTGACTTTCCGGAGATCATTGTGGTAGATGGGGGAAGTGCCGATGATACCAGGTCTGTTGCCGAGGCGGCAGGGGCAAAGGTTGTCATGGGACCAAAGGGGAGGGCTAAACAGATGAACTATGGTGCACTTATCGCGAAGGGTGAAATATTGTACTTCTTACATGCGGATAGTATTCCCCCGCTGCATTTTACGCAGTACATTTCAGATGCATATCGGCAAGGAGCGGTAAGCGGATGTTTTCGTCTGGCGTTTGATCACGACCATTGGTTTTTAAAAGCAAATAGCTGGTTTACACGTTTGGATATAAATGGGGTTCGATTTGGTGACCAGAGCCTTTTTGTAACCAAAGAGGTGTTTAATAAATGCGGTGGGTTCAGAGATGACCTCATAATCATGGAAGATCAGGAAATTATTCATCGGCTTAAGGGGTATGGCCGTTTTGTAGTGATGAATGACTATGTCACGACATCTGCAAGAAAGTATTTGGACAATGGAGTTTACAGGATGCAAGGTATCTTCTACCGGATTTGGGTGCTTTATTATCTGGGCTATTCACAGGAACATTTGGTGAAACTATACAGGAAATTAATTCAGAAACACAAACTCTAAGAAAATGAAGCCGAATGATGAGAATGGAAAGCTGCAACCGGCCGCAAGGCCTTTTAGAATATTGATTATATCAGGCTCTGACAGGCGCCAATATAATTGTCCTGGTGTAGACAGCAAATCGAGAACCCTCATGCTGAAAATGGCGGAAATGCTACCTCAGGATTGGGAGATCGACTATGAGGATCTGGGGAATGTATATTCGAGAGCACGAATTCAGAGTTGCAATGCTTGTGTTTCAACTTCCATGGCACTTTGCGTATGGCCCTGCAACTGTTATGAGAAGAATAGCAGCAAGGAGCCTGATCTGATGTGGGACCTGGATCTATATGCGAGGTTGGATCTGGCTGATGCCTGGGCGATCATAGGTCCGATCAACTGGTATAGCTGCAGCTCAAATCTAAAGCTGATGTTTGATCGTTTGGTCTGTATGAACGGCGGAAATCCTGACGAAAAGTCAATTGATCATAAAAATCCGGAGAAGGCTATGGCGCTGGAACATGCAGACGAGTGGAAGTCTATGAGTTTGAATCATCTGGAAGGAAGAACAGCTGCATTCTTTTGTTATGGTGATGAAGGCGGCGATGAGATCGATGAGACTGGCAGACCTAAAATTCTAAAGCATAAGAGCTATTTTGATCCTGAACAGGAACCCTTTCGAAATGAGCGTGATGCGTATGCGCCTTTGGTTTGGCAATGTCGCTACGGAGGTGTGGAAGTTCCCGATGCTCTATGGCAGCACTGCACCAGTGGGAAGGAACGGAAGTATAGCGAGAATCAGGCGGAGGATATGGTTCAGGAGGATAGTTTCATGCAGAGCTTTAACGACTGGGCGAATCGTTTCGTAAAGTTCATTGAGCAGAAGGGTAAGATTCATCCAAATAAATACAGAGCGTTCGGGCATAAGCCCCTTTCTCATACATGGGCTAATTTACAGGATGGCCTGCGCTATTTTAAGATGATGGTAGGGAAGGCTCCGGAAGGTACGTCTCCCCGGATTCAGGAAGATATGGGATTAAATGATGATGCTACCTGGTTTACAAAAAAAGGCGAAGGCGATAAATTAAGAGGTAAGTAAGTTGATTAAATATGGGTTTGATCAGACAGCTATTTGATAGGAAAGCGGCTCCCTTACTGGCGGTTGCGTTTGTGGTGTTGTTTATTGCCGAGCACAGGCGGAGACTCAGAAAGCCGACTCAGCCGGTTACGAAAAGGATGATCGTCAACTCTGTCGTGGCGGCTCCGTCGTTTGGTCTGCTCAGGCTTGTTTTTCTTCCTTTAATGGTGAAGCTGGCTCTCAAGAATAAGGGTTGTGGTGTTGCTCGCTGGTTGCCCATACCGCCTGTTCTACGTTTGATTGTAGCTTTTTTGATCCTGGACTATGGGAATTATCTTTGGCATGTGCAAAACCACAGAGTTCCTTTGCTTTGGCGGTTTCACCTGGTTCATCATACGGATCTCGATCTGGATACGCTGACGGCGTTCCGTTTTCATTTCGGAGAAATGATCGGTTCGGTGTTTTCCAGAGGACTATTCGTTTTGCTCTCAGGCGCTACGGCATCTCAAGTGCTCATTTATGAGTTGTTTTTTGAAGGAGCTACGCAGTTTCATCATAGTAATACGAAGCTTCCTTACCGGTTGGAGCGGGGGCTTAACAGGCTGATCGTTACTCCCAGGATGCACGGTATACATCACTCCGTTAATAGGGATGAGACAGATAGCAATTATTCTGTGATCTTTTCTTTTTGGGACAGACTGCACCGGACTTATAAGTTAAATAATCGGCAGGAGGAAATTATTATTGGCGTACCTGAATATCGTGATGCTGAAGAGCTGACTCCCGGGTATTTGTTGACTATGCCGTTTAAGAAGTTACATTGACGATATTTGTTGGGCCATATTTATCCGAACTCATTTCGATATCTTCGGTGTGCGAAAGGATATTAGTCAAACTTTTATGTTGGCCATCAACCATCATCATAAAGGTAGGTTCTACTTAGTATTGTGAATCAAGAGCTATTTTACTTAAATTTCCTGACGATATAATACTAACCCAATAAACTTTTATGAATAGAAAGGCACTTAATCAATTATTACAGATTTCAGCACTCTCCCTCTTTTTGACTGGATCTGCTGCAATTGCCAATGGGCAGACAAAGGCAGTGCTTCCCGGTCATACGAAAACCGGAAAAGTTACAGAAAGAAAGCTAAAGCTCATCAGTGAGCATAGCGGCCCCGTAATTGGCATAGACCATCCGGACGTTATTGCAAGCTCTAATAGGTCAGGATTTGAAACCGGACAAGCTGTCAAGATTGATGGCGTGTATCATATGTTCATCAATGAGATGTTTGAAAGACCACATCGGGATTTAAGAATATCGTACTGGACGAGCAATGATGCCGTTCAATGGAAAAGGCAGTCGACCATTGTAAATAGTGTTCCAGGACGTACTTATACTAATCCGCGAGCAGAGGTCTGGGTTACCGGGGTGGTGTTTAACGATAATGAGAATGCATGGAATATTTTTTATGTTGCTTACCGGGCAGGGGATGAGAGTAAAGGTGAACTTCCGGGGAATGATTATGAGGGAAGAATATGGCGGGCAAAGTCGACTGTAACAGGCAAGGCTGGAATCGCTGGTCCCTATGCTGATATGGGGATTGTTTTGGAGCCGGATGCTAACTCACAGACATGGGAAGGGCAACAAGCTGTAGCTTGTTTTAATCCATACAAAGTCGGTAATACCTGGTATTCGCCATATGACGGGCACAATCATTTGCCCATAGGTGGCTGGCCAACAGGTCTTGCCTTTGCTTCAAAGTTGGAAGGTCCCTGGACCAGAATGCCTGAAGGATTTAATCCCCTTCCTTTGGCCGATGTGTTCACTGAAAACGAAGTGGTGTCTCAGCTTAAAGATGGACGCTATCTGATGATTTATGATTCGTTTGGAGATCAGGAAATTGGCTATAGCCTTTCGACCGACGGGGTTCACTGGAATAGCGAAACGCGCGTTAAGGTACAGGCAGGGAAAAAACGATGGGCAGAGCCAGGGGACCATAATACGCGTACTCCACTTTGTGCCATAGAAGAAGAGGATGGTACGTTCACAGTTGTGTACACTGCCAAGATGAAGGTTAACGGCAAAGATTTTTATGCGCTTGGTAAATGTGTTTTGAGCTGGCAATAGGCGTGTTTATCATTAAAAAAGCATTATTGCAAGAGAAAGGCGCAACTGGTGATTGCGCCTTTTTTCTATCTTTTGACTGATATCGTGCTTTTCGTAAGTACGATATTTGGTCTGGGAGCTTTCTTCATATCCTCACCTAGATAAAAACTTAAATGTGGAGGTTGATTATAAGCTACGTTCTGCCAGGCAATGCTGAGTCGATATTGAGGGTCGTGCATGAGCGTATAGAGACGATGACTCGTAGGAATGGTAGTGGTGTAGATACGAAGTTCGCTGGAGCCGGCGCTTAAGACAATCTCTTCTCTCCAGTCGCCGAAAAGGTCAGCAGTCAGATTCGGATTTCTCCTTGAGTTTCCCCTTACACCGCTAGCTACATTGAAAATGGTGTCGCCTCTGTATTTATTTATTTTGCCGCTACTCATCAACTCGCGGGTAAAATCGCCGTCCCACCAAATTAGCCAGGAGCCAGTAGGGTTCGGTCCGATCTTTTCACCTTTCATAGAATGTAATCCTTCAGAGCCTGACCACCACATTTCTGCACCAGGATTAGTTGGATCTATATTTTCTGCTATTCCTCCACCAACATCTGTATCAATAGCGCCTTTGAAATATACTTCTCCGGTTCGGGCACTATAAACAGTCACTCCCGGACCAGCATCTTTGATATATCCGAAGTCGCCTTTTGAGTGATCTTCTATTTCATGAGGTCCGAATACTTCCAGGCCGGGACGGCTTGGATCAAGGTCCCCTACGTGTAGGGCATCTCCATGACGAAAGCCTGTAGTGAACAATCCAGTTCCATTATCGTCGACCACCATAGACCCGTATACTATTTCGTCTTTGCCATCATCATCAACATCAGTAACGGTTAGATTATGGTTTCCCTGGCCTGAAAAGGGGTTTTTACCGTCCTTAGTATCGAATACCCAACGAGAAGTTAATTTACCATCTCTGTAATCCCATGCAGCTAGTACTGTACGACCATAGTATCCACGGCACATGACTACACTCGGCAGGTTACCATCCAGATAAGCTGCGCAAGCCAGGAAACGGTCGACGCGATTTCCGGAATTGTCGTTACCACCATTTCCCCCAGGACCACCCCAGCCATCAGTAGGATAACGGGAGGGAATGTAGTCGGTTGTGGCTAGCGCTGCACCCGTTAGACCATCGAATATTGTGAAGTATTCAGGGCCGTCTAATATTTTTCCAAGGGTTGCTGGTTTTTTGCTTCGGTAGTCTTTGGTGGAGTCTCCAATCAACTTCCCTTTACCGTCGATAGTTCCGTCGGCCGTTTTCATCGCCACTTCAGCTTTGCCATCACCGTCCATATCGATTACGATAAATTGAGTATAATGTTCGCCTTCGCGGATGTTACGACCCAGATCAATGGTCCAGAGATGTGTCCCATCAAGCTTGTATGCCTGGATGATTGGCTTATCGGTCATGCCATTAAACGAGTTGTCAAGACCTTTCCCGACCTGGTGAAGGATAATTTCATATTCGCCATCCCCATCAAGGTCGCCTGCAGAAGCGTCGTGCGGTCTGTATCCAGCCGGTGTCTTGAGTGGAATGGACAGGTATTGGCCTACTGTCGTATTTGCGGGTATTCGAAAAGGTTTGCTCCCTTGTGTTTCTTTGCCATTGACAACGGCTTTAACCGTATAGGTTATATTTTTCGTTAGATCCGCTTCGGTGTCGGTAAAGCTAGTGGTGGCTGTCAGGGGTTGAGAATTGAGCTTCTTAGGTTTCGTAGTGCCGGTCCCGCGGTAAATGTTAAAAGGTAGGTTTTCAGGCTCCGTCGCTAACAAACGCCAGCTGATGAAAACAGAATCGGGGGCATGCCGCACAGCTACGACTCCCCGATCGAGGTTTTCCATTATACGCTGGCTAAAAACAGAAGTGCTTAGGAATAGAAAAAGCAGGCTAAGAATTGGTTTTTGCATATCCTAATCTACGCAAATTTCCGTTTCGCTCAGCTGCTCTGAATTACCTCAGATAGAATGTTTTTCCTCATAATATGATGAGTTGAGATTATCGTTAGCCTTTTCAGCATTTTCGATAATACCGAAGTCTGTCAGGATGATGGGGCTGCCTTTTTTTACACATATATCCTGTTCAAAATGTACAGACGGTTTGCCATCCATTGTCAGGAAGGTCCAATTGTCTTTTGCAAGATAGACTCTTGCGGATCCAAGATTGATCATTGGTTCTATGGCGAGTACCATGTTCTCTTGTAATACTTTGCCGTGACCTCTCCGGCCGAAGTTGGGTACATCTGGTTTTTCGTGCAATTCCTTGCCCAGACCGTGTCCGACGAGGTCTTGAACTATACCAAATCCAAACTTGTCGACGTGTGACTGGATAGCATAACCGATATCGCCGGTTCTGTTTCCATGTTTTGCATTCTCGATGCCCTTAACCAGAGATTCTTTCGTTACGCGAACGAGATTCAAAAGTTCTGTAGATACGTCTCCGATTACAAAAGTATAAGCCTGATCGCCATGGTATCCGTTTTTATACGCCCCTACGTCTACAGAGACTATGTCACCCTCCCGTAAAGGTTCATCATTCGGAAAGCCGTGTACTACCGCACTATTCACGGACGTGCAGATATGATAGGGAAAGCCTTCAAACTTATAAAATGAGGGTGTAGCGCCGTTGTCCCGGATGTACTCGTCGGCATATTTATCAAGAGTCAGCGTTGTAACGCCTGGCTTGATGATAGAGGCGAGTTCGGCTAGCGTTTTGCTTACAAGCAATGCGCTTTCGGCTATTAATGATATTTCTTTGTCTGTTTTCGTAAGCATCTTATTTAATCTGATCTCTGGCTAGCAAAGGTCGTTGACTCTGTGTTGTCCGGAAAGTAAAAAACCGACACTTCTTTAGCAGGTAGTTATGCTTATCTTTGCGAAGTATGCCAATATCGCTATTAACGGACATTAAGCTTTCTGGTCAACCTTGTTTCGACTTTACCGACGAGATTGACGCGGCTTCTAAGATTTCGTTTGATAGGCATATTATGGCCGCCTATGTTTTTCCTTGCAAGGATCTGAAACTGAATCAACCGCTTTTTAATGATGGCTTCCCATCTGTTATTTTCATGCCAGATATGGCGGACGAGGTTTCTTTGGTCAAAGACGGTCAATCAATCAGGTTAAAGTCAGTCTGGGTTTGTTGCGGCGTGATCAAAGACACTCAATGGATAATACCAGAAGAACTCGAATACATTCTCGTTCTGCGGTTTAACCCTTCCATTTTTTATTCCACCTTCAACGTTAGTCCTTCCATGTTTGCTTCTGCTCCTGTGTGTAACTTCGAGGATCTAGTGAATGAAAGCTGGCTCCGAATTATAGACGAAATGTATCAAAAGGATGGTTTTGAAGAGAAGGTTGCGGTAATGAAAAATGCCTTGTCAGCGTCTGAGAAAAGCAGCTATCTGCCGTACTTTCTGAAGGTTGCCATTGATCATATTGATCAGCACAAGGGCAATACAACGGTTTCTGATTTATTGGCAGCAATTGGAGGTAAAGTAAATCAGAGATGGTTGCAGCGTAACTTTGTTAAGTATATCGGAATGTCTCCTAAAAAATACATTTCTCTTCAACGGTTTATATATACATACGGCCAGTATAACATAGGTGAGTCTTCGGATTTATCGGATGCTGCGATGATATCTGGCTACTATGATTATAATCATTTTCAAAAAGACTTCAAGTATTACATGGGCATTACTCCATCAAGGTATAGGTGGACGTAAGCATAATCGTACCTTCCGCGAATAAACAGATCCAGTTTTCCTGGTTAAGGAAGTTTGGTACTTTACTCTTGTTTTCTTAGCTTTAGTTTAACCCTCGAAACCAGAATAGATGAGGGGCAGTTTAACCAGCAGATCTGCTTATGAAGAATGGTATTATTTGTTTTTTTCTCGCTTTTGCATTTGGAGTGGTATCTGCTCAAGAAAGTTCGCTCACAGCAAAAGGAAACACAGTATTCGTAGAAAATAAGTCTAAAAATGAGAATGCAATTGCGACCAGACAAGAGCTTGTCTTACGATTGAATGAGTGGGGTTATTGGAAAGTCACGGATAACGAAACAAGTGCTGATTTTAAGTTGCGAATGGAGGCAACTGCTTCTAAAGGTATAACGTTGACTTCGTGGGGTGGAACATCTTATGTTATGGTAGCAAAGCTTACCGATAAAAAGGGTGAAGTATTTTGGGAATCAAATGCTTATAAATCGAGTCCCAATGGCACAAATGGTTTTAACTCCAGCAGGGCAGTGGTGAAAAAATTACTGCGTGATCTAAAGAAAAAGTTTGAGAAGTAAGATAGTGGATAGATGTGCTGTAGATTGTCGCGGCTGCTGGCTGGAGCGGGTACTATAGGGGTACGATGTAGTTATAAAATGTTTTATGTCGCAGAAATTAGAGGTCTGGCAGAGAGGACCACTGCCTAAAATCAGTCCATTGCTACAGCCTGTAGCTCATGCGTTACTGCAAGCTAGAGAAGAGCTCAACGAATATATGAAAGACTTTCCGATGGAGCTGCTTTGGTTACGTCCTGCCGGAATGGCTTCTGTGGGTTTCCATCTTCAGCACTTAAGTGGCGTACTCGATCGTGTTTTTACTTATGCGAGAGCTGAAAGCCTAACTCCGCTCCAGTTTGAAGAGCTTGCTGAAGAAGGAAAGGATTCATCAGGGGGATATTTGGTTGTAGATCTCGTGGGGCGGTTTAATCGGCAGGTCGATCTTGCACTTCAGCAAATAAAGGAAACTAGCGAGGCTACTTTACCGGATTATAGGAAAGTGGGGAGAGCCGGTTTACCTTCGACAGTCATTGGGCTGCTCTTTCATGCTGCGGAACATACCATGCGGCATCTTGGCCAACTTATGGTAACAGCCGCGGTGCTCAGAGAACAGAAACAGCAGGGCTGAAATCTTTGCTCTGCTGTTCCAAATGGACAATCTCTGTTTTGCTTAATGGTTATAGTTTCCTTACTTTGCTGGAATTATATCCTCGTGGCTCATGTACAAAGCGTTTACATTCTTCCTGTTCTTCATTACCTCAATCTCGGTTTCGAAAGGTGCTTCAGGAAAATGGCGGAGTCAGGTAACCGGAAGTGATATTGTCTACACGCTCACCGGATCAAAGCTGGCCACTCCTGATTTCAATGGGGATTACCCGACAGTTGTTTATCTGGAGAACTTAAATCTAAGAAAGATAGGCAGGAATAGAAATTCTGATGATGTTGCCTGGCTACTATCACGGGGCTACCGTGTTATAGAACTGGATTACAAAAAAAATGCGAACGCCACAGCAATCTCCATTAACTCAGATATAGTTGCAATTAATGATTCGCTTGCTGCGGGGTCTTTCTGCGGCCATAAAGGTTCCTCCAGATATCAGTCTTATGTGCTGTTCGAGGGGTACCGGATATCACGAAATGTTCCGTATTTTAGAGATGATCCGACCGTATATAACACTCCAGCCGAGTACAAGTCTGGTGATATGCTGCACATGGATATCATTTATCCTGCTAATGCAGCTGTTAAAGTGCCAGTTATCCTGTCTTTTTCTTACAGTAACAGCTACGCCACGTACGACGCTGATAAAAAAACACTTACGACAGCCAACAAAGATCAAAGGTTGAATCTCGGTTATACCCTCGCAGGTTTTGACGACTCTTTTCTTGAGGGAGCGCCGGCAAACGGAATAGCCTGGGCGATAGCAGACCATCCCAAATATTGTCCCTGGGGAAAAGGAAGGCCGGTTAATGGTAGAAACGATACCTATAAATCTTATCAGACAAATCCGGATGCCGCAAAAAAAGTAAAATCAGCTGTGCGTACGCTGCGTTCTTTGGGCTCGCAACTAGGTCTTTCCGGAAATATCGGTATCTATGGCTTCTCCCGCGGATCGACTGCCGGTTCAATGGCTGTGGGCGATAGAAGCGTACCTGATTTCGAGAACGCAGGCTTTTACATAGGTGTAAATGATGACGTGCAGGCAGCAGCTCTTGGTCCAGGAGTTTTTGACTACACCATCATCTATAAAACTTTGGACGACGGTGACTCGAATCTGGAGACCAGGTGTCCGTGGGCCTGGGGATCTCTCGAAAAGAACCTCACCTTTTGGGAAAGTATGGGTGCTGCCCATCTGGTAACATCTGCCGCTACGGCACCCGTGCTGTTTTTCTACAACACGAGTGATGAGCGCTACTATCAGGATCAGGTCTCAAGCTTTAAATCTAAACTCGATTCTCTGCAAGTTCCAACCACTACGCTTGTCGATTATGGTAAGGGCCATGCTGTTCCGCAAACGAATGATTCATTAAGTAAAATGTATAGCTTTTTTAGCCAGTACCTTCATCCGCCTAAGCTGACACTGCAAGACTATTAATATATTTCTCCAGCATCGTGTATCCATCTTGACCAACAACATTTCTGTCATTGGCATATTTATGGTTCAGTTTATTTTTGATTTCCCATTCATCAGGCATGCCATCGCGGTCCGAGTCGACGGGTGACTCGCCCGACTTAAGCTCCGGCCAGCCGCCGATACTCTTTTGTGTATCGATGATTCCTTTGTTTTGACCGTAAGTGCCACTTCCCGAATGCTTTATTTTACCGGACGCCTCATTTACGACTCTCTCGTCAACCGCATCCCTTCTTGGAAAGATAGCCCCTGCTCTGGCAAGAACGGACTTGAAAGCTTCCTTTGCCGTTTCTGTATGAGGTTTCTCTACCTCGAATTCGCTCATTGACCGGATATTCTCGGCTGAACCTACTTTACTTACATCGACGCCCGTCCAATTGTCGGTATTCAGCGGGCCATTTGTGCCTTCCATGAAGTTTCCGCTAAAGTACCATTCGGCATAGCCCTTCGCGGCATCTTTTCTGGATTCATAGGATGGCTGGGCAAAGTAAAGCTCAGATGCAGTAGCTGGTCCGGGCTTATAATAGTTGTTTACCCAATTTACATAGCACCTCGCATTTGGGTCATTTACTTCCAGCTCGCCTCCGTACACGGCACCTGACTTTCCCCAGTTATAGATCACGTTATTACGATAATCGCACAAGGCTACCGTATCGTGGGATCTGGATCCGTTAACACGTGGAGAACGGCTGACATTGCTTGCAATCAGATTATGGTGGTAGCTCGCATACTGGCCACCCCATTGCGCAGCGTAGCTTCTAGCGCCTTTTGAGTCGAAAGACTTATACAGACTTTCGCTAAGAATACACCATTGGACCGTGATGTACTTATTGTCGTAACATGTATGGCTTTCTTCATTTGACCAGCTTAAAGAACAATGATCTATGATGATGTTTTGCGAATTTTCATTACCTAAACATGAGAGGTCACTAAGTCCCGCCTCGTCGCCAGGCCTGAACCGCATAAAGCGTATAATGAGATTACTTCCGCTGAATTTCAGATATCCATCTTTGATACAGATGCCATCGCCGGGAGCTGTTTGCCCGGCAATTGTCATATTGGATCTGCCTACCTTTACCTGACCATCAGTTAGACTAATGTTTCCTGATATACGGAACACGATTGTGATCGGGTCTGATCCTGGTGTTTTAAGAGCCGCCCTCAAGCTTCCCGAAGATTCGTCTCCTTTGAGGTTCGTCACTTCTATAACTCTGCCGCCTCTGCCGCCAGTGGTGAATTTACCATATCCTTCCGCTCCAGGAAAGGCGATTTGCTGCGCCTGGGATGCCAAAGCAAGGGTAAAAAGAAGAATGGTTAAATAGAAGATACGCGTGGAATTAGTTGCCATCGTTTATTGGTTTATAACATCTAAAGCTAGTTCGTTAGAATTTAAAAATCCTATAGTTTCTTTACAAAGAATTATAGCATATTACCGGCTTCTTGTCAACATATCTTAAACAAAGTCAGTTGAAAGGCGTTGCCTTAGGATAGATGGATATTACCTGAATGCATAGATATTCTCCTAACTACCGAACAATAAAATTGAAACAATGGACCGACGGCGATTTATTTCTCAAGCTTCTCTCGCATCGTTAGGAGTGGTTTTAATGCCTGAAATTGTCAGTAATGTTTCAATGGCATCAACAGCAAAGAATATGACACACTTTGATAATTCACACAAGCACAAGCGTTTCAGACCAGCGAACAAGTCCGGCTTTGGAGGCGTTGCGATAGGTAACGGATTCAATGTAAATCCGGATGTGGAATGTTTGCAATCGGTCTCCGCAGCCTGGGACGCAGGTGTTCGCTATTTCGACACCTCTCCATGGTATGGGCTAGGCATAAGCGAGCGAAGGTTAGGTATGTTCCTCAAAGATAAGGCCCGCGATGAATACACATTGTCGTCTAAAGTGGGAAGAATATTGGAGCCGAAAGAAAATTTTGATGTGACACAGGCGATATGGAAGGGCAAAATGAACTTCGGGTACCGCTACGACTTTACGGCCGACGGTGTTCGCCGGTCAATAGAAGACAGCTTGCAGCGACTTGGTGTCTCCTCACTTGACATTATTTACATCCATGATCTTTCTCCAGATAACGGCGATATGGGCAAAGATTGGTTAAAGTATTTTGAAATTGCGAGGAAAGGGGCTATGCCCGAACTTACCAGGATGAGAGAGGAGGGAATCATCAAAGCGTGGGGCCTGGGAGTCAATACCATCGAACCTATTCTTAAAACAATTGAAGCAGCAGACCCGGATATATTTCTTTCGGCCTGCCAATATTCTCTCATCCATCATGAGGATGATCTGAACAAGGTATTTCCCAAAGCTGCAGAAAGGGATATTTCCATTGTGGTAGGAGCACCTCTATGTGCCGGATTCTTGTCTGGCAAGGACCGTTACCTATATGGAGGTGATTTCCCTGCAGGCGTAAAAGAAAAACTCGCTGCTTTCAAAAGAGTTGCTGCCAGTCACAACGTGGATCTTCGTACGGCGGCTTTGCAGTTCTGTGCGGCACCTGAGGTTGTTTCTGCGGTTATTCCGGGAGCGCACACCGTGCAGCAAGCAGTGGATAACGCAGCGTCCTTCTCTACGGCGATTCCTGCTGATTTCTGGGCTGAGCTTAAACATGAGAAGCTGATTCATGCGAATGCTCCTCTTCCTCAGGTCTAAGAGACTAAAGTTTCATTCGCTTCATATTGATCCAAAAGCCAAGCGCAGCCAGAACGGTCACGAGTCCCGTCAGTAACCAAAGAATATCAAAGCCAAAGTTATGTGCGATCCGGGTCCCCAGGTAAGGAGAGAGGACATATGCTACTGAAAAAGCAAGAGAACTCATTCCCATGTAGGCTCCTCTCGTTTCAGCCGTAGCCCGTTGCATGGCCACTGTTGACATAAAAGGCATCGCAAGAATTTCAGAGATGCAGAGTACAAAGATCGAGGTGTAAAGGATAAGGAGTCTTCCAGGAAATAATAACATCAGGTAAGACACTCCGCAAAGTATTGTCCCCAATATAATGATGGTTGATGCGCTTAGCCGCTTCTCTGCAATATGGACTAGAAGCATCTCTAGAAGGAACACCACGAGTCCGCTAAACCCAAGGATCAGCCCGATATTCCACTCATCAAGCAAATGTACCTCTCTGTAAAACAGAGGTAACGTGTTGAGAAGTTGGAAGAAACAGATCGTATAAAGACAACACAGTAAGCTGAATAAGACAAACTGTGTGTCTTTCCATGGAGATCTCCCTGCATTCCCAACTGGCTTGGTCCTGGGTTTTTCTTGTTTTTCACGCGCCCTTCTCCTGAAATAGAAGTAAAAAACAATTGCTGCTATTGCACAACTTAATGCGTTGCCATAAAACAAAAGGCGATAAGAAAAGGCCGCCAGAAAGCCGCCGAGAGCAGGTCCGATAGAGAATCCCAGATTTACGGCCATACGATTCAAGGAGAACGCCTTGGTAATATTCTCCTTCTTTGTATATGAAGCAATAGCTACTGAATTTGCCGGCCTGAAGGTTTCTGAAACCAGGCTAAGAACGAATACGCCGGCGGAAAGCGTTACAGGACTTTTCAAAAAAGGAAGAAAACAAAATATTGGAATACACAGCAGCAGACAAAAAAACTGGATATTGAAATGGTCAATCCGATCACTGAGCCATCCACCTATCCAGGAGCCGCAGATTGCGCCTATACCAAAGCAGCTCAGTACGGTGCCGGTCTCTGTTAAGGTGAAGTTTAATGATTGCGTCATGTAGACTCCAAGAAACGGTATAACCATCGCTCCGCTCCGGTTGATCAGCATGATAAGCGCGAGCATCCAAACTGGTTTGGAAAGGCCCTCGTAAGATCCTAAGTATAGTTTCCAGAGACGTTTCATATGTGTTCGGAAGGAATGACCTTACCGGTAAAGTTCAAAGGTGTCATTGCATATATATGAAGCTGCTAAGTTAACTTATAAGGTTTCAGCTATAAACATAAATCTGAATTCGTTTTACTACCAATATTATTAATAAAACTGTATTTTTAATAGACTCATAAATAGTCTCAACCCATAAACGCCATGAAAGAAATCAAAAAGGAAGACATCAAGCAGGAGGTATTCGATCTCTACGATGACTATGCACACAACCGTGTAAACCGACGGGATTTTATGCAAAGATTGTCCTTGTTTGCGGTCGGCGGACTTACAGTAACCTCACTCATGAGTTTTCTCAGTCCTGACTACATTGACGCCATTCAGATTAAGGGAGACGATCCGCGATTGCAGTCAGACTTTATTTCCTACAAGTCCCCAAAAGGAGGTGGCGAGATCAAGGGTCTTCTATCCAAGCCTGTCGATGCGAAAGGCAAGCTAGGAGGAATTATAGTGGTACATGAAAACAGAGGGCTAAATCCACACATAGAAGATGTTTCAAGAAGGGCCGCATTAGCCGGGTTTATCAGTTTAGCGCCTGATGCGTTAACACCCCTGGGCGGATATCCTGGTAATGATGATGATGGTAGAACTTTGCAAAGTAAGCGAGACAGGGACGAAATGCTGGAGGATTTTATTGCCGCATATGAATACCTGAAAAACCATAAAGACTGCAATGGTAAAGTGGGAGTCGTAGGCTTTTGCTTCGGTGGCTGGATCTCAAATATGATGGCAGTGCGAATTCCGGATCTCGCTGCATCCGTCCCATTCTATGGTGGACAACCTCCGGTAACGGACGTACCAAAGATCAAAGCGCCTCTACTAATTCACTATGCTGAACTTGATACGCGTGTGAATGAAGGCTGGCCTGCGTATGAAGCTGCTCTGAAGGAAAACAAGAAATCGTATGAAGCATATATCTATCCGAAGGTAAACCACGGATTCCATAATGACACAACCCCCCGCTATGATAAAGCAGCGTCTGAACTTGCCTGGAATCGAACAGTTGAGTTTTTCAAAAAGAAGCTTGGTTGATTTGATTAATTAGTATAATTGGGCCAAGTAGAGAATATATGAAAATTGAACACTTCGCAGTTAATGTAGAAGACCCGAACGGAATGGCCGAATGGTATGTGGAAAATATGGGGATGTTTATTGTGAAACAACAGAAACAGGCTCCTTTCATGACGTTTCTGGCCGATGATAGTGGGCAGGTGATGATCGAAATATACAGGAACCCGACTGATCAGGTTCCCGCCTACAGGGATATGCATCCTTTGATTGTTCATCTTGCGTTTGTTTCTGACTCCCCAGATGCGGACAAAGTACGGCTGGAAAAAGCAGGCGCGACAACTGTCTCTGATGATATATTAGAAGACGGATCGCACCTCGTAATGATGCGCGATCCTTGGGGATTGGCTATTCAACTATGCAAACGTGCGGTTCCAATGCTCAGATAGCTGGTTGGATTAACCAGCTATCTGCTCACTTTGAAAGACACGGAATCTTTAATTGATAAGCCGCTTATTTCTTCGGAATTGTAACGAACGCTATAGGTCGATGGTTTTTTATGGAGTATGCTTCCAGCAAATTGACCGTTGCAGATAAGCTGTCTTTGGGTGCCAGGGTTATATAGCTTGAGGCCGGAGGAGGCATTACCCGCTTGGCCATAGCACCCTTGTACTGTACATCTTCTCCGCTTTCACCTGTTATATCAAGATACTTACTCATCAGTGGCTCGAATGGAGTATGCCATTTGCAAAACGTTTGAGCGGAATCCGAGTTGTTGTAAACAGTGAACTTCAGGTTGATAGGGTCGTTCAACTTGATTTTTGGAGCAACTTCTATCTTGACTGAGAGGCCTTGACCTGAATTCTGGTTCGCTACTGTATCGACTATCTCTCCTGCAGTTGCTGCGGTCGTTGGGCTTCTGTGAAGACTTTGATTGCATGACGCTGATAAAACAATTGAAAAGAAAGCGAGGGCGTTGATGATTTTCATTCTGTAAATGTATATATTTCTGATATCACGCAATTCTCAATCTTGTGTTCTGCCCGGAATTATTTAAATAAATTGATCGTATAGTCGAGGAGTTCAGGGCCTCCTGTCTTACCATGACCCGGGATCACTACCCGGACGTCGGGATATTTAGCTTTCACTAGTTTAACAGTTTCCGGCCAGGCATCTACATTCGCGTCAGACAGGTTGCCTTTACCTGCACCTGATTCCTTTATCAGACATCCACCAAACATGATGTTTTCACCTGGGAAGTAAGCAATTATGTTGTCCCGCGTATGGCCTTCACCGCAGTAGTCGAGCAATACATGTTGAGTGCCGATTTTCAGCGTCTTCTTTTCTATAAAGCCTGACTGGGGAACCGGCAGGCTTTTTTCTTTTGCCAAAGCTATTGTCCGCTCATTGGCGAATGAATGAATCCCATGACCATGGAATGTGCTGAGACCGCCAAGGCAATCATCATGAAAGTGAGTTGCTACAACCGCCTTAATTTTACAGTGCAGAGAATTCTTAACCCAGCTGATCAGCTCTGCTGCTGCTTGATCTTCGGCAGGGGTATCAAAAACGATCGCTTCATTCCCGTCAATAACTATCATGCCGTTGCATGATACTTTACCAAAACTCTCTGTCTCCAGGAAAGATATATGCTGATAAACGTGTTCTGAAATCTGTTTGATTTCTATCTCTTCGGATTTGTAGGTTATCGATCTTTTCGGATCTTTCCTGGAAATGCAGCTACAAAGAAGAGCTGAAAGAACCAATAGTTTGAAAATTTTCATCGTTAGTGATTTTGTGTAAAAGTACTAACTGAACTGCTTACGTGCTATATGAAAAGCGTAAGTGCATCTTCAATATTGTCAGCTGAATTGTGTAAGTTAGTAATTAAGCAAAGATCAAATTCTTCGATAACCACGTAATAAGACTAATAGAGATGTCAGCCTTACAGATAATCTACCAGCATCCCTTGTTATCTCCTACAGAAGTTTCTACAATAATAGACGCCCATCACAAGGTCTGCTTTAAGAAGGGAGATTTTTTATTGAAAAAGGGGCAGATAGCAAAAAAGTACTTTTGTGTTGAAAAAGGATTGATACGGTCCTACGTATTTGACTATGATGGAAATGACATCACGACCGGGTTTGTTGGTGAAAATGAAATTGCTATAGATGTGGTGTCCTTATTTCACGGGATCCCGGCTGTAGAATACTTCCAGGCGCTGACGGATTGTGAATGCTATTCGATTCCCCTAAATGAGTTCCAGGTACTGTATCATTCTTTCAAAGGTTTTAACGAATGGGGACGAGCCTGGATGTCAGGAAGCTTATTCGAATTGAAACAACGTACAATTTCGATGATAACAGACTCAGCAAGCGAACGGTATAAGACTTTGCAAGCGAGACATCCACAGATTCTGCAACAATCGCCATTGAAATTTATTGCCAGCTATCTGGGTATCACAGACACATCATTAAGCCGGATCAGGAAAGAGCTTGTAAGAGAAAGTTGAGAGGTGTTTCTTGTCTTATGGCAAGTGGATTTGACAGCGGTTGCATTAGTTTTGGTTTCACAAGCAAAGGCTTAGAAACAACTACTTAACTAAATTAACTCACAACATGAAAATCAATCCCTATCTCAATTTTGACGGAAACGCAGAGGAAGCTTTCCAATTCTATCAGTCCATATTTGGTGGCGAACTGTTCATTCAAAAAATGGGTACAGCACCCGGAACAGAAAATCTATCCGAGGAGGAAAAGAACTTAGCCATGCACGTTTCCATACCCATAGGCGACGGGCAGTTCTTAATGGCCTCTGATTGTATCAAATCTCAGGGGCATATCCTAACCAAAGGCAATAGCAATTACATCTCTATCTCTCCTGATAGCAGAGAGGAAGCTGAAAGGATCTTTAATGGGCTTTCTGAAGGGGGCAAAATTGAGATGCCGTTAGCGGATATGTTCTGGGGTGACTATTTTGGATCCTTCGAGGATAAGTTTGGCATCTTCTGGATGATCAATTACGCAAATCAATAGACACGAATTATGAAACGCTGTAATTTTTTATTGCTGGTGCTATTTTTAGCTGTCGGCAGTACCAACGCACAACAAGTTTCGGGTAATCAGCAATCGGCTGCACCTTCTAACGGCAAGGATTTTCTCCTTAATTATTATCAGCAGACCTTTGATGCCTTAAAAAGGAGCACGGAAGGTCTAAGTTCCGCTCAACTTCATTTTAAACCTGCCATAGACAAGTGGTCCGTTGGGGAGTGTCTAGAACATATTGTCGCGACCGAAAAAATGTTATTCGGTTATGCAAAGCAGGCCATGGAGAAGCCCGCAACACCTGAGCGTCGGGCAGAGGTAAAATCTAAGGATGAGGACATTATTAAAGGAATAAACGACCGGTCCTTCAAAGCGAAAGCGACCGATGACCTAGCGGGAAAGAATCAGCTTAATAGTGCGTCCGCTGCATTAAGTGAGCTGCAAAATGACAGAAAAACAGTTTTGAATTATTTAGCTGGGGTAGAAGAAAGTGACCTGCGTAATCACATTAGTGACTCGCCATTCGGACCGGTTGATGCTTATCAGTCTTTCTTGTTTATTGCCGGACACACATCCAGGCATACGCTTCAGATTGAAGAAGTTAAAGCTGACAAGAATTTCCCTAAAAAGTAGGTGAATGTAAACTGAAAGGAAAATGGACGTTATGAAAAACCCGATATATCCCTGTCTTTGGTTTGATGGGAACGCGGAAGAAGCTGCCAGACTTTACTGCTCGGCCTTTTCTGACACAAAAATGGAAGAGTGTACACCTTTGGTGTGCACCTTCTCGATCAAGAATAAACAATTTATGGCCCTCAATGGAGGGCCAGTTTTTAGACCTAATCCATCGATATCTTTCTTCACTGTGTGCGATTCACAACAGGAAATCGATCATGCCTGGGGTTTACTAGGAGAGGGCGGAAATGTACTAATGCCTTTGGATAGTTACCCATGGAGCAAGAAGTATGGATGGATACAAGATAAATACGGAGTGTCTTGGCAACTTACTCTTAATGATCAAAGTTCAGAAGACCCGGATATTTTCCCTAGCATGATGTTTGTAGGGCCTCAAAACGGAAATGCTGAAAAAGCAATGAACTTTTATACCACGCTATTCGAAAATTCGGGAGTAGAACTGATTGTCAGGTATGAAGCTGGTGATCATGATACTGAAGGAAATGTAAAATATTCACAGTTCCATCTTAAGGGATATCGGTTAGGTGCGATGGATAGCTCCCTGCCTCATGACTTTGAGTTCAACCAAGGTATTAGCCTGGTGTTGAGCTGTGACACGCAAGAGGAAATCGATTTCTACTGGTTGAATCTGACGGAAGGAGGGAAGGAAAGCTATTGCGGGTGGTGTCAGGACTCTTTTGGCGTTTGGTGGCAAGTTGTTCCGTCGTTGTTAGAAGTTCTCATGAAGGATCCAGTCAAAGCACCAAAAGTGACTGAAGCCTTCATGAAGATGCGGAAGTTTAACATTGAGGAGCTCAAGAAAGCCTCTGAGCAGCCTTAAGTTATGTGAGCTATTTAAGGTAGAGCATCAAAACCTCTTACTAATTCTTCTACCCGGATCTCAATATCTTCACCCTTTCTATCCCAATCAACCGATGTTACCCTCTTGGTAGCATCGGTTACTTTTCTAAGAAGCGCCATATGCTTAGCCTGCCATTCAGGACTTTCGAACTTTCTTTGCAGCTTTTCGATCTTTTGTTGCAACTTTCCATGTTCCTTTATAAATTCAGGCTCTGCTGGTGGCTGAGGAAATTCCTCAAGATGCTGTGCGGCAATAGCGTCATGAGCAATGGCTACGCTGTGTTCAGCGAGTTCCTTTTGCATGTCTTTCCATTCCTGACTTTCAAAGTGCTTTCTTATTTCCTCTGCATGCTTTTGAATTTTCTCCTGGTGCTTCACTTGCTGTTTGGCATGTTCCTTTACCTTTTGGGCATGCTCTTGTAATTGCTCCTGGTGTAATCTGAGTGTTACATCCTCCGGGCAAAGGGTATCTTTATCTATCGCACCTGGCACCAGGGATTTATTGACAACGGGTCTTCCCTCATTGTTAATTTTTGTCGATACAGTTTGCGTCTCCGTGCGGGTGATTAACTGCTCTTCTACATAAATAATATCTGTCTTATCCTGAGGGAGGGCAACAGCGAGAGATAAGCCAACGCAAAGTATGGTGGCTAGCACAATCAACCCTGTTTTTGGCGAGGGATCTGGATTTTTCATTCCTGAAATTCTCTTGATCCTATCCAACAGTGGGTACTTCTCCCCGCCATTAGCGGCCATAGCCAGTTCATTGTACTTAACCTGAACCTCTAGCTGAAGCAGTGCTTTTGCGTATGTTAATGGATCAGAGGTTTTACTTACAACAATTTCATCGCAGCAATATTCACGCTCCCTGTGTATCTCCTTTACTATCACCCAAACAAACGGATTGAAGAACAAGATACTCTCGACGACTTTTTGGATGATATTCCAAAGATAATCAAGCCTTTTAATGTGTGCCAGCTCATGTAGAAGGATAGATTCAACTTGCTCAGGACTCAGCCTGGCAACCATTGCTACAGGTAATAGAATAATAGGCTTTATAAAACCGGCTGTTACGGGAACTTTGATTCTTTCCGATACATGCAAACTGACGTGTTTGACAATTTGCAGCTGCCTACGTAACGCGTTTAACTTCTCTATCCAAACAGGATCTTCAAAAAGAGGCTCCGCTTTACCCAAAGATCGTGTCCTGAACCACGCGAAGATCAGAGATAGAATCTGTATACTGACACCCATAAAGTATAGTGATGCAATCCAACCGGCATACTCTAACTTCCATGCCTCTAGCTTTTCAACCCAGGAAATTTGCGGTGACCCCTTCTGAGCTGCGGAAATTACACTTGTTACAGTGTCCTGATTTAATTTTTGCCCATATAGCGAAGACAGTGTGTAAATGAAAAGTCCGAAAATAAGTACAAGCGAGGAGTACCAAAGCCTGTATTTGATTGCAGAAGGGATATCAGGTACTGCGCTGAACATTACTCTGAAAAAAAGCACAATCGCAAAAGCCTGGGCTGTCGAAATAAGCAGCGTTTCAGTCAAAGCTTCAATAAATGCAGAGGTTTCCATAATTTTACTGATTTTGCATCTGTTCCAAATATTTCCTTATAAGTTCTATTTCCATCGGAGAAGATTTTTTACTGTTAAGCGCCTGCATGACAAGCTGAGCGGGTGAGCCATTAAAAACCGTGTCAATAATTTTACTGACCAGGTTTACCTGAGTGTCTTTTTGACTGATTAAAGGCCTGTAAATATGAGTGCGGGAACTTATATCGCGTACAACCAATCCTTTCTCATGCATTATCTGCATAAGCTTAAGAGTTGTTGTATAGCCAACTTCCTTATCTTTGTTCTTCGATAACACTTCATTCACCTCCCTTACGGTGGCACTTTTAAGCTCCCATAGGATCTGCAGAATTTCTAACTCACTATCTGTTGGTTTGCTGATCATTTCGGTCTACGAATTGTTTCGTATGTAATATTACGAAGGATTTCGTAAATAACAAAGAGATCTTGTTAATTGTCTATTTTTTGTGTAGATTTCCGTGACAGGTGTATATTATCACATTGCATCCCGATTCTGTATTATTGTATTTATGAAGAAGTCTTTTCCAGATTTAGTATATCTCAATGGAGAGTGGTTGGCTCATGATCGAGCTTTCGTTTCAGTTTTTGACCGTGGTTACTTGCTTGGTGATGGAATTTACGAAGTAATTCCGGTATACGAGGGAAAACCATTTGAGGTTGACAGTCATCTGAAGCGATTCCAGGAGGGCTTAAATTCAGTAGAGATTGATTTTAACGTTGAAGAAATACGTCCTCTGCTGATAGATTCCATCAAGCGATCAGCCCTCCAGACCTCGGATGCAGCTATTTATATACAGATAACAAGGGGAGTAGCACCACGAACTCATTTTTTTCCGGAGGATGTGAGGCCAGGTGTTCTATTGTATGCCTACCCGATCACATTGAAGGGGTTTGAGAGCAAGCTAGCCAGCGCAATCGTTTCTGAGGATGTTAGATGGCATAGATGTGATATCAAATCCATCTCTTTAATGGCGAACGTACGTGCAAACAATGAAGCTCATAAGAAAGGGGTAGCAGAGAATCTTCTTTCCCGGGGAGGCTACATTACCGAGGGTTCACATACATCTGTTTTCTTCGTTAAGGACAATACGGTATACACGCACCCTGAAGGCCATCATATATTGCCGGGCGTTACAAGGAAGGTTGTGGTAAGCCTTTGTACGGAATTAGGTTTAACACTTGAGGAGGAGGCGATTCGAGCCGATGAGATTAAAAACGTGGATGAGGTTTTTCTTACAGGGACTACGGTGCAGATTACCGCTGTCACCTCGGTCCGAATAGACGATAATGAAGTGTTTAAGGCAGAGGAAGCAGGTCCGGTCACGAAACGGCTTCAAATGGCATTTATAGAAAGGGTTGCGTCTGAAATTGAAAGATTGCATTGAGAAAGAGTAGTACGGTTAGGAGACAAAATACTAGTTCTTATTACTACTGGTCATTTTTACTTCCAGGGGAGTACTATAATCACGCCACATACGCTCTATGAAACTTGTATCTGGATCACCGTCATAAACGATGAACCGATATTTCGCAACATATTGCTTGCCGGGTTCTATAATGAATTCTCCGGCCTGTGACGGAGCAAAGCTTATGTAAGGTTCTTTCGGATGTATTCTTAGAGGCTGCGGTGCCCGAAAGTTAGCAGGATGTGAAAGGATAGTAATTCCCGTCAGCTTACCACTCACATTTCCGCTTATACGAATCCAGTCAGCGGCCGTAGCGTTTCCGGTCTCTCTGTCTTTTCCGCCGGATGTGAGGAAGCTTGCATTGCCCTTGCCATTCCATTCCCCATTACCCCGGAAGGCTATTCCACCATATATATGGTTAAGTAATTTCAGAGGATCAGACGTCGCGCATTCCTGCTTAAGCTCGACGTCAAACAAGTAGTACGGCTTGATGGAGTCTTTCAGGTTAAAAACACGAACGACAAAGTCTTCAGTTAATACTTCTGTATTGGGTGTAACAGTCTTGTCCACATAGCTATTTTTTGCTGTTATTGATGCAAGTACCGGACCTGATTGGATGTCGTCAATGTGCTTAAATAGTACGGCACCTGTATTGTCGGCAACGTTCCAAAAATCCGGATTCTTCCCCCGGAAGGAAGTTTTCGTCCAGGCTGCCCATATCCCATGATGGTGTTTATGATCCAATGGGTAATCGTCTGTTATCTGCATTCCGCTGGGTGACAGTACCGGATGTATATACCCGCCTCTTTTGTAAATGGGCTCAACACCACTTGGTAAACGCGCTTCACCGGTCTGGAAGCCGAGAACTTGCCTGCCCGTAAGCAGAACCTTTATGTCTGTTTTCGATTTAACCACCTCTAAACTGGATTGTATCTTGCTTGCCGTCGTTAGTGTAAAAACTTTTTTTTCACCGGCACCGATGTCGATGATGCTGAAGGCTTCGCCACCAGGCAGGACTTGAACAGGATATCTGAGGTTACTGGCCTGGTCGACGATCTGCAGGTTTGTCTTGCCCGCTGACCCCGTATATGGGAACTTTATTATGCTGCCTTGCCTTGCTTCTCCGTTGTTGGAGACTGTTACGCGGGCGGTTTTCTGCCCGTAGCTCTGAGCCGACATCAGCATTAAAAATAGTGTAACAAATCTCTTAAACATCTTACAAATTGGTCTTAGGAAAGGAACTTTCTTAATTTATCCCTTAATTTGTTAAATATAAATAACATTATGAACAATATAAGAAGAGTTATCGTGATGGGAATCACGGGTCTAATGCTATCTGCTAACCTGCATGCTCAGGATGTGAAGCTGCCTTCGCCCAGTCCCGCTCAAACGCTTACTCAGGAGTTTGCACTTTCGAATATCACGCTAAGCTATTCCAGACCAGCAGTAAAGGGCAGGACGGTTTTTGGCGACCTTGTTCCCTACGGACAGATTTGGCGAACAGGAGCTAATTCTCCTGCAAAGATTAAATTCGGGGAACCAGTCACAATTGATGGCAAACCGGTACCCGCGGGTGAATATGCGATTTACACTATTCCAGGAGAAAAACAATGGACGTTTATCTTGAGCAAAAAGCTCTCATTATGGGGATCTATCGGCTATCAGGAATCTGATGATCTGATGAGGTTCACGGCTACGCCACAGCAACTTCCTTTGAATGTAGAAAACTTTACCATCCTTTTTTCCAACCAAACAGCAAACTCTGTAGATGTCCAGCTCCTATGGGCTAATGTTGCTGTAGGATTCACCGTAAAGGCCGATATAGACGACAGGATTCTTTCATCTATCGATCAAGCTATGAAGGGAGAGAAGAAGCCGTATTTTCAGGCTGCAAGCTACTACTTCGAAAAGGGGCTTGATATTGACAAGGCTGCGAACTGGGTTACTGAAGCTGTAAAGTCGCAACCAGACGCATATTGGGTGGAGCATCTCAAAGCTAAGATCTTACTGAAGAAAGGAGATAAGAAGGGAGCTATAGCTGCTGCTCAAAGCTCAATGAAAAAGGCTGAAACTCAGAAAAACCCCGACTATGTTGCTTTGAACAAGAAGCTGATTACCCAGGCCGGTAAATAACATTAAAACCAACTGCGTCAAGTAACACAGACGCAGTTGATCTTACCATTTTTTTGCTCCTAAGACCGTAGTCATCATGGCTTCATTCTTTCGTCTCTGTCTCCAGAAACAAACACTCCAGCAAGTCGTTTTGGAAGCATCAATTGGGCCATGATACCTAATAACACCACCAGTACGCAGCCGAGTACATTCAGCCACAGATAAGCCATTATCTCAAAATAGTAGGCGAGACATACCAGAACTTCTGCTACGAGAGCCGCCACGAAAACAGCATTTCCTTTGACCCGTTTAACATAGAAGGCTACCACGAAGATTCCCAGGATAGTTCCATAGAATAGTGAACCCAATATGTTAACCGCCTCAATAAGGTTCCCCATCTTGCCGGCATACAGCGCCATGCCAATGCTGATAAGCCCCCAGCCAACTGTACTGGCCCTGGAGAACCGGAGATAGTTTTCTTCACTGGCGTTTGGATTTATCAGGCGCTTATAGATATCCACCGAAGTTGTAGAAGCAAGGGAATTAAATGCGCTGGCTATTGAGCCCATAGAGGCAAGGAAGATGATAGCAATCAGCAATCCCACAAGCCCCTTCGGGAGGTGTTGTGTAACAAAAGTTAGAAAAACGTAATTGGAATCGTTGATATCTGCTTCCTTATTGTTCTTCTTCATCAAAGCAGTGGCCTCGCCCTTAATCCCTTCCATAGCCTGGTTCGACTCTTTGACTTGTTTCCTTAGTAGCGGATTTTGACTATCCTCAGCAAGAAGCGTAGCATATTTCCTCCGTTCCTGAAATTGCGCTTGATATCGCTCATCTAACTGATTATATTCTTTGCTGTACGGAGATTCAGAAATGCGCTTAACCTCATAGCTATTAAAGAACAGAGGAGGCTGACTGTACTGATAAAAAGTAAATACCAACACACCTATCAGGAGGATCATGAACTGCATGGGGATCTTTACGACGGCATTCATAATTAGCCCGAGCCTGCTCTGGGTTACAGACTTTCCGGTAAGATATCGACCTACCTGCGACTGGTCAGTGCCAAAATAAGAGAGCTGCAGAAAGAAGCCGCCGAGAATACCGGTCCAAACAGTGTAGCGGTTGTCCCAGTCAAAGTTCCAGTCGATAACATTCATCCGATCCATGCTGCCAGCGATATGCAATGCTTTATTCATGCCTACGTTATCAGGTAAAAGCATAACGACTACGATCCCAGCCAGAAAGAGTCCGGAAAAGATAATGCTCATTTGCAGAAGCTGAGTGTAAGATACAGCCTTAGTACCCCCGTAAACAGTGTAAATAATCACCAGTCCACCAGTAAACAAAGTTGTGTAAAGTGTATCGATTTGCAGTATTGTCGAAAGAATGATGGCAGGAGCGTAGATAGAGATGCCCGTGGATAAGCCTCTCTGTATCAGGAATAAAAAAGCGGTAAAAGCCCTCGTCTTAAGATCAAAGCGCTGTTCAAGATACTCATATGCAGTGTATATCTTCAGTTTATGGAAGATAGGCACAAACGTGATGCAGAGAACAATCATCGCGAGTGGTAACCCAAAATAGAACTGCACAAACCTCATCCCGTCTGAAAACGCCTGTCCGGGTGCCGACAAAAACGTTATGGCGCTCGCCTGTGTCGCCATAACCGACAGCCCTACATGGTACCATGGTAAAGACTGATCTCCCAGAAAATAGTGGTCCATGTTTTTGCTGCCACTACTCTTCCACACCCCATAGATAACTATCGACGCTAACGTTATTCCGAGAACGGCCCAATCGATTACACTCATGAGTAAATATTAGTTATCACTGAAAAAGCGGCTATGAGAAAGATCAGCCAGAAAAATATGATCAGATAGAATTGTTTCCAGGATCGTATGAAAGGTGGAAGGCCTTCTTTGTCTTCTTTCATTTTCAGTGGGAAATAAGATTAACAAACAAACGGTAGGCACCAGGCACTCCCGCAGGCAGCTGTCTGAAGAAAGATAAACCTGTATAGACGAACCGACCTTTGCCATAATTTGAAACAAATAATGCTCCTGTATTTTCCGGTTCGCCTGTATCTCGCATGGAAAGCAGCGATTCGTACCCTGGATCTATTGATCCCCCGAAGTATAAACCTCTTTCCTGTACCCAACCGTCGAAGTCGCGGGCAGTGATTTTATTCGGATAATTTAAGATCCGGTGTTCCGCATTAAGAATTTTAACTGACGCATTTTCCTCGGTTACCCTGTTGCGCGTAATAGAAAAAGGGTAGGGGCCGATATTGTTCAACATCAAAGGCTGACTGACGTTATATTGTACAAGTAATACACCACCGTTCTCTACATATTTTAAAAGCTTGTCATTCAAATATTTAATAGCAGGTGAAACGTTGTAGAGGCGTATACCCGCAATTATCGCGTCAAAAGAACTCAAATCCATGTTGCCAAGAGATCCGGGGTTTAACAATGTCACTTCATACCCAAGCTGTTTCAAGGACTCTGGTATGAGGTCGCCCGCACCAGGTATATAACCGATCTTATTGCCTGCTTTTTCGACTTGTAGCCGCACAAGATTAATGGCTGCCTTAGGGAACCAGGTTGTGGTCGGAATATGATCATATTGAATGCTCCTCATAGCCTTGCTCCATGTCGCCCCGTTAGTGTTTAGCTCAGCAGTCAATTGCCCGGACAACGCCGACTGACCGGGCTTTACCTCGAACCTGAATGTCAGCTCTTCTCCTTTACTCGTCATCTCATAGGGAACTGATTGAGGCTTTGATGTCCATCCAGCAGGCAATCTTAGCCGCAAATTCCCTTTAGCAGCTTTACTGAACGACTTCAGCTTAACCTCCAGCGTCTGCGGTTGATCATCGGCATAAAGTAAGCGGGAACTTTGAAGAGCGACAACAACTGGCGGAGTGACTTCCAGCTTGCGGTATACCTCGCCACGCACAGGATCCGTGAATTTATAGACAACAGGTCTGCTATACTGAATCGTCTGCCCGTTAATATGAAGATTGATTCTGATGGCAAGTGGCGCAGGGCTTTCAGCCATGCCGATATATTGTCTGCTGTTGATTTTGTACTCACCTATTGGATGTGCATGTTCCAGCCAATAAGGCTGACTTACCTGCGGAGCTTTAACGAGTCCCTGAATGGACTCCATCCGGTTAAAAGGCAATAAAAGCTTCTGCTCAGAAGCCCCGCTAAGAATGGGAACAATAGCTGCGCCATTTTGATATCGGGAGATTGCCTGAACGCTTAGCGGGATGCTGTCTGTGATAGAGTAGGCCGGCTCGGATGCATATACTTCAAACCAAGTACCGCTCGCCGCAAGTATCAGGTCAGCTACCTCGGACATCTTTATTTCCTTTAACTGCTGATCCTGAAGTTTTGACATCAGACCATATAAAGTGAGCAGGGCCGGCACAGATTGTTCTGGTGCCCCAATCTCATAGTCACGGTTAATCTCCGCGATCAGCCTGGCAATTGCAACACCGTTCGGTGCTGTTTTCCAGTTCGTCTCCCTGCCATCAAGAAGATCTGTCCGGGCAGGTTCACCACCTAGCAAGTGGAAGTATTCAAGCGATTCCCCCCTCTGTTTTGCTACTCCAAATCCCTGTGATTTATGTTGTGAGCGGCTTTCGGATGCGATTTCCCCATAAGACTGGCCCAGGAGAGGATTGTATTGTCCTACATTAATCTTCAGCTGATCTTCGCTCGTGGTGTTATTTCCACCGAAATTAAATGTATTCCATAGAATACGATGTGACTTCCAGGGCTTGACAAAGGAAAGCTGCTCTGGAAAAGCCGCGGGGTCTGCCGCTGCTTTAAATGCTTCAATCGCTAATATAGCAGAGGCTGCATGATGTCCGTGACCAGCCCTGGAATCAGGTGGAAAGCGGGTTATGATCACGTCAGGCCTGAATTTTCGGATTACCCATACGACATCTGACAATATGCTGTCTTTATTCCAGATCTTAAAAGTCTCTTCCGATGTTTTTGAAAAGCCAAAGTCATTTGCTCTTGTAAAAAATTGCTCCGCTCCATCTATTTTTCTTGCCGCGAGGAGTTCCTGTGTACGAATAAGCCCAAGCTCTTCGGCTTGTTCTGTACCGATAAGATTTTGGCCTCCGTCCCCTCTTGTCAGTGAAAGGTAACCGGTTCTAACCTTCCGTTCGGTTGCTAAATAAGACAGCAGACGAGTGTTTTCGTCGTCCGGATGTGCGGCGATATACAGAACACTGCCAGTAACTCCGAGCTTCTGAATGCCTAATTTGATTTCTGATGAAGAAAGCTGCACGGAGGTCTGTCCTAAGACTAAAGAAGAACAGAGCAGAAAATTGCAGGCAAGGAAAAAAAGTTTCATTTTATGGCTGTAGTAGGAGGGGTAAATTTAATGTCTTCGATATAGCTAACCATACTATGTCTGTAAAAAAGATGATTGATACAGCCATATCTTGTTAAATATTTAGGATCTGTTCACTTTTATCGGTGAAAATCTCAATGAGGAGTTGTTAAAAGCAGGTTTAGCCTGGCATTATAAGTTTTTTGATAAGTCTGTGAAGCTTTCCAATCTAAATACCACTCCAAGATCGGGACCACTCTGCGGGTAAACCGTCGGGGCAGAGAGGCGTTATAAGAAAATACATCAAAATAGTAGTGGTAGCACGGGATAACTATCCATCCAATACATCTATCATGTATTGGCCAGAAGGTGGAACCGGATTTCCTACAGTAATGATTTTCACAATTCCAACCCCACTACAGTCACTATTACTTATAGAAGCTGTTAAGGTGACAGTAGCTATTATGAAAGTAAACCCAAATAATTTTAGGTGAAACTGCAAAGGTTTTGAGCTCCCCGCGCTTAAGTTTTTCTGCAAGGAAATCATTTGGAGGTTCTGTAGTTCCACAGTTCCAGGTTGTTGGGACTTGTGAATACGTTTCTTTGAAGAACAGGCATAGCAATGCCATTAGAAAAAAGACATTTTTTTTCATGATTGAGAGCGATTATAGTGAGCGATTAAAAAAAGTACCTATTTCGTTTTTATACTTTTGATTCTGATGATCTCGTAATAAGTAGATGTAGGGAATCCACAACTATATTTTTCCCCGGTTAATTCATACTCTAAAATAACCTCATGATTGTTAACCTGATATTTTTCATCAAGTTTGGCGGGAGAATAAAAGGATTCTCCGACTCGTATCATCCATCCACAACCGTCACTTGCAGGTGAGCCCCAGTCCCGTATTGTCGCTTCAGATTGTAGAACCTCAGAATTTCCCTTTTTGCAACCATTGCTCATAAGGAAGAGTGCAGTCAGAATTAAAGGTATTGCTTTCATATAGTTAGTTTAATACATATACGAGGTTCAGTTATCGAAAGCTACAAAAGATGAATATAAGTCGAAAAGCAGCAAAAAACTCTTCACTCACTGAGAATATATGATGAACTATAGTATAAGATCTTTATTTCAAGAGTGTATAGTGACAATAGGCTAATGACTATCAAGTGCCGTTAATGCGCTCACAGCTATCTTTCCATAATTTCCATCATACTTATTGGCCAAATAAGCTTTAAGAAGTGTTCGCTTTTCTTCAATTGGCACATTTCGGATCATTAAGGTGGCTAAGTATCTTCTAGATGCTAGTTGATCTTCTAATAAAAGTATTTTGATGTCTTCTTTTAAATTTTCCCTAAAAATAGGGAAACCTAGTCCCTTAGATATTTGCTGTACTTCTCTCATAAATAAGTTTGTCATGTCAGCACCTACCGCGTCACAATTTTGAGCGTACCAGCTCAATAGGAATTGTGAAGATCCCCAGGGGAGATCTTCTTTCTTAAAATAATCTTCAATCAAGTTTAAACCTTCTTCAAAGCGGTTCATATATTCTGTGATCTTTACGTATCTCAAAAGGATGATAGGATAAAAATCGTCCGAAGTAGACAGGGAGAATAACGTTTGGCGATAGTGAATCAATGCCAGTTCATCTCTCTCATTCAGAAGATATAATTCTCCTTTAAGATCTTCAAGTGCGTTTTTTTTTATTCCATAATCGTTATGGTTAGGATATTTTGCTAAAAAGCTATCTAACATCTTAGTTCCTTGTTCAACAGTCATTGAATGTACCTCTGTTACTAAGATATTGTAGTCCTCATAAATTTCTTGCATGATTGTTTAATCTAGTGGACAGTTAAGATTATCCCATTTTGCCTGACCATTGCCTATGCAGAATTGTACACAAGTCGAGCGTCACATCAATGAAACCACACTAAGGTTCTTTCACAAATGGATGTATCTCCTTATTTCCGGATTAGGTAAAAGGGGAATTTGGTTCCCGTTATACCAGTAATAAGTTTGTCCCATATAAAATAATTAATAATTGATATTAAAATCGACATGGTGTTCTTTGAACCGGATCGGTACAGCTGCCAAAAAATATACAGTATCTATTTTCTGACAGTCCTTTTGACTAATCTGGACATGGTACTTTACGATATTCTCTTCTTCAATTAGTGTTTCATTTACCAATTCAGCACAATTCGTAAAGGCTACACGACCCGCCAGCACAAAATGTGTGTTGAAGGCACCGAAGAAAGATAACCTACTACTTTATGCAGATCTTGCTCTGATGTTATTACTATTGTTTTCTCTTTCTCTGTAGATGACTTTAGCACAGATCCCTCACAAGCATCTGCAATCGAAAATTTTATGAAATCGACAGACTTGATTTCTTCTTTATCGGTACAGCAAAGAAAAAGAGTAAGGCAAATTGCTAGTAGAATCAATGGCAAATGTGACTGTTTCATTTGAAATCAATTTAGGTTTATTGGTAAAGTATGGTTTGAGTAGGACCTGTTTTTGTACATGATGATTTTAAGAGTGGAACCGCCATAATGGGTTGCAGGGTAGTTGAAACTTTTTATGATTAATAATCAGTTTGTATATCACCTCTTTTACGAAAAACTCTCTGATAGTGCAACAATCAACTTAGCCTTCAACCGGATATACGCATTATTTCATTGGCACTCCATTATATTCAACCAATATATCCACATTTCTCACAATTTTCTCGTTTTTGTGAAAATATAAGAGCTTACTGTGTGGATTGTACATCCCGTGTGCCACTTTCCTAGTAGTTCATCCATATTGTTACTAAGAGTCACGTGGCGGCGAATAGTGTCTGTAGATAGCTTGAAATTTTTCTTTGTTGTCTTCAATGAGTTTAATTCCTCAAGCTGATCGGTAATAACGATATAATTAAACTGAGTCCGGGATATGAGGAATAAAATTTAGCGCATATCGTGACATCAGGATCGTGACTTCCATGACCCAGAATATCTTCGGTAAATTTTCGAGGACAAGGGCTTATCACTTCTTCCCTGAAAAACCTTCACTTAATATCATTTTTGAGGAAACAACAATCGACTTTTTTGGCTTTTTAAACCCAACTCACGTTAAATATCTCTTTTTTGGAGAAAGACATAAAATAAAATTTATAGTTTTATGGAAACGATACAACTCACTTAACCTAAAATACCAACGTTGGCATGAGTCCAAACATTAAAATCCTTTCCATGAAAAAACCATTAAACCTATTAATTGTCCTGATTCTTGTGGCAACCACGTCTTTTAAGCCACCGCAAAAAGCTCCGTTTACCTATCTCTTTCAAGATCCTGCAAAGAGTATTGAAGCAAGGGTCGATGATCTTGTTTCGAAACTGACCCTGGAAGAGAAGGTAGCTCAGATGTTGAATGCGGCACCGGCCATTGAACGTCTTGGAATACCCGCATATGACTGGTGGAACGAAGTACTTCACGGAGTCGCGCGTACGCCTTACAAGGTAACTGTATTTCCGCAGGCGATCGGTATGGCGGCGACCTTCGACACGTTATCCCTTTATCATATGGCTGACTATTCAGCTCTTGAAGGCAGGGCGATCTATAACAAGGCTATCGCTGATGGTAAAGAAGGACAGCGTTATGTCGGCCTTACCTATTGGACTCCGAACATAAACATTTTCAGAGACCCGCGCTGGGGCAGGGGCCAGGAAACATATGGAGAAGATCCTCACCTGACGGCTATGCTGGGTAAGGCCTTTGTTCACGGCTTGCAGGGTGACGACCCCAGGTATCTGAAAGCCGCCGCCTGTGCGAAGCACTATGCCGTACACAGTGGTCCGGAGCCATTGAGGCATGTCTTTGATGTTACTGTGAGCAAATATGATCTGTGGGACACTTACCTGCCTGCATTTGAAGAGTTGATCGTTCGCGGGAAAGTAGCAGGCGTAATGTGCGCTTATAATGCCTATCAGGGTCAGCCATGTTGTGGCAGTGATCTGCTAATGACCGATATCCTCAGAAACCAATGGAAGTTTGATGGTTACGTGACTTCTGATTGCTGGGCAATCGATGACTTTTACAAAAATCACAAAACCCATCCTGATGCAGCGAGTGCGTCTGCGGACGCTGTTATGCATGGAACAGATCTTGACTGTGGCGAGGAAGCATATAAAGCCCTGGTGCAGGCAGTGAAGCAAGGGAAAATAACGGAAAAGCAAATCGATGTTTCCGTAAAACGATTGTTCACTATCCGCTTTAAATTAGGCATGTTTGACCCGGTTTCAATGGTTAAGTATGCGCAAACTCCTGTTTCGGTGCTTGAAAGTGAGCCCCACAGGGCGCATGCTCTTAAGATGGCTCAGCAATCTATTGTACTGCTGAAAAATCAGAACAATGTCCTTCCTTTAAGTAAAAAGCTGAAGAAGATCGCCGTACTCGGACCAAATGCTGATAACGAGATCTCTGTTCTCGGAAACTACAACGGAACGCCTTCAGACGTAGTAACCGCGCTGGAAGGTATAAAGAATAAACTGGGACCGGGCACCGAAGTGGTATTTGAACGTGCGACTACCTTTACTAAAGACACCCTGCTTGTTTACAGAGATGTAAGCGGCCAATACAGTTTTGATGGAAAAAAAGGTGTGAAGGCGGAATATTTTAGCAACAAAGAGCTTACTGGAGCTCCTGTCGTTAGCCGCATGGAACAGGATATCAACCATAGCTGGCAGGAAGGGGAAACAGTAGTCAATCAAATGAAAGCCTATAGCTTTTCCGCCCGTTACACTACAGACTATAAAGCAACGGAGACAGGAAGCATTACCTTTGAAGTGGAAGGCGATGACGGTTACCGCTTTACTGTCAATGGAAAGGAAGAGCTAAATGCCTGGACAAGGAACAGATGGGGGGCGAAAAGCTTTAAGCTCAATACAGAAAAAGGCAAAACCTATCGGTTGGTGATTGAATATTACCAGGATGGTGGCAAAGCCTCTATAAAGCTTCGCGCCGGAGACTTTGCCAAAACAAACTTTCAGCAATTGGCTAACCGCCTTAAAGACGCAGATGCCATCATCTATGTGGGCGGTATTTCCCCACAACTTGAAGGTGAAGAAATGAAGGTAAACGAAGTGGGCTTCGACGGAGGTGACCGTACTTCAATTTTGTTGCCTGCTGTTCAGACTGAGATGATGAAAGCACTTAAATCTACCGGAAAACCTCTTGTGTTCGTGATGATGACAGGGAGTGCTATTGCTACCCCCTGGGAAGCTGACAATGTTCCGGCAATTGTTAATGCCTGGTACGGTGGTCAGTCTGCCGGCACGGCCATAGCAGACGTGCTTTTTGGAGATTACAATCCCGCAGGCCGCTTACCTGTTACATTCTACGGAAAGGATTCAGACCTGCCGCCATTCAATGACTATTCAATGAACAATCGTACCTACAGATACTTTACAGGAAAGCCGCTGTTTGAGTTTGGTCATGGATTAAGCTACACAACGTTTACTTACGATCAGTTGGATATTCCAGGGAATGCGAAGACGGGAGATAAAGTGTCCGTTAATGTCCGCGTTACGAATTCAGGAACCCGCGACGGCGATGAAGTTGTTCAGTTGTATCTTTCTCACGACAGCAATAATAAAACTGCCTTAAGATCGCTCAAGGGATTTAAACGGATATCGCTTAAAAAAGGGGAGAGCCAGGTTGTGTCGTTTACACTCAACCCTCAAGACCTGGCGATCGTTGGTGAAGACGGCACCACCCGGCAACCTAAGGGAAAGGTTGTGATAACTGCGGGAGGTAGTCAGCCAAACCAAAACGCAATAAGTCAGAAAAAGGTTGCTCAAAAAGTCTTAACTGTTCTCTAGTAGAGAAAGTACATGGAAAGCGGTCTGTGATGCGAGTCACAGGCCGTTTTTGTTTTCTACGGAACTTTTTCTTGTGTTCCCTCAAACAGGCGACCATGGGGCGGAAGTCTGTTAAGTAGTTAGTTCTAATAAAGACAACGACTCTATGCAGCCGATAACAACCGCACATTCTCCCGTGATAAGTCCGACTGTAACAGCCGAAAGTCGGACTTTTTACTGCCTTTCATCTGAACCTATACGCTGCCATATAAAGGATATCCAGCTTAAGTACCCAGTCTCTTATATCCATCAAATTTTCAAAAATCCATAAAATTTTGTCGAAAAACGGATAAAAATCGTCATGTGCCACGAGCCGCTCTATCTTGTTTCCAGGAAAAGAAACAGAGCTGTATAAAAGATATTTCAGCTGAGCATCGCATCCGTTTTTGTGCAAATTTTGCTTTATTCGGGAAGATTTGGGAAAAAAACGCTTACAATTCGATACCTGGATTCCTTCGCTCTATCTTGTTCCTAAAATAAAACAACGTTATGGCAAAAGTAGACAACAAAGGTATGGTACGCGGCACGGCCGGTCCCGTAGTATATCGCGGGTACCGCGATATGAA
>Ga0160433_100109_pt1 | contig 81529 bp, 69 predicted proteins | sample HID1972K_E0MG_FD_108235 | JGI IMG/M metagenome (GOLD analysis project Ga0160433, IMG submission 108235) | Enriched pill bug-associated microbial communities from UW Madison campus, WI, USA - HID1972K_E0 MG | ecosystem: Host-associated > Arthropoda: Insects > Digestive system > Unclassified ...
AAAGTCGTTCAACTTCAAACACTTGACTCGCTGCGATCTCTCGTAGCGGGAGGCGAATCATACAGCGTTTAAAACCGCTGTCAACCACCTTTTTCACCGCTGCCGATCGTTCGATCGAAGCCCCTCCAGTACCGCCTGAAACTTCTAACTCTCTGAATCTCAAGGAGTTTTCCGTTCCAACTACGCTGGAAGTGGGGCGCATTATAAGGGGATCTGAAACACCGTCAAGGGTTTATTTCAAAAAGGTTTCAAACCACAAAGCCTCAAGGCGCAAGAAGCAGCAAAACACCGCGTCTTTATCGCTGCTTGAGGCTTATAGCTTGCCGCTGTTAAAGGCTTGGGAACGCGAATTGCGATGCCTCATGGCTTGCACGCTGCGGCCAGCGCTGGGTGATCGCCTTACGACGGGTATAGAAGCGTACGCCATCAGGGCCGTACGCATGCAGGTCACCAAACAGCGAGCGCTTCCAGCCGCCGAAGCTGTGATAGGCCACCGGCACCGGCAGCGGAACGTTCACCCCGACCATGCCGACTTCGATTTCGTCGCAGAACAGGCGCGCCGCTTCACCGTCACGGGTGAAGATGCAGGTACCGTTGCCGTACTCGTGCTCGTTGATCAGCTGCATCGCCTCTTCGAGGCTGCTGACTCGCACCAGGCACAGCACCGGGCCGAAGATCTCTTCTTTATAGATGCGCATCTCGGTGGTCACGCGGTCGAACAGGGTACCACCGACAAAATAGCCATCTTCATGACCGCTGACGCGATAGCCGCGACCATCGACCACCAGCTTCGCACCGGAGGCGACGCCGTCGTCGATGTAGCCGACAACCTTGTCACGCGCAGCGGCAGTCACCAGCGGCCCCATATCCAGCCCACAAGATGTACCGGCACCGATCTTCAATGCCTTGATCTGCGGCTCCAGCTTGGCGATCAGCGCATCGGCAACCTGGTCGCCGACACATACGGCCACCGAAATCGCCATGCAACGCTCGCCACAGGAGCCGTAGGCTGCGCCCATCAGCGCGCTGACTGCGTTGTCCAGGTCGGCATCGGGCATCAGCACTGCATGGTTCTTCGCACCGCCCAATGCTTGGACGCGTTTGCCGCGCTTGGTGCCCTCGGCATAGATGTATTCGGCGATCGGGGTCGAGCCAACGAAGCTCAGCGCTTTCACCTCAGGCGCCTCGATCAGCGCGTCCACCGCTTCCTTGTCACCGTGCACCACGTTCAGCACGCCTTTGGGCAGGCCAGCGTCCTGCAGCAGCTGGGCGATGAACAGGGTGGAGCTTGGATCGCGCTCCGAAGGCTTGAGGATAAAGCAGTTGCCGCAGGCGATGGCCAGCGGGTACATCCACAGCGGCACCATGGCCGGGAAGTTGAACGGGGTGATCCCCGCGACCACACCAAGCGGCTGGAAGTCAGACCAGGCATCGATGTTCGGGCCGACATTACGGCTGTACTCGCCCTTCAATACCTCAGGCGCAGCGCAGGCAAACTCGACGTTCTCGATACCGCGCTTGAGTTCACCCGCGGCGTCTTCCAAGGTCTTGCCGTGCTCTTCGCTGATCATCTGCGAGATGCGCGCCTCGTTCTGCTCCAGCAGCTGCTTGAAGCGGAACATCACCTGGGCGCGTTTGGCCGGCGGTGTGTTACGCCAGGCCGGGAACGCCGACTTGGCAGAGTCGATGGCCAGTTGCACGGTGGCACGGCTGGCCAGCTCGACCTTGTGGATGGCTTGACCGCTGGAAGGATTGAAGACGTCGGCGGTGCGCTCGCCCTTGGAAACCAGTTCGCCGTGGATCAGGTGCTGAACAATGCTCATGCAGAACTCCGGATGAAGAAGATTGAGCAGGCGCGCCGTGCACGCCCGCAGACAAAGTCAGGGTAATCAGTCGATCTGGTTCAAGGCTTCGCCGACCGCGTCGAACAGACGGTCCAGTTCCTGCGGCTGGGTATTGAATGTAGGCCCGAACTGCAAGGTGTCGCCACCAAAGCGTACATAGAAACCGGCTTGCCACAGCTTCATCGCCGCCTCATACGGCCGCACGATGGCATCGCCGTCGCGCGCGGCGATCTGGATGGCACCGGCCAGGCCGTAGTTACGGATATCGATGACGTTTTTGGTGCCCTTGATGCCGTGCAGCACGTTTTCAAAGTGCGGCGCCAATTCGGCGGCCGATTGCACCAGGTTCTCCTTCTGCAGCAGGTCCAGCGCGGCAATGCCCGCGGCGCAGGCTACCGGGTGCGCCGAGTAGGTGTAGCCATGCGGGAACTCCACGGCATACTCGGGCGTCGGCTGGTTCATGAAGGTCTGGTAGATCTCGCTGCTGGCGATCACCGCGCCCATCGGAATGGCACCGTTGGTGACCTGCTTGGCAATGCACATCAGGTCTGGCGTGACGCCGAAGGCCTCGGCACCAGTCATGGCACCCATGCGGCCGAAGCCGGTGATCACTTCATCAAAGATCAGCAGAATGTTGTGCTGATCGCAGATTTCACGCAGGCGCTTGAGGTAGCCCTTGGGCGGTGGCAGTACACCAGCGGAGCCGGCCAAGGGCTCGACGATCAGTGCCGCGATGTTCGATGCATCGTGCAGCTCGATCAGCTTGAGCATTTCATCGGCCAGGGCGATGCCGCCCTCCTCCGGCATGCCCTTGGTAAAGGCATTGCCCGGTAGCAGGGTGTGCGGCAGGTGATCGACATCCAGCAACTGGCCGAACATCTTGCGGTTGCCGTTGACCCCACCGAGGCTGGTGCCGGCGATGTTCACGCCGTGATAGCCGCGCGCGCGGCCGATCAACTTGGTCTTGGTGGCCTGGCCCTTCAGGCGCCAGTAGGCACGTACCATCTTCACCGCGGTATCGGCGCACTCGGAGCCGGAGTTGGTGTAGAACACATGGTTGAGATTGCCTGGAACCAGCTCGGTGATCTTCTCGGCCAGCTGGAACGACAGCGGGTGGCCGAACTGGAACGCCGGCGAGTAATCCAGCACGCCCAGCTGGCGGGCAACAGCTTCCTGGATTTCCTTGCGGGTATGCCCGGCGCCACAGGTCCAGAGACCGGACAGCGCGTCGAAAATCTTGCGACCTTTGTCATCGACCAGGTAGCTACCCTCTGCCGCCACGATCAGCCGTGGATCACGCTGGAAATTGCGGTTGGCGGTATAAGGCATCCAGTGGGCATCCAGCTTCAGCTGGCTGGCCAGACCAGCGTGAGCGGTTTCGGGCATGTTCATCGGGCGGTTCCTCGCAAGACGATTAGGCAACGATGTCTGTTGTTGCAGCTACATTGTCATAGGGATAAAGTCTGAAAAAGCCTGCTTTTCTAATCTTCAGTTAGCCGCGGACTAAACTATGAGCCGTCGTCCCGATCCCCTCGCCCAAGTCAGCGATTTCGACATTCGTCTGCTCAAGATCTACCGCAGCGTGGTTGAGTGCGGCGGTTTCTCGGCGGCCGAAAACGTCCTGGGCATCGGCCGCTCGGCCATCAGCCAGCAGATGGGCGACCTGGAGCAACGCATTGGTCTGCGCCTGTGCCAACGCGGTCGCGCCGGTTTCTCGCTGACCGAGGAAGGACGCGAGGTCTATCACTCGGCCTTGCAGTTGCTCAGTGCCCTGGAAACATTCCGCACCGAGGTCAACGGACTGCACCAGCACCTGCGCGGTGAGCTCAACATCGGCCTGACCGACAACCTGGTGACCTTGCCCCACATGCACATCACCCATGCCTTGGCCGAACTCAAGGACCGTGGCCCGGACGTACACATCCAGATCCGCATGATCGCGCCCAGCCAGGTCGAACAAGGCGTGCTCGACGGCAGCCTGCATGTCGGCGTGGTGCCGCAGACCAGCCCGCTGTCGGGCCTGGAGTACCAACCGCTGTACAGTGAGCGGTCGCTGCTGTATTGCGCGGTGGGCCATCCGCTGTTCTATGCCGACGACCAGCAGATCGACGACCAGCGCCTCAACACCCAGGACGCCATTACCCCGACCTTCCGGCTGCCCACCGATATCCAGGCGCATTACCAGGCCCTGCACTGCACGGCCAGCGCCTCTGATCGCGAGGGCATGGCCTTCCTTATTCTGACCGGCCGCTACATTGGCTACCTGCCCGATCATTACGCCAGCTTCTGGGTGCAGCAGGGCCGCTTGCGCGCGCTCAAGCCAACCCAGCGCTTCTATGACCTGGGCCTGAGCTGGGTAACGCGCAAGGGCCGCAGGCCCAACCTGGTACTCGAGAGCTTCCTCGAAAGCCTGGCCTCTACGCGCTAATGCTTGTCACGTGGCCACAGGCAGGTAATCTGTCGGCTCGTTGCCACCGACAGTCCGGAATCCGTCCATGACCTTTGAAGTCCCTGCGCATCGCATCCCCACTTCGGGAAAACCCGCTGGCCGCATCCGTCAAAAGAACGAACAGGCCATCATCCAGGCGGCCGAAGACGAATTTGCCCGCCACGGGTTCAAGGGCACCAGCATGAACACCATCGCGGTGAAGGCCGGACTGCCGAAAGCCAACCTGCATTACTACTTCACCAACAAGCTCGGCCTGTACATCGCGGTGCTGAGCAACATCATCGAGTTATGGGACAGCACCTTCAACGCCCTGGACGTCGACGACGACCCGGCCCAGGCGCTGAGCCAGTACATCCGCAGCAAGATGGAGTTCTCCAGGCGCAACCCCCAGGCCTCGCGCATCTTCGCCATGGAAGTCATCAGCGGCGGGCAGTGCCTGAGCGAGTATTTCAGCGCCGACTACCGTGACTGGTTCCGTGGCCGCGCGGCGGTGTTCCAGGCCTGGATGGACGCCGGCAAGATGGACCCGGTCGACCCGGTGCACCTGATCTTCCTGCTGTGGGGCAGCACTCAGCATTATGCCGACTTCGCCACGCAGATCTGCCAGGTTACCGGCCGCAGCCGCCTGACCAAGCAGGACATGGAAGACGCCAGCAGCAACCTTATCCACATCATTCTCAAAGGCTGCGGCCTGACGCCGCCCGCCTGACCCGGACCTATGCCTTCTACTCTGCTCGACCTCTGCGAATACCGCGAAGAGATTCGCAAGAGCCGCTTCATCACCCTGGCGGGCCCGATCAGCAGCCCCGCCGAGGCCATGGGCTTCATCGAACGCCATAGCGACCTCGCCGCCACGCACAACTGCTGGGCCTGGAAGCTGGGTGCCCAATACCGCAGCAGTGATGATGGCGAACCCGGCGGCACCGCTGGCCGGCCGATACTGGCTGCCATCGAGGCCCAGGACTGCGACCAGGTGGTGGTGCTGGTGATCCGCTGGTACGGCGGTATCCAGCTGGGTACCGGTGGCCTGGCCCGGGCTTATGGCGGTGGCGCCAACAAATGCCTGCAGCAGGCGCCCAAGCGCGCGCTGGTCAACCGCAGCGAATTCCAATGCAGCTGTACCTTCAGCGAACTGGCACTGCTCAAGCTGCGCCTGGCCGAGGTCGATGGCCTGGTGCTGGACGAGCAGTTCACGGCCAATGGCGTGGACTTGCTAGTGGCAGTGGGCGACGCGCACCGGCAGGCGTTGCAGCAACAACTGGCCGACCTGAGCCGCGGCCGCATTCGCCTGGAGCCCCGCTGAGCGTTGCCCACAACTACTGTGGGCCTGCCTGTGGATAAGCTTGGGGCATACCCTCGCAAGCCTTGAAACATATGGGCTTGAGAGATCTGATCATATTTTGATCAGAATCTGATGACGGAGCGCCAAGCGACTGAATACCGTGAAGTTATCCCCAGCAAGCGGCCCGCAATCACTCTGAAACCCGCCATTTCAACGCCCCGCCACTCGCTCACAATTACTGTGGAGTAGACTGTGGATAACCGGTGAACCCCTGCGCCACACCTGAGTACGGCTTGGGTTCGCAAACCCTGTACATTTTTCGACCAGTGATGCGTCTGCGCCAGGATTCTCTGGCTACCCTGCATTATGCTCATTCCCCTGCCACTGCCCATTTCAAGGAGCCTTCCCATGTCTTACAAAAACGCCCTCATCATCGGCGCATCCCGCGGGCTGGGTCTTGGCCTGGTGCAGCGCCTGCGTGAAGATGGCTGGAACATCACCGCCACCGTCCGTGACCCACAGAACCCCGGCGCCCTTGGCCAGGAGCCAGGCGTGCGCATCGAAACCCTGGACATGAACAACATTGCCCAGCTCGACGCCCTGCAGCAAACCCTGCAAGGCGAAACCTTCGACCTGGTGTTCGTCAACGCCGGCGTCATGGGCCCCCAACCGCAGGACCCCGACAGCGCCCAGCTCAAGGATGTCGGCGAACTGTTCATGACCAACGCTGTCGCACCGATCCGTGTGGCCCAGCGCCTGGTCGGCCAGGTCCGCGAAGACAGCGGCGTGCTGGCCTTCATGAGCTCGATCCTGGGCAGCGTGGCGATTCCCGACGGCGCCGAGGTCTGCCTGTACAAGGCCAGCAAGGCCGCGCTGAATTCGATGATCAACAGCTTCTTCGTGCAACTGCAGCGTCCTGACCTTTGCGTGCTGGCCATGCACCCCGGCTGGGTGAAGACGGACATGGGCGGCGAGAACGCCGAGATCGACGTTCTCACCAGCACCCGCGGCATGCTCGAGCAAATCAAGGCGCAGAGCGGCAACGGCGGCCTGCGCTTCATCAACTACAAAGGTGAGGCGCTGACCTGGTGAATTGAAAGCCGCTTGGCGAGGCAGTAGACTCCAAGCCTCGCCCCCGCGGCGGACCTGGATCAGCAGACAGGGCAACACTGAGCTGGCTAACCTGAACCCACTTTCAGAGGAGCCGGCACCATGCCTGCGACCCGCATCTGGTTGAAAAACCCCCTCGCCATCTTCACCGCCAACACCCTCGACGCCCGCGGCGGTCTGGTTATCGAAAACGGCCGCATCAGCGAGCTGCTCGCCCTGGGTGAAAGCTCGACGGCCCCAGTCACCCAAGTCTTCGACGCCCGCGAGCACGTGGTGCTGCCCGGCCTGATCAACACCCATCACCACTTCTACCAGACCCTCACCCGCGCCTGGGCGCCGGTGGTCAATCAACCCCTGTTCCCCTGGCTCAAAACCCTTTACCCGGTCTGGGCACGCCTGACCCCGGCCAAGCTGGAACTGGCCACACGAGTGGCCCTGGCTGAACTGCTGCTGTCGGGATGCACCACCGCGGCCGATCACCACTACCTGTTTCCTGAAGGGCTGGACAACGCCATCGACGTGCAGGTCGAGAGCGTGCGCATGCTGGGCATGCGCGCCATGCTCACCCGCGGTTCGATGAGCCTGGGCGAAGCCGACGGTGGCTTGCCGCCACAGCAGACAGTGCAACAGGGCGAAGTGATCCTGGCTGACAGTCAGCGACTTATCTACAGCTACCATGAGCGCGGCGAGGGCGCGCGCATCCAGATCGCCCTGGCGCCCTGCTCACCCTTCTCGGTCACCCCACAGATCATGCGAGACAGCGCGGCGATGGCCGAGGAACTGGACGTGCGCCTGCACACCCACCTGGCCGAAACCCTGGACGAAGAAGCGTTCTGCCTGCAGCGCTTCGGCCTGCGCACCGTGGACTACCTGGACAGCGTGGGCTGGCTCGGGCCACGCACGTGGCTTGCCCACGGCATTCACTTCGACCCCGATGAAATCGCACGCCTGGGCGCCGCCGGCACCGGTATCTGTCATTGCCCGACCTCGAACATGCGCCTGGCCTCCGGCATCTGCCCGACCGTCGACCTGGAGGCGGCGGGCGCGCCCGTTGGCCTGGGAGTCGACGGCTCGGCGTCCAACGATGCCTCGAACATGATCCTCGAAGCCCGCCAGGCCCTGTACCTGCAACGCCTGCGCTACGGTGCCGAACAGATCACCCCGGAGCGGGCGTTGGGCTGGGCGACCCGCGGCTCGGCGCGCCTGCTCGGGCGTAGCGACATCGGTGAACTGGCGGTCGGCAAGCAGGCGGACCTTGCGCTGTTCAAGCTCGACGAGCTGCGCTTCTCCGGCAGCCACGATCCGCTGTCGGCGCTGCTGCTGTGCGGCGCCGACCGCGTCGACCGGGTCATGGTCGGCGGCCACTGGCGGGTCATCGACGGCCAGATCGAAGGCATGGATATTCAAGGCCTGATCGCCGACCATCGCCAGGCCGCGGCGCAGCTCATCGCCGGCTAGCCTCAAAGGCCGAGCGTGGCCAGCATGATGAAGGTGGCGAACAGCACGAAGTGGGTCATGCCCTCGATCGCGTTGGTCTGGCCATCGTTGAGGTTGATGGCGCAGACGATCAGGGTGATGAAGATCATCACCGTCTGCACCGGGGTCATGGCCATCTGGAACGGCTGACCGGTGTACAACGCCATCGCCTCCATCAGCGGCACCGTCAGGATCACCGTGGACAGCGAGGCACCCAGGGCGATGTTGACCACCGATTGCATGCGGTTGGCCAGCGCTGCCCGCAGCGCGGTGAGGATCTCTGGCGCGGCGGAAATCGCCGCGACCACGATGGCCATCAGCACCGGCGGTGCGCCGCTGCCCTCCAGGCCATAATCCAAGGCCTGCGACATCACCTCCGCCAGCAAACCGATCACCACCACGCCACAGACCAGGGTCGCGATCGAGCGTGCCTTGTTCCCGCCGGGCGCCACGGTGGCCGGCGCACGGCGTTTTTTCTGCGGGTAGCTGTAGCTGAAGAAATAGCTGTGCGGACCGACCTGCATGCGCAGGAACAACGCATAGAGCACCAGCATCGCCGCGATGGTGAACGCCGAGTAGAGCTTCCAGTCGCCCTCGGGGATGAATTCCGGAACGACCATCGACACGCCCATGGCGGTCATGATCATGACGCTGTAGGTGCGCGCCGAATCGTCGTTGTACGACTGCTCGCCATGCTTGAGCCCGCCCATCAGCGCGGCCAGGCCGAGAATACCGTTGATGTCGAGCATCACCGCCGAATAGATGGTATCGCGCACCAGTGTCGGTGAAGCCTGGTTGCTCATCATGATCGCCAGGATGACCACCTCCACCAGCACAGCCGACAACGTCAGGATCATCGTGCCGTACGGATCGCCCACCTGCTCGGCCAGGACCTCGGCATGATAGGCCACGCGCATCGAGGCGCAGACGATCGCGGCCACCAGCACTGCGCCGGCCAGCAGCGCAACGCCATGCCCGTGCGCGACCAGTTGCGGCTCCAGTGGCCAGGCAACCGCGGCGAGGACAATGGCCAGCAGCAGGTATGCCTCCTGTTTCAATAGATCAAGCATCAGCGGTCCTCCGGGCCTGGGATAGGGACTGTCGCCGCCCGGCCAAGGTTCCGGGTAGCCGGTGCCCGCACACCCGGCAACCTCTTGTAGAATGGCGCCAACCGTTCCTGATCGAGATGCCAACACCATGTACGACTGGCTCAATGCCCTGCCCAAGGCCGAACTGCACCTGCACCTTGAAGGCTCCCTGGAGCCTGAGCTGCTGTTCGCCCTGGCCGAACGCAACAAGATCGCCCTGCCATGGGATGATGTGGAAGCCCTGCGCAGCGCCTATGCCTTCAACAACCTGCAAGAGTTCCTCGATCTTTATTACCAAGGCGCGGACGTGCTGCGCACCGAGCAGGACTTCTACGACCTGACCTGGGCCTACCTGCAACGTTGCAAGGCACAGAATGTCATCCACACCGAGCCCTTCTTCGATCCCCAGACCCACACCGACCGTGGCGTGCCCTTCGAAGTCGTGCTCAACGGTATCACCCTCGCCCTCAAGCACGGCCGCGAGCAGCTGGGTATCGGCAGCGGGCTGATCCTGAGCTTCCTGCGCCACCTGAGCGAAGACCAAGCGCAGAAGTCCCTCGACCAGGCCCTGCCCTACCGTGACGCGTTCGTCGCCGTCGGCCTGGACAGCTCCGAAAAAGGCCACCCACCGAGCAAGTTCCAGCGCGTGTTCGACCGCGCCCGCGCCGAAGGCTTCCTGACCGTCGCCCATGCCGGTGAAGAAGGCCCGCCCGAGTACATCTGGGAAGCCCTCGACCTGCTCAAGATCCAGCGCATCGACCACGGGGTGCGGGCGATCGAGGACGAGCGATTGATGCAGCGTATCATCGACGAGCAAATCCCCCTGACCGTGTGCCCGCTGTCCAACACCAAGCTGTGCGTGTTCGAACACATGGGTCAGCACAACATCCTCGACATGCTCGAACGCGGTGTGAAGGTCACGGTGAACTCGGATGATCCGGCGTACTTCGGTGGCTATGTCACCGAAAACTTCCATGCCCTGCACACCCACCTGGGCATGACCCAGGACCAGGCACGCCGCCTGGCGCAGAACAGCTTGGACGCCCGCCTCGTCAAGTAACCCCCCTGCCGGCCGAGCCGCAGCGCCGCCGCCACGGCAACCGCTCTTCGCCCTCGATCCCCGGCGCAGGCCAGCTACAGGGCCTGCGCCACCGGTGCCAGCCGGGCGATGCGGTTGATGTGGCACAAGCCGCTGGCGGTGATCTGCAGCGCCCTGGAACACTCCTGTTCGCGAATCCAGCCTGATTGCAGAAACAGCTTGAGCAACCCCTGCCCCAGGCTGCCGCCCAGGTGCGGGCGCTTGTCGGTCCATTCGCTGCAGCAGTTGCAGGTCACGCAACTGCGCTGCTGGCCAGGCGCCAGGGCATCGATGTAGAGGCCAATGTTCGCCAGCTGCGCACGTCCCTCCAGGCTGACGACCTGCTGCCCCTCGCTGCCATCCAGCCAGCCAGCCTCCACCAACCGCTGGTACAGGTCTGCCGCCAGCTCGCCGCCCAGGTGATCGCCACAGCGCCGGGCCCGACGCATGGACAACGGGATATCCAACGGCGTCAGCACACTTTCGCGGCGCTTGAGCGATCGGGCCTCGACCTGCACGCTGGCCAACGCTTCGACTGCCGCCCCCACCTCTGGGGTGGCCAGGCGGAAGTAGCGCTTGCGCCCGCGGGCCTCGAGGCGAAGCAACCCGCCAGCGGACAACAGGGCCAGGTGCGCGCACGCCGAGGAAGAGGTCAGCCCGGTCATGACCGCAAGTTCGTCGGCACGCCGCGCCGAGCCATCGATCAATGCCCACAACATGGCGCTGCGCTTGGGATCGGCCATCAGGCCGGCGATCTGACTGATACTGCTGACTGCTTTCATATCTCAACTCCCTGCGAGATCACGTGCGATATCGGTTGATTAAGCGTGTGTGGGCAGCACGTGTCGCGAAGCTCCTTGACCAGAGCATCGTCGGTCGTCTGAACCTGGTACCCGGCATAGGTTACGTACCAGAAAACCTCATGCGCTGTTCCTTGGCATGGAAGCATCTCTCGCTGGCACTGGCTGCCGACGGCAGTATAAGCCGCTCGCCGGGTGCGGCTGGGGCACCGAAAACCATGGGTCGGCGACCCTTGGCAGGTCCGCGTCGAGCCTGATGCCCGCGCGACACCTACCCGGTAATTTCAGCGCGGCCCTGCATCAGTGAGGCCGATAGGCCGATGGGAATCCCAGGGATAACCTGCCAGGTAGGACACCACCGACAGCCAGCTCAAAAAAAGGAGGCAAGCAAAAGCGATGATTCCTCAGCCCTGCTGGCGCTTCACCCGTCACCGGACATAAGCGTCCCGCGCTGCCAGCAGCGCCTGGCACCGCGTCCTGAGCATCGTCAGCAACAGTTGCACCGGCTTGCCTAGCTGGCTGCGATGGGTGCACATCAGGTTGAGCGGCGCAGGCTCGCCACGCAGGTGCGGCAGCACCAGCCGCAGCCGTCCCGCCTGCACATCGGCCGCCACGTCCAGCCAGGACTTGTAGGCAATTCCGCATCCGGCCAGCGCCCAGCGCCGGACCACATCGGCGTCGTCGCAGAACCGGTCGCCGCTGACGCTCAGCCTGAGTTCACGCTCACCCTCGGTGAAGCGCCAGTCGTCATGCGCACTGCTGCCCAGCTGATAGAGCAGGCAGTTGTGCTGCACCAGCTCGCCCAGTACCTGCGGCTCGCCATGGCGCGAAAGATAGGCAGGAGAGGCACAGAGCACCCGACGATTGTCCGGGCAGATGGGCAAGGCCACCAGGCTGGAGTCTTGCGCAGCGCCGTAGCGCAGCGCCACATCCGCAGCCTGGCGGAACAGATCGGCATTGCGATCACCCAGCAGCAGCCGCAGGCTCAAGCGCGGATGCTCGCTTTGCAGCACGTCGAGCCAGGGCAGCAGCACGTTGCGGCCAAAATCCGAGGGCGCCGACAGCTGCAAGGTGGCGTCGATGCCCTCCTGATCCTGAGCCACGGCGCGGCGGCCTTCATCAAGGCTGCCTAGCGCGTCGCGCGCATGCTGGAGAAAGCGCTCGCCTTCGGCGGTCAGGCGCAGGTTGCGGGTCGAGCGCGCCAGCAGGCGCACCCCCAACTGCGACTCCAGGCGCTTGAGCGCGGCGCTGGCGACCGCTGGCGAGAGGTCGAGCAATCGCCCAGCCGCCGAGAGGCTGCCTAAATCGACCGCGCGCACGAACAGCAAGAGATCATCGAAACGCACCCACACCTCGCATTTTCAAAATAATGTTGAAGGATCATCAAGTTTTATCGGCTTTTAACCAAGAGTCAAAACACTAATCATGGGCCCTTCGTCTTTGCACCGAGGAAACCTTCATGAAGGCCATCGCCTATTACCAGTCTCTACCGATCGACCACCCAGACGCGCTACAGGATGTCGAACTGCCGACCCCTGAGCCTGGGCCCCGCGACCTGCTGGTGGAGGTCAAGGCGATCTCGGTAAACCCGGTCGATACCAAGGTGCGCCGCAACGTCCAGCCCGAGGACGGCGCCGCCAAGGTGCTAGGTTGGGATGTCGCTGGCGTGGTGCGTGCGGTGGGCAGTGAGGTCAGTCTGTTCCGCGCGGGCGACAAGGTGTACTACGCCGGGTCCATCGCCCGCGCCGGAGGCAATAGCGAACTGCACGTGGTGGATGAACGCATTGTCGGACACATGCCGAAAAGCCTGGGCTTTGCCGAAGCGGCTGCACTGCCGCTGACCGCCATCACCGCCTGGGAGCTACTGTTCGAGCGCCTGCGGATTAGCGAAGGCAAGACCGATCTGGGCCAGCGCCTGCTGATCGTCGGTGCCGCCGGGGGCGTCGGCTCGATCCTCACCCAATTGGCCCGTCAGCTCACGGGCCTGCAGGTCATCGGCAGTGCCTCGCGCCCGCAGACCCAAGCCTGGGCCCGCGACCTCGGCGCCCATGTCGTAGTCGACCACAGCCAACCGCTGGCCGCTGAGCTCAAGGCCGCGGGTATCGACAGCGTGACCCATGTGGCTAGCCTGACCCAGACCGACCAACACCTGGAACAACTGGTCGAGGCCCTGGCGCCGCAAGGCAAGCTGGCGCTCATCGATGATCCGCAACAGCTGGACGTGGTCAAGCTCAAGCGCAAGAGCCTGTCGCTGCACTGGGAGTTCATGTACACCCGCTCGCTGTTCGAGACGCCGGATATGCTGGAGCAGCACAAGCTGCTCGAACGCGTGGCCCATCTGGTCGACAGCGGGGTGCTGAAAACAACCCTGGGCGAGCACTTCGGCACCATCAATGCCGCCAACCTGCGCCGCGCCCATGCCTTGCTGGAAAGCGGCACGGCCAAGGGCAAGATCGTTCTGGAAGGCTTCTAGGACCGCCGGCGTGACCGCCAGTCAGAACATCGTCGACGGTCATGCCGCAGCGCCAAGGCAGCGCTACAATTGAGCAGTCTCGCCTACCACAGGTATGCCGCGATGAAAATTGTCGTCAGTGCGTCGAATCGCAACCCCCAGTGCCCCTGGCAAGTCCAGCTCGACCAGCACGTGGTGAGTTTCCGCAGCGAGGCAGAGGCGCGCAAGTTTGTGGCCACTCTGCAAAGGCGCCTGCGCGCGCCTCATGCCCTCAGGCAGGTCGGCTGAGCTGCAAGCGCCGTGTCAGTAGCGCCACACCCACCACCAGCGCCCCGCACAGGCTGATGACCAAGGTCATCGGTACGGCGCTGCCATCATGCAGCAACCCAACCAAGGCCGCCGCGCCCGCGGCGACGCTGAACTGCAGGCATCCGAGCAGGGCTGAGGCGCTGCCCGCGCGGGCGCCCTGCCCGCTCATTGCGCAGGCCGAGGCGTTGGGGATGATGCAGCCCAAGCTGGCGATACACACGAACAGCGGCACCAGCAAAGGCCACAACTGCACCGGACGCATGGCCGCCACGGCCAGCAGCACCAGGGCTGCCGCCAGGTAGAACCACACCGCACGTACCAGCAGCAAGGCCGGGCCCCGCTTGGCCAGCAGGCGTGCATTGACCTGGGCCACGACAATGAAGCCGGCGGCGTTGGCGCCGAACAACCAGCCGTAATGCTCGGCGGGTACGCCGTAGAGCTTGATGAAGACGAACGGCGAGCCGGCGATGTAGGCGAACATTCCCGCCATGGCGATGCCGCCGGTCAGGGCATGCCCCAGGAACACCCGATCGCCGAACAGCCGCCCGTATTGGCGCAGGGCGCCGGACAGCGGCTGGCGTGGCTGGTGTGACGGCAAGCTTTCCGGCAGGCCCAGGCCCACCGCGATCACGCACAAAGCGCTGAACAGGCTCAAGGTGAGGAAGATCGACTGCCAACCCCCGACGTTGACCAGCACACCACCGAGCATGGGCGCCAGGATGGGTGCCAGGCCCATGACCAGCATCAACTGCGAGAAAACCTTGGCCGACCCTACCGCATCGCACTTGTCACTGACGATAGCCCGCGACAGCACCATGCCAGCGCAGCCGCCCAAGGCCTGGACGAAACGCGCCAGGATCAGCGCGTCCAGGCTCGGCGCATAGGCGCAGACCAGCGACGCCAGGGTGAACAGGCTGACCCCGAACAGCAGTGGCAGGCGTCGGCCGAAACGGTCGGCGATCGGCCCGTAGGCCAGTTGCCCAATGGACAGCCCCAGGAAATAGGCGGCCAAGGTGGTCTGGATGTGTTGTTCGTCGGTGGCGAAGGCCTGCGCCATGGCCGGGAAGGCGGGCAGGTAGAAGTCGATCGCCAACGGCCCGAAGGCACTCAAGGCGCCGAGGATCAGGAGCATTCGCAGGTTCATGAAGAATCCGTAGCAGGCTAAGCAAGTCGACTAGTTTACCTGCCCAGCGCGCTCCGGCGGAAAACCTTTGCAACATTTACAGCGGCCGTGCCCCCGGCGCCCCTGAGTCGTTGGGGGAGATCGCCCAGCCCGCTGGACTGCGCTGTCGCGCAGAGAACAAAGCCTGCAAGGGCGCAACCACCTGTGGGAGCGGGCTTGCCCGCGAAGCAGACACCGCGGTATATGGCACCGGCTTCGCCGGTGTGCGCGGGCAAGTGGGCACGCCGACTTGCCCGCGAATAAGCTACACCGCCTGCGCCTGATACCCCTCTTCCCGGATCGCCGCCAGAATCTGCTCCGCCGCCAACTGGCTCTGCACGCTCACCCGCTTGTCGGCCAGGTCCACCTTGACCTGGGCTTGCGCGTCAAGCGCTTGGACCGCCTGGGTTACCGCGTTCGAGCAATGACCACAGGTCATGCCTTGTACAGTGAATACGTGCATCGGGGCTACCTCCGGGTGATGTGTGGCACAAGCTTCAACCTTGCCCCCACGGCAAGGTCAAGTGGTTTGTCGAACGGTCGGGCTGGCAATCCGCGCCTGGCTCGGCCAAGCTGCGTTTTTAAAGATTTTCGCAAGCAGGAGATTTTCATGGCCAGGAGCGCATTGGGCCTTGTCGGGCTGCTGGGGGCACTGGCCGTGGTGCCGCCGGTCAGTGCCGAAGGCAACTCGGAATACAGCGTGCTGATCATTTCCCGGGAGCGCCTGGAAGTGGCCACCCGCTGCGAGATCGGCGTCTACCTCAATGACCAGCTCTCCGGCCGGGTGTTCCAGGAACAATCAACGTCCTTCAACCTGCCCCCAGGTCCGGTGGACGTCCGCCTGCGCCTGCTGCCAGGCCAGGCACCAGGCTGCAACCCTGGCATCGAGAACCAGCGCGACACGCGCCTCGTCCTGCAGGCGGGCCAGATCAACAAGTACCGTATCGTCATGGAGCACACTGGCCTGGCATTGAAGCGAGCCGGCCTGGGCTATTGACCTTCCCAGCGTGGCAAGGTTGATGCTGAAGGCCAGTCCAAGGAGCAGAGCCATGTCCGCGTCCACCCTGTTCAACCTGCCGATCACGGGAATGACCTGCGCCAGTTGCGCCGGTCGTGTCGAGCGTGCCCTGCGCGCCGTGGCTGGCGCACAACAAGTCAGTGTCAACCTGGCCACCGAGCAGGCACGCATCCAGGCGCCGCTCGACCGTCTGCCGGCGCTGGTCGATGCCGTCGAACAAGCCGGCTACCGCGTGCCGCCTCGCAGCCTTGAGCTGCAGATTGCCGGCATGACCTGCGCCAGCTGCGCTGGCCGTGTCGAACGCACCCTGGCGAAAGTGCCTGGCGTGCAGCAGGTCAGCGTCAACCTCGCCAGCGAGCGTGCCCACTTGCTGGTCATCGGCGCGTTGCCGGACGCGGTGCTGATCGAGGCGGTGGCACAGGCCGGCTACAGCGCTAGCCTTGCGCATGCCAGCGCAGACACCCAGGTCGAGGCCACTCGCCGCCTGCGCAACGAACGCCTGGCCGTCGCGGCCGCCGTCGTGCTGGCCTTGCCGCTGGTAATGCCGATGCTCCTGCAACCTTTCGGCGTGCACGCGATGCTGCCAGCCTGGGCGCAGTTCTTGCTGGCCACGCCGGTGCAGTTCATCCTCGGTGCGCGCTTCTATGTCGCCGCCTGGAAGGCCATGCGGGCGGGCGCCGGCAACATGGACTTGCTGGTCGCGCTGGGCACCAGCGCCGGTTACGGCCTGAGTCTCTATCAATGGGCCCAGGCCAGCGCCGGCACAACACCGCACCTGTATTTCGAGGCCTCGGCGGTGGTCATCGCCCTGGTGCTGCTGGGCAAATACCTCGAAAGCCGCGCCAAGCGCCAGACCGCCAGTGCCATCCGTGCCCTCGAGGCCTTGCGCCCGGAACGCGCCCTGCGTGTGCTCGGTGATCGCGAAGAAGACGTGGCGATCAGTCAACTGCGCCTCGGCGACCGGGTGCGGGTCAAGCCGGGCGAACGCTTTCCGGTCGACGGCCGGGTACTTGAAGGCAGCAGCCACGCCGACGAGGCGCTGATCAGCGGCGAGAGCCTGCCTGTACCCAAGCAGCCAGGCGACGCGGTCACCGGCGGTGCGATCAACGGCGAAGGCAGCCTGCTGGTGGAAACACGGGCCCTGGGTACCGAAACGGTGCTGGCGCGCATCATCCGCCTGGTCGAGGACGCCCAGGCCGCCAAGGCGCCGATCCAGAAACTGGTCGACCGGGTCAGCCAGGTATTCGTGCCGGCGGTGCTGGTATTCGCCCTGCTCACGCTGGTCGGCTGGTGGCTGGCCGGCGCGCCGCTGGAAACGGCACTGATCAATGCCGTCGCCGTACTGGTCATTGCCTGCCCTTGCGCCTTGGGCCTGGCCACGCCCACGGCGATCATGGCCGGCACCGGCGTCGCGGCGCGCCATGGCATCCTGATCAAGGACGCCGAGGCCCTGGAGCGTGCCCACGCGGTCAACCGCGTGGTCTTCGACAAGACCGGCACCCTCACCTCCGGCAGCCCGCGCATTGTCCATAGCCAGGCCGTGGCCTGCGACGGGACGCAGCTGCTGCAACTGGCCGGGGCCCTGCAGCGCGGCAGCGAACACCCCCTGGCCAAGGCCGTGCTGGACGCCTGCGCCGAGCAAGGCCTGGAGGTACCACCGGTCGACGCCAGCCAGGCGCTGACCGGACGCGGTATTGCCGGGCGCCTCGAGGGTCGCGACCTGGCCCTGGGCAACCGGCGCCTGCTGCAGGATAGCGGGCTGCAGCCGGGCGTCCTGGCGGCCAAGGCGCAGGCCTGGGAAGCCGAGGGGCGCACCTTGTCGTGGCTGATTGAGCGGGCGCCGCACGCGCAGGTGCTAGGCCTGTTTGCCTTCGGTGATAGCCTCAAGCCCGGTGCCGAACAGGCGATCCGGCAGTTGCATGCGCGGGGCATCAGCAGCCACCTGCTGACCGGCGACAACCGTGGCAGCGCCAAGGTGGTGGCCGAGGCGCTGGGCATCGACGACGTGCACGCTGAAGTGCTGCCGGCCGACAAGGCCGCCACCGTCACGGCCCTCAAGCGGTCGGGCGTAGTGGCCATGGTTGGCGATGGCATCAACGACGCGCCGGCCCTGGCGGCCGCCGACATCGGCATCGCCATGGGGGGCGGCACCGACGTGGCCATGCAGGCGGCCGGTATCACCCTGATGCGCGGCGATCCGCGCCTGGTGCCTGCTGCCCTTGAAATCAGCCGCAAGACCTACGCCAAGATCCGCCAGAACCTGTTCTGGGCCTTCATCTACAACCTCATCGGCATTCCATTGGCCGCCTTCGGCTACCTCAACCCGGTACTGGCCGGCGCCGCCATGGCCCTCTCCAGCGTCAGCGTGGTGAGCAATGCCCTCTGGCTCAAGACCTGGAAGCCCACCATCCCTTCGCAGCAGGAGTCACCATGAACATCGGCCAGGCCGCACGGCGCACCGGCCTCAGCGCCAAGATGATCCGCTATTACGAATCGATCGGCCTGCTCAGGCCCGCCCAGCGCAGCGACAGCGGCTACCGCCAGTACAACCAGGACGACCTGCACAGCCTGGCCTTCATCAAGCGCTCCCGTGACCTGGGGTTTTCCTTGGAGGAAGTGGCCCGCCTGCTCACGCTCTGGCAGGACCGCCAGCGTGCCAGCGCCGACGTAAAGGCCCTGGCGACCGAGCACATTGGCCAGCTGAACCGGCGCATCGAAGAGCTGGTCAGCCTGCGTGACACCCTCAGCGAGCTGGTCGCCCACTGCCAGGGCGACGACCGCCCGGATTGCCCGATCCTCAAGGACCTGGCCAACGGGTGTCCGGCTAATGACAAGTGCATACCCGATAAACTTTCATCCAATAAATAAGCGTTTTGTCCTACAAAAACGCTCGCCCCGGCCGATGCCCTTGTCACCTGCCTCAATGTGACAAAAAAAATACTTCCGGGAGCGTGGATGAACATCAAGCAAAAACTGACTTGGGCCTTTGCCGTCATTGCCGGCCTGCCCATCGTCCTGGTAGCCACCCTGGTGGTCCTCAACCTGCGCGGCGAAGCCCGCGAGGCGTTCGTCAATGGCAGTGACCGGGAAATCCGTCAGGTCGGCAATGCCATGAACCTGTTCTTCCAAGGCATTAACCAGAACGTCGACTACCTCGCCTCGCAACCGCTGATCGCCAACAGCGGCGATAATGTCAAACAGTTTATCGGGGCCAACGCCGCGCAGGTCGCGCCTGGCGAACACGACCAGCAACTGTTCGATTTCTTCACCCGCCTGGCCAAGAGTCACCCAGACTACGCCTACGTATCCTATGGCCTGAGCAACGGCAGCTACGCCTTCTGGCCTGGCGATCCGAACCTGAACAACTACGACCCACGCCAGCGCCCCTGGTATCAGGCCGCCATGGCCAATCCCGGCAAGACCCTGCGCACTGCCGCATACTACTGGGCAGGCGACGATGCCGTGCTGGTCAGTACCGTGCGCGCCGTGCCCAACCAACTGGGCAACCCTGGTGGCGTGGTCAACATCGACGTCTCGCTCAACGGCCTGACCGAGATCGTCAAGCAGATCAAACTGGGCGAAACCGGCTACCTGATGCTGATGGAAAACAACGGCAATGTGCTGGTCGATCCACGTGAAGCCGCGCACAATTTCAAGCAGCTAGGCAGCCTCGGCGACGGCTATGCGCAATTGTCCAAAGCCGGCAAGGGCCTGGTCGAAGTGGAGCTCGACGGTGAGCGCTACATGGCCAACGTCTACCCCGACGAGCAGCTGGGCTGGACCTTCATCGGCCTGATCCGCCACGACGACGTCATGCAGGCCACCACCCGCCTGACCCTGCTGATCGGCGTCATCGCCCTGGTCCTGGCAGCGCTGTTCGCCGCGGTCGGCGCCGCCTTCGCCAAGCTCATCGTGCGACCGATCCACAGCGTTACCAGCGGCCTGGAAGACATCGCCCAGGGCGAGGGTGACCTGACCCGCAGCCTGGAAGTGCGTGGCCGCGACGAAACCGCGCTGCTGGCCAGCTGGTTCAACCAGTTCCTCGGCGCCATCCGCAGCCTGATCCAGCACATCGGCCAGGCTGCCAGCCAGATCCTCAGTACGTCTGCCAGCTCCACCCGCGTGTCCGGCGACATGGCCGAAGCCGCGGGACGCCAGCGCGAGGCGGTGGACATGGTGTCCACCGCCTTCCATGAGATGGTCGCCACCGCCAACGAAGTCGCACGCTCCTGCAGCCAGGCCGCCGAGTCGGCCGACAGCGGTCAGCAACAGGCCCGCGAAGGCCAGCAGCAGATCGACGCCGCGGTGCAGAGCGTCGACCGCCTGAGCCAGGAGATCGAGCATTCGGCGCGGTCGATCGAGCAACTGGAGCGTGACAGCAACGCCATCCAGTCGATCCTCGGCACCATTCGCTCGATCGCCGAGCAGACCAATCTGCTGGCCCTCAACGCCGCCATCGAAGCCGCGCGCGCCGGGGAGCAGGGCCGCGGTTTCGCCGTGGTCGCCGACGAGGTCCGGGCCTTGGCCAAGCGCACCGCCGATTCCACCGCCGAAATCGATGGCCTGCTCGGCACCTTGGCTTCGCGTACCGCCGAAGTGGCCGGGCAGATGCACGCCAGCCTTGAAGTCTCGCAGCAGTCGGTCAGCCGCATCGGCCTGGCGCGTGACAGTTTCGGCCAGATCCGCGAGTCGGTGGACATCATCCGCGACATGAACACCCAGATCGCCACCGCCGCCGAAGAGCAGCACCAGGTGGCCGAGGACATCAACCGCCACATCAGCCAGATCCACGGCGATGCGCAGTTGGTGGCCGAGCTGGCCACCGCCGCACGCCAGGATTCGCAGAGCCTTGAGGGGCTTTCCAACGAGCTGGACAGTCTGGTGCGGCGCTTTCGCACCTGACGCTACAGGCGCAGCTCGCCAGGTGTGAAACCGAAGAGCTGCTTGAAGGCGGCGATGTAGGCCGAGGTGGAGTCATAACCACAGCCCAGCGCCGCCTCGGTCACGCTTTCCCCCGCTTCCAGCAGCGCCAGCGAAGACAGCAGGCGCATACGCTGACGCCAGGTGCGAAAACTCAGGCCGGTCTCGCGCTGGAACAGGCGCATCAGGGTCTTCTCCGAGCGTCCCAGCTGCAGGGCCCATTGCTGCAGGGTCTGCAACTGATCCGGCGCGGCGATCAACTGGTTGCACAACGCCAGCAGCCCCGGGTGACGGGGCAACGGCAGCGAGAATCCCACCTCCGGCAGCGCCTGCAACTGGTCGAGCAGCACCCCGGCCAGGCGTGCCTCGGCGCTGTCCGCTTCCGGATAGTCCACCGGCAACAGACAGAACTGCTTGATCAACTCGCGCGCCAGCGGCGTGACCTCCAGCACCCGGCAGACCTTCGGCGCCCAGGGGCAGGCATCGCGGCGTACATACAGGCTGCGCATCTCGGCCTGCGTTGAGGTCACCACTTCATGCTCGAGATCGGCCGGGATCCATACCCCCCATTGAGGTGGGGCAAAGTAACTGCCTTCGCTCGTATACACCCCGAGTACACCGCTGATGGCGTAGGAAAACTGCACCCAGTCATGGCAGTGTCGCATCGTCCAGGAGCCGGCACCGAGGCTTTCGGCGCGGGCATAAAGCGGCCTGGGCAACCTGCTCAGTGTGGGGATGGGCCGTGGGGGTGGCAGGTACGGGTTGTTCGACATGGCATGGTCTGGGCTGATGAACAGGCAAGCCTAACGCTGCCTTGGGCCAGCCGCCAGGTGCATCGCACCAGGACGGGGCGCGAACCGCAGCACCCACCGCTGATCAACGTTCGACGATCACCGTCACCCCCTGCCCGCCCGCCGCGCAGATCGAAATCAGTCCCCGCCCCTTGCCCGCTTTGTCCAGGAGCTTGGCCAGGTTGGCCAGGATTCGGCCACCCGTCGCGGCAAACGGATGCCCGGCGGCCAGGGAGCTGCCTTTGACGTTGAGCTTGCTGCGGTCGATGGTCCCCAGCGGGGCGTCCAGGCCCAGGCGGTCGCGGCAGTATTCGGGATCTTCCCAGGCCTTGAGGGTGCACAGCACCTGGGCGGCGAACGCCTCATGGATCTCGTAGTAGTCGAAGTCCTGCAGGCTCAGGCCATTACGCGCCAACAAGCGCGGCACCGCGTAGACGGGCGCCATCAGCAGGCCCTCCTGGCCCTTGACGAAGTCGACCGCGGCGGTCTCGCCGTCGACCAGGTAGGCCAGCACCGGCAGGCCGCGCTCGCGGGCCCAGTCCTCGGTGCCGAGCAGCACCAGGGAGGCGCCATCCGTCAGCGGGGTCGAATTGCCCGGCGTCAGGGTGCCCTTGTCGCTGCGCTCGAATACCGGCTTGAGCTTGGCCAGTTTGTCCAGGGTCAAGTCCGCGCGCAGGTTGTTGTCGCGGTTCAGGCCCAGGTACGGAGTCAGCAGGTCGTCGTGCCAGCCTTCGGCGTAGGACGCTGCCAGGTGTTGGTGGCTGAGCAGGGCCAGCGCGTCCTGCTCGGCCCGGGGGATCTGCCAGCTCTGGGCCATGAGTTCGCAGTGCTCGCCCATCGACAATCCGGTCCGCGCCTCGCCATTGCGCGGCAGCTCGGGCTTGAGGTGCCCCGGGCGCAGCTTGAGGAAGGGCTTGATGCGCTCACCGGCCGACTTGCCGCGGTTGGCTTCCAGCAGCAGGTGGCGCAAGCCCTCGTTGACCGCGATCGGCGCGTCGGAGGTGGTATCGACGCCCCCAGCAATGGCGCTGTCGATCTGCCCCAGGGCGATCTTGTTGGCCGCGAGCAAGGCCGCTTCCAAGCCGGTACCGCAGGCTTGCTGGATATCATAGGCCGGGGTCAGCGGCGAAAGCCGCGAACCCAGCACACACTCGCGGGCCAGGCTCATGTCGCGTGAATGCTTGAGCACCGCGCCTGCCACCACTTCGCCCAGGCGCAGCCCATGCAGGGCATAGCGCTCGATCAGCCCCTCGAGGGCGGCGGTAAGCATCGCCTGGTTGCTGGCATTGGCGTAGGCGCCATTGGAACGGGCAAAGGGAATTCGGTTGCCGCCTATGATCGCGACCCGGCGCGTTGAACGCATGCGCTATATCCTCCAGTTACATGATGATTCATACAGCCTAGGTGTTTTTTTCCCATTCGAACGCTCCTGTGGCAAAGATGGTCCACACTTGCATGCTTGCCTCCAGGGAGAACCGTACATGAGCGATCGCTATCTCGGCTTTGCCAACTCCAATCTCGGCCGGCGCATGGTCGATGCCCTCGGCCTGCCCCGCCCCGCTCATCTGGAGCGCTGGCAGGCCGGCCGCCTGCGCCCGGTGGAGGGTCCCCTGCTGCTCGGCGGTGGGCCGCTGGCGAACAAGGTCGAAGGTTTCGCCCAACGCCTGACCGACGCACCCTACAGCTTCGCCGGCCAGGACCTGCAGTCAGCGCCTTGGGTGGCGGGCCTGGGCCCCAAGGTCAAGGCCGTGGTGTTCGATGCCAGCCATCTGTCCGACACCGACCAGCTCAGTCAATTGCGCGAATTTTTCCAGCCGCTGCTGCGCACCCTCGCGCCCAGCGCCCATGTGGTGATTCTCGGCCGCCCGCCGGAGCAGCTTGACGATCCGCTGGCCAGCGTCGCCCAGCGCGCCGTCGAGGGTTTCAGCCGCTCGCTGGGCAAAGAGCTGCGCAACGGCGCCACGGCTCAGCTGCTGTACGTCAGCCCGGCGGCCGAAGACCAGCTCGAGGGTGCCCTGCGCTTCTTCCTGTCACCCAAGAGTGCATTCATTTCCGGACAGGTGCTGCGCCTGGAGGCCTGCGCGGCGCAGGTGCAGGACTGGACCCGTCCCCTGGCCGGGCGCCGCGCGCTGGTCACCGGCGCCGCGCGCGGCATCGGCGCGGCCATCGCCGAAACCCTGGCCCGCGACGGCGCCGAAGTGCTGCTGCTCGACGTGCCGCCGGCCAAGTCCGATCTCGATGCCCTCGCCTCGCGCCTGGGCGGGCGCAGCCTGGCCCTGGACATCTGCGCCGCCGATGCACCGGAGCAGTTGCTCCAGGCCCTGCCCGACGGCGTCGACATCGTCGTGCACAACGCCGGCATCACCCGCGACAAGACCTTGGCCAACATGACCCCGGAGTACTGGGACGCGGTCATGGCGGTCAACCTCAAGGCCCCGCAGCGCCTCACTCAGGCCCTGTACGACAACAATGCCCTGCGCGATGGCGCACGGATCATCCTGCTGTCGTCGGTCAGTGGCATAGCGGGTAACCGTGGCCAGGCCAACTATGCGGCGAGCAAGGCCGGCCTGATCGGTTTCGCCCAGGCCTGGGCGCCGAAACTGGCCGAGCGCGGTGGCAGCATCAACGCCGTGGCCCCCGGTTTCATCGAAACCCACATGACCGCCGCCATGCCCATGTCGCTGCGCGAAGCCGGACGGCGCCTGAGCTCGCTGGGTCAGGGCGGCTTGCCTGAGGATGTCGCCGAGGCGGTGGCCTGGCTGAGCCAACCGGGCTCTGGCGCGGTCAACGGCCAGGTGTTGCGTATTTGTGGCCAGGCGCTGATGGGGGCGTGAGCATGAACCAGACATGGCATTACCTGCCCAGCCCCGAATCACGCGCCAGCCTTTACCTGCGCGCCCTGGGCAGACGCAAGATCACCGGTGACGCCCTGCCCGGGAGTGGCCTGCGCTGCTCGATCCGGGTGCAGCGCGATAACCTCGCTGCCTACCGCAAGCTCTGTCACTTCACCGATGACGGCCGCCTGCCGGGCACCTACCCGCACGTCATGGCCTTCACGCTGCAGTTGCAGTTGCTGACCGCTCCCGACTTCCCCTTCCCGCTGCTTGGGCTGGTCCACCTGGACAACAGCATCCGCGTGCACCGCCCGCTAGGAGGGATCGACAGCCTGCGTTTCTCGGTCCATGCCCAGAACCTGCAACCCCATGCCAAGGGCGGCACCTTCGACCTGGTCACCGAGGCCGAGGATGGCCTAGGCCTGATCTGGAGCGAGACCAGCCGCATGCTCGTGCGCGGCCTGCGCCTGGACGGCGCGACGAACGATGAAGCCGAAGACGATGCGAGTGCCGAGCAGGGGCTCGATCCGGGAGCCATGACCGAGCTGACCCGCTGGTACGCTGGCAGCGACATCGGTCGCCAGTACGCCAAGGTCTGCGGCGACTACAACCCGATCCACCTCAGTGCCGCCAGCGCGCGCCTGTTCGGCTTCCCCCGTGCAATCGCCCACGGCATGTGGACCCAGGCCAGGGCCCTGGCCGCCTTGCGCAGCCATCTGCCGAGCAGCGGCTATGCCTTCGAGGCGGGCTTTCGCAAGCCGGTGCGCCTGCCCGCCGAGGTGATCCTCAAGGCCAGTGCGGCCGGCGATAGCGGGCAGCTGCGCCTGGAAGGCCACGACGAGCTGCTGCACATGGTCGGCAGCTGGCGGACGCTGTAAAGCGCTTGCGTTGCATCGGTGCGCCCCTGAAGCTATGCGCTTGAGGAGAGCACCGATGAATTTGCAAGAACTGACCGAACGCCTGCACCGCATCCGCGACAACAACGATTGGCGCGGCTTCCATAGCCCCAAGAACCTGGCCATGGCCGCCAGCGTGGAAATGGCCGAACTGGTGGAAATCTTCCAGTGGCTCAGCGAGGACCAGTCGCGCCACCTGCCTGCGGAACAACTCGCCCACGCCGGCCAAGAAGTCGGCGACGTGGTGCTGTACCTGTTGCTGCTGTGCAGCGAACTGGGCCTGGACATGGAGCAGGTAGTACGGGCGAAGCTCGCCGACAGCGAGAGGCGCTTTGCCCGATGAATGACCGGCACTTCGACGCACTGGCCAGCCGCTTCGCCGAGAAAATCTACGGTGGCGCCAAGGGCGCCATCCGCCTGGCCGTGCTGCAGGCGGACCTGGCCGAAGCCCTGCCCGATACCCCGCTGCGCGTCCTCGACGTCGGCGCGGGCCTGGGGCACATGTCGCTGTGGCTGGCGCAACGCGGCCATCAAGTGACCCTGGCCGAGCCAGCCGCACCCATGCTCGACGGCGCCCGCGCGCGCTTCGCCGAGGCCGGGCAGCAGGCCACCTTCATCCAGGCGCCCTGGCAAGACCTGCCCGGCCAGCTCACCGAGCGTTATGATCTGGTGCTGTGCCATGCCGTGCTGGAATGGCTGGGCGAGCCTGCGCAGATCCTGCCGGCGCTGCACCAGCTGACCCGCCCCGAAGGCTGGTTGTCACTGGCGTTCTACAACCGCGACGCGCTGGTCTATCGCAATCTGCTAAAGGGCCACCTGCGCAAGTTGCGCAGCGACCAGCTCGCGGGCGAGAAGCAGAGCCTGACCCCGCAAAAACCGCTTGATCCGCGGGAACTCAGGACGCAACTTGAGCCTACCTGGCGGGTCGAACGTGAAAGTGGCGTGCGGGTGTTCCACGACTACATGCCCCGGGAGTTCCAGGCCAAGGCCGAACTGCCGGACCTGCTGGAGATGGAGCTGGCCCACCGTCGGCATCCGGCCTTCGCCGGACTGGGCCGTTACCTGCACTGGATCTGCCGACCGCGTTGACCTCACCTGCCGGGAGGAACACATGCCGTACCGAACGCTGTCCCTGGCCCTGCTCGCCCTGACCCTGACCGGCTGCCAGGGCAGCAATCCCTATGTCGCCGACTCCCGGCCCTTGCCGCCCGCGCCCGCGCAGGCGGCCACGACGTTCGACGCCAGCGCCTACCCCGCAGCCCCCCGCGACTATGGAAGTTACCGTAGTTGGAGCTGGCGCAATGGCCAACTGCCCCCAGGCACCGCCACCGCGGACCCTGCGCAACTGGCCGATGCCATCAGCAGCGCCCTTGATCAGCACGGCCTGCGCCCGGCCCGCGGCACCACGGGCGACCTGCTGGTCAGCGCCGACCTGCGCCTGGAACGCCGCCTGCGCCAGGTGCGCGACTACGATTACGATGCCTACCCGTACGGTGGCTACCCATACGGCGGCGTCGGCTATGGCGGCTACCGCCACGGCTATGGTGCCTATGGCAGCGTGCCGATCGTGCGCACCTACCAGGTCGAGGTGATGGTGGTACGCATCGACCTGTTCGACGCCCGCAGTGGCCAGCCGGTATGGAGCGCCAGCGCCGAAAGCGGCAGCAGCAAGGATTCGCCCCGCGAGCGCGAAAGCGCCCTGCGCGAATCCGTGCACAAGGCCCTGAGCGGCTATCCACCCAGCTAACGATCAACGGAGAACCATCATGTTGCCCCGTCTCGCTGTGCTTTGCCTCACGCTGTCGCTCGGCGCCTGTTCGAGCAACAACGTCACCCAGGACTTCGATGCCAGCCGCGACTTTGCCGCCTACCGCAGCTGGGCTTGGCAGGAGCCGGCGCTGCAGTATCGTCCGGATGACCCGCGGATCAAGAGCGACCTCACCGAGCAGCGCATCCGCCAGGCGGTGGAAGGCCAGCTCGACCAGCGCGGATTGCGCCCGGTGCAGGGCAACGCACGGGCCGACGTGAAAGTGCGCACCTACCTGATCGTCGAACAGCGCCAACAGCAGATCACCACCAACTACGGGGGTGGCTGGGGCGGGTACTGGGGAGGCTACTGGGGCGGGCCGATGTACAACGAGACCCGCAGCGTCGACTACAAGGTGGCGACCATCCAGGTCGACCTGTTCGACGGCCGTGACGGCAAACTGGTCTGGCGCGGCAGCGCCGAGCAGGTCATGAACAATTACCCTCCAAGCCCACAAGAGCGCAGCGGCGCAATTCAAAAGACCGTTGCCCAGGTCATGGACAACTATCCGCCACGCTGAAGCCACAAGCCACAAGCTACAAGCTACAAGCTACAAGCTACAAGCTACAAGCTACAAGCTACAAGCTAAGACTGATCGCGGTGGCACAGTCGCTGGGCTTTTCCTTGCAGCGTGCAGCTTGCAGCTTTTTTACCGTCTACAGTGAAACCTGACTAGCAGCATAGATTTATTCAACAAACAGGGATGACCATTTGCCAATGCAAAGCATTGTTCTCCTGCTGTGGCTTGCCTTGTGCACCGAACAGGATCTGCGTGAACGGCAGATCGCCAATACCTTCACCCTCGGCGGCGCCGTGTGCGCCTTGGCTTGGCTGTTCGCCACCGGGCATACCTGGATTGGCGCCGAGCCCAGCGATGCCGGCTGGGCGCTGGCGATCGTCATGCTCCTCACCTTGCCCGGCTACATGCTGGGCCGCTTCGGCGCCGACGATGTGAAACTGCTCGGCGCCCTGGCCTTGGCCACCGATCAGCACTACGTGCTCGGCACCTTCATCGGTGCCGGCGTCGCGGTGCTGGCCTGGCTGGCGGGCAAACGCTGGCTGTGGTCAAAACTGAACCTGAAGGTAAAGAAGCGTCTGCAGCAGCTGGCCGATGACACCCGCAACAAACAACCCTTCGCGCCCTACATACTGGTGGGCTTCCTCTTGGCAGCGCTATGGATACATTGAGTGACCCTGTGGTCGGATCAGTTGTACGCATCTTGTACAGATTCGCAAAATGCGACTATTTTTTAGCTGCCAGCGCGTCTGGAGCCGCAAGCAAGGCCGTCTAGAACAGGGAGTCACAGGTGAACAGAACCACTAGTGGGGTGAAGATCCTGGTCGTCGACGACCAGCCGATCATCGTCGAGGACTTGTGCCAATTCCTTGAAAACAGCGGCTATCGTTGCATACCCGCCCTTTCCAGCGCCGAAGCCATCGAGCGCTATCGTGGCGACGAGGCCATCGGTCTGGTGCTCTGCGACCTGCAGATGCCGGACTGCGATGGCATCGAGCTGGTCCGTGCGCTCAAGCAGCTCGCCGGCCCGCAGCGTCCATTCGAGGCGATCATGCTCACCGGGCGCGCCGAAAAGCAGGACCTCGTCCGTGCCTTGCGCGAGGGCTTTGCCGACTACTACCAGAAGCCGGTAAATCTCGGTGAGCTGCTCGAAGGCGTGCGGCGCCAAGAGGCGGTGGTGCTGGAGCGCCAGCGCAATGTCGAAGAACTGGGCATCCTCAACCAACGCCTGCAGGACTTGGCCGATTCGATCGACGGCCTCTACCACGACCTGGAACGCGCTCGCGGCCAAGGCCTTCATCGGCGTGTCACCGATGCCCAGCCCAAAGCGGAAAACGACCCATTGCCGACGCTCTTCGCCAACCTGTCGCCGCGCCAGCTGGAGGTTGCCAAGTTGGTGAGCCAGGGCAAGACCAATTACCAGATCGCCTGCGAGCTGGGCATCACCGAAAACACGGTCAAGCTCTACGTGTCCCAGGTTTTGCGCCTTACCCACATGCACAACCGCACCCAGCTGGCACTGGCCCTGTCACCAAAAAGCTCGCCGCTGCATCAGCGGTTTACCACGCATTGATGGATTCACAGCGCCTGGAAGGTCCCAGTGCACTTCAATGCGCGTTGACCTGGAATTCGGTCCGCGCGGTCTCGCCACTCTCGTCCAGCACACTGAGCTCGAGCCGCCCGCCCCGTTCGAAGCGTACCGCCAGGCTTTCTGCCCCTTGGGTCTCGCCCAAGGGCTGACCATTGAGGAACCACCAGCGCCGCCCTGCCCCGCCCAGTGCCCAGACGTGCAACTGCAACGGCTCGGTACTGGTAACCGGACGCCGAAGTTGATCGCCATTGCGCACGCCGGCGATCGACAGCGGCGGCGCCGCGGCCGGTCCTTGCGGCGGGCAGGCGGGGTCCACGGCCGGCACGCGCGCGGCGCGGCGCTCCGAACGCGGCAGCCAGGGTTCCAGCGGCGTCGGCCACAGCACCACCCGCCGGGCCTGTGCGCCAACGCAGGTGCTGTCGACACGCAGACCACGCGCATTGATCCAGACCGTCTCGCGCAAGCCCAGGCCCAACGGCTGGTCGGCCGCCTGCAGGGTCGGCGGCGTAGTGCCGTCCAAGGTCCAGGCGAAGCGTTGGCGGCGGCAGTTAGGGTCTTGCCGGTTCATCGGCTGCCCCAGCGGCCAGCAGATCGCCGCCACCCCGACGTTGCTTGGCACCGCCGCCACCGGCAGGGCAATGCCGCGCTGGCGGTCACGGTTGCTGAGCAGGTCATGCACCTGGAGCATCAACGGCGCAGCCGAGGCCAGGCCGAACTGGCCCGCCACGGGCGTACCGTCGGGCCGGCCGATCCACACGCCGATCAGGTAGCGTGGCCCGACCCCGATCGCCCAGGCGTCGCGAAAGCCATAGCTGGTGCCGGTTTTCCAGGCCAGTTGCGGGCGCTGCACCAGCTCGGCGGTGGGGTCGCGGTCAGGGCGGGCCTGGCCACCGAGAATGCGCCGGATGATCCAGGCAGAACCGGGCGACAGCAGGCGCCGCTCGACCAGCGGGTCCTGGGGTTGCAGGCGCGGCCGAGCACTGTGACCGTCGCGGGCCAGGGCGGCATAGCCGCCGACCAGGTCTTCGAGGCGGCTGCCGGCACCGCCCAGGATCAGCGACAGGTTCGGCTCGGCCAGGGGTGGCAGGATCAACGCCACCCCACCGCTGCGCATCTGCGCGGCAAAGCGTTTGGGTCCATAGGCTTCGAGCAGTTGCACCGCGGGCAGGTTGAGCGACAGGGCCAGCGCGGCGCTGGCCGAGACCGGGCCGCTGAAACCCATGGAGAAGTTGCCCGGACGGTAGTCGCCGTAACGCCGCGGCACATCCTGCAACAGCGACTCGGAATGGATCAGGCCAACGTCCATGGCCATGCCGTAGAGGAACGGCTTGAGGGTCGAGCCAGGCGAGCGCAGGGCACTGATCATGTCGACATGGCCGAAGCGGCGCTCGTCGTTGAGGTCGAGCGAGCCGAGGTAGGCGCGCACGGCCATGCTCTGTGCCTCCACCACCAGGATCGCAGCCGAGGTGCGCTCCGGCAGCCGCGCGCGCCAGCCCAGCAGCAAGTCTTCCAGGCGCCGCTGCAGGGAAGCATCGAGGGTAGTGCGGATCAGCGGCGGGCTGTCGGCGTGATTGAGGCGGCGGGCCAGCAAGGGGGCCAGCGCCGGTTCCTGGCGCGGCGCCAGCAGCAAGGGCTCTTCGCGGGCCTCGGCGATCTGCTGCGCCGGCCAGACCTGGTACTCACGCAAGCGCTGCAGAACCTTGTCGCGGGCCCGCTGGGCGCGCTGCGGGTGGCGGTCCGGGCGCAGACGGCTCGGTGCCTGGGGCAGCACCGCCAGCAGCGCTGCCTCGGCGGGCGTCAGGTGCTGCGGCGACTTGCCCAGGTACGCCCAACTCGCTGCCGCGACGCCCTGCAAGGTGCCGCCAAAGGGCGCGCGGTTGAGGTAGATCTCGAGGATCTGGCGTTTGGACAGGTGCCATTCCAGTTGCGCCGTGCGCCACAGCTGGCGCAGCTTGCCCGACAAGGTGCGCGGGTGCGGCTCGAGCAGCCGCGCCACCTGCATCGACAGGGTGCTGCCGCCCGACACCACGCGCCCTCCACGCAGGTTGAGCCAGGCCGCACGGGCCAGGGCCAGCGGATTGACGCCAGGGTGGTGGTAGAACCAGCGGTCTTCGTAGGTCAGCAGCGCCTGCAGATAGAGCGGCGAGACCTGCTCCGGGCCGACCGGATAGCGCCACACGCCCTCGGCATCGGCGAAGCGCCACAGCGGCGTGCCATCCTCGGCCAGCACCACCCGCGCCAGGTCATCGGCGGGCATGGGCAGCGGCCACAGACGATCGGCCAGCCACAATAGCGCCACCGCCAGCCCCCCGGCCCCGACGAGTCCGTACAATCGCCGGCCCCACCGCGTGCGCGGGCGGACTAAGCTGAGCATCGATGCACCCGCGATGCGCGGTAGGCCAGGGAACCGACCTGGCCGGATGATGGCCAAAGACGGGTAAACGGCACGAACGCCACGGCGAACATCAGGAAGCGACTATGCATGTAGAAGGTTTTTTCGAGTGGCTGGGCCAGGCGCTGGGTGCGTTGATCCGCTTGGTCGTCGACGCCCTGAGCGGGCTGTTCAACTGGCTGGCCACGGCCGGCAGCAATTTTATCGACGGCCTGGCGCGCACCTTGGGCATGGACACCTCGCTGGTCAGCATACTCGCGCTGATCGTCGGGCTGCTGTTGCTGTTCTCGGCGGTCCGCGCCTTCATGCGCGCTTCGATCATCATGGGGATCATCTGGTTGTTGCTGGGATTGTGGGTGTTGAGTTGGGTGGTGCATTAGGGGCGCACTAGTGTCCTATCTCGGAAATAAGCTATTCACTTTTGGCGGCGCCTTGGCCGAACACCCAAGCCACTCGCCAAAAGAGAACGTATTTCCGAGACAGGACACTAGCGCCCCTTCACCACCATCTCCCCCTGACCCTCGCCTACCGCCTGCAGGTTCGGCCGGTACATCGACTCCACCTGCGGTGGCGGCACGCGGTAGCTACCAGGGGTCACGGCGCGAGCCAGGTACAGCAGGTGGGTGGTCCCGTAGCTGTCGAGCTTGAGCGCTGCGACGTAGCGGTCGTCGCGGAACTCCTGATGCACCACGCTGGCGTTCTGCATCGACTCGCGCCACTGCTTCACCGCGCTGCTGGCGTTCTCCAGGCTGGCCGCGCTCTGCGCCAGGTTCTGGTTCTCAAGCTCAAGGCCTGCCGGCAACAGGTCCACCACCAGGGCGTCGGGCACAAGGGTCTGGGCCTTGAGCGCCAAGTGCACGAGCACCAGGTCGCCGCTGCGCAGGTTGCCGATATCCAGCGCCTCCCCGTTCATGCCCAGGTAATCACGGCGGATCTGCATGCCGTTGCCACTGGCCACCGGGGCCTGGCGCGGATAACCAGACAGGGTCAGTTGCTGGTACAGGGTCTCGCTGCCCTGGTTGTGCACGGTCAGCGGCGAGGCCAGCAGTGGACCTTCGAGCTTCATGCCCGAGGCGGCATTGTTCAGCTCGCGCACTTCACCGGCACTGTCCAGGCGCGCCTGCCAGGTGCCTTCGGGCTTGCCCAGCAGGCCGCGGCCGGCCATGAACAGCGCGTTGCGCTCCTGGGTCGACAGCCAGCGGTTGGCCGCCAGTTCATCCGACAGGGCAAACAGGCGCTGGTCGACCTGCTCACTGGCCAGGCCGTTTTCCTGCAGCAACGACAGAATCAGCGCCTGGTCGCGCAGCGTGCTGCCGTAGTCGGCCATCCAGCCTTCCTTGCGACTGGCCGCCAGGCCAGCCTGCAGGGCCTGCTGCGCACGAGGCTTGTCGCCCATCCTGTCGAGGGCGATCGCCAGTTGCACCAGCGGCAGGCCGGAGCGGGCATCGCTGCGCCGCTCGAACAGGCCGCGCAAGGCACCCAGCGGTGCCTGCTGGCTGCGCGCTAGCACCAAGGCGGCGTAGGCCTGCACGGCGAAGCGCGTGTGTGCATCATCCTGGCTGTAGCTGACCTCGATCAGGTTGCGTTCCTGCACGTAGCGCAGCAGCCGCTCGTTGGCCTTCTTCAACGCCTCGGCCGGTACGCCGTAGCCTTGGTCGCGGGCGCGTAGCAGGAAGTCGCTGACATAGGCGGTCAGCCAGTATTGCTCTTCGTCATCGGAACTCCACAGGCCGAAGCTGCCGTTGTAGCGCTGCATGCCGAGCAGGTGCTCGATGCCCATCTCGATCTTGCGCCTGCGCTCCTGGGCCGGCTCGCCCTTGATCCCGAGGCGCTCAAGGCTCTGGGGATCGGCGTACAGCGAGGGATAGAGGCCGCTGGCGGTCTGCTCCAGGCAGCCATAGGGGTAGGCTTCCAAGGCGCGGATCTGCTCGGCCAGGTTCAGCGGCGGCCGGCTCGACAGCGCCAGGCTGGCCTCAAGGCCCGCGGGCTCGTAGGCCGCAAGGTCGGCCTGCGGCAAGGTCCAAGGCTGGTCCTTGAGGGCGACGCGATAGTGGCTGAGCACCGCCGGGTAGGCCGGGCGCACGCCCAGGGTCCATTGGCGTTCGAACACGCCGGCGGGCTCGTCCGGCATCTGCAGGCCCGTGACGCGCACGCGCACCTGGCCCTGGCCGAGTCCGCCTTCAGCCTGCACCGGGATCTTCAGGGTGGTGCGCTGGCCCTCGGCGAGGTTGACCGACTGCGGGCTCGCCTGAAGCAGGCTGAGCTGGCCTTCGCTGAACACTTGCACGTCCAGTTGCTGGGCCGTACCGGACAGGTTGGAAAGGTCCAGCGCCAGCTCGGTGCGATCGCCGCCGGCGAGGAAGCGTGGCGCTGAAAGCTCGGCGATCAACGGCGCAGCCACCACCGTCTTGCCTTCGGCCATGCCGAAGCGCTCGTCGCTCCAGGCCTGGGCCATCAGGCGCAGCTCGCCGTTGAAGTCGGGGATATCGACCGTCGCCTGGCCTTCACCCCGTTCGTCCAGGGTCACCGGCAGGCTTTGCTGGGCGACGATGGTCACCGTGGTGTTCGGGCGCTTGCCGCCCTTGGCCATGGCCGCGTCGCCGCCAAAGGCGAGGCTGGCCAGGCGGCCCTGGCCGGCTTCGATCAACTGGCCGTAGATGTCCAGTTGGTCGGCGCCATAGGCCTTGCGCCCGAACAGGCTGGCAAAGGGGTCCGGCGTCTTGAAGTCGGTGATGTTGAGGATGCCCACGTCCACCGCAGACAGCAGTACGTGCACCTGCTTGGGCACGCTGCCGTCGGCGTTGCTGGCTTTGAACTTCACGGTCAGTGGCTGCTTGGGCCGCATCTTCTCCGGCGCCTGCAGGGTCAGGGCAAGCTTGCGTGCGGCGCGGTCCAGCGGCAAGTGCAGCACGCCCACGGCGCGCTTGGGCGTGGCATTGACCTTGCGCTCGCCCGGACGGATCACCAGGGCGCTGATGTACAGGTCATGGCGTGCCCACTGCTTGTCCAGCGGCACGTCGAAGGCCTTGCCCTCGGCGGGCACGTCGATTTCCTGCCACCACAGCGGCCCGTCGCTGGATTCGATCATCAAGTACCCACTGCCCGCGGCCGGCGCAGTCACGGTGACCTTGGCGGTGGCGCCGTCGGCGTAGGAGGGCTTGTCCAGCGCCAGCTTGACCTGGTCGGGGCGCACCGCGCCGCCCTCGGCATTGTCCTGGGCGCGGTAGCCGGCCCAGAAGCGCGCGCTGCTGACCAGGCCGGTCTCGGGATCCTCCACCTCGACCCGGTACGGGCCCCATTCGACCTGGAAGCCGAGCTTGGCGATGGACCCGGCCTTGACGCTGACGGTCTCCTCGCTCTGGGTCAGGAACTTCTCGTTGAAGTTGTAGCTCCAGCCATCGCTCTGCGAGTAGTTCCAGTAGTAGTCGCGGCGCTCGCGCACCAGACGCACCTTGAGGTCCTCAGCGGCGAGCTTGCGGCCCTCGCGATCGGCCACCAGCACCTCGAATTCCACCAGACCATCGCTGTCGGTTTCCTCGCCGTCGAATAGACCGCGCAGGCCCGGTAATCGCTCGGCCGGCCAGATCGCCTGCTCCAGGCGCCGGGTAATCGGCCGGCCTCCGGACTCCTGCAGGCTGGCCTGGACGCTCAACTGCAGCGGCGAGCGGGCCTCGGCCCAGCGGTTCTCGATGTCCAGCGTGGCCTTGCCGGCATTGTCGAGGGTCACTTCATCCAGCTCCAGGTCCTGGCTCAGGTCGGTTTCGGTGACCGAGCCGAACTGGTAGCCCGGCAACGCCGGCACCGCTTCGCGCAAGGGGCGGACATAGGCCTGCCCGCTCAGGCGGTTGCCAGCGGCCGGGGCACCATAGAGGTAGCGCCCGCTGACGTGGATGCACGCCTGCTGGTCAGGACGCAGTGGCGTGCTGCTGCCCTTGAGTTCCAAGGCCAGGCGCTCGGGGAGAAAGTCCTCGACGAGGAATTCATGCACTTGCTTGCGGCCACCGCCAAGGTCCAGCAGCAGTTGCCAGCGACCGGTCGGGGCTTCGCTGGCCAGTTGCAGCTGGTACTGGAACAGGCCGTTGGCATCGGCCTCCCAGACGAACTTGCGGCTGACCTGCTCATCGGGTCGACGCACTTCCACGGTCACTGGCTGGGCCTTGACCGGATTGCCATCCTGATCACGCAGCAGGCCATTGAGCAATACGGTTTCCCCCGGACGGTACAGGTCGCGCGGGCCGAAGACAAAGAACTGCAGGGGGTTGGCCTGGGCCCCGGTGATGTCGAACTCGGCCAGGTCCAGCGCGGCGGTGTTCAGCCGCAGCAAGGTGGTGTGCACGCCTTGGCGGGCGATCAGCACGTCGGCCTTGGGCGGCATCGGCAGTTGCGCGTGGCCCTTGCCATCGGTCTTGGCCTGGGCCAACAACTTGCCCTGACTGTCATGCAGTTCCAGGTCAACCTCGCTCAGCGCCTTGCCGCCCGCCAGGGCTTGGGCAAAGACGTCCAGGCGGTCGCGGTAGCGGTGCGCCGAGACGCCGATGTCGCTCAAGGTGAACAGGGTCGCCGGTTGCGCGTAGTCGTAGCTGCCCGAGGCGCGCATCACGGCCAGGTAGACGCCCGGCGCTTGCAGCGGCTTGATCCCGGCGATCGGCAGCAGCACCGTCTCGCGCGTGTTGCGCGCGGGGTTGAGGTCGAAGCGGCCGCTGTAGACCAGCTCGGCCATGCCCAGGGTTTCCTTGGCCTGGTAGGCGTACAGGCTGCTGTTGCGGCCCCAGTTGGCCAGGAAGCTCGACAACGATTCGGGCTTGACGCGGAAGAACTCCACATCGACCTTGTCCACGTTCAGGGCGATCACCGGCAGGCCTTCGGCCAGGCGCGTGGGCAGCAGCGAGCCGCGGCTGGCGAAGCCTACGGTGGGTTGCATGTCGCGGGTTTCGAGGCGGCTGACCGACTCGCTGCCCAGGCGCTTGCCGGTCACCGCCAGCACGCTCGCGTCGACGGTCAGCACCAGCTTGCGCTGCGGCTCAAGGTGGCGCAGGCGCAGCTCCATCTGGTTGTCCGAGAGTTCCCAGGCACCGTCGATCTTGCCCTTGAGGGTATCGACCAGATGCACCTTGTCGGCGAAATCCTGCTGGGCATCCAGCGGCACGGAGAAGCTAATCGACAGGGCGCTGGTCCCCTCCAGCTGCACTTGCGAGACGTCCAGCACGCTCAGCTCGCGGTCGGCGTAGCGCTTGGCCAGGAGCGCCGGGTCCTCGCGGTTCGGGGCCTGGGCCTGCGAGGCCGTGGCCGTGGGCTTTTCGCCAGGCGTCGGCTTTTCCGGCGAGGAAGCATCGCAGGCACTGAGCAAGGCCAGGGCGCAGGCCAGCAACAATCCTTTGTTGAGCATGAGAGGAAACTCTTGGGCAGTGTGTTCTGAGGGCAGCAACTATAGCGCACCGCGCGCCAGGCGCAGGTTGCGCCGAGCAACAAGTGAGATCAGCTTCGCCCAGCGTGGTGCCCGGCGACGCTACAATGCCGGCTCTTCAAGGAGCCTGCATGTCCCGACTGTCCAACGACTGGCGCGATCGCGCCACCCACCGCAAGGTCTGGGGCCTCGCCGCGCCGATGATCCTGTCCAATATTTCCGTGCCGCTGGTCGCGCTGGTCGACAGCACCGTGATCGGCCACCTGCCCCATGCCCACCAACTCGGCGCGGTGGCCGTGGGCGCCACGCTGTTCACCTTCATGATGGGGATGATGGGTTTCTTGCGCATGGGCTCCACCGGTTTCGCCGCGCAGGCCGCCGGTCGTGCCGATGGCGCCGCGCTGCGCCAGGTGCTGGTGCAAGGCCTGCTGCTGGCGCTGGTGTTCGCCCTGCTGCTCGGACTGCTTGCCCTGCCCTTCAGCCAGCTGGCGCTGCAATTGATAGACCCCAGCGCCGCGCTGCACCAATCGACCGAGGCGTTCTTCCACACTCGCCTGCTAGGCTTGCCCGCGGCGCTGGCGAGCTACGCGCTGGTCGGCTGGTTCCTCGGCACCCAGAATGCCCGCGCGCCGCTGGCGATCCTGCTGATCACCAACCTGCTGAACATCGCCCTCAACCTGTGGTTCGTGCTCGGACTGGAGTGGGGCGTGGTCGGCTCGGCACGCGCCTCGGTGATCGCCGAATGGAGCGCTGCCCTGCTTGGCCTGGCACTCACCCGCCCGGCCCTGCGCGCATACCCTGGGCGCATCGCCTGGGCGGCGCTCAAGCGCTGGCCTGCCTGGCGCCCACTGCTGGCCGTCAACCGCGATATCTTTCTGCGCAGTCTGGCGTTGCAACTGGTGTTCCTGCTGATCGCCATCCAAGGCGCGCGCCTGGGTGAGTCGACCGTTGCCGCCAACGCCCTGCTATTGAACGGCCTGATGCTCACCGCCTACGCCCTCGACGGCCTGGCCCATGCTGTCGAAGCCCTGTGCGGTCACGCCATCGGCGCCCACGATCGCCAGGCCCTGCGCCGTGCGCTGGTGGTCGCCGGTGGCTGGTCACTGCTGGTCAGTATCGGGTTTGCCGCAGTGTTCTTGCTGGGTGGGCACGTGTTCATCGACCTGCAGACCGATATCGATAGCGTGCGCAGTGCTGCCTATCCGTATCTGCCGTACCTGGCGCTGCTGCCCTTGGTCGCCGTGTGGAGCTACCTGCTCGACGGACTTTTCATTGGCGCCACCCGTGCGCGGGAGATGCGCAATGCGATGCTGGTGAGCGTGGTGATTGCACTGCCGTTTGCCTGGATGGCGAGCGGTTTGGGGAATCACGGGCTGTGGCTGGCGTTTCTGGGGTTCATGGCGTTGCGCGCGGTGACGCTGGGGTGGGTGGGCTGGAAGTTGCAGCGGCGAGGAGCGTGGATGTAGAGGTTGCCTGGGGCGGGCCTCTTCGCGAAGAGGCCCGCCCCAGCGGCATCAATGCCTGACTCGCCTCAGGACGACAGGTACGAAGACCGCGTCAGTCCCAACCGCAACGCATCCAGGTACTGGGTCCGCTCGCGCGCGGTGATCTTCGCGCTGGCCACCTTGTCGCGGTAGTGGGTCATCAGCTCCTCCGGCGACAAGTGCACATAGCGCAGCATGTCCTCGATGGTGTCATGGGTCTCGATGCCGGCGTGGTACACGCTGCCGTCGGCGTTCTGGTAGATGTTCACCGAGTCGGTATCACCGAACAGGTTGTGCATGTCACCGAGAATCTCCTGGTAGGCACCCACCAGGAAGATCCCCAGCAGATAATCCTCGCCCTCGTTGATCGAGTGCACCGGCAGGCTGGTCTCGATGCTCTGCTCGTCGACGTACTGCTTGATCTTGCCGTCGGAGTCGCAGGTCAGGTCCTGCAGCACGGCGCGGCGCAGCGGCTCTTCGCCGAGGCGATGCAGCGGCAGGATCGGCAGGACCTGGCCGATGGCCCAGGTGTCTGGCAGGCTCTGGAACACCGAGAAGTTGCAGATGTACTTGTCGGAAAGCTTGTCGTTGAGCTCGTCCAGCACTTGGCGATGCGAGCGCTGGCGGGCCTTGAGCGAGTTGTGCAGGCGGCGGCACACGGCAAAGTAGCACTGCTCGGCCAGGGCCTTCTGGGCCAGGGTCAGCTTGCCATCGGCGTACTGCGCAGCGACGTCGCCCATGTAGTGGGTGGCGCGCCAGTAGGTCTCGGTGACCATCTCGATATCGGTCGGGCCGAGCAGGTCGGCCAGCCACTGGACGGTCTCGGGCAGGCTTTCCTTGTTCTCGATCAGCGGCACTTCGTCGTTGTGCTTCTCGACGTCCGTCACCTGCACCACCAGCATGGCATGGTGCGCAGTCAGGAAGCGGCCGCTTTCCGAGAAGATGTGCGGGTGCGGCAAGCCCTGGGCATCGCAGAACTCCTTGAGCATGCCCACGACCACCGCTGCATAGTCATCGATGTCGTAGTTGATCGAGCTGGCGTTGCGCGAGTGGGTGCCGTCGTAGTCCACGCCCAGGCCACCGCCGACGTCGATATGGTCGACCGGCAGGTTCAAGGCGCGCAGTTCACCGTAGTAGCGGATCGCTTCCTTGAAGCCATGCTGGTAGTCGGCCAGGTTGGCGATCTGCGAACCCATGTGGAAGTGCAGCAGGCGAATGCCCTGGTCAAGGCCGGCCGCGGTGAAGCGCTGCACCACCGAGATCAGCTGCGCGGCAGACAAGCCGAACTTGGACTTCTCGCCACCGGTATCGGCCCACTTGCTCGAGGCCAGCGACGACAGGCGCACGCGCAGGCCGACCTGGGGCTTGACCTTGAGCTCGGCCGCCTCCTCGATCACCAGGGCGACCTCGGATTCCTTCTCGATGACGATGAATACGTTGTGGCCAAGCTTCTGGCCCATCAGCGCCAGGCGGATGAACTCACGGTCCTTGTAGCCATTGCAGACGATGGTTCCACCCTTGGGCGCCAGTGCCAGCACGGCCAGCAGCTCGGGCTTGGAGCCGGCTTCAAGGCCGATGGAGACGTTCTGGGTGGCAATGATGTTTTCCACCACCGCTTCCTGCTGGTTGACCTTGATCGGGTACAGCGCGGTGTACTGGCTCTGGTACTCCAGGCGCGCGATGTTGGCGTCGAAGGCACCGGTCAGCTGACGTACGCGGTCCTGCAGGATATCGGGAAAACGCACCAGCAGCGGCAGCGACAGGCCGCTCTGGCGCAGCTCGTCGACCTGTTCGAACAAGTCGATCGGCGCGCTGTTCGGACCATTGGGGCGAACTTCGACGCGCCCGGCCTCATTGATGGCGAAGTAGCCGGCGCCCCAATGGCGGATCCCGTAAACACTGCGGCTGTCGGCCACGGTCCATTGGCTGCCATCGTCTTTGCGTGTGCGTCGTACGGACATTCAAGTCCCCTATCTGAAAAGTCGAACACTGCCCTGCAACAGGCCGGCGCAGTGTAAAAGCTGGAAGTGACGATTGATCCGTGTTCAGGAATAGACCCTGGCTGGCGGAACGAGTTTAGAAAGCGTTGGGCAAAAAGTCGCGCAGCGGCCTCAGCCGCCGGACTTTTTCGCTTTGAAGCCCTGCTTGATCAGCTCACCGATCAGCAGTTCGACGTGATCACCCTGGATCTCGATGACCCCGTCCTTCAAGGCGCCGCCGGTGCCGCAGCGGCGCTTGAGCGTGCTGGCCAGTTCCTTGAGCGCATCCGGGGGCAGCGGGACACCGCTGATGGTGGTCACGGTCTTGCCGCCGCGGCCTTTGCTTTCACGGCGCACACGGGCGATGCCATCCCCTTCGGGGACAAGCGTCTGTTTGCAGATGCAGGTATCCACGGGCTTGCTGCAATCCGGGCAATGCCGGCCAGCGTCGGTGGAAAACACAAGGCCGCCGAGGGCGGCGAAGGATGAGGCTTTCTTGGCCACTTTTGATCCTCTTGGTGAGGACAAAAACTGGTCGACTCCCTGCCGGAGGCCGACCGCGAAGCCCCACTCTGGCAGGGGCAGCGCTACTGCCGCAGATCCTGCGACAGCCCGAAAAGGCCGCGCAGTGTAACGATAAAAGCGGCGATTGCTAAGTCCTGGATTGCGCCATTTTTCACAGCTTTCGCGACGTCTCGACATAGCGCTGCAAGGCGGCAAGCGAATCCGGGCAATAGGGCCGCTGCTGGCTGTCCGCCTGAGCCTGCGCCACGCCCAGGAAACGTGCCTCGATCACCTCCTCCGGCTGCAGGCGCAGAGGGCCGTCCCAGACCGCGGAGAACACCGCGCACCAAAGGCGGTTGCCAGGCTGGTCGAAGAAGAACTTCTCGTGAAAGCGCAGCTCGACGCCACTGACACCCAGCTCCTCTTCCAGCTCGCGGGCGGCAGAGCCCGCATAGCTCTCTTCACCCATCACCATGCCACCGGCAGCGACATCCCAGTAGCCGGGGTAGATCGCCTTGCTCAGGGTACGCCGGTGCACGCACAGCTGGCCGGCGCTATTGAACAACAGGATGTAGGTACCGCGGCCGATCAGCCCACGCTCACGCAACTCGGCCCGTGGCAGCGCCCCGAGCGGTTGGTCGAGCTCGTCCACCCAGGCGATCAGCTCGGCGTCAGAGGCCGCGCGGTGGGCGGCCTCTGCTGGACTGACGGCCATCAGCCTTGCGACAGCAGCTGGCGCAGGTCGATCACCGCGGCGTTGGCGCGGGAAATGTAGTTGGCCATGACCAGCGAGTGGTTGGCCCACATGCCGAAGCCACTGCCATTGAGCACCATCGGGCTCCACAGCGCTTCCTGCGAGGCTTCCAGCTCACGGATGATCTGGCGCACGCTGACCGTGGCGTTCTTCTTCGCCAGCACGTCGGCGAAGTCGACCTCGATGGCGCGCAGCAGGTGCGACAGCGCCCAGGCCTGGCCACGGGCTTCATAGAAGACGTTGTCGATCTGCAGCCATGGCGTCTCGACCACTTCCTCGTCGAGCTGCGGGGCTTGGCCGGCGACGACGGCTTCGGTCTTCAGGGTGCTGTTGAGCTTGACCCGGCCAACGCTGGCCGACAGGCGCTGAGACAGCGACCCCAGGCGGGTGGCGACGTCGCCGAGCCAGTTGTTCAGGTTGTCGGCGCGGGTGTAGAAGATCGCACTGTTGTCGCCTGCTGCCAGGCGGGCCTGGTAACGGTTCAAGGAGTGAATGCCTTCCTGGAACTCCGATTCGCTCGACGGCAGGATCCAGCTCTTGTTGTCGAAATTGAAGCGCGGCTCGGCCTTGGCCAGGTCCGCATCCTCGGTGGACTGCGACTGCGAACGGGCGAAGTCCTTGCGCAAGGCGCGGCTCAGGTCGCGGACCTGGACCAGCACGCCATACTCCCAGCTCGGCATGTTGTCCATCCACAGGCCTGGTGGGAGGCGGTCATTGGAGATGTAGCCACCGGGCTTGTGCAACAGCGTGCCAGAAACGGTCTTGAGCGTCTCGATGGTGGTATAGCCGATCACCATCTGCTGGCCGCTGCGTTCGGCCGCCGCCTGGGCGGTCTGCTGGACTGGGAACAGGTCTGGCTCCTGGCTCCAGTACCAGCCCAGGCCGATGCACACCAGCAGGTAGAGGCCGATCAAGGAACCCAGGGCACGGCTGAACAAGCCGCCAAAGTAACTGCGGGTGCCACCCCCGCGGGTATCGGCGCGCTCGCGCGGCTCGGCTTTGCCTGTACGGTTTTTCCAGTCCAGCATGGCATTGTCCTTATCAGTCACGTCGGTTCAGGAGCTTGGACCGCAGGCGTAGGCCAGGGTGCCGCGGCAAGCGCGCATCGCAGCACTATAAAGCAAGGCAGGCGATTGACATAAGCGAGCAATGGGCCAGCGGGCGAATAATCCCCCACCTGTTTTGTTGATACCCGGTACGCGGTCGTCAGGGCATAGATGCTAGCATAGAGCCATCTCTGCACCCCCTGCCACCGCCGCGCAGGCCCGTGTACCTTCTTCTGGAATTCTTCGGCCTCGGCGTCCAGGCCCTGTTCAGCGCCGAGGCATTTTGCGCATTGATGAGCTCGATGCCCTGACCATGGCCAGCGCCGCTGACGAAGCGCTGTACCGCGCCAAGCACGCCGGTCGCAACTGCGTGGTGCGCGTCGAGGCGTAAAGGCAATGTGCCATTTTTTCGGCTTTCCAGACCGCATCGTCATAACCACGTCATGAAACCGTAATAGGTTCAGGCACTTTCCATCGCCCTGGAAGTACGTGGCTATGCGCCTGAAGTGGCTGACCAATTTCAATACCCTGCTGCTGGTGACCGTGTGTTTCGCCCTGGGCGCTACCCTCTGGTGGTCGCAGCAGGCCTTGCAGCGTCCCTACCAACTGATGGAGCGCTATCTAGGGCTGTCCCAGCACTTCCAGCAGCAGACGGCGGGCAATATCCAGGCCTACCTGGCCAGTGGCAACGTCGTGCGCCATGCTGCCGCCGTCGAGGCCAGCTCGGCACTGCAGGCGGCCTTGAGCGACTGGCCGCAGGCGCTCGCGGCCAAGCTGCTGCCGAGCCTGGACAACCTGCAGGCATTCACCGTCGACGAACTGTTGGCCGCTGGCAAGCTGGCCGGCGATCCCCAGGCGCTGTTGCGCCAGGCCGAGCGTGAGCTCGGGGCCAACCTCGAACAGTTCGCTCGCTATGCCGCCGACAGCGCCAGCCCCGACGCCAGCAGTTACCTGACGCCGCTGCTCGACGCGGCCGTGCACCTGGGGCGCCTGTCGCTGGCCCGTGACAAACTCGTCAGCAGTGGCCGTGCCGAACTGGCAGAGGACGTCGAGCGTGAGGTGCGGCTGATCCGCGCCCAGGCCCAGGTCATCGACGCCCTGCCCCTGCTCGGCGTGACCCGCGCCGCCGAGTCCGATGCCAACGACTTCGCGGCATTGATGGGCCTGCAGGCCGAATCCAGCGCCCAACAGGAGGATGTGGCGGTGGCGCTCAAGCGCGAGCTGCAGAGCCTGCTCACGCGCTATCCCGCCGAACTGCAGCGCACCCGCGAGCAGATCGAGCGCCGCAGTACCCTGGCCGCCACGACCGCTGAACGCCTCGCCGCGGTACAGCAGGCCATCGCCGCCGTGGAGCCCGAAGTGCGCAGCCAACATGCGCGTATCCAGGCCGAAGTGCGGGTCATCCAGGGCTTGATGATCGGTCTTATCCTGCTGATCGCCCTGCTCATCGACACCCTGCAGCGGCGTCTGGCGAGGACCCTGACTGGCCTGGCCCCGTCGCTGTCGCGCTGGGCCGAGGGCGACTTCGCCCAGCCCATCGCCCTGGGCAAGACCAACCGCGAGCTCCAAGACATCCAAGCCTCGCTCAACCGCCTGCGTCAGTACCTGGTCGAGCTGGTGGGCACCCTGCGCCACAATGCCGAAGCGGTGGCCGGCAGCAGCCATGCCCTGGCCGGCATGAGCAGCGCACTGCACGACGGCGCCGAACGCCAGGCGGGCGACACGGCGCAGATCCGCGATGCCCTGGGCGAGCTGGAAGCGACCATCCAGCAGGTAGCCGGCGATGCCAGTGCCGCCGCCGACGCCAGCCGCGATGCCGGCCATGCGGTGGAGCAAGGCCAGGCGGTCATCGGCCAGAGCCTGTCCGGCCTGCGGGCGCTGGTGCATGAGGTACAAGGCAATGCCCGCTTGATCGAGCAGCTGGCCGAGGAGTCGGCCACCATCGGTGGCGTGCTCACGGTGATCCGCTCGATTGCCGAGCAGACCAACCTGCTCGCGCTCAATGCCGCCATCGAAGCGGCCCGGGCCGGCGATAGGGGCCGCGGTTTCGCCGTGGTGGCCGACGAAGTGCGTTCGCTGGCCCAGCGCACCACAGGCGCCACCGGCGAGATCCAGGCCCTGATCGATCGCTTGCAGCAGGCCGCCCGCGGCTCGGTGGAGGGCATCCGCGCCCAGCTCGAGCACGCCCAGGCCACGGCCAGCCAGGCCCAGACCGCCGACGGCGCGCTGGAGCAGATCGTCAGCGCCATCGGCACCATTGCCGAGACGGCCGTGCGCATCGCCGACCTCACCGCACAGCAGACAGGAGCGGTGAGCGAGATCCGCGACCACAGCGAGCGGATCCACGGGTTGGGTGAAGACAACCTCAAGCGCATCGGCGAAGGGCGCGAGCAAGGCGAGCAACTGCTCAGGTTGGGCAGCGAGTTGAATACCGCGGTACGCGCGTTCCGCCTTTGATCGGTCCGACAGTGGATTCGGCACCCTCGCGGTCGGCTACGGCATTCAGCCGCAGACTTGGTTATCATGCGCCCACGTTTTACCTCGCGAGACCGCCATGCGCCGCCTGTTTTTCCTGTTGTTCCTGCTCCTGGCCGCCCCTGCCTTCGCCGCCGGCCTGCTCGACAATCGCCCCAGCGCCACGCTGGGCGCGGCGTCGCTGAACAACAGCGCCGACTTCCTGCCCGTCCAAGAAGCCTTCAAGCTGAGCCTGGTCGAGGGCGACGGCCCGTCCGTCAAGCTGCGCTTCGCCGCCGCCGACGGCTACTACCTCTACCGCCATCGCTTCCAGTTCCGCAGCGACCCCGCCGACATCAGCTTGGGCACGCCACGGATCCCGCCTGGCGAGGCCAAGCACGATGAATTCTTCGGCGACGTCGAGGTGTACCACGGCGTCCTCGACATCGAGTTGCCACGCCAGGCCGGCGACCAGCGCCCATTTACGCTACTGGTCACTTATCAGGGCTGCGCCGACAAAGGCCTGTGCTATCCCCCGCAAACCCAGCGCTTGAGCATCGAAGGCAAAGGCGGCCTCTGGGCGGCGGGCAACCCCGCCAGCCCCGCCTGGAACTGGCAATCGCTGCTGCTGTTCTTCCTCGCAGGTCTTGGACTGACCTTCACCCCTTGTGTACTGCCGATGCTGCCGATCCTCACCGGCGTGGTCCTGCGTGGCCAGGTCGGCGGCTGGCGCGGGCTGAGCCTGTCGCTGGCCTACGTGTTGCCGATGGCGGCCTGCTTCGCCCTGCTCGGCGCCTTGATGGGGATGTTCGGCGCCGGCCTGAACCTGCAGGCGCGCCTGCAATCGGCCTGGGTACTGGTGCCCTTCTCGCTGTTCTTCGTGCTCTTCGCCCTGGCCATGTTCGGCCTGTTCGAACTCAAGTTGCCGCAGGCCCTGAGCAGCCGCCTGGACCGGGTAGCCGGGCAGGCCAAGGGCGGCTCGCTGCTGGGCGCGGCGGTGCTGGGGGTGCTTTCCAGCCTGCTGGTCTCGCCCTGCGTCTCGGCGCCGCTGGCCGGGGCCCTGCTGTATATCAGCGCCAGTGGCGATGCCTTGGGTGGCGCCCTCAAGCTGTTCGCCCTGGGCCTGGGCATGGGCGCTCCGCTGCTGTTGGTGGCCACCGGCGGCGCCGCCTGGCTACCCAAGAGCGGCCCCTGGCTGGACACGGTGAAGAACGCCATTGGCGTGCTGCTGCTGGGCCTGGCCATCGGCTTGCTCAGCCGGGTACTGCCCGGCCCTGTGACCTTGCTGTTGATCGGCCTGCTGGCTGCGGGCGTGGCACTGTTTCTCGGCACGCTCGAACTGGTCATCAAGACGCCCCGCCAGCGCTTGGCGCAACTGCTCGGCCTGGTCCTGCTGTGTTATGCCCTGGCTTGCTGGTACGGCGCCCTCAACGGCCAGGGCGACCCGCTGCGCCCGCTGCCAACGCCGGCCCTGGCAGGTAATGCGAACGCACCCGCGGCCACCGCCGATGGCTGGCAGACCCTCACCACGCCCGCCGCGCTCGATGCGGCCCTGGCCGCTGCCAAGGCAGCTGGGCAGCCGGTGCTGCTGGACTGGTATGCCGACTGGTGCATCAGTTGCAAGGTGATCGAACGGGAAGTCCTCCAGGCGGCGTCGGTCCAGGCGCAGTTGGGCGCGTTTCGCCTGCTGCGCTTCGACATTACCGAAAGCAACGCCGAACAACGCGCCCTGCTCGACCGCTATCAGCTGTTCGGACCGCCCGCGCTGCTGTTCTTTGCGGCGAACGGCAGCGAAATGACGGAGAATCGAGTCATCGGCGAAGTGAAATCCGAGGAATTTGCCGCGCACCTTGCGCGCGTACGCGGCGAACTGGGTCTATAACTTCCCCCGTGGCGGCCAAATAGCCGACCTACGTGACCAATTTCAAACAGTTGGTCACATACTTTGCGTGAATCTCGGTAATCGTGCTGGCTATTCCGGGGAACTGGACACTCGCAACCGCTTTGCGGCATAGTCGCCGCGCTATGTCGAATTGCCCTACAAATCCAAGGAAACCGCAGATGGCAACCCTACTGGTCCTGCACGGCCCCAACCTGAACCTGCTGGGCACCCGCGAGCCGGGCGTCTATGGCGCCGTGACCCTGGCCCAGATCAACCAGGACCTGGAGCAGCGCGCACGCGCCGCTGGTCACCATCTGCAGTACCTGCAAAGCAACGCCGAATACGAGCTGATCGACCGTATCCACGCCGCGCGCAACGAGGGCGTGGACTTCATCCTGATCAATCCGGCGGCTTTTACCCACACCAGCGTTGCATTACGTGACGCATTGCTGGCGGTGAGCATCCCATTCATCGAAGTGCATCTGTCCAACGTGCACAAACGTGAACCTTTTCGCCATCACTCCTACTTCTCCGACGTGGCGGTAGGGGTGATTTGCGGCCTGGGCGCCAGCGGTTACCGGCTGGCCCTGGAGTCCGCCCTGGAACACCTGGCTGCTAACGCAAAGCCCTGATGACGAGACCACGGCCCTCAGTGGCCGGGCTCACGAGAAACGTTTTTCAATACGTTTTCAATTACGCCCCTGACCGAACCTTGGGAGTTGATGATTAATGGATATCCGTAAAGTCAAGAAACTGATCGAACTGCTGGAAGAGTCTGGCATCGACGAACTGGAGATCAAGGAAGGCGAAGAGTCGGTCCGTATCAGCCGTCACAGCAAGACCCCTGCCGCCCAGCAGTACTTCGCGCCGGCACCGATGGCCGCACCGGTCGCCGCTGCCCCGGTTGCCGCTCCGGTCGCCGAAGCCGCTGCTGCCGCGCCTAAGCTCAACGGCACCGTGGCCCGTTCGCCAATGGTCGGTACCTTCTACCGCAAGCCTTCGCCGACCTCGCCGAACTTCGCAGAAGTGGGCCAGACCGTGAAGAAGGGCGATACCCTGTGCATCGTCGAAGCCATGAAGATGATGAACCACATCGAAGCCGAAGCCAGCGGTGTGATCGAATCCATCCTGGTGGAAGACGGTCAGCCGGTTGAGTTCGACCAGCCGCTGTTCACCATCGTTTGACCCAGGGAGAGCCTTTGATGTCTGCGAAGCTGGAAAAAGTCCTGATCGCCAACCGCGGGGAAATTGCCCTGCGGATCCTGCGTGCCTGCAAAGAACTGGGCATCAAGACCGTCGCCGTCCACTCGACAGCTGACCGCGAACTGATGCACCTGGGCCTGGCAGACGAGTCGGTCTGCATCGGGCCTGCGGCATCCAAGGATTCCTACCTGCACATCCCGGCGATCATCGCCGCTGCCGAAGTGACAGGCGCCACTGCGATCCACCCGGGCTACGGCTTCCTTGCGGAAAACGCCGATTTCGCCGAGCAGGTGGAAAAATCCGGTTTCGCCTTCATCGGCCCCAAAGCCGACACCATTCGCCTGATGGGCGACAAGGTTTCGGCCAAGGACGCGATGATCAAGACGGGCGTGCCGACCGTACCGGGTTCGGAGGGGCCATTGCCCGAAGACGAAGAAACCGCGCTGGCCATCGCCCGCGAGGTTGGCTACCCGGTGATCATCAAGGCCGCCGGTGGCGGTGGTGGTCGCGGCATGCGCGTGGTGCACAAGGAAGAGGACCTGATTGCCTCGGCCAAGCTCACCCGTACCGAAGCCGGTGCCGCCTTCGGCAACCCGATGGTCTACCTCGAGAAGTTCCTGACCAACCCACGTCACGTGGAAGTCCAGGTCCTCTCCGACGGCCAGGGCAACGCCATCCACCTGGGTGACCGCGACTGCTCGCTGCAGCGCCGCCACCAGAAGGTCCTGGAAGAAGCGCCAGCCCCAGGCATCGACGAGAAGGCCCGTCAGGAAGTCTTCAAGCGTTGCGTGGACGCGTGCATCGAGATCGGCTATCGCGGCGCGGGCACCTTCGAGTTCCTCTACGAGAACGGCAGCTTCTACTTCATCGAGATGAACACCCGTGTCCAGGTGGAGCACCCGGTTTCCGAGATGGTCACCGGCATCGACATCGTCAAGGAGATGCTCAGCATCGCCGCTGGCAACAAGCTGTCGTTCCGCCAGGAAGACGTGGTGATCCGGGGCCACTCGCTGGAGTGCCGGATCAACGCCGAGGACCCGAAGAAGTTCATTCCGAGCCCAGGCACCGTCAAGCACTTCCATGCCCCCGGCGGCAATGGCGTGCGGGTCGATTCGCACCTGTACAGCGGTTACGCGGTTCCTCCGAACTACGACTCGCTGATCGGCAAGCTGATCACCTACGGCAAGGACCGCGACGAGGCCATGGCGCGCATGCGCAATGCCCTGGACGAGATCATCGTCGACGGCATCAAGACCAACATCCCCCTGCACCGCGACCTGGTGCGTGATGAAGGTTTCTGCGAAGGCGGCGTCAACATTCACTACCTCGAGCACAAACTGGCCAACCAGGAGTGATCTAGGCGTGAGATGAAAGAACCCCGGCCCAGTGCCGGGGTTTTTTATTGCCGGCCTGCTTCGCAGCGCTTCATCCGCGGCATCTCGATGCGGTGCTCATGCACCCGCCGATACAAGGTCGCTCGGGAAATCCCCAGCGCCTGGGCGGCTTCGGCCGGCTTCCAGCGGTGGCGGATCAGCGCATCGAGCAGTGCCTGGCGGACCGGATCGCTGCACGTGGGCTGGGCCGCGGCGACGCGGCTGCCGCGCACGTCTTCAGGCAGGTCCTCCAGGCGCACGCTGCCGCCGTCGCATACCGCGCAGCTGTAGCGCAGGACTTGGCGCAGCTGGCGCAGGTTGCCGGGCCAGCGGTAGCCGAGCAAGGCTTCCAGGGCGCTGTCGGCGAGGGTGACCTCGACGCCACAGGCCTGGGCTTCTTCGGCCAGCATCTGGTTGATCAGCCCCAGCCGGTCCTCCCGCTCGCGCAAGGGCGGCAGTTCGAAACGGGCATTGGCCAGGCGGAAATACAGGTCCTCGCGAAAACCACCGGCCGCGACCATGCTCGCCAGGTCGCGGTGAGTCGCGCAGATTACCTGGATGTCGACTCGCTCGCGTCGGGCCGCCCCCAACGGCGCCACCTCACCTTCGGCCAGCACCCGCAGCAGGCGGGTCTGCAGGCCCAGCGGCATGTCGCCGATCTCGTCGAGAAACAACGTGCCGCCATCGGCCTGTTGCAACAACCCGCGCATGCCCTTGTGCGAGGCGCCGGTGAAGGCGCCGGCCACATAGCCGAACAGCTCGCTCTCGATCAGGCTTTCCGGGATGGCGGCGCAGTTCAGGGTGACGAATGGGCCATTACGACGCAGGCTCTGCTGGTGCAACTGGCGGGCGAAGACTTCCTTGCCAGCCCCGGTCTCGCCCAGCACCAGTATGGCCAGGTTACAATCCTTGACCCGCGTGGCCAGGCGCAAATGGTGCTCAATCCGGGAGTCCAATGGCGGCTGCGTGCCGCGCGCCCTGCCGCCTTGTCGGCGCGGCGCGCTGACCCGTCCATACAGCTCGCCCCACCCATCCAGGCGCTGGGCCGAGGCATCGTTGGCAGCGCGCAGGGCATCGGCGTCGAACAGCTCGCCGATGTGCTCGGGCACCCGTCCATGGCATTCGAGCAAGCGCTGCCGGGCCAGGCTGTTGAGCGCCTGCAAGCGCCCGTCGCTGTCCCAGGCCAGCAGGTAGTCGGGCTGGCTTTCCACATAGCCCGGGGTGCGGTGCGCACGCATGACCCAATGGCCCTGGGCGCTGTGCATGAAGAAGGCGTTCTCGATCTCGCGGGCAGTCTGCTCGACCATCTGCCGGATCAGGTGCTGGCTGCGGCGCTCGTCAGGGGACTGCAAGGCCGAGACGTCCACTACCCCAAGCAGCTCACCGCGCGGGTCGAAGACCGGCGCCGCGGAGCAGGTCAGGCCGATGAAGGCCGCGCGGAAGTGGTCGCGCTTGTGCACCGTGACCGGGGCCTTGCTGGTCAGCACCGCCGCCACGCCACACGTGCCCTCTTCGCCTTCCGACCAACAGGTACCCAGGTACAACCCAGCCTTGCGGCAGTCGTTGCGAATCAGCGACTCGACGCGGTAGTCGATGGTCCGGCCCTGGGCGTCGGTGAGCAGCACGCAGTAGTCCGCGCCACGCACGCGCGCATGCAGGCGCGCCACGGCATCGCTGGCGATGCGCAGGAACAGCTCGGCGCGTTCGCGGCATTCGTTGAGCAGGCTCTGGGAAAGGATGCGTGGCCCCTGCAGGGAGCCTGGATCAAGACGGTGCAACTCCATGGACCGGCGCCAGGAGTCGAGGATCAGCGCTGGGACCGGCGCCTGGGGCAGGCGGTCGGCGTTCTTCAGCACCCGGCTGACGCAGTCGACATGGGCTCGGGAGTTCGCGGCAAGCATTGGGGCCTCCGGTTCTCGTGTTCTTGTCGTTATGCGGTCCATTAAGCGCCTATCGGCACGCCCGGACAAGCGCGGCGTGATTCGCGCCGTGGCTGAGACGCGGCGTCTCAGGATCTCGATCCGAACCGCCCGCGGCTGACACCCTGCGTCTCGCCGGACACCCCGCCCGATAACCAGGATTCCCGTGACGAAGGCTCTGCAACAGGCCTTGCAGCGGTATTCGGCCAACCTGGCATTCGCCTTGCTCAAGCCTTGGCAAACAAGAATCGAGGTATGTCATGCCGCAACCTGCCCTGACCGTCGGCATCATCGCCAACCCCGCCTCCGGCCGCGACCTGCGTCGCCTGACCGCCAACGCCGGCCTCTACTCCAGCACCGACAAGGCCTCGGCCATCCAGCGCCTGCTCGCCGCCTTCGGCGCCACCGGCATCGCGCAGGTGCTGCTGCCCACCGACATGACCGGCATCGCCGCCGCCGTGCTCAAGGCCAGCCAGGGGCCCCTGGCCCGTGACCAGCACTGGCCGGCCCTGCAGATCCTTGATCTGCCGCTGGCCCAGACCGTCGCCGACACCCGCCTGGCCGCACGCCAGATGGTCGAACGCGGGGTGGCGTTGATCGCCGTGCTCGGTGGCGACGGCACGCACAAGGCGGTAGCTGCCGAAGTCGGCGAGACGCCCTTGCTGACGCTCTCCACCGGCACCAACAACGCCTTCCCGGAACTGCGCGAAGCCACCAGCGCGGGCCTGGCCGGCGGCCTGCAGGCCAGTGGCCGCATACCCGCCAGCATCGGCCTGCGCCGCAACAAGCGCCTGTTGGTGCGCGTGCCCCAGCAAGGCCTGTGCGAGTGGGCGCTGGTGGAAGTCGCGGTATCGCCTCGGCCCTTTGTCGGCGCACGCGCCATCAGCCGCAGCGAAGATATCGCCGAAGTCTTCGCCTGCTTCGCCGAACCTCACGCCATTGGTCTTTCCGCCCTGTGCGGGCTGTGGTGCCCGGTCTCGCGAAAGGCTGCGCAAGGCGCCTGGGTGCGCCTCAACCCCCAGGCCGAACAGGCGCTGCTGGCGCCACTGGCCCCCGGCCTGCTGCAAGGCTGCGGCATCACCGCGGCCGGTGCGCTGACACCGGGCGTGGCCTACTCGCTGAGCCTGGCCAGCGGGACCCTGGCCCTTGATGGCGAACGCGAGATCGCTTTTGCCGAACAGGACACCCCGACCATCACCCTGGACCATCAGGGTCCCCTGACCATCGACGTCGAGGCCGTGCTCGCCTACGCCGCCCGCCATCACCTGCTGGCGGTCCCCCGGGACCATCGGCAACACCCTGCACACCCGTGTTGAGACAACCCTGGAGAACAACAAGATGTCCACTCACCTGAGCCCTGAGCAGTTGCTGCATGCCTATGAAGTGATGCGCACCATCCGTGCCTTCGAAGAACGCCTGCACGTGGAATTCGCCACCGGCGAGATCCCCGGTTTCGTCCACCTCTACGCCGGCGAAGAGGCTTCTGCCGCCGGGGTCATGGCGCACCTGCGCGACAGCGATTGCATCGCCTCCAACCACCGCGGCCATGGCCACTGCATTGCCAAGGGCGTCGATGTCTACGGCATGATGGCCGAGATCTATGGCAAGAAAACCGGTGTCTGCGGGGGCAAGGGCGGCTCGATGCACATCGCCGACCTGGAAAAGGGCATGCTCGGCGCCAACGGCATCGTCGGTGCTGGCGCGCCGCTGGTCGCCGGGGCGGCCCTGGCGGCCAAGCTCAAGGGCCGTGACGACGTGGCCGTGGTGTTCTTTGGCGACGGCGGTTCCAACGAAGGCGCGGTGTTCGAGGCCATGAACCTCGCTTCGATCATGAACCTGCCGTGCCTCTTCGTCGCCGAGAACAACGGCTACGCCGAGGCCACCGCGTCGAACTGGTCGGTGGCCTGCGACCATATCGCCGATCGCGCCGCCGGCTTCGGCATGCCCGGCGTGACCATCGACGGGTTCGACTTCTTTGCCGTGCATGAGGCCGCCGGCGCGGCCATCGAGCGCGCCCGTGCAGGCCAGGGCCCGTCGTTGATCGAGGTCAAGCTGACCCGCTACTACGGCCATTTCGAGGGCGACGCCCAGACCTACCGTGCCCCTGATGAAGTGAAGCACCTGCGCGAAACCCGTGACTGTCTGCTGCAGTTCCGCCAGCAGGTCACCCGCGCAGGCCTGCTCGAGGAGGCGCAGCTGGAGCAGATCGACGCGTGCGTCGAGGACCTCATCGAAGACGCCGTGCGCCGCGCCAAGAGCGACCCCAAGCCAGACCCCGCCGACCTGCTCCGCGACGTCTACGTCGCCTATCCCTGAACCGCCCCTACAACAAGAACAAGGAGAAGCACCATGGCGAGAAAGATCAGCTACCAACAGGCCATCAACGAAGCCCTGGCCCAGGAAATGCGCCGTGACAGCAGCGTGTTCATCATCGGTGAAGATGTCGCCGGCGGCGCCGGCGCTCCTGGCGAGGACGACGCCTGGGGCGGGGTGCTCGGGGTGACCAAGGGCCTCTACCATCAGTTTCCCGGTCGCGTGCTCGACGCCCCGTTGTCAGAGATCGGCTACGTCGGTGCCGCCGTCGGTGCCGCGACCCAAGGACTGCGCCCGGTCTGCGAACTGATGTTCGTCGACTTCGCCGGTTGCTGCCTGGACCAGATCCTCAACCAGGCGGCCAAATTCCGCTACATGTTCGGCGGCAAGGCGGTGACCCCGCTGGTCATGCGCACCATGGTCGGCGCCGGCCTGCGCGCCGCGGCCCAGCATTCGCAGATGCTCACCTCGCTGTGGACGCACATCCCTGGCCTCAAGGTGGTCTGCCCGTCCTCGCCCTACGATGCCAAGGGCCTGTTGATCCAGGCAATCCGCGACAATGACCCAGTGATCTTCTGTGAGCACAAGCTGCTCTACAGCCTGCAGGGTGAGGTACCCGAGGAGCTGTACACCGTACCGTTCGGCGAGGCCAACTACTTGCGCGACGGCGACGATATCACCCTGGTGACGTACGGGCGCATGGTCCACTTGGCCATGGAGGCGGCCAGCAATCTGGCGCGCCAGGGCATCGATTGCGAAGTCCTCGACCTGCGCACCACCAGCCCGCTGGACGAGGACAGCATTCTCGAGAGCGTGGAGAAGACCGGTCGCCTGGTGGTGATCGACGAAGCCAACCCGCGCTGCTCCATGGCCACCGACATCAGTGCGCTGGTGGCGCAGAAGGCGTTCGCTTCGCTCAAGGGGCCGATCGAAATGGTTACCGCGCCGCATACCCCAGTGCCGTTCTCCGATGCCCTGGAAGACCTGTACATCCCCAACGCCGCGAAGATCGAAGCCGCCGTGCGCAAGGTGATGAGCGCGAGGGACGCCGCATGAGCCAGATCCATACGCTGACCATGCCCAAGTGGGGCCTGTCGATGACCGAAGGGCGCATCGACGCCTGGCTCAAGGAAGAAGGCGAAACCATCAACAAGGGCGACGAAGTGCTCGACGTCGAGACCGACAAGATCAGCAGCAGCGTTGAAGCACCGTTTTGCGGCGTGCTGCGCCGCCGCGTCGCGCAACCCGACGAGACCTTGCCGGTCGGCGCCCTGCTGGCCGTGTTGGTCGAAGGCGAAGCGGACGAGGCCGAGATCGACGCGGTGGTGCAGCGCTTCCAGGCCGAGTTCGTCGCCGAAGGGGCCAGCGAGCAGGCCCAGGGCCCGGCACCGCAAAAGGTCGAGCTCAAGGGTCGGCTGGTGCGCTACCTCGAACTGGGCGAGGGCGGCACGCCGCTGGTGCTGGTGCACGGTTTCGGTGGCGACCTGAACAACTGGCTGTTCAATCATCCGGCCCTCGCCGCCGAACGCCGGGTCATCGCGCTCGATCTGCCGGGCCATGGCGAGTCGGCCAAGGCCCTGCAACGGGGCGACCTGGAGGAGTTGAGCGACACCGTGCTGGAACTGCTCGACCACCTCGACATTCCCCGCGCCCACCTGGTCGGGCATTCCATGGGGGGTGCCGTCAGTCTCAACCTCGCGCGCCTGGCGCCGAAGCGGGTCGCCAGCCTAGGCCTGATCGCCAGTGCCGGCCTGGGTGCGCAGATCAACGGCGATTACCTGCGGGGCTTCGTCGAGGCCGGCAACCGCAATGCCCTCAAGCCACAGCTGATGAAACTCTTCGCCGACCCCGGGCTGGTGACCCGGCAGATGCTCGAAGACATGCTCAAGTTCAAGCGCCTGGAAGGCGTCGATACCGCCCTGCGTCAGCTGGCCGCCGCGCTGGCCGAGGGTGATCGCCAGCGCCATGACCTGCGCGCCGTGCTCGGCCAGCACCCGACCCTGGTGATCTGGGGCGCCGAAGACGCGATCATCCCGGCCGCGCATGCCGCGGGGCTAGAAGCCGAAGTGCAGGTGTTGCCGGGATTGGGGCACATGGTGCAGATGGAGGCGGCCGAGCAGGTCAACCAACGACTGATCGCGTTTCTGCGCAAGCACTGAGGCCGTGTGGGGCTGCCTGGCTCACGGCGTTGAGCGTGAGCATGCAGCTGCCATCGCGGTATCTGAAATTCATGGCAAACCTGTGGCAGCCCGCCCAGCCTGCTGGGCTGCGCTGTCACGCAGAGAACAAGGCCTGCAAGCGCGGCACCAGCCTGTGGGAGCGCGCCTTGTGCCGCGATGGGCCGCGCAGCGGCCCCAACCCAGGCGACACCGTCCCTGCAGCATTGACACATGCAGCGGCACCACGATGCGTCCTGCACAAACCCCACGCACTCAAGTAAACTGCCGGGCTACGCGCAGCCTCGGGCTGCCCCTGTCGATTTACCAAAGGTGCCCGCCATGCCCTGGCTGCAAGTACGCCTGGCCATCAGCCCGGAACAAGCCGAAACCTACGAAGATGCGCTACTCGAAGTCGGCGCCGTCTCCGTGACCTTCATGGACGCCGAAGACCAGCCGATCTTCGAACCGGACCTCAACACCACGCCGCTCTGGTCGCACACCCACCTGCTGGCGCTGTTCGAGGCCGATGCCGAGCCCGAGGCGGTGTTTGCCCACCTGCGTCTGCTGACCGGCGCCGAACTGCCCGAGCACCAGGCCGAGGTGATCGAGGACCAGGATTGGGAACGCAGCTGGATGGACAACTTCCAGCCAATGCGTTTCGGCCGACGCCTGTGGATCGTGCCGAGCTGGCATGAGGCGCCGGACGCCGCGGCGGTCAACCTGCTGCTCGACCCAGGCCTGGCCTTCGGCACCGGCACCCACCCGACCACCGCCCTGTGCCTGGAGTGGCTCGACGGCCAGCAGCTTGAAGGCGTGCAGGTGCTGGACTTCGGCTGCGGCTCGGGGATCCTGGCCATCGCCGCCCTGCTGCTCGGCGCTCGCGAAGCGGTCGGCACCGACATCGATGTCCAGGCATTGGAAGCCTCGCGTGACAACGCCGGTCGCAACGGCATCGCCGACCAGCGCCTGGCCCTCTACCTGCCTGAACAGATGCCGGCCATGCAGGCCGACGTGCTGGTCGCCAACATCCTGGCAGGCCCGCTGGTCTCGCTGGCACCGCAACTGTCCACCCTGGTGCGTCCAGGTGGCCTGCTGGCATTGTCGGGCATCCTCGCCGAACAGGGCGAGGAAGTGGCTGCGGCCTACGCCGCTGACTTCGACCTGGACCCGGTCGTCGTGCGCGACGGCTGGGTGCGAATCAGTGGTCGCCGTCGTCAGGCAGGCCTAGAATAACCGTCTGCACAATCCCCGGATCGCCGCATGACCGACAGTTTCGTCACCCAGTGCCCGCATTGCCAGAAGAGCTTTCGCGTCACGCATCACCAGTTGAGCCTGGCGCGCGGCGTGGTCCGCTGCGGCGCCTGCCTGCAGGTGTTCAATGCCGCTCGGCAACTGCTCGAACAGAGCAGCGCCGAGCGTGTGCCTGCGCCATCCGCGCCGGTGCCGGCGACCCTGCCCGCCACCGAGCTTGCCGCAACCGAGCCACCCGCAACGCAGCCGCCGCTTGCCACGCCGGTCAAGGCAAGCGAAGCGCTGAAACCCGAGCACTGGGCCGAGACCGACTCGCCGCTGGATGAACTGGACCTGGACCAGGCGCTCGCTCGCCTGGAACGCCGCTCCGACGCCCCACCGCATCAGTTCGAGCCCTTCGATGAGCGTCTGCATGCCCGGCGCGACGAACCCGATCACGATACGCACCACGAAGCCCACACCCCATTCGGCACCGCGACCGACGGCCATGTGGAGCCCGATCTGCCCGAGGAACCTGCGCCGCCGCTGATCGAGCCGGCACCGCTGGACCTTGCGCCCGCTCCCGGCGATCGCACCGAACCCTCGCTGAGCAGCCTGTCGCTCGACCTGGACGACGAGCCGCAGGCCTCGGCCCGTGAAACCGCGCACTTCGACGAGCGCCCGGAAGCATTCGACGAGGGCGAGCCGGGTGAACGGCTGTCGGCACGTGATGATGAAGAAACTGGCGAGCGGCTGTCGGCGCGGGATGACCACGACGACAGCCTCGACGAACCGCACGAGCGCCTGGAACCGGGCCTGGCGGCCAGCGTCGGCCGGCCGGGGCGCAAGGAACCGCTGATCGACCTGGTCGACGACCCGCTGCAACTGGACTGGAACAAGCCCAAGCCCAACTGGGGTCGCCGCCTGCTGTGGGGCGCCCTGGTGCTGCTGGCCGCCGCCTTGCTGGCCTTCCAGTACATCTGGTTCCACTTCGACGAAATGGCCCGGCATGACCAGTACCGCCCCTGGTTCCAGCAACTGTGCCCGACCCTGGGCTGCAAGGTGCCGACCCGGGTCGACATTGCCCGGATCAAGAGCAGCAATCTGGTGGTGCGCAGCCACCCGGACTTCAAGGGCGCACTGATCGTCGATGCGATCATCTACAACCGCGCGCCGTTCGCCCAGCCCTTCCCCCTGCTGGAGCTGCGTTTCGCCGACCTCAACGGCCAACTGATCGCCAGCCGTCGTTTCAAGCCCCGCGAATACCTCAGCGGCGAACTCGCCGGGCGCGGCGAAATGCCCAGCCAGACACCGATCCACATTGCCCTCGACATCCTCGATCCGGGCCCCAAGGCCGTCAACTACAGCCTCAGCTTCCGCTCTCCGGAATAAAACCCGCTGCCGGCTTCAAACGCCAAGCACCAGGAGAAAGCGGGTCGCCCGCCGTCTTGCTTGTTCTTGCGGCTTGAAACTTGCAGTTTGTAGCTTTCCGATGTAAGGCCACAACTGTTCAGATTTTATCCAAATCCATCTTTATCCGGTCACCGAGAGCGGGTATCATGCCCACCCTTTTTCGAACTCCAATGATTCGGCCCCACAACAGGGAACTCCTATGTCGGCGGTACGCATCGGCCCTTATACACTGCAGAACAACCTGATCCTCGCGCCCATGGCCGGGGTCACGGACCAGCCTTTCCGATTGCTGTGCCAACGCCTGGGCGCGGGCATGGTGGTCTCGGAAATGGTGTCCAGCGACATGAGCCTCTGGAACAGCCGCAAGTCGCGCCTGCGCCGCATCCACGAAGGCGATCCCGAGCCACGCTCGGTCCAGATCGCCGGTGGCGACGCGCAGATGCTGGCGGCGGCAGCCCGGGCCAACGTCGAGGCCGGCGCGCAGATCATCGATATCAACATGGGCTGCCCGGCAAAAAAAGTCTGCAACAAGGCCGCAGGCTCTGCTTTATTGAGAGATGAAGCACTGGTCAGCGAGATCCTCCACGCCGTGGTCGGCGCAGTGGAGGTCCCGGTGACCCTGAAGATCCGCACCGGCTGGGACCGGGCGAACAAGAACGGCCTGAACGTGGCAAGGATCGCCGAGCAGGCCGGCATCCAGGCGCTGGCGGTGCATGGCCGCACACGCGCCGACCTGTACACCGGCGAAGCCGAATACGACACCATCGCAGCCATCAAGCAGGCGGTGTCGATCCCGGTTTTCGCCAATGGCGACATCACCTCGCCGCAAAAGGCCCGGGCCGTGCTGGACGCCACCGGCGTCGATGGCCTGCTGATCGGCCGCGCGGCCCAGGGGCGACCCTGGATCTTTCGCGAGATCGAGCATTACCTGCGTACTGGCCAGTACCTGCCAGCACCAGGACTGGACGAGGTGGAACAGATTCTGCTGGAGCACCTGGCCGCGCTGCACGCCTTCTACGGCGATGTGATGGGTGTTCGTATCGCCCGCAAGCACGTGGGCTGGTACCTGGCAACACGACCGGGCGGCAGGGAGTTCCGCGCCCGGTTCAACGCTTTGGAAGATACGCAAGCGCAGTGCGCCAACGTCCGCGAGTTCTTTCGCGAGCGTCGACAGAGCCTTGAGACAGAGGACGGACAAGGGGTGGCCGCATGACGATGATGACCGAGACTTTAGTGAGTGGAACAACGCCCGTGAGCGACAACGTCAACCTCAAACAGCACCTGAACACGCCGAGTGAAGAGGGCCAGACCCTTCGCGGCAGTGTGGAAAAGGCGCTGCACAACTATTTTGCCCACCTCGAGGGGGCTACCGTCACGGACGTGTACAACCTGGTGCTTTCGGAAGTCGAAGCCCCATTGCTCGAAAGCGTGATGAACCACGTCAAGGGCAACCAGACCAAGGCCAGCGAGATGCTCGGACTCAACCGAGGTACCCTGCGCAAGAAGCTCAAGCAGTACGATCTGTTGTAAACCAGAACCCAAACCAGAAAAGGCGGCTCCCATTCGATGAGGTCGCCTTTTTTGCTGACTCCACCGCGTTATGGAATCTGAAATGACCGACCAGACTACCCGCCTGCCGATCCGCCGCGCCTTGATCAGCGTCTCCGACAAGACCGGAATCCTCGAATTCGCCCGTGAGCTGGAGCAGCTCGGTGTCGAGATCCTGTCCACCGGTGGCACCTACAAGCTGCTCAAGGACAACGGTGTCGCCGCGGTGGAAGTGGCCGACTACACCGGCTTTGCCGAGATGATGGACGGCCGGGTCAAGACCCTGCATCCGAAGATCCACGGCGGTATTCTTGGCCGTCGCGGCACCGACGACGCCATCATGAACGAGCACGGCATCAAGCCGATCGACCTGGTCGCCGTCAACCTGTACCCGTTCGAAGCCACCATCGCCAAGCCTGGTTGCGGCCTGCCGACCGCCATCGAGAACATCGACATCGGCGGCCCGACCATGGTCCGTTCCGCGGCGAAGAACCACAAGGACGTGGCCATCGTGGTCAACGCCGGTGACTACGCCAGCGTTCTGGAAAACCTCAAGGCCGGTGGCCTGACCTACGCCCAGCGCTTCGACCTGATGCTCAAGGCGTTCGAGCACACCGCCGCCTATGACGGCATGATCGCCAACTACATGGGCACCATCGACCAGGCCCGCGACACCCTGGTGACAGAAGGCCGCAGCGAATTCCCGCGCACCTTCAACAGCCAATTCGTCAAGGCCCAGGAAATGCGCTACGGCGAGAACCCGCACCAGAGCGCGGCGTTCTATGTCGAGAGCAAGCCTGCCGAGGCCGGCATCGCCAGCGCCGTGCAGCTGCAGGGCAAGGAACTGTCGTACAACAACGTCGCCGATACCGATGCGGCGCTGGAGTGCGTGAAGAGCTTCGTCAAGCCCGCCTGCGTCATCGTCAAGCACGCCAACCCATGCGGCGTGGCGGTGTGCCCGGATGACGAGGGTGGTATCCGCAAAGCCTACGACCTGGCCTACGCCACCGACACCGAGTCGGCCTTCGGCGGCATCATCGCCTTCAACCGCGAGCTGGACGCCGAAACCGCCAAGGCGATCGTCGAGCGTCAGTTCGTCGAAGTGATCATTGCCCCGAGCGTCAGCGAAGAAGCCCGCGCCGTGGTGGCGGCCAAGGCCAATGTACGCCTGCTGGCCTGCGGCCAGTGGTCGAGCGAGCGTGCCGCGGCCTGGGACTACAAGCGCGTCAACGGCGGGCTGCTGGTGCAGAGCCGCGACAACGGCATGATCAGCGCCGAGGACCTCAAGGTGGTGACCAAGCGCGCGCCGACCGAGCAAGAGATCCACGACCTGATCTTCGCCTGGAAAGTGGCCAAGTTCGTCAAGTCCAACGCCATCGTCTACGCCAAGAACCGCCAGACCATCGGCGTCGGCGCCGGCCAGATGAGCCGCGTCAACTCCGCGCGGATTGCCGCGATCAAGGCCGAGCACGCCGGCCTGCAGGTGCAGGGCGCGGTCATGGCCTCCGACGCGTTCTTCCCGTTCCGCGACGGCATCGACAATGCCGCCAAGGTGGGCATCAACGCAGTGATCCAGCCAGGCGGTTCGATGCGCGATGCCGAGGTGATTGCAGCGGCCGACGAAGCCGGCATCGCCATGGTGTTCACCGGCATGCGCCACTTCCGCCACTAATTCAGCTGGCAAGCCCCGATCCCTGTAGGAGCGGGTTCACCCGCGAAGACGATGGTGGGTTCACCGCCGCAAGTTCGCGGGTAAACCCGCTCCCACAGGGTCGAGGATCGCCGCCAAACAGAGGTTTTGACATGAAAGTTTTGATCATCGGCAATGGCGGTCGTGAACACGCCCTGGCCTGGAAAGTCGCCCAGGACCCTCGGGTCGAGAAAGTCTTCGTCGCCCCGGGCAACGCCGGTACCGCCACCGAAGCCAAGTGCGAGAACGTCGACATCCAGGTCACTGCCCTGGAGCAACTGGCCGACTTCGCCGAGAAAAACGTCGACCTGACCATCGTCGGCCCGGAAGCGCCGCTGGTGCTGGGTGTCGTCGATCTGTTCCGCAGCCGCAACCTGGCCTGCTTCGGCCCGACCAAGGGCGCCGCGCAGCTCGAAGGCTCCAAGGCCTTCACCAAGGATTTCCTGGCGCGTCACAAGATCCCGACCGCCGACTACCAGAACTTCACCGAGGTCGAGCCGGCCCTGGCCTACCTGCAGGAAAAAGGTGCGCCGATCGTCATCAAGGCCGACGGCCTGGCCGCGGGCAAGGGCGTGATCGTCGCCATGACCCTCGCCGAAGCCGAGGCGGCCGTGCGCGACATGCTCGCGGGCAACGCCTTCGGCGAAGCGGGTTCGCGTGTGGTCATCGAAGAGTTCCTCGACGGTGAGGAAGCCAGCTTCATCGTCATGGTCGACGGCCACAACGTGCTGCCAATGGCCACCAGCCAGGACCACAAGCGCGTCGGCAATGGCGACAGTGGCCCGAACACCGGCGGCATGGGCGCCTACTCGCCAGCTCCGGTGGTCACCCCCGACGTGCACCAGCGCGTGATGGACCAGGTGATCTGGCCGACCGTGCGTGGCATGGCCGAGGAAGGCAATGTCTACACCGGCTTCCTCTATGCAGGCCTGATGATCGACAAGGCGGGCAACCCCAAGGTCATCGAGTTCAACTGCCGCTTCGGCGATCCGGAAACCCAGCCAGTCATGCTGCGCCTGGAGTCGAGCCTGGTCCTGTTGATCGAGGCGGCTTTCGCCAAGGCCCTGGACAAGGTCGAGGCGCAGTGGAACCCACAACCAAGCCTGGGCGTAGTCCTGGCCGCCGGTGGCTACCCCGGCGACTACAGCAAAGGCGCGGCGATCAACGGTCTGGATGCCGCCGCCCAGCTGCCCGGCAAGGTATTCCATGCCGGTACCGCGCTCAAGGACGGCCAGGTGGTTGCCAATGGCGGCCGTGTGCTCTGTGCCACTGCCCTGGGCAATACCGTCGAGGCGGCGCAGCAGCAGGCCTACCGCCTGGCCGAGCAGGTCAGCTGGGACGCCAGCTTCTACCGCACCGACATCGGCTATCGCGCCATTGCTCGCGAGCGCGGAGAACACCAGCAGTAAGCGTGCCCCGAAAAGCCGTGTCGCCCGGTGCGCACGGCTTTCGGTCGCCGACAGGGCCAGGCCCGGGCCTTGCCTTCGCCTTGCCGCGCCGCGCATAGTTACCACTCGGCACTTAGCTAAGAAGGGATTTCGCCGTGCGTCGGCTTCGGATTGCCATTGCCCTGACCGTCAGCCTGCTGACTTTGCTCTGCCTGCTTCCGGTTGCGGCCGACCAGGGCGGCGGCTGGACGGCCTTGCTCGACGAACAGGCTAGCCTGCAACTGAGCGACGTGCGCTCCGAGCGCTACCGTAACCAGTTCAGCCCCGTGCGCCTGAACGAGCTCGATGCCGCCATGCCTGACCAGGCCTTGTGGCTGCACTACCGTCTTCCCCCAGGCGAGCAGGAGCAACTGCTGCGCATCTTCGCTCCTGACCTCTCTCGCCTCGACCTCTACGCCCTGAACGGTGAGCACCTGCTGCGCCAGATGCACCATGGGCACCAGGGCGACAACAGCAGTCGGTCCCTGCGCAGCAGCGATCACCTGCTGCCCCTGCCCACTCACGCGCAGCCCCTGGATATCTATGTGCGCCTGGTGTCCGAGCACCAGCTGCGCCCGGCCATCAGCCTGGAACCGGCCGCCGCGGCCGCCGCCAATCAGACCCAGCCGCTGCTGTTCGGCCTGTTGTTCGGCTGCCTGGTGATGCTGATCCTGCACAACCTGATTCGCTTCGCCTACTCGCGCGCCGTCACCTGCCTGGTCCTGGCGCTCTATCACTGCCTGATGCTGCTCAGTGCCCTGATCCTGCTCAACCTTAGCGGGCCCTGGTGGCACCTCTGGCACACCGCGCAGACCCCTGCCGCCTACCTGATGCTGCTGATGGCCGGCCTTGTCGGGTTGTACTTCACCCAGCATTTCTTCGCCCCCTGCCCGCAGCCGCGGCTCAATCGCCTGCTGCAGGGCGAAATGCTCGCCGCCAGCCTGAGCGGCTTGCTGCTGCTGTTCGTCGACACGTTGCCCCTGAACCTGACGACCTACGCCCTGCTGGCGATCGGCAGCCTGACCATGCTGCTGGTGGCGGCTTATCACAGCTACAAGGGCTATGGGCCCGCGCGCCTGTTCACTCTGGCCATGCTGGTGTTCAACCTGGGCGGGTTGGTGCTGCTGCCGGCCCTGCTTGGCCTGACCCGCACCCCGACGCCCTGGTTGCTGTGCATCCTGATGGGCCTGACGGTGGTCAGCGGCCTGCTGCTCAATCTCGCGGTGAGCGAGCGCCTGCGCAAGATCAGCGAAGAGCGTGTCAGCGCCAGTCGTGCCCTGGCCGCCAGCGATGCCGAGATCAATGCCAAGGCCGAGCTCCTGGCCAAGATCAGCCATGAAATCCGCACGCCCATGAACGGCGTGCTGGGCATGACCGAGCTGCTGCTGGGCACGCCGTTGTCGGTCAAGCAGCGCGACTATGTACAGACCATCCACAGTGCCGGCAACGAGCTGCTCACACTGATCAACGAGATCCTCGACATCTCCAAGCTCGAGTCCCGGCAGATCGAGCTGGACGACGTGCAGTTCGACCTCAGCGCCCTGATCGAGGACTGCCTGAGCATCTTTCGGGCCAAGGCCGAGCAGCAGAACATCGAGCTGATCAGCTTTACCCAGCCCTTGGTGCCGCGCGTCATCAGCGGCGACCCAACCCGCCTGCGCCAGGCCCTCTCGAGCCTGCTCGACAACGCACTGAAGAACACCGAACAGGGCGAGATCTTGCTGGTGGTGGCACTCGACCAGCGTGGCGAAACCCCGCGGCTGCGCATCGCCGTGCAGGACAGCGGCGCGCCAATGCCTCCGGCCGAGCGCGAGGCCCTGCTGCAGGCCGAGTTGCACAGTCGGCATTTCCTCTCCAGCAACAAGCTCGGCGGGCACCTGGGCCTGGTGATCGCCAAGCAGTTGATCGGCTTGATGCAGGGGGAGTTCGGTATCAAGACCAGCCACAGCCTGGGCAATACCCTCTGGCTTACCCTGCCCCTCGACCCGCAGCGCCTGGAACAGCCGCCCGCCGACCTCGATGGCCCGTTGCGCGAGGCTCGCGTACTGGTGGTGGACGACAACGACACCTGCCGCAAGGTACTGGTGCAGCAGTGCAGCGCCTGGGGCATGAACGTCAGCGCGGTGCCTTCGGGCAAGGAAGCCCTGGCCTTGCTGCGAACCAAGGCACACCTGCGCGACTACTTCGATGCCGTGCTGCTGGACCAGAACATGCCAGGCATGACTGGCATGCAACTGGCCGCCAAGATCAAGGAAGATCCAAGCTTGAACCACGACATTCTGGTGGTGATGCTCACCGGTATCAGCAACGCGCCGAGCAAGGTCATCGCGCGCAATGCCGGGGTCAAGCGGATCCTCGCCAAGCCGGTCGCCGGCTACACCCTCAAGACCACCCTTGCCGAAGAGCTGGCCCAGCGCGGCAAGATTCAGCTTGCTCCTGCGCCGCCGACCGGGACCACGCCTGTGCTGGAGCTGCCGAGGGACTTCCGCGTCCTGGTGGCCGAGGACAACAGTATCTCGACCAAGGTGATCCGCGGCATGCTCGGCAAGCTCAACCTGGAGCCCGACACCGCCAGCAATGGCGAGGAAGCGCTGCGGGCGATGAAGCGCCAGCATTACGACCTGGTGCTGATGGACTGCGAGATGCCGATCCTCGACGGCTTCTCCGCCACCCAGCAGCTGCGCGCATGGGAAACCGCCACCCAGCGCCAGCGCACCCCAGTGGTCGCGTTGACCGCCCACATCCTCGCCGAGCACAAGGAGCGCGCGCTTCTGGCCGGCATGGATGGGCACATGGCAAAGCCGGTGGAGCTATCGCAATTGCGCGAGCTGATCCAGTACTGGGTCAATCAGCGTCAGGTTGAATCGCAGCATTAGTGTTGAGTCGTTCTTGAGATCGAACGCCGCACGCCCTAGAGGTCATATTCGGTCAGGTTGCGCAACGCCACCTCCAGCAGGGTCTTCTGCACCCTTGGCCGGTGCTGCTGGTCGAACAACAGCGTATTGAAACGCACCAGTTCGGCCCGCACGTTCTGCGCGCGCCGGTCCCGCGACAGGAAGCCCGCCGTGAACAACGACCTTGAGCCGGTCTCGTGATAAATCACCATGTCCACGCGGGTGGCGCTGGACGACGCGCATGGCAGCAACTGGAAATGCCCGTGGGTACGGGCGTAGCCCTCGAACTGCAGCAGCGTATCGACATCGGCGGTCAGGCGTTGCAGTGCCACGCCTGTGGCTTCGGCGAAGCGATCATTGGACTTTGCCGCGATGGTGCTCAACGCCCGGTCCACGATCGCTGGCCGTTCGACGCTCGGCCAGTGCGCTTCTTGCGGCGGCACCGCATCCCAGCCATAGAACCTCAGCTGGTTGCGGTAATAGCTCAGCCAGTCCTTGACCATACCCTCATCGAACGCGCTGCGCGTGGCACGTTCGGCCAGGGCCAGGGCCAGCTTTACCGAGTCACGCTGCTGCTGAGGCATCCCCGGCAGGAACGCCACAAGGCTGGCGCCGAGCACGACAGCCTGTTGCTTATCCATGGTGCTCTCCTTGCAGGCACGGGCCGATATCGAGGCGGTAATTGCCTTCACGCTGCTTGTCCGCCATCAGGGCATGCAGCTCGGCGCGCTTTGCCTCGTGCAATGCCTCATCGAGCAGCAGCGTCAGCCCCCGCACCTGCACTTCGCCTTGCAGTTCATCCCCTTCGATAAGGGTGTCGAGCAGCGATTGGTTCGAGCCTCGGCGCGTGCGAAAGGCGATGCTGCACAGGTTGACCTCTGGGCCAGGCCGGGCGATGCCCAGTTCGAGTGCGACCTGGGTGCCATCCGGGTCTGGCCGCTGGGTGAATGCGCACAGATGACGCTGCGCCAGCTCGTTGCCCCGCAACGCCTTCAAGGCCGTGCCCAGCAGCCGATCGGCATCGATGTCGCGCGTGCCCAGCCAAGCCTGCAGCGGCTGCGACGAAGCCAGCCAGGTCATGCTCGAAGCGAGTTTGGCATCGTTGAACTGCGCGAGCACGATCCAGCCCAGGCCAGACAGCGACGCTCGGTAAGCCTTGTGCCACGTGGCATGGTCATTGAACCGGGACCCTGCGTGTTTGTTGGCCAACAACTGCGCGTACAGCAGTGCATCAGCGACGTCCTGGCGCTGCGACTGGGGCATGGCGTGGTCAGTCAGCAGCACGCTGCCAGCCAGCAGGCTCACGCCGCATTGTCTTGTGTCCATGGGAAAACCTCGGAATCCAGAAAAGAAAAAGCGACGGCACCTCGCCGCCGCCCGCTCGCCGTTCAGATGTCGTATTCAAGGACATTGCTGATACTGCGATCCCCGAGTTTCTCTTCCACATGGCTGCGCACGCGGTCGTACAGCGTCTTGTTGAACGACAGTATCGCCGTGCCGGTGTAGTACTCGGATGACACCAGGGTCCATTCGATGCCCAGCAGATCGGTGTCGATCTCGGGCGCGGCCGTCGCCACGCAACACATGGCCAGGACCACCTCCCCCTCAGAGGTTTCCATGCAGGCGCCCAAGCCGACCATGCCGTTGCCCTTGCCCTTCTTGTTGCGCACAAAGACTTTCTTTTCTTCCTGGATCAGGCCCAGCTTGTCCATGGCCGATTGCGCCAGCGAGCCCAGTGCCTCGCCGATCGCGCCACCCAGTGCAGCCTTGCCGGCCGTCCCCAGGACCCTGGCCGCTACCGCGCCCACGGTGACCGTGGTGGACGAGGAGGACTCGCGCACATAACTGCGTCGCCCCGTCACCCAGCCGCAGTCCTGCATCACCTTGAGAAACTGGTCATACCACGCCTGGCTGTCCCTTTCCTGGTCGAACAGCTTGCTCGCCACCAGCGAGGCGAAATGGAAAGCGTTCTTTACGTCGGTGCGGCTTTGCAGGCTCATGCCGGCGCCGAACGCCATCAGGGAGTCTTCCACCAGGACGGCGGAATCATTGCTCAGGATCTCGTTATCGTCAGTCATCTTGAATACTCCAGCTAGGAAATGCCCCTGCATTCCAGGGGCATTCACACTAACCGGGAGCACTCGCGACGACCGGCCCGAAAGCCTTCCCCGTCAGGGGCATGGGGCCGCGGGATACCAGCGCGGGGTATAGACCCACGTCCCGCCATCGGCGCGGGCAAAGGTGCAGGTGGTCGAGGAACCGATCAGGACCATGGTGCGCATGTCGACCATTTCCGGCAGCAATTCGCCGAGGATGACGACCTTCAGGGTCTGCCCAGGCCTACCGATATCGCGCCCAAGGACTACAGGGGTCTGCGCATCGCGGTGCTGGCGCACGATCTCCAGCGCGCGGCCCAGCTGCCACGGCCGCGAGCGCGAGATTGGGTTATAGAACGCCAGCACCAGGTCGGCCTGGGCGGCGAGTTCCAGGCGCGTTTCGATGATCGACCAGGGCTTGAGGTTGTCCGACAATGACATGACGCAGAAGTCATGCCCCAGCGGTGCACCGGCCTGGGCGGCCGTGGCCAGGGAGGCGGAGACACCGGGCAGGATCTGCAGCTCGACCCGCTGCCACGCCGGATCAGTGGATGCGTGCAAGGCTTCGAGCACGGCAGCGGCCATGGCGAACACGCCTGGATCACCGGAGGACACCACCACCACCGAGCGCCCTTGCGCGGCCAGCTCGAAGGCATGGCGCGCGCGCTGCATTTCTTCGCGGTTGTCGGTGCAGTGCAACACCTGATCGTCGCGGAACGGGCCAGCCATGCGCACGTAGGTCTCGTAGCCGAGCACGTCATCGGCCCGCGCCAGCTCGGCCTTGACCGCTGGCACCATGAGCTCGGCCGCGCCAGGGCCCAGCCCAATCACGGCCAGGCGGCCACGGGCGCGACCGATCTGCTCGGGCGCAACGGGCACGGGGGCAATGGCGATCGCCACGCCAGGCTGTGTCTCAGGTAACAGTTGGGCCTGCGGCAGCACCTCGCGGGCGAGGGCGTGCAGGCTGTCGACGGCTGTGGCGAAACGCAGGGCCACACCCAGCGCCTGGGCGGCGGCGTGCAGCGCTGGCTCGGCCATTTGCGCGTCGCTGGCCAGCAGGCAGGCGAGCGAGGCTTCAGCGATACCGGCGGTGCGCAAGGCATCGCGGACCCTGTCGGCAAGCTCAGGCAGGTTCGCATCGACCGCCACCAGCACCGAGCGCGCATGGATCACCAGTTCATCGCGGCTGGCTGGGCGTGCCTGGCAGCCGACATGGATGACCCGCTGGGCCGCCTCGCTGCTGGGCAGCTGCACCTGATCCAGCCAGGGCGCGGCGCCTTCGACGCGCACCGTTTCGCCCGCCAGCAGGTCGGAGACGAAGCGCTTGCCCTGCTCCAGGTCAGCCAGGGCATACCCCGGCGGCGGGTTGAGCAGGCAGGTGCCGAAGCGCAGCTCGCCGCTGGTGGTGATCGCCGCCGCCACGTCCAGCGCGGCGCCGATCTCGCGGGCCATGGCGTTGACGCCGCCCAGGCCACCGAGCAGCGGCACCACGGCGCTGCCGTCCTCGGCCACGGCCAGTACCGGCGGCTCGGCGCCTTTTTCGCTGAGCAGGCTGGCCAGGCTGCGAATGACAATGCCCGCGGCGCACAGGGCGATGATCGGCGTGTCCTGCTGGTACAGCGCACGCAGGGTCTGGCCGAAGTCAGCGTAAAGGCTGTCGACGTCCTCGACCCGGCCGGCCAGGCCATGCACCGCAGCCTGTGGATACAGGTGCTGGATCTTGCGCGCCGTGGCCAGGGCGCCGGGGCCGAGCACGACGATGGCAGGTGCCGTGCGCGCCGTCATCCCTGCCACCTTTCGCCCGGCACGATGATCAGCGAGAAATACGGCGAGGACTGGGGGTCGACCGCGTCCAGGGCGACGATCTTCTGGTTGGCCATGGTCGCGCGCTCGACGTACAGCGCGCGCCCGTCAAGGCCGAGCTCGGTCAGCACCTGGCGCACCTTGGGGAAGTTGCGGCCCAGTTTCATGATCACCGCCGCATCGGCATCGGCCAGGCGGCGCTTGAGCTCCTCATGCGGCAGCACGCCGGAGAGCACCGACAGGCTCTGGTTGCGATAGACCAGCGGCGCGCCGAGCACCGAGGCGCCGCCAAGCATCGAGCAGACGCCTGGGATCACCTCGGCGTCGTAGCGCTCGGCCAGGCGATCGTGCAGGTACATGTAGGAGCCGTAGAAGAACGGGTCACCCTCGCAGATCACCGCCACGTCGCGTCCGGCATCCAGGTGCGCGGCCACTTCCAGGCTCGCGGCATCGTAGAAGTCGCTGATCACCTGTTCATAGGACAGTGGTGCCGGCAGCGCCTCGGTGGTCACCGGGTACACCAGCGGCAACAGGGTCTGTGCAGGCTGCAGGTGGGCCTCGATGATGCCGAAGGCATTGCCACGCTTGCCCTTGGCCACGAAGTAGGCCACCACCGGTGCCTCGCGCAGCAGGCGCAGGGCCTTGACCGTGATCAGCTCCGGGTCGCCGGGGCCGACGCCCAGGCCGAGCAGACGTCCACGTTGCTGCATCACTCCACCTCCGTGGCGAGTGCGTTGACGGCGGCGGCGGCCATGGCGCTGCCGCCCAGGCGGCCCTGCATGATCACGAACGGCACGCCGCGGCTGTCGGCGGCGAGCATGGCCTTGGATTCGGCGGCGCCGACGAAACCGACCGGGAAGCCGAGGATCAATGCCGGCTTCGGTGCGCCGGCATCGAGCATCTCCAGCAGGTAGAACAATGCGGTCGGCGCATTGCCGATCACCACCACGCTGCCTTCCAGGTGCGGGCGCCACAGCTCAAGGGCCACGGCCGAACGGGTGTTGCCCGCCTCGCTGGCCATGCCCGGCACGCTCGGATCACGCAGGGTGCAGATCACCGGGTTGTTGGCCGGCAGGCGCGCGCGGGTCACCCCTTCGGCCACCATGTGCGCGTCACAGAGGATCGGCGCGCCCTTGGCCAGGGCCTCGCGCCCAGCGGTGCCGGCACCCTGCGAGAACTGCAGGCCGTCGATGGCATCGACCATGCCACACGCGTGGATCACGCGCACGGCGAGCTTTTCCAGGTCGGCGGGAATGCGCTCCAGCCGCGTTTCCTCGCGGATGATCCGGAAGGAATTGCGATAGATCTCCTGACCATCGCGGATGTAATCAATCATCAAGGTGCTCCGTGGGCAGGTCGAGCAGCTCGCCTGCTTGTTGCAAAGTGAGGTCGCGCGCTCGCAGGGCTCCGAAACCGGGCTGGCGGGCGTCACGCAGATACAGGTCATAGCGGCCCGGGGCACGGGCCAGCAGGGTGGCCGGCGCGACATGGGCCACGGCGCAGGATCGTTGGCAGCCGCTAAGGTGCACGCTGCCGGGGTCGCCGCGCTGCAGCAGACCGGCCAGGGCGAGGGCGTCGCCCTTGGTCTCGGCCAGTCCCTTGGCGCAGCCACTGGAGCCGGTGCAGGCGATCAGCCGGGCGAGGGGCTGGTCGCCGCTGCACAACAGGCCGAGCTCGGCCAGGGCCTGCTGCACGGCAGGCAGCCGATTCATGGCGATGTTGGGCAACACCAGGCTTTGCCAAGGGGTCAGGCGCAGGCTGCCATCGCCGTGATCACGGACCAGCCGGGCCACACCCCGCAGCATCAAAGGGTCCAAGCGACCGAGCGGCGGCGCGGTGCCCACCGCCAGGCGCTGGTCGTCTCGTTGCGCCAGCGCGCCCAGGTACGGCGTGCCAGCCGGCGGGCGGCGCCAATCGAGTACAGGGGCATCGCGGCGGATCGGCAGGCCCAGGCCAAGGGTGAACGCCTCGGCCGGGACGTCATCGAGCAACTGGCGCATGCGCGACTGCTCGGGTCGAGCCAGGTCGAGGAAGCGCTCCAGCACCGCACGCACCAGCGCCAACCCCTGCGCCAGCGGCACCGCGCCGAGCGTCTGGCCGTCGCCTGGGCAACCGGCCAGGCCGAAGGCCAGCCATACCTGCTGATCCAGGTACAGGGCCGATAGCCAAAGGTCGTGGGGATGGGCGAGCATGGCCAGGGATTCGCCGGCGTCCAGCTGCACGGCGAACTTGGCCGACAGCTGATGAAAGCGCGGGGTGCCTTCGAGCATCTGCAGGATCTGCCCGGCCAAAGGGCGGGCGTCGAACAGCTGCGTTCGGTCCAGCCCGGCCAAAGGGCTGAGCATCAGGTTGCGCACGTCGTCACCGCCGGCCTCGCGTGGGCCGAGTCCAGCGTCGAGCAGGTGCTCGATCAGCCTGCCGTGCTCGGTACCGATGCCGCGAATCTGCAGGTTGCCGCGATTGGTAGCCTCGAGGGTGCCCTGGGCAAAGCGCTCGGCGGCAGCGGCCACGGCATCGGCCTGGTCGGCGTGCAGCAGCCCGCCCGGCAACTTGATCCGGCAGATCCCGCCATCGCGCGCAGCGACGATGCGCCACAACCCCGGGCAAGCCGAGGGACGAGGCGAAACTTCAGGGGTCAGGACCTGCTTCAAGGGGGCATCCGGCAATCGTGAAAGAGCGCTTCAGTGTAGAAGGCGCGGTATTATGCCTGCTTTGGCCGACGGCATGAAAAGTCTGCGGTCCGATGGTGGTTGTTGATGAGGATGTGGCATGTCGCCCTGGCTGACAGTAGTGGGTATTGGTGAAGACGGTTTCGGCGGCCTGGGCAAGAATGCCCGGCGCGCGCTGCTGGGTGCCCGGCGGATTTTCGGCAGCCCGCGCCAGCTGGCGCTGCTGCCGCGCTGCATCGGCGGCGAGCGCCAGGCCTGGCCCAGCCCGTTCTCCCTGGCACCGGTGCTGGCCCTGCGCGGTGAGCCAGTGTGCGTGCTGGCCAGCGGCGACCCTATGTACTATGGCGTCGGCGCCAGCCTGGCGCGCCAGCTGCCGGCCGCCGACCTGCAGGTCTTGCCCATGCCCTCCTCCTGCGCCCTCGCGGCCGCCCGGCTGGGCTGGCCGCTGCAGGACGTGCTGACCCTGTCGTTGGTGGCCCGTCCGCTGGCGGCGCTCAATGCCCACCTCTATAGCGGCGTGCGTCTGCTGGTGCTGAGCAACGACGGCGACAGCCCCGCCGCCATTGCCGCGTTGCTGCGCGAGCGCGGCTTCGGCCCCAGCCGGCTACAGGTGTTCGAACACGTGGGCGGTCCTGCCGAGCGCCGCCTCGAAGGCACCGCGCAGGACTGGCAGGCACCACTGATCGCGGCCCTGAACCTGGTGGCCATCGAATGCCTGGCCGCGCCCGACGCTCCGCGCTTGTCGCCGGTGGTCGGCCTGCCCGACAACAGCTTCCGCCATGACGGCCAGCTGACCAAGCGTGACGTGCGCGCCATCACCCTGGCGCGTCTGGCACCGCAGCCAGGCGAGCTGCTCTGGGATGTCGGTGCCGGCTGTGGTTCGATTGGCATCGAGTGGATGCGCGCTCACCCTAGCTGCCGCGCCCTGGCCATCGAAGCCGACGAAGGACGCCAGCAGCTTATCGAGCACAACCGCGATGCCCTTGGCGTGCCGGGCCTGCAACTGGTTCGCGGCCGCGCGCCGCAGGCCCTGGACGCGCTCGAGCGCCCCGACGCGATCTTCATCGGCGGCGGCGTGACCCGCGAAGGCGTGCTGGCACTGTGCTGGGAGCGCCTGCGCCCCGGCGGGCGGCTGGTGGCCAATGCCGTGACCTTGCAGAGCGAGTTGGCCCTGGTCGACTGGCGCGAGCGCCATGGCGGCGAGCTGACCCGCATCCACATCGCCCAGGCCCAGCCGCTCGGCGCCTTCGACACCTGGCGCCAGGCGTTGCCCATCACCCTGCTTGAGACGGTAAAGCCCCTCGATGCGTGAAGAGACTGCGGAACTGGCCGCGCCATTGCGCAGCGGCCTGACCACCGGCAGCTGCGCCACGGCCACCAGCCTCGCGGCGGCACGGCTGCTGCTCACCGGCGAGCGCCACGACGCGGTGCAGATCACCTTGCCCAAGGGCAAGCAGGTGCAGATGCGCCTGGAATTCTGCCGCCGCGCGGGCGAGCGCGCCGAAGCCGGCACGCTCAAGGATGCCGGCGACGATCCGGACGTGACCCATGGTGCCTTGCTGTTCAGCCAGGTGCGGCTGCTGGCCGAACCTGGCATTCGCTTTGTCGCGGGCGCGGGCGTGGGCACCGTGACCCGACCCGGGCTGGTGCTGGGCGTGGGCGAACCGGCGATCAATCCCGTGCCACGGCGCATGATCAGCCAGCATTTGCAGCAGCTGGCCAGCGACTGCGCCTACGCCGGCGGCTTCGAGGTCACGGTCAACGTGCGCGATGGCGAGCAGCTGGCGCTCAAGACCATGAACCCGCGTCTGGGCATTCTTGGCGGACTGTCGATCCTCGGCACCAGCGGCATCGTCCGGCCGTTCTCCTGCTCGGCCTATATCGCCTCGATCCACCAGGGCATCGACGTCGCCCACACCAACGGCTACACGCACATCGCCGCCTGCACCGGCAACGCCAGCGAAGACACCATGCGCCGCGTCTACGGCATGCCGGAGATCGCCCTGATCGAGATGGGCGACTTCGTCGGCGCGGTGCTCAAGCACCTGCGCAAGGTGCCGGTGCCGCGCCTGAGCCTGTGCGGCGGGTTCGGCAAGATCAGCAAGCTGGCCGCCGGGCACATGGACCTGCACAGCCGCCATTCCAGCATCGACCTGCCGCAGTTGGCCGCCTGGGCCGCGGACATCGGCGCCGACGGCGCGCTGCAGGCGGCCATCGTCGGCGCCAACACCAGCCAACAGGCATTGGCCCTGGCCCACGCCGCGGGCGTCGCCCTGGGCGATGCCGTGTGCCAGCATGCCCTGGCCTTCGCCCGCAGCGTGGTGCCCGCGCAGGTGCAGGTGGAGGTGTTCGCCATCGATCGCCAGGGCGGCATCGTCGGCCAGGCGGGTGTGCGTTGAACGGGCGCATCCTGCTGCTTGGCGGCGTCAGCGAAGCCCTGGCCGTGGCCCGCAGGCTTGGCCCCGAGCATGTCTACAGCCTGGCCGGTATCGGGCGTGTACCCCAGGACCTGGCGTGCCAGGTGAGGGTCGGCGGCTATGGCGGTGCAGAAGGGCTGGCGACCTTCCTGCGCGAAGCGGGCATCGGCCTATTGATCGACGCTACCCACCCCTATGCCGCGCAGATCAGCCGCAACGCCGCCCAGGCCGCCCAAGCGGCCAGCATCCCTTGCTGGGGCTTGCGACGGCCGGCATGGCAGGCCCAGCCGGGCGATGACTGGCGTGAGGTCGAGGATTGGGACGGATTGGTCGACGCCTTGCGGCCCTTCCGCCACCCGCTGTTCACCTTGGGCCGTGAACCCCTGCAGCATCTCGACCAGATCCCTGCCGAGCAGTTCTGGACCCTGCGCGCCTTGGAAGCTTGCCCGGGTAACCAGCGTTGCGAAGTCATCGGTGCCCGTGGGCCGTTCCGCCTGGAGGAGGAGCGTGAGCTGTTCGAACGCCGGCAGATCGATGTGCTGGTCAGCAAGAACAGCGGCAGCGTCGCCACCGAGCCGAAGCTGGAGGTGGCGCGTGAGCGTGGCGTGCCGGTGCTGGTACTCAAGCGCCCCGAGTTGCCGGCGGTCGACAGGGAATTCATGGCCGTTGAGGCATTGCTGGCTGTGCTTGGGCTTTAAGGTCCACTGCACGTTTTCACCACAGGGTATAACGATGTCCAGGCATATAAGGAATGCCCATGAACACGCCTCGGTTGCGGCACTTCACCGCACCCCTGCCATTTTTTCCTATACTGCGCGTTACAATAGCCACCACTGATTCCTGACCGGATCTCTCCATGTCCCCACATCGGCCCGCCATCGCCTTGATCGCCTGCCTGGCAGTGCTGTTCAACCTGCTGGCCATGCCATTGGCGTCCGCCGCCCCCAAGGGCCCGGACGAGCAACTGCTGTGGGGTGCCTTCTGTTCGAGTGTCGCGGGCAAGGCCAAGGCCAAGGCCGAAATCATGGCCTTGGGCAAGCTCGACCTCGGCCAGCAAGGCGACGACCATGCCAACCTGCAACACTGCTGGTGCTGCTTCGGCGCCGCACCCTCGCTGGCGCTGCCCGGGCATGTCGCGCAGCTGACGACCCCGCAGGCAGCCCCGACGGGGGTCGAACCCTTGCTTGGGGCCTACCAGCCCACGCCGCGCCAGCAATGGCCGGCACTCAACCCTCGTGCCTCTCCGCTGACCTGAGTTCACCGCGCCTACCCTTGCGAACCTGAACAGATCGGAGACACGCCATGCTCAAGCACACCCTGCTCCTGGCCGCCCTGCTGCTGCCCGGCACCTTTGCCAATGCCCATGAGTACACCCAGGGCGAGCTGCATATCGCCCACCCCTGGTCGCTGCAACTGCCGCCCAACGCCCCGAACATCGCCGCCTATTTCGTCGTGCACAACAATGGCACGCAGGACGACCGCCTGCTGCGCGTCGACAGCCCGATCACCGACGATGCGCAGTTGCACGAGCACGTGAAGACCGCCGCCGGCCTGATGGAGATGCAGCAGGTCCAGAGTGTGGCAATTCCCGCTGGCAAGGACCTGATCTTCGCCCCCAGCGCCTACCATGTGATGCTCATGCAGCCCAAGGACCGCAGCCTGCTCGGCGAGGGCAAGCGCTTCCCATTGACCCTGCACTTCGAAAAAGCCGGCGACATCACGGTCGAAGTCGCCGTGCAAAAGCAGCCGCCCGAGGCCGAGCAGGATCACAGCCACAGCCACTGACCGCCTGAGCACCCCGCGCCATGAGCGCCTTGCGCAACCGGTTCGCCCGGCCTACCCGCCCTGATCGCAGGCGCGTCGGTGGCGGCTGGCTGAGCCTGTTCGCCATGTGGATGATCTTCATCGGCCCGCTGGTTTCCCAGTCGATGCCGGTGACGCACCACGCCGGCATGAGCATGGCCATGGACATGTCCGCCGGCCACCACCACGGCGACAGCGCCCATTCTGCCCAAGGCAACGACGGTAAGCTGCATGTGCTCTGGGAACAGTGCGGCTACTGCAGCCTGCTGTTCAACTGCCCGGCGCTGCCGCAGACGCTCAGCCCGCTGAGTGCCAGCGCCGCCCTCCCGCCCGTTCTTCTCCCGTGCCAGAGCCGCCAGGGCTACGCCCGCCAGGCGGTTTTCCCCGGTGCCCGCAGCCGCGCACCGCCCGCTTCGATCAGCGTCTGACCACAACTTGACTAGCCTGCCCGGGAGTCCAAGGCCCCGGCGCACCTTCATGACTGATCGATTGGAATCATTATGTCTGGTTGCACCCCTGTGTTGCGCCTGTCCCTGCGCGGGACCCTCGCACTGCTCTGCGGCACCTTGCTCGCGCCCTCGGCCGTGGCGGCGCAAGCCGGCCACGACGACCACACCCAAGACCTGGCCGAGCTGAGCCCCACGGTCATCACCGCCGTTGCGCCCAGCTCACCGCTCACCGTCGTCACCAACCCCAAGGACCCTCGCCAGCCGGTGCCGGCCAGCGACGGCGCCGACTACCTCAAGACCATCCCTGGCTTCTCGGCGATCCGTTCCGGTGGCACCAACGGCGACCCGGTACTGCGTGGCATGTTCGGCTCGCGCCTGAACATCCTCACCAACGGCGGCGTGATGCTCGGCGCCTGTCCCAACCGCATGGACGCGCCGACCTCCTACATCTCGCCGGAAACCTATGACCGCCTGACCGTGATCAAAGGCCCGCAAAGCGTGGTCTGGGGCCCGGGCGGTTCGGCCGGGACGGTGCTCTTCGAACGCGACCCGGAGCAATTCGGCGAACTGGGCAGCCGGGTCAACGCCAGCTTACTGGCTGGGTCCAACGGCCGCTTCGACAAGGTCCTGGATACCGCCGTCGGCAACCGCCTGGGCTATGCGCGCTTCATCGGCAACCAATCCCGCGCCGACGACTACGAGGATGGCAACGGCGATAGCGTGCCGTCGCGTTGGGACAAATGGAACGGCGACGCCACCCTGGGCTGGACGCCGGATGCCGACACCTTGCTCGAACTCACCGCCGGCAAGGGCGACGGTGAGGCTCGCTACGCGGGGCGCGGCATGGACGGCTCGCAGTTCAAGCGCGAAAGCCTGGGCCTGCGCTTCGAGAAATCCAACCTGGGCGAAGTCCTCGACAAGCTCGAGGCGCAGGTCTACTACAACTACGCTGACCACGTCATGGACAATTACAGCCTGCGCACGCCTTCTGGCAGCGGGATGATGGGCATGCCGATGGTCAGCAACGTCGACCGACGGACCCTCGGCGCACGGATCAAGGCCACTTGGCGCTGGGCCGATGTGCAGCTGGTCAGCGGCCTCGATGCGCAGACCAACGAACACCGCCAGCGCGGCGGCATGGGCATCGATGCGCACAAGGCCCAGCCCTGGACCAAGGACGCCGACTTTCACAACTACGGCGTCTTCGGCGAGCTGACCTGGCACCGTACCGAGCAGGACCGCCTGGTCACCGGCGCACGCCTGGACCGCGCCTCGGCCAAGGATTTTCGCCAGGCCAGCGCCACCAGCGGCGCTACCCGCGCCGATACCCTGCCCAGCGGCTTCGTGCGCTATGAGCATGACCTGGCGTCGCTGCCCGCCACCACCTACATCGGCTTGGGCCATGCCCAACGCTTCCCGGACTACTGGGAGCTGTTCTCGCCCACGTCCGGCCCGAGTGGCTCGCTCAATGCCTTCGACGGCATCAAACCGGAAAAGACCACCCAGCTCGACGTCGGTATCCAGTACCAAGGTGAACGCCTGGACGCCTGGGCCTCTGGTTATGTCGGGCAGATCCGCGACTACATCCTCTTCGACTATCGCAACGCCATGATGGGCATGCCCAGCTCGCGGGCGCAGAACGTCGATGCGCGGATCATGGGCGGTGAAATGGGCGCTGCCTATAAGTTGTCGGAAAACTGGAAAGCCGATGCGACCCTGGCCTACGCTTGGGGCAAGAACAGCAGCGATGGCAAAGCGCTACCTCAAATGCCCCCGCTGGAAAGCCGCCTGGGCTTGTCCTACAGCCGCGACGACTGGAGCGCCGGGGTGCTGTGGCGCGTCGTAGCAGCGCAGAACCGCATCGCCGAAAACGCCGGCAACGTGGTGGGCAAGGACTACGAGAAAAGCGCGGGTTTCGGTGTGTTTTCGCTCAACGGCGCCTACCAGCTGTCCAAGCACCTCAAGCTCAGTGCCGGGCTCGACAACCTGTTCGACAAAGCGTACTCGGAACACCTGAACCTGGCCGGCAACGCCGGGTTCGGCTATCCGGCGAGCGACCCGCAGGCGGTCAACGAGCCGGGACGTACGCTGTGGACCAAGGTTGACCTGAGTTTCTGAACCCACCCCAGGGCGCGGCCAGCGGCCGCGCCTTATTCTGGCTACACGGGAGCGCTCCATGAGCAAACCGCCGATTTCGTTCTACAACCTGGCCTGGCGCTGGCACTTCTACGCCGGGCTGTTCGTCGCTCCGTTCATGATCCTGCTGGCCTTGACCGGGATCATCTACCTGTTCAAGCCGCAGCTCGACCCGCTTATGTACCGTGACCTGATGGTGGTCGAGGCCGGCCACCACCGCCAGGACGCCGACAGCTTGATGGCGCAGGTGCAGCAGACCTACCCCAAGGGCCATGTCGGCCAATACTTGCCACCGCTCGACGCCGAGCGCAGCGCGCAGTTCGTGGTGCATGACGGCGGGCGCGAGCTGAACGTGTTCGTCGACCCCTACAGCGCCAAGGTGCTGGGCGAGCAGGACAGCCAGTACAACCTGCAGGCGGTGGCCCGTGCCCTGCACGGCGAACTGATGGTCGGCACCCTGGGCGATCGCCTGATGGAACTGGCCGCGGGCTGGGGCATCGTTCTGGTGGTCTCCGGCCTTTACCTCTGGTGGCCGCGTGGACGCAGCAGCAGCGGCGTGCTGTGGCCACGCCTGAATGCCCGCGGGCGCCTGCTGTGGCGTGACCTGCATGCCGTCACCGGTTTCTGGGGCTCGGCGCTGTTGCTGCTGATGTTGCTCAGTGGCATGACCTGGACCGGTTTCTGGGGCAAGCAGTACGCCGACCTGTGGAACCGCTTTCCGGCGGCCATGTGGAACGCCGTGCCGCAGTCCGACCAGCAGGCCCGCGAGCTCAACAGCGCGCACCGCCAGACCGTGCCGTGGGCCATGGAAAACACGCCCATGCCACAATCCGGCGCCCACGCCGAGCATGCCGGGCACCACATGATGTCCAGCGCGCCGGCGGCGCCGCGGGTCAGCCTGCAGCAGGTCGAGACGCTGGCCACCGAGCGCCAGGTCGAGCCCGGCTACAGCATCACCTTGCCGACCACTGCCGAAGGCGTGTTCACCATCGCGGTGTTCGCCGACGATCCGCGCAACGATGCCACCCTGCATGTCGACCAGTACACCGGCAAGGTGCTGGCCGACGTGCGCTGGCAGGACTACAGCCCGGTCGCGCGCGCCACCGAGCTGGGGGTGATGGTGCACGAAGGCAAGCTGTTCGGGCCGCTCAACCAGGTCATTATCCTGCTGGTGTGCCTGATGATCCTGCTCGGGTCGGTCAGCGGCCTGGTGATGTGGTGGAAACGCCGCCCGGCAGGTGGCCTTGGGGTGCCACCGCTGCGTCATGACCTGCCGCGCTGGAAGACCGCCACCCTGGTGATGCTGGTGCTGGGGCTGGCGTTTCCGCTGGTGGGTGCGTCGATGCTGGTGATGTGGGGGGTGGACAGCCTGGTGGTGCGCCGGCGGGTACTGGCGCGAGCCTGAAATTGCCGCCACCGCTGTTTGGAGCGGGCGTGTCCGCACCCTGCATAGTGGTTGCCTGGGCTGGCCATTCGCGGGCAAGCCCGCTCCCACAAGGTCAGGGGAGTTCACGATATTTGCACACGACGCTGACTCATACATAGGAGTCCGCCCGCCGCCAAGCGCCGCGCTGTCGCGCAGCAAACTGGAGCAGGCACGGCTCACCTTCAGCGGTGATATTCAAAGCGGAAAAAGCAAAAGGCGGCTGACCCGTAGGGGCAGC